>JAABUX010006740.1_pt1 | contig 13626 bp, 14 predicted proteins | sample 5561851 | NCBI WGS metagenome assembly JAABUX01 (sample SAMN10711883, study PRJNA513361) | rock metagenome | isolation source: Antarctica rocks | place: Antarctica: Victoria Land, Richard Nunatak red sandstone | collected 2016-01-03 | reverse complement strand
TGTTCGGGTTGTGCTTCGACAATACCTTCGTGATCGCCGCCGTCAACGTCGTCTTGCCGTGGTCAATGTGCCCTATCGTCCCTACATTGACGTGCGGCTTGCTCCGGTCAAACTTTTCCTTGCCCATCTTTGCTTTTCTCCCTAATTATTGCCTGGCTACTTCAGTAGTATGCATATGCTTTCAAAAACTTGGCCCGCAGCTCCGGCGCAACCTTTTCGACCATGCTGAGATATTGCTCGCGCACATGGCCGCGGTCCGAGTCACCGAGCGCGGCATAGTAGCCCGCGGTCTCCGAGCCCAGAAGCCCACTGGCCAGGATCGCCTCGAACTGTCGGGCGCGTAGTCCCGAGCGTGAAAGCCTGCGCAGAAACTCACTCACGTGAGCCGCACCGAATGTCATGACCAGCGACCCAAACACCTTGGCAAACATCGCTTCGTCCTGGATAGGCAGCACCGCTTGCTCAAACATGCTCTATTCTCTTGACCCCGGACTTGACCTAAACATGGTGGAGCGGGAGACGGGAATCGGACCCGCGACCAACAGCTTGGAAGGCTGTGACTCTACCACTGAGTTACTCCCGCACTCTAACGGCGCATGCTTCAAGCGGCCGCCTGCACTCATTTTACTGAACTGAATTCTGGAGCTGATGATCGGGATTGAACCGACGACCTCTCCCTTACCAAGGGAGTGCTCTACCGACTGAGCTACATCAGCCCTAATGGCGGCCATCCCGCCCATACCGAGCCGTTTTACCGCGCCCTACAATTCGTTGCGCCTAACCAAGACAATCCGCAAAGCAAAGCCGGCCAAAAGCACCAGCACCACGCTGCGAACCTTGCCCACATCCATGGTAGCCCACGCCAGGGCACCCGTGCATGCCAAAACGCCCAAGGCCAGCCATATTCGTCTCGATCCTTCTACGCGCATCGAACGGAACACCCGCGCTGAAGGCTCAAGATCGTGGTGCACAGGGGAGGATTTGAACCTCCGTAGCTCCTAGGAGCGGCAGATTTACAGTCTGCTGCCATTAACCACTCGGCCACCTGTGCCCTTTTTGGTACATCCGGTACTCGCGTCCGTCCTGCATCCGTAGCGAAATTCGCAAAAGCCAAACTTCCGCGCAATTTCCGCTATGGCCCGCTCTTTAGCCTGGATGTATGGAGCTGGCGAAGGGACTTGAACCCCCGACCGTCTGATTACAAATCAGATGCTCTACCAACTGAGCTACGCCAGCTTACGGGAGTGCACGCCTTAACTCTACCCGGTCCGCCGTCCAATGTTGCAGCGCACGAGATCTGAAGTTAGCACACACAGGTTGCAAGCTGCAATCCTGAGCGACCGTTCTCGCGCAATCGAGGCAACTGGAGCGTCCTCCTCCACCCACTCAACACGCGCGCCAAGTTGACTCGCGTACTCTGAACTACCGGGGACATCTCCCCGCAACGGAGCCCTCCTGGTGCGCTGGACGCGTGGACGCCTTGCCTTGGTTGTAATTTTCGCCGTGCTCGCGCTCGGGGCCGGCCTGTTCTTATGGCGCAAAAGTACCCCGCCCCTTGCCGTGCGCATTCTCCCCGAATCACAAGGCATTGTGTACTTCAACTTAAGCCCGCTGCGGGCGGCGACACATTTCGACAGGAAACCGGTCGCCCACGACCCGGATTACCAGCGCTTTATCGATGCGACCGGCATCAACTTCGAGCGCGACCTCAATGAGGCGGCGTTCGCCCTCGAGCACCTGCCGGACAGCACCGGTCCGAACGGCGGTCTGGCATTTTCCGAGGTTTTTGCCGGCCGCTTCGACCCACTCCGCCTCTCCCATTACCTGGCCGGCATAGCCGCGTCGACCGATGTCTATGGCGGGCGTACCATTTTCAACGTACCCAGCGATGGGCGCACCGTTCGTGTCGCGGTTCTGCCCGGCAACATGGTCGCTATCAGCAACACACCGACGCCCGAACAGATCCACTCCATAGTCGACCGGGCCCGGACCGCGTGGCTGCCTTTCAGTTCGAGCGAGCCCACCCTGGTGGCCGAGCACTACCGCGACTTGCCGGTGCTTTCGCTGGCCTGGGGACTGGGCCAGATTGGGCTGCCGTTTGGCGACCACGGCGAACTCCGCGTTTTCGGCTTCACTCTGCCGCTTCGGCTCGATGCCACCTTTGTCGCTTCCCTGCGCTGGACCGGTGCGCTGCGTCTCCGTATCGAAGAGATTGCTCCCAATGAAGCCGCGGCTCGCACTTCAGCCAGTGCCCTTTCGGGACTGCTCAGCCTTGGCCGCCTGGCGGAGAACAATCTTTCGGCGCAGGTAACCAGTCCCGACGCGCAGGCTTTTTTAAACAGCGCCTCCGTCGTTCAATACAGCGATCGCGCGGTATTGAATGCAACCTTGCCTGAGGACCTGTTGCGCTCGCTCGTCCACACACCGGCTGCCTTCTCCCCGGGTGGCAAAGCCGATCCGTCTAGATAAATGCCGGGATGCACAGAAAAGCACAAACCTGACTTTACTGGCCGCCGTGCGCCAGACCGGTCGTACCAGCTACCGCCACTTGCTCTTCCTGCTGCTCCATCGTCTGCCTGAGATACTTGTGCGGGTTCACAGGCATATTGCCCACGCGAACCTCATAGTGCAGGTGCGGCCCTGTGCTTCGGCCGGCGGAGCCGATATAGCCAATCACCTGACCCTGCTTGACGACCTGACCCGCCACCACGGCGAACGCCGAAAGGTGACCGTAAACTGTTGTGATTCCACCGCCGTGATCAACGATCATCTCGCGACCATACCCGCTGGCCGGGCCTGCCTTCGCGATCACGCCGTTAGCCGGCGCGTGCACCGGGGTTCCGTAGGCAGCCGCAATGTCCAATCCCGCATGAAACGCGCCTTCTCCGTTGAATGGGTCAAGACGTTCTCCAAATGAGCTCGTCAACCGCCCAACAACCGGCCATAGCGAAGGAGCGGCGCCGGGTCCCAGCACCGTATCCGCATTGGTGGCGAAGGGATGTGGTTGATAGGTAAATTGCGGCTCAATGTGTCCTGTGATTGCGGCCGTGCGCAGTTCAGCAAACTGGTCGAGCGACTTGGCGTACGCCTGTGGGCTGAAACCCGCGGAGCTGTCCGGTGAACTGTTCGCCAGTACGGGCGTGGCCGCCGTTGCAACTGCTTTGGAGCTGCGCAAGTGAAACCCATAGAGCGCGGACACCTGGCTGGCCAGCGAGCCGAGGGAGGCCGCTTGCACATCCTTCTGGTGCGCCTGTACTTCCAGCTTGGCGTAGTCCTTGCGCAAGGCCTCTCGTTGCGAACGCACCTGGTCGTAGCTGGCAGTTTTCAACAACATCCGGCTATATGAACCGGCCATGCCTGCGATCGTGAACGCCCCTACAATCGCCGCTGCCACAAACACGTAGGCATAGTGAAGAGGAATCGGCACCTTGCGCAAGCGACCGTCCGACTCACGTGCAACGAAAATGATGTAAAAACGCTTATTCACAGAGAAGGCCTAACTTGAAAATGAGGAACTTTATTCCTCTTCAACGAGCATTGCTCCAAGGAACATAGATTCCAAAGGCGCAACTGGATGACTACTTCAACGCTATCAGCCTCACTCCGGCGGGTCAACGAAAGCGCTCTCCATCTTTATTACTTTCTTTGTTACTTTCGAGTAATCCCTGAGGCGAGGCGATGTCTGTCGTGCGGGCCGCCGTTCTATCCACTGGCCGAAAACAGGCCAGAGTTCCCCGTTTTCCTGTAAGTTTTCCACCTTCGAGGCTCGCTCGCTTTAGGATGATCAGCGTGAAGAACGAGCACATACTCGAAGCCCTTGATGAGGAACTGGACCGCCTGCGCAAGATCAGAAACCTGCTCGCCGGGGCGCCAATCGATGCCAACTGGAATGGGCACCCCCGCGCCAAAAAACGCTTTCTCAGCGAGGAAGCGCGCCAAAGAATTGTGGACGCGCAGAAGAGGCGCTGGGCCGCCCAGAAAGCAGGCGCCTGACCCACTTTTCCTCCGTAACGCAAGCATGACCGGTAAGCTGGAGGCACATGCCGCATGGCTTACAAACCCGACCGGCACCCTTTGGGGAGCGCGCCCTCCTCTCCGTCCTGAGCGCGCAGGCCCGCATTTCGGGCTCGGCATCACGCCCGGTACGCGTCGGTATTGGCGATGACTGCGCCGTGTTGCGCGTCCCCGCGGGGCACGAGGTCGCGGTCACGACCGATCTCCTGCTCGAGACGGTCCATTTCCGCCGCGACTGGCACTCGCCGGAAGCGGCCGGGCATCGCTGTCTGGCCCGAGGGTTAAGCGATCTCGCAGCGATGGGCGCGCGCCCCCTGGCTGCGTTTCTCTCCTTTGCTATTCCCCCCGAACTTGCCGGTAAATGGACAACGCGTTTTCTTGACGGGCTTCTAGCCCTTGCCCGCGCATCGCACGTTCCGCTCGCCGGGGGGGACACGGCTCAGGCGCCCGCGCTCGGGGGTAAGTCGCTGTTTTCCGCGGACATTTGTCTGCTTGGCTCCGTACCGGCCGGCAGCGCCCTGCTGCGATCTGGCGCCCACGCGGGCGACTTGCTCTATGTGACGGGAGCGCTAGGTGGCGCTGCGGCCGAACTGGCCCTGCTCGCCAGCCGGCCGACCCCGTTCCGCCGGCTGCGCTCAGCCACGGAGAGCCACCCACACCTGTTCCCCCAGCCGCGCCTCGCCCAGGGACGGCGCCTGCGCACCCTGGCCACCGCGGCCATTGATCTCAGCGATGGGCTCTCAACCGACCTCCTCCACCTGTGCGAAAGCTCCGGGCTCGGCGCAGAGATCGAAGCCGGCGCGGTGCCGATTCATGCTCTGGCCTTGAAAGATCCTGACCCGCTCGCCCAGGCGCTCCACGGCGGCGAAGACTACGAACTGCTCTTTACAGCCGCACCCGCTACCCGCATTCCGCTCACACTTGCCGGGGTTCCGGTCACGCGCATCGGACGCATGCTGCGAGGACGCAAGGGAGTGTCACACATCACTCTGATCGACGGGGATGGAGCCGGTTTCTCGCTTGCAAGTCAGGGATGGGAACACTTTCGAGCAAAGCCTGCCAGCTAGCGTTGCGTTCTTCAAGGCACATCGGCGCATACATTCAGGACAGCCATCCCCAAGCATTACGGAACCCGTTCGATCTGGCATGTTTCGCATTATGCAAAAAGCCGCGTGAGTGGCCGCCAGCCGCGTAGGCGGTTTTAGGACGTTGATAGCATCAGAAGCACATGGTCCCCGTTCGTGTTCGCTTCGCCCCCTCGCCTACCGGCATGCTCCACGTCGGCAATACCCGCACCGCCCTGTTTAACTGGTTGTTCGCGCGCGGAAGCACGTCGGGCGGAGCTTTCGTGCTTCGCATCGAGGACACGGACGTCGAGCGCAGTGAGGGAAAGCACGAACTGCAGCTCATGGAAGACCTGCTTTGGCTTGGCCTGCGGTGGGATGAAGGCCCGGTGACCGGCGGCCCTTATGACCCCTATCGCCAGAGCGAGCGGTTACCCATCTATGCTCGACATACCGAAGAGCTGCTGGCGTCGGGCAAAGCGTATCGCTGTTTTTGCGAGGTAGCCCAGCTGGAGGCAGACCGCGAAGTCGCGCTCTCGACGCACCAGCCGCAGAACTACGTCGGTCGCTGTCGCGCCATTTCGTCCGAGGACTCAACGGCCCGGGCGAAAGCGGGCGCATCCTTCGCCGTGCGCCTCCGTATCCCCGAGCATCCCCTGCATTTCCACGATCTGGTCCGCGGCCCGGTCGAGTTCCCGCACGAAACCATCTCGGACCCGGTACTGGTCCGGTCGGGAACAGTGAGCGAGGGTGGCATGCCTGTCTACAATTACGTCGTGACCATTGACGACGCGCTCATGGGCATCACCCACGTGATTCGCGGCGATGACCACCTCTCGAATACCCCGCGCCAAGTCGCCATTTATGAAGCTTTCGGCTGGGCGGTCCCGGACTTCGCACACCTGTCCACGATCCTCGGCGCCGACCGGGAAAGGCTCTCGAAACGCCACGGCGCTACCTCCATCGCGAGCTTCCGCGCCATGGGTATCCTGCCGGAAGCGCTCGTGAACTACCTGGCGCTGCTCGGCTGGGGACCCTCGGGCGGTGACCGCGAAATCTTCTCCGCCGAAGAGCTCACGCGTGAGTTCCAACTCGAACGCGTTACCGCTTCGCCCGCCGTTTTTGACTGGGCCAAACTTCACTATCTGAACCGGCACTACATCAAGACCGGCGACCCCGCACGGCTGCTTGAGCTGGCCTGGCCTTTTTTCTCGGCCGCCGGCATGCTCCCGGCGCGCGGCGCGGCTCTGCCGGAAATCGCAGGCTGGGCGGCTTCGGTGCTCAGTTTATTCCTCCATTCCATCGATCAGCTCGATGAACTTCCAGCTAAGGCTGCCTTTCTTATCGGCATCGACGCGGCAAACATTCAGTCCGAGCCGGAAAATGCCGCGATTCTTTCCACCGAAAGCTCCCAAAAAGTGCTCGGCGCCTTTGCCGCGCGGGTTGAGGCCGGAAACGGCCACGTCACGCCCGAGCTTTTCAAGCAGTGGATGAACGAGATCAAGACGGAAACCGGCGTGAAGGGAAAAGACCTGTTCCACCCCGTCCGCATCGCGCTCACCGGCGCCCACTCCGGCCCGGAGTTCGACAAGCTGCTGCCGGTCATCGAGTTCGGCTCCGAGCTACCCCTACCGAAGCACGTGCCCAGCGTGAAAGAGCGATTAGCCCTGTTCATAAAAGAAGCACGCCGGTCGGCTTAAGGGCACCAAACCATCGCGCTTCTATCGTTGCATTCCCTAAAGAGGAGATTCGCTGAGGAACACACCGATGAGCACATCCCAGCAGGACTATGTTGCCGAGCATTACGCCTCACGCGCACAGGACTACGTCCTTAGCGTCAATCACCGTACCGGCGACGATCTCGATCAGATCGAGGCAGCGCTGCGAGGTTGCGACACCGCGCGCGTCCTTGACCTGGGTTGCGGTGGCGGTCATGTGAGCTATCGCGCGGCACCCCATGTAGCGCAGGTTATTGCCTGTGATGTCACCCCGAGCATGCTCGCGGCGGTCACGGAGGAGACCCGAAAACGAGGTTTCGCCAACATCGCCGTTCAGGAGGCCGCGGCAGAGCGGCTTCCCTTCGAAAACGCCAGCTTTGATGCTGTCCTGTGCCGATTTACCGTGCATCACTGGCAGAACATGGAGGCCGGACTACGCGAGGCTAGGCGCGTGTTGAAACCTGAAGGGCGCGCCGTGTTTATCGATGTGACCGCTCCCTCGAACAGAGTGCTCGACACACATCTGCAAGCGTTTGAGTTGTTGCGCGATGCGTCACACGTCCGCGACTACACGGTTGCGGAATGGGTCGCCGCACTCTCGCGTTCAGGCTTTGCCCTGAGAGAGATGACTGCGCGCAAGCTGCGGATGGATTTCCCCGTCTGGATCGCTCGCACTCGCACTTCCGCAGGTCACGCCGATACCATTCGTTCTCTGCAGAGAGGCTCGCCCGATGCTGTCCGGAACTACTTCACGATCGCCGAAGGCGGCAGCTTCGATCTGGATACAGCGACGTTCGTTGTGAAGGCTGCATCCGCCTAACGGAAACATAGAGACCAGCAGTAAAAGCGTAAGCGCGTGACCTGAAACGGTTGAATCATACGACGTAAAAGCTGAGTGCCGCATCGCCTTGCTCCAATGTTCGTTTCCTGCGCAGGAGTCCATAGCTTTGTGCAAGCACGGCGGGAACAGGCGTATTTCTTTGTTTTGCGTAGTTCCCCTCCCGGTCCCGGCGATGCTCCGCAATGACCACTCCACCTGGCACGACCAACCTCGCGCCCTCGCTACCCAGGTGCTCAAGCACTGCTCTGTATTCCTCTGTATCGGTGTACGGGGGGTCGAGAAATATGACATGGAAGGCGGGCACGATAGGCGACATGGTTCCGTTTTCGGGCGTCCGTACCGCATTTGCGAGCCAGCGCCGCACCGGCACACCTTCCACTTGCGCTCTCCCTCCTACGCCCAGTGAAGTCACATTGGCGCGAATGGCCGCCAGCGCCGTCGACGCTTGCTCCACAAACACGGCTTGTGCCGCTCCCCGGCTCAGCGCCTCCAGCCCGTTCGCCCCTGAGCCGGCGTATAAATCCAGAAAGCGAGCGCCGGCGAGCCTCGGCTGTATCACGTTGAACAGAGTTTCCCGCAAGCGGTCCGAGGTGGGCCGCGTTTCGGTTCCGCGCGGAGCGATCAGTACCCGCGAACGAAACTCGCCCCCAATGATGCGCATATTTGCCTATGGTAAGCGGGCTGCCTGCGTCGGCGGCAAACGTTCCAGCCAGAACCCACTACAATCAGGGTAACCGCCGCCAAGCCCAGGAGGAACAACCCACATATGCGAGCCTGGAGCTTCCCCCTCGGCAAGCCATTCGGCGTGGAACTGCGCATCCACGGATTGTTTGTTCTTCTGCTATTTCTCGCCGCCACCCTCACCAGTACCGCGGGCCTGGGCGCCTGGCGCGGCGTGGCTCTCTGGCTGCTGCTGCTGTTCGCGGTCTGCGTGCGGGAAGCAGCCCGCGCCCTGGCCGCCGCTACCTTCCACATCGGGCTCCGTTCAGTGCTGCTGATGCCCCTCGGCGGCCTGCAATCGCCAATGGACCCGGAGTCGGACGGCGAGGCCCGCAAAGGTCGCCCTCTCTATACACTTGCACTGATCGGTCCGCTCTCCAACTTTCTGGTTGCGGCCCTTATCGCGGGCCTGCTGGCAGGCGGCAGCCCCGGCGTATCCATTCTCGCGCATCCGCTGGTCAGCCCGGCGCACCTGCTGCGGACCGCCCTGTGGTTCAACGTCGCTTTGGGGCTGCTGCATTTCATCCCGGCATTTCCGCTCGATGCCGGACGTCTGCTGCGCGATATTTCTATCCGCAAACATGGCGTGCAGGAGGCCAGCCGCGCCGCCGTGGGCCTGGGTCGCATGCTCGGCGCAAGCGCGGCCGCACTTGGGATTGGCCTGCTGCTCTTGCCGGATGTGCCGCTTGCTGTTTCGGCCAGCCCATGGCTGCTGCTGTGCGGCTTTTTCGTCGCCATAGGCGCACAACTTGACGACCAGGGCACCGTTTTCCAGTCCGTCATCGACACCGTCGCCATGCGCGACGTCATGCTCAAGAACTTCACCACCGTTTCGCCCTCCGACACCCTCCAGGACGCGCTTGAAAAAGCCGTCCACTCGCTCCAGGACGAGTTCCCCGTCGTACGCAGCGACGAGATCATCGGCGTGGTCTCCCGCGGCGCAATCCTGGCCTCGCTCCGCTCCGAGGGCAACGGCTATGTGCAATCGGTGATGGCGCGCAGTTTCCTGGTCGCCGCGCCCGAGGACTCGCTCGGCACCACCATCCGCCGCATGAGGGAAGGCCGCGTCGGCATGATTCCGGTCGCGAACGAAGAGGGCCGGGTGCTCGGCATGGTGACGCTACAAAACCTGCGCCAAAGCATGGTCCCTCTCCTTGAACAGCGGAAACTGCGCGCCGCGCTCGGCGGCAAAAGCGGGCTATAAGCTCCCCCTCCCATGCTGAGCGAACTGTTTGAGTAAACCGATGGGCGAAGCACCGTCGCCACCTTTGCAATCAGGCGAGGGCGCAACCCTCGCGCCCGGCCTCTACTTGGTCGCCACGCCCATTGGCAATCTCGAAGACATGACGCTGCGCGGCCTGCGCGTGCTGCGCTCCGTCGACCGCATTGCTTGCGAGGATACGCGCCAGACCGGCAAACTGCTGGCCCACTTCGGCATCAGCAAGCCCCTTGTGAGCCTCCACGAGCACAACGAGCAAGCGCGTGCATCGGAAAACCTGCTACCCGCGCTCGGAAACGGCGAACGTATCGCCGTAGTCTCCGATGCGGGTACTCCCGGCATCTCCGACCCTGGCATGCTGCTGGCGCGCGCCGCCATCGCGGCCGGCGTCCCGGTGTTCCCCATCCCCGGCGCCAACGCCGCACTGTCTGCGCTGGTCGCCTCCGGGCTGCCGGCCGAGCAGTTCACTTTTCACGGCTTCATGCCGGAAAAGTCCGGCGCACGCCGGACTGCGCTGGAAACGCTCGCCAACACTTCACTTGCGGGCACGCAGATCTTCTATGAGGCCCCACACCGCATTCTCGAGACATTGGCCGATATCCATGCCGTTTTCGGCGAGAGAGCAAGGGTGGTGGTCGCACGCGAACTTACCAAACTGCACGAGGAGTTCCTGCGTGGAACAGCTGCGGAAGTGCGGACCACATTGGCCGCTCGCGAGCGGGTTCGGGGCGAGATAGTTTTGCTGCTCGAGATTTCCGCCGCCAGCTCAAGCGATACTTCAGGGCAAACAGTATGGGCGCGTGTGCGTGAGCTTCAAACCACGGAAGGTCTGGATGAAAAAGACGCACTAAAGCGAATAGCCCGCGAACGCGGCCTGGGTAAAAGCGAAGCCTATCGTGAACTACAGCGCGAGCGCGCCATAAAAGCTCAGCCGCCTCGCAGCTAACGTAGCCTCACGGCAACTCCGGAGTACCTCTCCACAGCCAAGGGTTCTACTCTCCTTTACGAAACCTCGCCCCGCGTCCCCGGCCTCACCGGCTTCTCCCACGCCGGCGTGGGCCGCTGGTTTTCCGGCAGGTTGCGCCCTTTTACCCGGTCATAGATGTACGAGTCGCTTACCGCGCCCATGCTCTCGTTATAAAGCGAGATGCCGCCGACCGCCTGGCGCAGTTCCTCATTGAACTTGTGGAGCGCCCTCAGGTGATCTGCCGTGGCAGGGCGCTCAGCGCTGGGGGTTTTGATGAATTTCTGGTAGCCCCGGTCGAGCACATGACCGATCTCACCGTCGATAACAATGCCGCCCTTCAGCACCATCGCAGGCGCTTCCTTGCCGGGGGCCAGCACCGCGGCACAGCCATACTTCTCAATCCGCACAGCACCCGCAGGCTTTGCGACGACACCGGGTGCGGACACATCAAACTTGTATCCGCGAAGCTTGGCAAGGGATTCGTCAAACGTAGGCTGTTTGTCTTTCTTCAACATGGCAGTGCCAACTTTCACGAAAGCTACATTCAAAATACCTCAATGGAGCGACCACAGCATGGCGCCGAGCACGGCAGCAGAGGAAGTAACCAGCATTCGAGATGAGGGCCATGCCACAGGCCTTCTTGGCACGGTGCCGCATGCCCGTGTCGGCAATACCCCGCTCTTGCGCATCGGGAAACTCACCGCTCACCTGCCCGGCGTCCAGATTTTGGGCAAGGCCGAGTGGACCAACCCCGGCGCCAGCGTCAAAGACCGCGCCGCGACCGCTATCGTCAAGGCCGCGCAGGCCGCAGGTCGCCTACTGCCCGGGTCCGTATCGGGAAGGACAGAACACCTGCTCGATGCCACCAGCGGTAACACCGGTATCGCCTACGCCATGCTCGGCGCCGCCATGGGCTTCCCGGTCACGCTCTGCATGCCGACCAATGTTTCCCCCGAGCGCAAGCGCATTCTCGCCGCTTACGGAGCAAACGTCATCTGGACGGACCCGGCCGACGGCTCGGACGGCGCGATCCGCAAAGCCCGCGAGCTGGCCGCGAGCGAGCCCGAGCGCTACTTCTACGCCGACCAGTACGGCAACGACAACAACTGGCAGGCGCACTATCACACCACCGCAAACGAGATCTGGGAGCAGACCGAGGGCCGCATCACCCACTTCGTCGCCGGCCTGGGCACCAGCGGCACATTCATGGGTACCACGCGACGGCTGCGCGAACTCAACCCGGCCATCCGCTGCTACTCCATGCAGCCCGATTCGCCCTTCAACGGTCTGGAGGGCCTGAAGCACATGGCCACCGCGATCGTCCCGCGCATCTATGATCCTGCGCTCGCCGACCGCAATATCGAGATGGAAACCGAGCACGCCCACGCCATGGCTCGCAAACTGGCCCGGTCTGAAGGTCTGCTGGTCGGGGTTTCCGCGGCCGGCAACATCGCGGCCAGCCTGCAGGTAGCGGAAGAAGAAGCCGCGGCCGGCCGCGAAGCGGTTATCGTAACGATTTTGTGCGATGCCGCCGACAAGTACCTGAGCGAACGCTTCTGGGAGTCTACCGAGTAGGAAGGAGAGTAACCGTGCTGCAACTGACCCAACTTGTCTACAACACCATGCGCGTACACGGGGAGGAAACCTATCCGCACGAGTGCTGCGGCGTCCTGCTCGGCCACACGAGCACCGACGGCAACACCGTCGAATCCGCGGTCCGCGCCGGCAACACCCGCACCGACTCCGCCCATAACCGTTACCACATCGCGCCCGGCGAGCTCATCCGCATTCAGCGCGAAGCCCGCGAAAACGATCTCGACATCGTCGGCTTCTACCATTCGCACCCGGACCATCCGGCGCGGTGGTCCGAAACAGATTTCGCCGAGGCACACTGGCTGGGCTGCTCCTATGTCATTACCGCAATCGAAAAAGGCCGCGCCGCGCAGACCAACTCATTTCGCCTCGAGGGCACGACCGAGGACGACAAGCGGTTCACCGACGAGCCGCTTGAGATCGAGCTGCCCCGGGAGCTCAACTTGTAAGACCAGGCTGCACAACCGCCACGGACGCGGGCTCTTCAGCGTCAGCGACACCAGTACCGTGCACCGCCAGGCTCCTCACACACATCTATTCCCATGAGGACTTCATGCAGATCCACATTCCAACTCCATTGCGCGCCTATACCAGCCAGCAGGCGACGGTCTCCGTGGAAGCCGCAACCGTAACCGCTGCGCTCGAGCAACTCACGGGCGCCAACCCGGAGCTCAAGCGCCACCTCTTCACCGAAGACGGCAAACTTCGCGCCTTTGTGAACCTCTACCTCAACGACGAAGACGTGCGTTACCTGCCCGAAAAGGAAGCGACCGCGACCAAACCGACGGACGCTCTCTCCATCATTCCCTCAATCGCTGGCGGGGCCTAGCCGGTCCAGGCAGCAACGCATTTGGCGCAAATACAACAGTACCACCCTAGCCCACGGAGCACACATGGCCACAGCCATCGCCGAACAAATCGCCACCCTTCCCGAGCTCACCACCGACGACCTCCAGCGCTACTCGCGGCACCTGATCCTCCCCGAGGTCGGACTCGAAGGCCAACGCAAGCTTAAAGCCGCGCGCGTGCTCTGCGTCGGCACCGGCGGTTTGGGCGCGCCGCTCGCGCTTTACCTCGCGGCAGCGGGCATCGGCACACTTGGCCTGGTTGATTTCGACACGGTAGACGTGAGCAATCTCCAGCGCCAGATCATCCACGCGACCCCCGACGTCGGCCTGCTTAAAGTTGACTCCGCGGCCAACAAGCTCCACGCTCTCAATCCCGCGCTCAACATCATGAAGCACAACACCATGCTGACCAGCGCGAACGCCCTTGAAATTTTCCGGGACTACGACATCATCGCGGATGGCACCGACAACTTTCAGACCCGTTACCTGGTCAACGATGCCTGCGTGCTGCTCGGCAAGCCGAATGCCTACGGGTCTATCTTCCGGTTTGAAGGCCAGTGCAGCGTCTTCGCGGCGGAAAACGGCCCCTGCTATCGCTGCCTGTACCCCGAGCCGCCGCCGCCTGGCCTGGTTCCTTCCTGT
>JAABUX010006737.1_pt1 | contig 13628 bp, 11 predicted proteins | sample 5561851 | NCBI WGS metagenome assembly JAABUX01 (sample SAMN10711883, study PRJNA513361) | rock metagenome | isolation source: Antarctica rocks | place: Antarctica: Victoria Land, Richard Nunatak red sandstone | collected 2016-01-03 | reverse complement strand
GCGCGCCGGGTGCTGTGCCGCAGCCGGCCGCCGGTCGCATTCGACCTGGTATCGCTCGACATCGGCTCCCGCCCCAACACCGGCAGCGTGCCGGGCGCCACGGCGCACGCCATTCCGGTCAAGCCGACCGACGGCTTCCTCGCGCGGTTCGAGGGCGTGCGGGAGCGGGTGCGGACGGGCCGGTCGCGCCACGTCCTGCTGGTCGGCGGCGGGGCCGGCGGGGTGGAGCTGCTGCTGTCGGTCGAGCACCGGCTTCGGCAGGAGGCGGCCGACATGCGCTTCACCCTGGTCACCGGGTCGAGCGACATCCTGCCGCGCTTCCCGCCCGCTTTCCGCGCCCGGTTCCGTGCCGTGCTGGCGCGGCGAGGCATCGCGGTGCAGACGGGCGTGCGGGTGGCGGCGGTCGAACCCGGCGCGGTGCTGCTGGCCGACGGCGCCCGGCTCGCGGCGGACGAGGTGCTGTGGACCACCGAGGCCGCGCCCGCGGCGTGGCTGGCCGATACCGGTCTGCCGCTGGACCCCGAGGGCTTCCTGAGCGTGGATGCGACCCTGCGCGCAACCGAGGGCGTGTTCGCCGCCGGGGACATGATCGCGTTCCGACCCGGCGGCATTCCGCGCTCGGGCGTGTACGCCGTGCGCGCCGGACCGGTGTTGGCGGACAACATCCGCGCCACGCTGACCGGCGGCCGGCTGCGCCGCTACCGCCCGCAGGCGAGCGCGCTCGCCATCGTCTCGACCGGGGGCGACCACGCCATCCTGACCCGCAACGGGGTGGTGCTGGAAGGACGCTGGGCATGGCGGCTGAAGGACCGGATCGACCGCCGGTTCATGGCCCGCTTCAACGAACTGCCGGCGATGCCAGAACCGGAGGCGGGTCCTGCCTCGCCGCTCGCGGACAAGGCGGCGGTGCGGGACATCTCGGCCATCGCCATGCGCTGCGGCGGGTGCGGGGCGAAGGTGGGCGCGACCGTGCTCAGCCGCGTGCTCGGCCGCATCGAACCCGCAGCGCGCGCCGACGTGGTGGTCGGGCTGGACGCGCCGGACGACGCGGCCGTGGTGGACAGCGGCGGGCCGCATCTCTCGGTCCATACGGTGGACTACTTTCGCGCCATCATCGACGACCCCTACCGCTTCGGCATGATCGCGGCCAATCACGCGCTCGGCGACATCTACGCCATGGGGGCGGAACCGCAGACCGCGCTGGCCATCGCCACCGTGCCCTACGGGCTGGAGGCGAAGGTCGAGTCGGACCTGTCGGACATGATGCAGGGCGCCAACGAGGTGCTGCGCGACGCCGGCTGCGCGCTGGTGGGCGGCCACACGAGCGAGGGGGCGGAGTTGTCGCTGGGCTTCGCGGTGAACGGCCTGGCCGACCGCGGCGCGTTCCTGCGCAAGGGCGGGCTGCAGCCCGGCGACGCACTGGTGCTGACGAAGCCGATCGGCACTGGCACCCTGCTGGCCGCCGACATGCGCGGCCAGGCGAAGGCGCGCTGGATTCTGGCCGCGGTGAGGCACATGACCGTCAGCAACCGCGCCGCCGCCGCCGTCCTGGCCCGGCACGGTGTCCACGCCGCCACCGATGTGACCGGGTTCGGCCTGCTGGGCCATCTGGTGGAGATGACCAAGGCGAGCGGCGTCGACGTGCGGCTGGACCTGGCCAGCATCCCGGTGCTGGAGGGCGCGCGCGAGACGGTGGCGGCCGGGGTGTTCTCGTCGCTGCAGCCGGCCAACGTGCGGCTGCGGCGGGCGATCCGCGGCCTGGACGCGGCGCAGCGCCTGCCGCTGTATCCGCTGCTGTTCGACCCGCAGACCGCGGGTGGGCTGCTGGCGGGCGTGCCGGCGGCGGAAGCGGAAGGCTGCATCCGCGCGCTCCACGCCGCCGGCTACGCCCAGGCCGCAATCATCGGGGCTGTGCTGGCCCCGACCGATGCGCTGGAGCCGGTGACCCTGGCCTGAGCGGGAACGCCGGCGCCCTACGCCGTGCTCTCGATCAATGCGTCCAGCCGCCGTAGCTGTCCACGTTGGCGCGGGTGACGAGCTGCGGGGTCATCAGGATCATCGGATCGGCCGGCTTCTTGCCGTTTATGATGTCCGCCCCCGTCTGCACCGCCAGCTTGCCCATCGCGTACGGGTCCTGGCTCGCGGAGGCCTGCACCTGCGTCGGGCCCTTCAGCGCGCCGACGATGTCCGGCGCCCCGTCCACCGAGGTGATGACGATCCCGGACCGGTTGAGCTGCTTGGCCGCGAGATCGCTGCCGATCGCCTGCGGGTCGTTGATGGCGAACACGCCCTGGATGCTGGGGAAGCGCGTCAGGTAGCCCTGCATCACGTTCAGCCCGCCGTCGCGTGAGCCCTTGGCGTCCTGGTCGGACGACAGCAGCTTGATCCCGGAATCCTTGTCCAGGACCTGCTTGCAGCCGTTCACCCGGTCGATGACGGCGGAGACCTGGGGGCCGTTCTCGATCACGACGTTGCCCTTGTGGCCGATCGCGTCGGCCAGGAATTGGCACGAGATCTTGCCGGCGAGCACGTTGTCGGTCTGCACCGTCGCGTCGGCGCCGGCGGCCGCCACGTCGACGCCCACCACCGTGATCCCGGCCGCCTGCGCCCGCTTGATCGCCGGCGCGATCGCCCGCGGGTCGGCGGCGTTCACCAGGATCAGGTCCACGCCCGCCGCGATGAAGTTGTCGATCTGGGTGAACTGCTTGTTCAGGTCGTAGTCGGCCGACGACACCGTCACCTTCGCCGCCGGGTTGATCTCATGCACCGCGTCGGTGATGCCTTTGCCGACCGTCACGAAATACGGGTTGCCGAGCGAGCCGACGGTGACGCCGACCGCCTTGAGCTCCCGCGCGGACGCAGCGCCGGTTGCGAGCGCCAACGCCGCCCCGGCCAGCAGTAGAGTCCTGAACATCGAGCCTATCCTCCCAAGCTTTGGTTTAAAGTATCACGTCCGGGCGTTGCCTTGCAGCCGGGCCCGGTCGAGCGCTACGGCGCCGATAATCACCAGCCCCTTCACGATGAACTGCCAGATGTCGGAGACGCCGACCAGGGTCAATCCGTTGGACAGCACCGCGATGATCAGCGCGCCGACCAGGGTGCCCCAGATGGAACCGATGCCGCCGACGAAGCTGGTGCCGCCGAGGATGACGGCGGCGATCGCGTCCAGCTCGTAGCTTTGCCCAAGCTGCAGCCCGTTCGCGGCGAACAGGCGCGCGGCCGACATCACGCCGCCCAGCCCGGCGAGCAAGCCGGAGACGGCGTAGACGAACAGCAGGATGCGCCAGACCTTGATGCCGGACAGCCGCGCCGCCGCCGGGTTGCCGCCCACGGCGTAGATCCAGACGCCCAGCACGGTCCGGCGCAGCACGAACCACGACGCCAAAATCACGACCAGCGCGATGATCGCGAGCACCGGGATGCCGATGCCGGGCGCGATCGGGATGGTGGCGTTGCCGATGAAGGCGAACGGCAGGTCGGGATTGAACACCGTGGTGTCGCTGCCCATCAGCCGGGCGATCCCGCGCACCGCCGTGAGCGAGCCGAGCGTCACGATGAACGGCGGCAGCTTGCCGAACGCGATCAGGCTGCCGTTCACCAGGCCGAAGAACAGCCCGGTGAGCAGTGCGGCCGGCACGCCGAGCATCCCCCAGCCGGGGATCAGCGAGGCGATCAGCGCGCCCATCGCCGACGCCGCCAGGATGCTGCCGACCGACAGGTCGATGCCGCCGGTGAGGATGACGAACGTCATGCCGGAGCCGAGTACGACGTTGATCGCCGCCTGCTGCGCCACGATCGACAGGTTCTGCGACGAGAGGAACCGCTCCTCGCCGATGTAGTGGAACGCGATGGCGAGGATGAACAGCACGGGGAGCATCCCGAGCGCCTGGATGGCGCTGCGGAGTTGCACCTGGCGCCCGGCCCGCGCTCGCGGCGCCGTTGCTGGCTCGTTGCTCGCGTCATCCATGCGGCGTGCTCCCTTGCGCTCCGGTTACGCGGCCATGCCGGCGCCGTAGGCCATGATGGTTTCCTGGGTGATCGGCGCGCCGCCGGGTCCGCCAACCTCGCCGGCGATGCGGCCCTCGCGCATCACCAGCACGCGGTCGCAGATGCCGACGATCTCGGGCAGCTCGCTCGAGATGACGATGACGCCGATGTCGCGCCGGGCGAGTTCGTCGATGATGCGGTAGATTTCGGACTTGGCGCCGATGTCGATGCCGCGGGTCGGCTCGTCCAGGATCAGCACCTTCGGCCCGATCTCGAGCCAGCGCGACAGCAGCACCTTCTGCTGGTTGCCCCCGGACAGGCTGCCGACCGTGACCTGCGGGTTGGCCGCGCGCACCCGCAGCGCCGCGAACGCCTGGGCCGCCCGCCGCTTCGCCGCCACGCGGTCGAGGATGCCGCCCCGACCGGCGTCGCGCGCGATCACGCCGAGGTTGATGTTGGCGCTGCAGGACAGGTCGAGGAACAGCCCGAGCGCCTTGCGGTCCTCCGTCAGGTAGGCGACGCCCGCCGCGAGCGCGTCCTCCGGCGCCTGGATCGACAGCGTCTTGCCGGCCAGGACCACCTCGCCGCCGGTTTTCGGGTCGGCGCCGTAGATCAGCCGCGCGAGTTCGGTCCGCCCGGACCCGACCAGGCCGGCGATCCCAAGCACCTCGCCGCGGTGCAGCCTGAAGCTGCAGGGCCGCACCCGCCGGCCGCCATCGGTGATGCCACGGACCTCCAGCACGACCGGGCCGTGGCTGCCGTGGGGGTCGTGGGTCTTGGTGTAGAAGCTCGACAGGTCGCGCCCGACCATCATTTTCACGAGCGCCTCGGCGCTGAGCTCGGCGCGCGTGAGGGTGCCGACGTAGCCGCCGTCCCGCAGCACGGACACCCGGTCGGCCAGTTCGTACACCTCCGCCATCCGGTGGCTGATGTAGATCAGCGCGATGCCGTCCGCGCGCAGTTGCCGGAGCAGGGCGAACAGCCGGTCGGTTTCCCGCGAGGACAGCGCCGTGGTGGGTTCGTCCAGCACCAGGATGCTCGACCGCGCGTGCAGGGCGCGCGCGATTTCCACGAGCTGCTGCTCGGCGATGGAGAGGGCGCCCACCAGCGTGTCGGGGGTGAACGGCGCGCCGAGCCGTTCCAGCACGGAGCGGCAGCCCTCGCGCATGGCCCGGCGGTCGATGCTGCCCTGCCGGGTCGGTTCCGCGCCGAGGTAGATGTTCTCGGCGACGGTGAGGTTGGGCGCGAGGGCGAGTTCCTGGTAGATGATCGCGATGCCGTGGCGCTTGGCCGCGATCGGGTCGGCGATTGCGACGGGATGGCCGTCGATCAGGATATGTCCGCCGGGGTCGGCCTGGTGCGCGCCCGAGAGGATTTTCATGAGCGTGGACTTGCCGGCGCCGTTCTCGCCCATGAGCGCCAGCACCTCGCCGCCCCAGGCGCGGAGCTGGACGTCGTTGAGCGCCTTCACGCCGGGGAAGGTTTTGGAGACGCCGCGCATTTCCAGCCGCGGGGTCTCGCTGCCGTCGAGGGGCATCGTGTCGTCCTCCCTGGCTTCGCGGTTTAGGAACGCGGTTGGGCCGGGAATAGCTAAGCGCAGGTTGGGGTTGGCCGTCTATATGTCGCTGGTTGGAGGCAAGCGAGCGCTGGGTCGTGATGGTCAGCCAAGTGGGCGCCACCGCGTGGCGAACCACCAACGAATCCAAATACGACCGACTACTAGCTTGATCCATTCCGACGTATTTTGATAAAGACCTCCTCGCATTTTGAGAGGATGCCACGCGGGTATGCCTGCCGGTTTTACAGGGTGCCACAGAGTATTTTCGCGTCGGAGCACCTGGCCTATATTCGGGCGGAATACGAAGCTGCCGGGCGAGTGGGTATAGCTAGCCCCATTTGCAAAATAAAAGCAATTTCGGTTTTGTTCCTGAACAAAAGGGCCGTCACCTCCAATATCCTCGATTGCCATATCATGCTGTAAAGCGACCGTAGGTATGATAATCTCGTAATGCCCGCCGATTTTCGCACGATAGGCTAGATCGAGGGCGTCGAGCAGGGAGGCAGTGAGGCGACAGATGGGAAAAAACCCTTTGATTAAGCGACTCTCATTCCACTCTGCAGTTTCAGGAACCACTAGTCTGGGATAACTCAAGGTTTGCAGCTTATGAGGTATTTTAGAAATATATTCTAAGGTTGTACCAATTAGATCGGCCTTGCTATCTTGAAAGCGTTCGAAAAATCGGCTCCAACGCCCTTCGTAGTGGACATCGTATTCAATAAACCAGTAGAATTGGTAATCAGGTAGCCGTCGGCGAAATTCTAAAAAGACTAAATCTAAATTTCCATTTATGTCCCACTCGCCAGATTGGCATTTCTCAGAATAAGGTAATTCAAGGATACTACTACAGCAGATGTGAATATGCCCGTTTGCGATCGAAGTGGGCATAGTGTCACTAGCATCAGAACTTAAAATGAACCGTACGTCGTGATCAGGGGGAGCTTCGCTTTTGAGGCGCTCGAAAATACGTTGTATGTCAGGTGTCCAAACATGACTTATAAACGCAACACTATTCTTATTCATTTTACTGACCATTTGTTTTTGACCCAAATAATAACCAGAAACAGGATCGACAATTTAGAGCTAGTAGATCGATATAGGATATAAGAAGCACTATCAGATCGATTTTAACGATTGGATTTTAACTCGAATTACCTTCAAAAAATACTGAGGAGCTCTACCGCCGAGTTGCCTTAAAATTAAAATGGCAGCGGCTTTATCGCTCGCAAACACACGGAAAACATCCCGAGCACTCCCCTTGCGGAAAGCCTCTCGAAAACTCTGATAGTAATAATATGGCGAAATAAGTTTATAATGCCGTACGACAGCCTCGGCTAGTATTTTGTCAGAGCGAACCCGAGGATGCTCAAGCAATTCTTGAATTTTCTCTACCATGAGCTGTCGATCATTTAAAGACACAATCTCTGTCAGAGATCCATCCCGAATTGAATAGAAGTACATCGGATCTGGAATAATATACCACTTTGCGTTTGCAGCAAGACAGTCAAGATAAAATAGAAAGTCTTCGCCATTTCGACTTACAGAATTATATTTTAACTCATTTAAATCTAGAAATGCCTTCCTAAAAATCGGATGCATGAATACATAGTTAGATCGTCTAAGTGTATTCTTATCATAGTAACAACCTCGGATAAACTCGAGAAAAGATAATTGTCGAACTTCTGAAAGTATATTTTCAGGAATTAAGTGTCGTGTAGTACCGTCCGACTCAGTAATGAGTAAGACATTATCCGATATCATATCGACCGAATTACTGATTGCAATCTTCAGTAGTTTTTCAAGCCGTTCTGGATGAAAACGATCATCGGCATCTAGTAATGCAACCCACTCACCCCGAGCCAACTCTAAACCACGGTTGCGACTAGCAGCAGGGCCGACATTCTGAGCCATCCGCTCATATCGAACCCGACCATCTTGATTGGAAAGTTTCTGCACGATCGCCGCTGTCTGGTCAGTCGAAAAATCATCAATAACAATGATTTCGATAGCTCGCATCGTTTGCAACTGCACTGATTCAATTGCTGCGCGAATATAAAGAGCAGCATTGTAAGCAGGCATAATAACTGAGACTATAGTGGGTTCAGCGTTCGAAGATGAGCTAGACATTAGGAATTACTCTCAGGAAAATGAAAGCCTTAGGTCAGATTTTTTTATCGACCACGACGTTCAATCCAGCCTAGTTCCGCAGAAATAGCTACTAACAATGTTTGTCAAACCCTCACACCTGAACAAAATGTCGCTAACGTGCAGTAGATGGAATCAGAGTCGCCCATGTTCGCAGATCAGGAATCAGCTACCCCGGCGCATGTCGTTTAAGTGCACTGCTTAGACGGGAGCTTAACTCGCGCCAAACTTCCGGCGCCAACCAACGCACGAACCCTGCGTATAGCGGGATGCTAAGGGCGCTGATGACAAAAGCACGTGCGAGCGGAAGTTTGTCAATAATAGGGAGCATCGAAACCGTCCATGCAAACCCAACAGTCACAGCAGCATAGAAGGTCGGTTGAAAGTACATCCTTATCACATTTGAGGTTCTTACACCGACTCTGCGATAAACTCCGCAAACATAGAGGGGCTGTGTTATGAAGTAGTAAAGAAAGACACCGGAAGCGACTCCAATTGCGCTATCAAGTAGTGCTCCGACTATGACGAAAATAAAGAATACTGGGGCTTGCATAAGAAGGTAGAAAAGTCCTGCTTTGAATTCCCCGCGCGAATTTAGCAAAGCTCCGGCAATCCAAGAAACGGCATCGAACGCAAGACCGATGCTGAGAAGTTGGATTACAGGAATGGAAGTAGCCCATTTTTCACCAAACAAACTGATCACGAGCGGGCCAGCAGTAGCCGCCTGGATCAGAGCCAGTGGCATCACGCAAAATGATAGCAAGATAGAAGCCTTGAGAGCGGCGGCACCCTGCCGCGCCGGGTCGGATTTGAGTTGGACCAGGGCAGGAAATAGCACTCCGGCGAAATTACCTGCCAACATCCAAAGCGGCTGAGCCGCTAGCCGGAAACCGAAATAATAAGCGCCAACCACATCCTGCGTTGCTAGAAGGCCAAGCACGAGGTAGTCACCCTGGCCAATGACGCTGATGATGGTGCGCGAGATGGCGGTGATTACAGTGTTGCCAAACACGTATTTCCAGCGCTTTCGTTGCGGGCGAAAACTCGTCTTAACCCCCGCAATTCGCCACCACACAATGGCGCGAATTCCAGCTAAAATCGGCATAGGTATGACAAAACTGTAAGCGCCGAACCCCCACCAAGCGAGTGCAACGGTCAGCAACGCTTGCGCTACCATTTCCAGTGAGCCATAAATCGCAAACACGCCGAACTGCATACGTGCACGCCCAACCATTCCCGGCACGCTAGCCAACGCGCTAAGCGGCATCGACAATGCAAGAATGCTAAGCAGGCCAACCAATTCAGGTGCCTTGTAGATGGCGGCGACGATCGGAGAAGCCAATATAACGAGACCGCCTGCTGCCATCGCGAGACTTAGAGTGATCCAAAAAGCCGGCCCGGTCCAAAGGTTCATCGTACGCTGACGCTGTAATAACACGTCGTCAATACCGATGTTCATTAGGGTCGACGCGATACTAGTAACCATGTATGTAAGACTAATGACACCAAAATCTGATGGCTGTAACAAAGCCGCGAGTACTAATTGACTGAGGAGGCTACTTACCCGCGAGACTACATTCTGTGCGAGCATCATGGCAAGTCCATGAAGCGCACGGCGGCCGAGTGCGATTGTCTTTGGTGTAATTGGAGCGGGTAAGCGCTGCTGTTCGACGACCTTGATGATGTATTCCTAGTACTACAGCGTCACTCAAACAAACGAAAGCATCCGTAAGATAAGGATACTTGCTAAATAAAGGTTTAGAGCTTTTATGCGGCTGTCAGCATGAATCGGCTCTAGTTCAATTTAGGCCAGCTCAGTTCGCTCAGGCGTGCTGCACCTGCGCCGCCATCGGCGTCAACTCCCGCTCGAACGACTTCAGCGCCGCCCCGATCGCCTGGTGCATGTCGAGATACCGGTAAGTCCCCAACCGCCCGCCGAAAATCACGTTCCGCTCCTGCGCAGCCCTCGCAGCATACTGGTCGTACGTCCGCTTATCGGCTGGCGTATTCACCGGATAATACGGCTCGTCGCTCGACCCGGCGAAGCGCGAGAATTCCCGCATGATCAGGGTCTGCCCCTTCTCGTAGCGGCGCTCCGGATGCAGGTGCTTGAACTCATGGATGCGGGTGTAGGGAACCTGCTGGTCGGGGTAGTTGACCACGGACGCGCCCTGGTAGTCGTCGACCGCCGGGCGCTCGATCTCGAAATCGAGCGTGCGCCACGAGAGCGGGCCGAACTGGTAGTCGTAGAACCGGTCGATCGCCCCCGTGTAGATGACGACGGCGTCGCTGCGGATTTGATCGCGCACGTCGAAATAGTCGATCCCGGTGACGGTCGTGATCCGGGGGTCGGCGAAGATGCGGTCGAAGATGGCGTGGTAGCCGTCGACCGGCAGCCCCTCGTAGATGTCGTTGAAGTAGAAATCGTTGAAGTTGAACCGCACCGGCAACCGGCTGATCACCTCGGCCGGCAGCAGCTTGGGGTCGGTTTCCCACTGCTTGGCGGTGTAGCCCTGCACGAACGCCTTGTACAGGTCCCGTCCGATCAGCGAGATCGCCTTTTCCTCGAAGTTCTTGGGATTCGGATACGGCTCGGCGGCGGCCTTCTCCCTGATGAACGCCTCCGCCTCGCTGGGCTTGAGGTCCACGCCGAAAAACCCGTTCAGGGTCATCAGGTTGATCGGCATCGTGTAGGTCCGGCCCTCGTAGCGCGTGAACACCCGGTGCCGGTAGTTGGTGAACTTGGAGAAGCGGTTGACCCACTCCCAAACCTCCTCGTTGGAGGTGTGGAACAGGTGCGAGCCGTAGCGATGGTACTCGATCCCGGTCTCGTCGTCGGTCTCGGAGAACGAGTTGCCGCCGAGGTGGTCGCGGCGTTCGAGCACGATCACGGGCTCGTTCATGACGGAGGCGATGCGCTCCGCCATCACGGCGCCGAAAAAGCCGCTGCCGACGACGACGTAGCGGTAGTCACTGAGGCCGATCATAGCGTAGCTCCGTGGGAGGCGATGGTGGTTTTCTGCGGACGATTGATGAGGCCGCCGGCCGCGCGCAGGAGTTGCAGGCGAGCCGGAGAGTTGATCAAAGCGTGGAGATAGCCGAGGCCGAATTTCGTGGCGAACGATAGCGACCGGCCACGCACGTCCTCAACCCGGCCGGAGCGCCAGAGCACACGATGAATTTCGATCCGGTTCTTATCGATGCCCTGCTCCTCACGGAACGTCTTCCACTCCGCGGTGGGCGAGAGCCCTTGGGCGCGCATGGCGTCGTAGTTCGGCCCGCCGAGCGGCCTGGTGTGGCGGATCACCACGGCGTCGACGATGGCGATGGCGGTGTCCGGCTTGGCCACGATACGCGGCCAAAGCCAGTCGATGCCCCACCCGCTCTGGGTCCCGTCGAAGGTGGGGAGGGCCCGGCGCAGGCACGCGGCGCTGAAGCAGGGCGCCATGACCTCGACGAAGTTGGTGAAGCGGATGCGGCTCAATGTATTGTTGATCACCAGCGGGTGCGTCACCGGGCTGTTCGGCGTGAGCGAGGGCTGGGCGAGTTCGAGGTCGTGCTCCCGGCAGATGTCGAAGAACCGGTTCATGTCGGCGGTCGTCATCTCGAGGTCGTCGTCCGGCAGCCAAACATAGTCGTAATCCTGGGTGTACTGCGGATGATCGAGCAGCAGCGCCTTCAGCGGCGGCCATTTCGGCCCCTTGCTGTCGATGCGCACGACGTCGTCGCCCCGGTAGATGTCGGGATCATCGCCGAAATAGCTGATGACGAGGTCCCAGTTGCGCTGCTCCGGCCCGCGCAGCCAGTCCGGATGCAGCGACTTGTTGCCCGCCCGCACGATGACGAGATTACGGCGGTGTCCCGTGGCCGATGACGTCGTCACGATGTGGCGAACCCTAGCTTCTTGACCGATTTTTTCCACAGTCCCGACAGCGCGTAGCGGGTGTAGAGCCTCAGTGGCAGCTTGCGGAGCTTCTGGTGAAGCACGCTGTTCGGGTTGAGAAACCCACCAAGCCCCCCCGCATACTTCATGACGCTGCCGACATAGCGCTCGCGGTCGAGGATGGGATGCACGAACGACTGACTGGCGAACTCCGGCAGCTCCGTCTCGAGGTTGGGCGGCCACCACTTAAGGGCGTCGATGCTGCCGTATTGCGACAGATCGGCGCAGGGCAGCCCGGTTCGCTCCATTTCGGAGGGGAGGAATCCCTCGCACATCGGCCATGCCATGTCGGCGTCCGCGTCGTACAGGTCAGATTGGGCCACCCGGCGCCTCGCCAGGACAGCCAACGCCTCGCCTGAGAAGATCGAGATGCAGATGAGCTTGTTGCGGACCTCTTCGGGCCGGTAGTAGTCGAGGCAGCTCGACAGCCACACCCACTCGGACGCCTGTCCCAAATTGCTCGTGGCGACGAAATGTACCCCGTCGGCCGCGACCCGGCGCATCAATTCGTCAATGTCGGTGTTCAGCACCGCATCGTACTCGACCTGGAGATAATACTGATATCCGGGACATTCCTTGGCAAAATAATACAGCGGGTAATCCCCGTTGTACCAGAGCAGGTTGCCGAACCCGGCGCGGGCTAACCCCATGTCGAGCACATCCTGCTCCGTCATCCGCACGACATGGTCGTAGTCGATTCCAGGCACGTGGCCGTGCGTCTCGTCCACGAGGACGTAAACCCGGCCGCACTTCACCCGCGCCGTGAGCCGTTCGAGCTGCCGTTGCGCGAAGTCGTCCCAAAAATGAGTACGAAAGATGACTGCATAGCTGGGCAAAGAGTCGGCGCTGCCTCGCTTGACCACATCCGTCTGCAACATTGCGCGTTCGCTTTAAGTTAATGGTTACCCGAGCCTTTAATATGCCCGGCGCTTGACCCGGACCCTCGTGCTTCGGCGATTAGGACGCCGATTACGGCCAGGCACTACAACAACTGCACCGGATATCCAAGAACAAATGTTTTCGCAGTGCACCATTTTTTTTTAGTTCGAAATAGTAATATACACTCCGCGACCGGACATCCGATGTATATCTAACAGATGTTTGATTAGTGGGAGGGGCGTGAAAATTCCATTACAGATTGCAAGATGAAACTTTGCCGCTGGAAAGATAAAATTATTGCGAGGGATGAACTTAGCACTGTCTACCAATTGTTCCTCGTCCCGGTCGCCCAGGTAGCCGCTGTGCGGAAATCGGTTGAGCCCGCGAAGGGTTATGTCAGGGAAGCGGCGGCGCGAATCGTGTCGCAGATGGTCGCACCGATCCACGGCGCCGTGTTCACGTAGGTCGGACTGGGATGCGGCATGAACAGGACGACGATCTGCGGCCGCTCCGTTCGCACCATCGTGGCGGCCTGCTTTGCCACCCGCCCGGCGAGCACGACCACCTTCAAATCCGGCAGGCGCTCCAGCAACCGAAGAAGCGCTTGCAGCCCGGCCGCGACCTCGCTGCGGCGCACCGGGCGGTTGCGGGCGCCCGGCGGATGCACGACCCAGGGCACGATGTTCCAGATGACGGTCGCCTCACGATCCAGGCCGGCGGCGTCGCAGAACCGGCGCAGGTTGGCGGCGGTGCCGGTCGGGTTGTCACGCGAGACGAAGCGGAGCGGCGTCGCGCCTGGCCCCGGTGTTTCGAGCAGCAGCAGAAGCCGGGCGCGATCGCCGCCGTCGCATGGGTCGAAGTGCGGAACCGGCCCGTGCCGCGCCAGGTCGGCGCGCAGTCGCTCCAGGGCCACCACATGCGGCATGCCCAGCATGCGCACCCGCGTATCGAGCACGCCCGGGTTTGCAAAGGTGTCGAATTGGGACGGTGACCAGGGGCGACGCATGAAATTTTTCTCGCCGGCCCGGTGCTGACGTTTGATGACGTTTCCTCGCAAAGGCGAGGGAGCAGGGCGTGTCGATTGAGAACCTGGCGCAGTATTTCCACACGATCGAG
>JAABUX010006736.1_pt1 | contig 13628 bp, 12 predicted proteins | sample 5561851 | NCBI WGS metagenome assembly JAABUX01 (sample SAMN10711883, study PRJNA513361) | rock metagenome | isolation source: Antarctica rocks | place: Antarctica: Victoria Land, Richard Nunatak red sandstone | collected 2016-01-03 | reverse complement strand
CCACTGCCCACTGCCCACTGCCCACTGCCCACTGCCCACTGCCCACTGCCCACTGCCCACTGCCCACTGCCCACTGCCCACTGCCCACTGCCCACTGCCCACTGCCTACTGCCTACTGCCTACTGCCCACTGCCCGCGTCACCGGCGGTCAGGAGCGCGCGCAGGACCAACGTGGGCCAGGCCGATTGGCGGACGGGGGCGCCCTCGCGCGCCAAGGCGGGCAGCTCGGCCGGGCGGACCACGGGGACGCGGGGGCGTTCCACCGCGCAGGGCGCGCCTCCCACCAGGACGACGATGGGGGTCACGTTGTAGACGGGCAATCCCGCGCTGCGCAAGGCGTAGCCGACGCGGCGCGCGCCAGCCTGAGCCTGCAGACTTGGCTGGTCGGCGAGGCCGCGCCAGCGGCCATCCTCGGTCTCATACTCCCAGCGCAGCCCCTGCACCCGCAACGGACGCCCCTCGGCGTAGGTCTTGACCTCGAGCACCAGCAGACGCGGACCGATCAGCACCGCGTCCACGTCGCCCTCGCCGCCGGGCAGGAAGATGTTGTGGACCAGCGCGTAGCGGTCGTCGAGGGCCGCGGCCAGCGCCTCCCGCACCACGCGCTCACCGGCCGCGCCGCGCCGCGCCGCCGGCGTGTCGACCCAGGATGGGTCCGTGCCTGGCCGCGGCGCCTGGATCGTGCGCATCGATTCGCCTCCCTCCCGACATCCCGTCCCATCCCTCCGCCCATGGGGGCATCACCCGCAGCCTACCACCGCGCCGGCTTCACGCCATCGATGTCGTCTCCAGGTCTCCTGTAGGCGTTACGTGCGATCATGCCGCACGCGATTGCGCGTCGTCGCGCCCCGCTTGACGTTGTGCTTACAGTGGCAGTACACTGATTCTGTCGTTATCCATGGGCAGGTGAACGAGGAGTGCATGATGCTGAAAGCGAGACGAGGACAACCTGAGTTGAGTCGGCAGACGAAAGAGGACCGGCTGCAACTGCGCATGACGTCGGACCTCAAGCGCCAACTGGCGGATGTCGCGCAGGCGCACGGCTTGTCCATGAGTGACTTCGCCACACTGGTGATTAGCGAGGCCGTCACAAAAGCGAACAACGAGCGTCATGTCATCGACATGTCGCGGGAGGAAAGCGCGTGGCTAGCCGACTTGCTGGTGAACCCGCCCGCCCCCAACGAGCGCATGGCCGAGGATGTTGAGCGATACAAGCGGCTCATCAAACCCTAGTACGCGATGGACGCCCCATTCGTTATCAGGCCGCTCCGTGAGCAAGACCTCGCCGCGTTGATGGTACCGGCGGAGCATGGCAGCCACGCCGAGACCGCGTTCAAGCAATGGCTCAAAGCGCAGGGCGACGCTTTCTCCTGCGGAGACGCTGCGCTTGATCGCTATCTTCGGACCCAGATCACGCAGGACTCGCGCCGGGACATCGCCAAGCCGTTTGTCGTAATCGAGGTGACAACGAGGATATTGGCCGGCTATTACACTCTCTCCACGGCATCTGTCAGGCTCAACGACCTCCCTCCCGACACCTTCAAGCGACTGCCTCGGTATCCCGACTTCCCCGCCGTGCTGATCGGACGCCTCGCCATCGACCAACGTTATCAAGGGCAGGGTCTTGGACGCGCGCTGCTCATCGATATCTATCGACGGACCAGGCGCATAGACGCGGAAGCTGCCGTCCTGGGCGTCATCGTCGATGCGGCCGATGACGCCGCCCAGTCCTTCTATGAAAAGCATCAGTTTCAACGCTCACCCGTCAATCCTCATCGCTTGATTCTTCCGATGCAAACCATCCGGCAACTCGCCATCTGAATTGATCGAGCTGCGGCGTAGTGTCCATCGCTAGTGGCTCATAGCCCTACGGGGAGTAAACGAAATCGCCGGTGACTCATACCCCCACGGGGAGTAAATGAGAAGGAAAAGATAAGGTATGGACAGCGATTACGCGCGGATCGACGAGGCCCGCCTGCACGAGTACACCGCCGCCATCTTGCGCGGCGTCGGGATGGACGGGCAGGGCGCCGACACCGTGGCAAGGGTCTTGATAGCCAGCGACGCGCGCGGCATCGAGAGCCACGGCGTGGCGCGCCTGCCGCAGTATGTCCGGCTGATCGACGCGGGCGTGCTCGACCCTGCCGCGACGCCGGAGATCGAGCGGGAGAGCGTGATTACCGCGCTGATCGACGCGCGCAACGGCATGGGTCACGTGGCTGGCGACTATGCGATGCGTCTGGCCATCGCCAAGGCGCTGACACATGAGGTCGGCGTCGTGTCCGTGCGCAACTCCAACCACTTCGGCATCGCGGGATACTACGCCATGCTGGCCCTGGAGCACGGCTTGATCGGTCTGGCCCTCACCAACTCCTCGCCCTTCGTCGCCCCAACCGGCGGGCGGCAGGCTATGGTGGGGACCAACCCGATCGCCGTGGCCGTCCCCAGCGGCGACGAGCGGCCCTTCGTGCTGGACATGGCCACCAGCACCGTCCCGGTCGGCCGGCTCGAGGTCTATGCCCGCAAGGGACTCCCGCTCATGCCCGGCTGGGCCATCGACCAGGAGGGCAACGAAACCCTGGACGCCGCGGCCGGCCGCGCTGGCGCGCTGCTGCCGCTGGGAGGCACGGCCGCGACGGGCGGCTACAAGGGCTATGGCCTGGGCGTACTGGTGGACCTGCTGACGGGCGTGCTCGCCGGCGGGCTCTACGGCCCCCTCATCGGCGGCCTGTGGGACGCCACCGCGCCCAGCGATCTGGGGCACTTCTTCCTGGCGCTCGACCCCGCCGCGTTTGGCCCCCCAGACGCATTCCAGGCCCGCGCGCGCGACCTGCTGGACCGCCTACAAGCGGGCGAACGCGCCGGCGTCCCCGAAATCCTGGTCGCCGGCGAGAAGGAACGTCGCGCCCACGCCGATGCCCGCGCGCATGGCGTGCGCCTCTATCGCAGTGTCGCCGAGGCGCTCGACGCGCTGGGCCAACGCCTTGGCCTGGGCGCCCTCCCGGCTCGCGCCGAAGGGTCTTGACACGGAGGGCCTGCGGGCCGGAGTGCCCGCGACCGCGGTCGCGGGTCGCGTCCGCGCTGTTTGTCGCCACCGGTACAATCAGAAGGGAGGACACGATTCGATGCAATTCGAGATGCGGCCCATCGTACCCGATGAGCTTGCCCAGTTCAGGCGCGTGGACGGCGCGGCGTTCGGCGGGATTCCGGGCGACGACACCATGGACGAGGCGCGGCGCGGCTTCGAGTTCGACCGCGGCCTCGCCGCCTTCGACGCGGGGCGCATCGTGGGCACGGCCGGCGCCTATTCGTTCGACCTGACCCTGCCGCGTCTGGCGGCGTTGCCGGTGGCCGGGGTAAGCTGGGTCGGCGTGCTGCCCACGCACCGGCGGCGCGGTATCCTGCGCCAGTTGATGCGCCGCCAACTCGACGACGTACGGGCGCGCGGCGAGGCCGTGGCTATCCTGACCGCCTCCGAGGCCGGCATCTACGGGCGCTTCGGCTATGGCCTTGGTACCAGCCACATGAGCTTTGAGCTCGACTACCGCCACGGCGCGCTGGCCCATGCGCCGCAAGGCTCCGGCCTCCTGACCCTCATCGACCACGACGCGGCGCTCGAGCTACTGCCGCGCATCTATGACCAGGCGCGGAGGCGGCAGCCCGGCGCGATCAACCGCAACGAGGCGCGCTGGGCCGGCATCATGTCCCAGCCCAACGCGAGCATGGGCGACCTCAGTCCGCGCTTCTTCGTCACTTACGAGTCCGGGCCGGGGCAGGTCGACGGCTTGCTGGTCTACCGCGTGCGCACCAATTGGGACAATGGTATCGCCGCGGGCACATTGGTAGTACGCGAGCTGATCGCGCTGACCACGGAGGCGCGGGCCGCGCTGTGGCGCTACTGCCTCTCCGTCGACCTCATCGCGTCCGTACGCGCGGACCACTGGCCGGTCGACGAGCCGTTGCGCTGGATGCTGGCCGACCCGCGCCGCCTGCGCGTCACCTCCATCAACGATGACCTGTGGGTGCGGCTGGTCGACATCCCCGTGGCCCTCGCCGCCCGCGGCTATGGGGCGGCCGACAGCCTCGTCCTCGCCGTCCATGATCCATTCGTGGAATCGAACACGGGCCGCTACGCGCTCGACGCGGGGACGGATGGCGCAACCTGTCAGGGCGTCACGGCGGAGCCCGACCTCGCCCTCGATGTCGCCGACCTCGGCGCGGCCTATCTGGGCGGCGTGCGCTTCGCCACGCTGGCGCGGGCCGGCCGCGTCGTCGAGCTGACGCCCGGCGCGCTACGCCGCGCCGACGCCCTCTTCGTCTCCGATCCACCGCCCTATTGTGGCACGGGTTTCTAGATACTGCTTACTCGCGCTCTCGCGGCTCGTAGGCCTCACCCTCGATCACGTCAGGTCTACCGGCGCCGCGGCCGAACCTAGCGCCGGGACTAGAACCATCCATGGGCGGGGTCACCGTGGCGCTGGACGGGCGCAGGTAGTGGCCGGTGACGATACCGACCAGCGAATAGAGGACCGAGCCCATCAGCGCCGGGCCAAACCCATTGACGGTGAAGCCGGGGACGAGGAAGGCGGCCAGACCGAAGGTGGCGGCGTTGATGACCAGCAGGAACAGGCCCAGCGTCACCACCGTGACCGGCAGCGTCAGCACGATCAGCACCGGGCGCACCACGGCGTTGACAAAGCCCAGCACGAGCGCGCCGACGACGGCCGAGACGGGGCCGGCGTGGATGCCCGGCACGATGCGCGCGATGATGTAGAGCGCGACCGCGTTGATGGCCAGCCGCAACAGCAGGTACCGCCCCGAGTAGGTCACGACCATCGATTTCGCTCCAGATAATGACAAACCCGCCGCGCACACGGTCATCAGAAAGAGATAGACCGTTGTGTCCGCGGCGGGAGACTGGTCGGGGCGAGAGGATTCGAACCTCCGACCTCACGGTCCCGAACCGTGCGCTCTACCAAGCTGAGCCACGCCCCGAAGGAAAACAACCATCGGCAGTATACATCCCCACCCGGCCCACCGCAACCTGTACACGTCACGGTCATCCACAGGCCATCCGTGACATGACATCTTTATGGCACAAGACCGCCGCGCCGGTTTCACCTCCAGCCTGGCATCGTCTGTATGACTGGGCCTCGCCTGGCTTTCCTTTAGCTTTCCTTCCCTCGCACCAGCGAGGTCAGGATGCCCAGCGCGGCGAGGGCGGCGCAGACGACAAGCGCGCCGTGGAAGCCGTCGACGAAAGTGTGTTGCAGGGCGGCGACCGTCAACCCACCCCCCGCATGACGCTGCGTGTCCCGTAGCAGGACCAGTTGACGGCCGGCCGCGGCGCCGCCCAGGCTGGCGAAGACCGCGCCGGCCAGCGCCACGCTGACGCTCTGGCCAACCACGCGGCCCGTGGCCAGGAAGCCCGAGGCCACGCCACGCCGCTCGTCCGGCGCCGCTCCCAGCAGCGCGCTATTGTTGGGCGACTGGAACAAGGCCTGCCCCGCTCCGGTGACGACCAGCCGCCAGGCGATGTCGAACACGGAGCTACCCGCGTTGAGCGTGCTGAGCAGGACGAGCCCCACGCAGGCGATGGTGAGGCCGCTCACCGCCAGCCAGCGCGAGCCGAAGCGGTCGGCCAGATTGCCGCTGAACGGCGCCACCACGGCGATGGTCAGCGGCAATGGCGTCAGCAGCAGTCCCGCCTCCTGCGTCGAGAAGCCGCGCAACTCCTCCAGGTAGTAGGGCAGGATGAAGGAGACCGCGAACAGGGCCAGAAAGGTCAGCACGAGGCTGATGATGGCCGAGGTAAAGACACGATTCCTCAGCAACGAGAGGTCGATGATCGGGCCCGTGACGCGCGACTCCAGCGCCACCAGCGCGACAAGGGCAACCGCGGCCAGCGCCAGCGCGCCCAGCAGCAGCGGCGAGGTCCAGCCCCACTGCTGCCCGAACGAGAGACCCAGCGTCAGCGTGGCCAGCCCCACGGCCAGCAGCAGCGCGCCCGGCGCGTCGAACTGGCGCGGCGAGAAGCGTCCGCGACCCGTTTGCGTCCGATCCGTCAGGAAGCGCAGCGTAGCAACGAGACCGACCACGCCCAACGGCACGTTGACGAAAAAGATCCAGCGCCAGGTGAGGTGCTCGGTGATGATGCCGCCGAGGGTGGGGCCGGCGCTGGTGCCCAGCGCGACTACCAGCGCGTTGTAGCCCAGCGCCTTGCCGCGCTCACCGGGCGGGAAGGCGCCAAGCAGCAGGGCCGGGCTGACCGCCATGACCAGTGAGCCGCCCAACCCCTGCACGCCGCGCGCGACGATCAGCAGCAGGAGCGAGGGCGCAAGGCCACACAGGGTCGAGCCGATAGTGAACACGACCAGTCCCACGGCCCAGATCGGCTTGCGCCCAATCAAGTCGGCCAGGCGCCCGACTGTCAGCAGCGTGGCCGCGACGACGACGAGGTAGGCGATGATGACCCACTCCACCGACCCGCCCAGGGGGACGCCGAACGAGTGGCCGATCGCGGGCAGGCTGATGTTGACGATCGAGGCGTCGAGCGTGGCCATGAACACGCCCACGGCCAGGATGGCCAGCACGGCCCACTTGTTCGGCCCAACCCGCGGCGCCCCATCATCGCTCTGTCCCGGCCTGGTCTGGTCTGGCCCGGCCTGGTTCTTCTGATCCTGCGTCTGCTCCTCAGCGGCCTTCTGCTGCCCGCTTCCACGGCCGGACGGATCTGCTGCCGTCCCTGGCGCGCCTTCCGGCTTGCTCTCAACGGCCATGGCGGTTTCCGGACGGTCGGGAGCTACGAGGGCCGCTTGCTTCGGAGGACAGACGCCGGCGAGCCCTCTGACGTGTATGCATGATGACGGCTACGACATCCTAACTGGACTGGTTGACGACGAACGGGAACAGCTTCAGGGTACCTGTCCTCATACCCTCATGGCACGGCCTGGCTCAAAACCGACGATCAGGAGTCAGGAGGAGGGTGCGCCCCGAGATTGTGAGAGCCAGCCTGCGACTGCCCGGCTGGACCGGGACCGGCTGCGGCCGGTCCCGGTCCAGCCGGGCAGTCGCAGGCCCGGTCAGGCCGCATTCCACTATTTTGATACTGTTGGTAAATCCGTTCACGAGCCTCGTCCGGGCGCGAACCCGATGTCGAGTCAAGCGTGAGCCCAGCTTCTGAATCAGGCCAAAGTCCATTTACCAACAGTATCTATTTTGAGGCGCACCCGCAGGAGTACGATGGGTTTGCTTCTCCAACGCCTCCCATTGTAGAATCCTATATAGTACTGAGAATAGTAGAGGGCAAGAATGGCGCTTCTCTCGATTGAGCGGCGTGCCCGCGTCGAGCTGATCGATATAGATGACTGTGACCGCTGATTATCGGGACCGGGTCAAAGCAGCCATCCTCGACGATCGCTTCGTGCGGGCGACGTTGAGCGGCCAGGCGCCGGGGTCGGAGTCGGTTGTGCCCTGGGTCAAGGTCGTACTGCGGCCAGTGCTGATCAAAGGACGCCGGCGTCTGCAGGTCGAATCCTTCGACGCCCGTCGCTCCATCACGAAGAACTACGCCGCCCAGGATGCCACGGCACAGGTGGATGAGCTGCTGGCCCACGCCTTCGGGAACATCCGCATCGAGACGACCGCGGGGAGCATGCAGGTGCGCATCGCCGGGGGGGACAAGGCGCTTGTGTCCGTGGGCGCGCCGTCTGACCCCGCGCGGCCCCCCGCCGACCTGGCGCACAACCGCGCGAAGAACCTGCTGCTGCCCGCCAACCGACCCGACCCCTTCCTGCAGGCGGTCGGCATCATGACCAAAGAGGGCGTCGTCAAAGCGGACAAACAGAGGAAATTCCGCCAGATCAACGAGTTCCTCGCCGTCGTCGACCAGACCTTGCGACAGACCGCAACGGAAAACGTGTTAGGGCGCGGACGTGATGGGGCAACGGAGAGCGCCAACGACAGTAACGACGGTGTAGAGGAGGAAGGCCGTTCCGTCTCCGTGGTCGATTGCGGCTGCGGCAGCGCCTACCTGACCTTCGCCACCTATCACTACTTCCGCCACGTGCGCCACGTCCCGACGCGCCTGGTGGGCATCGACGTGAACGCCGCGCTCCTTGCCGCCCACGAGGCCAAAGTGCGTGAGTTGGGCTGGACCGACCTCACCTTCGAGGCTACGCCGATCGCGGACTTCGCGCCCGCCACGCCGCCGGACATGGTGGTGGCCCTCCACGCCTGCGACACGGCAACCGACGACGCCCTGGCACAGGCCATCAGATGGCGTAGCGGGCTGATCCTCTGCGTGCCGTGCTGCCAGCACCACCTGCAGCGGCAGCTCGATCAACGCCGCGCGATGGCGCCTTTTCGCCCCATCTTGCGCCATGGCGTGCTGCGTGAGCGCCTGGGCGACATCGTCACCGACGCCTTCCGCGCCTTGATCTTGCGCGTCATGGGCTACCAGACCGATGTGATGGAATTCGTGTCCACCGAGCACACGGCCAAGAACGTGATGATTCGAGCGGTCCGGGCAACGCGGCCGGGCGACCCCGCGTTCGTGCGGGAGTACAAGGACCTCAAAGCGGTATGGCAGGTGACGCCGTATCTTGAGGAGGTGTTGGGCGGGGAGTTGGCCGCGTATCTAAATAGTTAGGGTGTGTTTCATCCGTGTTGGGGACACCCTCACCCCCCGGCCCCCTCTCCCTGTGCGCGGGAGAGGGGGAGGTGGCGCTCCAACTCACATGAAACACACCCAAATAGTTAGCCGTTAGCCATTAGCCATTAGTCATTGGCCGTTGGCCGTTGGCCTACACGCGAAAGATGTATTACCGATGACGGAGACGCTCGACAAAAGCGCGCGCGAGCAGGCGCTGCACATCCTGTATCGCGTCGAGACGAAGGGCGCCTACGTATCGCGTCTGCTCGCCGAAACGACGGGCAGCGAACGGGGCGTCGCTCATAGTCGTGATCGGGCGCTCCTTGAGCAGTTGGTGAAAGGGACGCTCGACTGGCGCGGACGGATCGACGCCGTGCTCGGCGGGGTCGTCAAAGGCGGCATCGGCCCCCTGACGCCGTGGATTCGCACTATCCTGCGCCTCGGGACGTACCAGATCCTGTTCCTGGACCGCATTCCGCCGGAAGTCGCCGTCCATGAGTCGGTCGAGTTGGCCAAGCGGTATGGCCACCGAGGAACGACCGCACTGGTCAATGCCGTGCTGCGCAAGGTGGCCGCGCAGGCGCGGGCAGGAACAACGCCGGCGCCCGTGCCTGCTGACGGACAACAGGACGAGGCGGAGGCAATTGCCGCCACGTACAGCCACCCGCTCTGGATGGTGCGGCGCTGGATAGAGCAACTCGGGATCGAGGAAACGATACGGCTGTGCACGACCAATAACCGCGCGTGGCCGCTCTGTTTGCTCACCAACACACTGAAGATCAGCACACCTGACCTGCGGCGCGCGCTGCACGCGGCGGGCGTCGACCTGCATCCCGCCCCCTATCACCCGGACTGTACCATCGTCGACGCCTTGCCCCGCGACGCCCGTCTGCACGAGTTGTCCGCGTACCGCGACGGATTGTTTCTGGTCCAGGACGAGAGCTCCGCCTTTGTGGCGCGCCTCGTGGCCCCTCAGCCCGGGGAGTTCGTGGTTGATATGTGCAGCGCGCCGGGCGGTAAGACGGCGAACATGGCGCTGCTGATGCGCAACCAGGGCCGCATCCTGGCGGTGGACCTGCACTCCAAACGCCTCAGTGTGGTCGAGGCCAACTGCGAGCGCCTCGGCATCTCCATCGTGGAGACGGTCAGCGCGGATGGCCGCTCCGTCCGCCTGGATGGAGCGGCCGACAGAGTGCTGGTGGACGCTCCCTGTTCGGGGTTAGGCGTCCTTGGCCGGCGCAGCGATGCCCGCTGGAACAAATCCGAGGAGGACCTGCCGCGGCTGCGCGCGCTGCAACAAGAGCTCTTGCGGCAGGCCGCGACGTTGCCGCGAGTCGGCGGCCGGCTGGTCTATAGCACCTGCACGATCGACCCCGAAGAGAACGAGGGCATCGTCCGGGAGTTCCTGCGCGACAACCCGACGTACAGGGCTATAGAGACATCCGACGGTCTACCCTCCGCCCTGGTCGACGAGCACGGCTACTATCACACCTGGCCGCATCGTCACGGGATGGGCGGCGCGTTCGGCGCCGCGATGGTCAAGGTTGCGTAGACAATCCCATGGGCCGCCCCCAGCGCCGTCTCGCGCCCGCCCCCGCCCGCCCCTGACCTCCCGCGCGACGAGCGTCGGCTCCAGCGCGCCCAGACGATGTCCAACCGCGCCGTGAGACAGCGACGCCAACGTAGAGCGGGGTGTCCATGCGATTTTCCTCATAGTGCGAGGCGCACCCCACGCGCCAAGGACGACTGCCGAAGGCAACCGCGGCCGTCAGCGTGTTAGACTGGGGCAGATAGGCTCGCGAGCAGGGCGCTCGTGGGCTTTTTGTTTTGACGGGAGTGGAAAGGATGGGTGAGGCAACCATGGAGATGCGAAAACTGGGCAGCGCCGGCCCCGCGGTGTCGGCAATTGGCTTTGGCGCCTGGGCGATGGGCGGACGCGGCTGGGGAGCGGTCGACGACGACGAGACGGTCGCGGCCGTGCAGCGGTCGATCGAGCTGGGCAGCACATTCATCGACACGGCGGAGGTGTACGGCAACGGTCACTCCGAAGAGCTGATCGGGCGGGCCTTGCAGGGTAAGCGGGATAAGGTCTTCCTGGCCACCAAGGTGGGTGGGTTCGACCTCAGCCGCGCGCACATCATGGAGGCCATCGACAACTCGCTGCGCCGCCTGCAGACCGACCACGTCGACCTCTATCAGCTGCACTGGCCAGACGACAAGACGCCGGTCGAGGAGAGTATGGAGGCGATGGGCGACCTCGTCAAGGCCGGCAAGGTGCGCTACGTGGGTGTGTCCAACTTCGATGTGCCGCTGCTGGAACGTTGCCTCAGCGTCCGGCACGTCGATTCGCTGCAACCGGTCTACAGCATGCTCGACCGCGGCATTGAAAGGGACATCCTGCCCTTCTGCCAGGAGCACGGCATTGGAGTTGTCGTCTACAGTCCGATGGCCAAGGGACTGCTCACGGGCAAGTACACGCCCGACGCCACGTTCCCCGCGGGCGACGTGCGGGCCGACGATCCGCTGTTCCAGGGAGAGCGCTTCCGCCGCAACCTGGAGTTGGTCGAGCGGCTGCGTGGCGCCGCACAGGCGCACGGCGTCACCGTGGCCCAGGTCGCCCTCAACTGGACGCTGCAGCACCCCGCGGTCACGGTGGCTATCGCGGGCGCCAAGCGGCCCGCTCAGGTCGAGGAGAACGTGGGCGGCCAGGGCTGGCAATTCAGCGCGGACGAGCCGCGGCGGATACAAACCTGGCTGGACGACCTGTCGTAGGCTCGCGTCGCAGGTCCTCGTCGTAGGATAGGATTAGGAAGGAAAACGGTGAAAGACAGCGCCATCCTGCTCGTCAGTTGCGCCGACCGCAAGGGGCTGGTCGCGGCCATCGCCGACTTCCTGTACGGCCACGGCGCCAACATCCTGCACGCCGACCAGCACCAGGACGCGGCCGAGGGCGTGTTCTTCATGCGCGTGGAATGGGACCTGGCCGATTTTGCCCTGGACATGACCCAGTTCGACACCCACTTCGCGCCAATCGCCGCGCGCTTCGACATGCGCTGGAGCGTGGCGCTGGCGCGCGCGCGTCAGCGCGTCGCGGTGCTGGTCTCGCGCGCCGACCACTGCCTGGCCGATCTGCTCTATCGCCACGCCGCTGGAGAGTTGCCGTGCGACATCCCCCTCGTGATCAGCAACCATCCCGACGCCGGGCCGCTGGCCGCGTTCTATCGCATCCCATTCCACGAGATCCCCGTGCCCAGGGACGGCAAGGGGGCGGCCGAGGAGGCCGCGCTGGCGCTGTTGCGGGCGCACCGCGTCGACCTCGTCGTCCTGGCGCGCTACATGCAGATTCTCTCCGCCGAGTTCATCGACGCGGTGGGCGCGCCAATCATCAACATCCACCACTCGTTCTTGCCCGCCTTTATCGGCGCGCGCCCCTACCACCAGGCCTTCCGGCGTGGAGTCAAGCTGATCGGCGTCACCAGCCACTACGTGACCGCGGAGCTGGATAACGGCCCCATCATCGAGCAGGACGTGACCCGTATCTCGCACCGCGACACGGTCGACGACCTGGTCCAGAAAGGGCGCGACCTGGAGAAAGTGGTGCTCTCCCGCGCGGTCCGCTGGCGCCTCGAGCACAAGGTTCTGGTCTATGGTGACAAGACGGTGGTCTTCGACTAGAGGAAAATACTCCCTCCATGCTTATCGAGGGTCGCGGGTTTCGGGCGTAGGCAGTACACTGGGCGTGATGCATACTGATCGTTTTGTCGTCCCGATCACCTTTGTGGTGGCCCTGCTAGTCGCGCTGGCGTCCACCATATCCTGGGCCGCGCGTCCGCCGACGCCGTTGACCATGTATATCACTATGGGTCCGCCGCTGCGTCAGATCGAGCCGGGACACGCCGTCGGGCTGCGCTTCACCCCGCGCAACACGCTCTCCGGCCACACGCTACGCGCCATGGTCGCCGACGAGCAGCCCTGCGTCGGAGTCACGATCAGCAATACGAGCCTCACCTACCTGGACCAGCAACCGGCCTGCCGTCTGAAGGATGGCAGCTACAAGCTGCCCTACACTTTCCCCGCCTACGATAACTATCTCCTCTACATCACCCTGCAGCCCGTTGGCGGCCTGACCGCGACCGAGCGCATCCCCGTGCCCCTCTGCCCGCCAGGGAACCCCATATTTTGCCAGTCCACCCCGGCCCTCCTGCGCGGGACCGAAGGCCTGCACACCATCCCGATCCGTGGGCTGAACATGAACGTGCTGTTGGCAGCGCCTCAGCGGGCCGTTGTGACCGGGCAAGCCATGCCGGTCTCACTACTCTTTCTGCGCCATGGCCACATCATCCCCGACGTCGAGCCGGGCGACCCGCTCGACGCGGTCGCCATTTCCCTGGACACGCTGCACATCGTCCATCTGCGCGCCGACCCCGGCCAGATCGCCCATGGCTACCTCTCCGGCGGCGCCCTCTCGTTCACGGGCCAGTTCGACACGCCCAGCATCTACCGCGTCTTTACCGCGGCGCGCTACCATCGTCAACCCGTGCGCGCCAGTTTCACCATCGACGTGAACCCGGCGCCGACACCGACGCCGGCGAGCGGCTAGCCATTAGTTATTAGTCGTTAGTTGTTAGTTGTTAGTTATTAGACGGGGAGCGAAGATATAAGCATCAATTGACGACTCATCAGCATAAACTAATGACTAACGACTAACGACTAACGACTCGAGAGGAGTTCATCCGTGGCCGACAATAGAGACATCGTGCGTCGGCTGGCCGACGCGGCCAATGCCCGCGACTGGGACGCCCTGCTCGAGGTGTGCGCCCCCGACGTCACCCTTATCCACCCTCTGGTGGCCGTTCCCTACCGCGACCGGGAGGGCGTGCGCGAGTTCTTCGTCACCTCCGCCGACGCCCTGCCCGACCAGTACCTGCATGTCGACGCGGTCCTTGCCAACGACGAGGTGGCGGCGCTGGAAGGC
>JAABUX010006735.1_pt1 | contig 13631 bp, 12 predicted proteins | sample 5561851 | NCBI WGS metagenome assembly JAABUX01 (sample SAMN10711883, study PRJNA513361) | rock metagenome | isolation source: Antarctica rocks | place: Antarctica: Victoria Land, Richard Nunatak red sandstone | collected 2016-01-03 | reverse complement strand
ATGTATTTATTTAAATAAAAAAGCTACAGCCGGAGCACGTCCAATTACCTGGACGTGCTCCGGCTGTACGCAAATCTGATCTGCGTGTTCCTGTCTCTATCACTCATCACGGTGTAACGATATGTTCCGTAGTCGTACTACGGAACTGTGTACGCTCATGTGCCGGCGGGGTCGGCCTTGCTGTGCCTTCCAGGTTTCATTTGCCCTCGGTATAGGTGATCTTTACGTTGGAGACTTCCCCCGTCTCAGTACCATTTCCAGTTCCCCCGCTAAACCCGACGAAGACATGAGAGGGAAACGGCACCGCCGTGTCCGCGTCGACATAGTTGATTACCTGCTTCCTGTCGAAGGTCACGGCAATAGTGGGCCTGCTGCCCCAGGTCACCACCACAACGACGTGATGCGTAGCGTTGTTCAGTGCGGAGAGGTTCTTATAGGAGGTTGTCAGATAGTTAAGCTGGCAGATTGGTTCTAGGACACCATCGGTGATTCCGAGAAAGTGATCAGAGGGGTAGCAACTCCACGGCCGGGCATTCTCCACAAAGGCAACGGCCCGACCTTGATTTGGTCCAAAGCCGAGATAGGCTCCCCTGCCGCCTGTGGACGGGATTCGACTGCTGTTGGCACTGAGCAAATCAAAGGCAAGGCCGTCTGCTGGATCTCGACCCGAGATTGTCTCGTCAAACGTGGCCCTCAGACTTGTTGGTGAGATTGCTGTGGACCAGTAGGCCGACCCTGCGCCGCTCTGCCCGTCAGTGGTCAAATGCAAATTCCGCGAAGAGTCATATACGGCATTGCCCCCGAGTTGCCAACCTGTCGACGATGGCGAGGGAGGCGAAATTCTGATTCCGCCTGACGAAGCTGATGGGTGCCGACTAGATCCCTGCAGCCGGACCCAGGTCACTGAACCGAGCAGTGCCACCGCGACAAGGACGCCGATGCCAACCAACGCTCGACCACGCAGTGAGAAGACTCTCCGACTGTAGAAACGTTTTGTTGATGGGGCGAGCGGTGGCGCTTCGACAGGATTCCGCTCCAAGCGCCGCTGGGTATCCTCGCCCTGCCACAGCATGAGCAAGTGCGCACGTTCATCTGGAGACAGGTCGAGCTTGTCCGCAATCAGATGAACCCTCGCCTCGTTCTCGGGCAGTCGTAGCCCGCGTTCCCATTTGCTCACGGTGTCATCGGAACAGTTCAGTTGCGTGGCCAGTTCGGCCTGCTTGAGACCTGACCCAACGCGGAGCTTCTGTAATTGCTTGCCGAACATTTTCCCTTGACTGGGATCCACCGTCAGGTCCTTTCCCGGGCTATCAGTGCTAAGCGGTTGTCATTGGATTGTTCGTTGGCTCTGTCACATTGTCGGGGCTGGAGCGGCGCCTAGCGACCAAATTCAGGCGGACTACGCCGCCTTTTACCCGCCTCTTTTTCCTGTCGGGGTACGCGTCCGGTTTAGTCCGGCAAGGTCCTACCGCGCACTTACTAGCCTTGGTCGCAAGCACGATGGTGAGAGCTGAACCAGAAAGGAAAGGTAGAGCGTGGGAAACGAGATCACGCAGCTGCGGAGCGAGCGGCGGGTGTCACTGCAGATTACCCGCGAACGGGATCTCCCGATGCTGTCATGGATTGGTCGCTATGGAATCGTCAGCGTCGAACAGGTAGGGCGCCACTGGTTTGCTAGCGATGATCATTCAGGCGGATATCGAGCTGCTGCCCGGAGAGTACGCAAACTGGAGCAGGCCGGTTATCTGGTTCGGGACCGGGTTATGCACAACGCCTCGACCGTGCTCCGGCTGACGCACGACGGACATCGACTCGCTGGGGTCTCTCTTCGCCCTGCCGAGCTCTCTCCGCCTCTGGTCGAACACCACCTTGCTGTCGTCGACCTGGCCGAAAGCCTCCGCACGCAGCACCCCGGCTGGCAGCTGTTCACTGAGCGGGAGTACCGGGTGTACCGGCGCGCGGCGATCGCGGCAGGACTCAAAAAACCACGCAGCGCCCAGGCCCGTGTGCCCGACTGCGTCTTCCTGTTACCCAACGAAAGTGAGGGTACGCAGCAGCCCTGGATTGCGGTCGAACTAGAGCGCACAGAGAAGTCGCCGGAGCGCGTCCGGCAAATCATCCAGAGCTACTACCGGGATACCCCGAAGGAGGTGCGCTGGTACGTCACACGCGATGCCGCCCAGCGTTACCGCCAGCTCATTCACAAGGAGCGAGCAGATCGCTTTATGACCGTCGAAGAATGGAGCGCAAGCTAAATGAAGCACACCACAGGCACCATCTGTCTCGGTAAAGAGCGTGGGACGAGCCGGGAGTTCTCTCTGTTCGTTGATGTCACGCGCAGCGATCGCCAGAGCGAACTGGCCCAGCACGTATTCCTGCTGGGTAGCCCAGGGTCTGGCAAGACGACGACCATTATGCTTCTGGTCGATGGCGCCTTACTCAACGGCTACGGCGTCGTCATTGTTGACTGTAAGGGCGGCGGATTAGGCGATGCAGCCAAGCGCCTTGCGAATCGGCATGGGGTTGATTTCTTCCTGGTGGACCCGGAGGAGCCGGACGGTCTCGGCTACGACCCGTGCTCCGGGAATGAGATCGAGGTGAGTAACAAGCTCACTGGCGCCTTTACGTTTTCAGACAAGGCCGAGATCTACAAGAACGTCGTTCTCAGCATTCTTCCCCCGCTGCATCGTGCCATGACTGCTGCGGGAGTGCCGGTGACTATCGAGGCGCTGATCGATGCCCTTGACAACGCGGGCATGCGTGACCTTGGCGAGCGAGCCGGTGAACCCCATTGCACCGAGTTGGAGATTGCCCGCAACACCGGCCGTACTGGCAAGGAAGGCTACAGCGGCCTGCAGCTGCGTTTCGCAGCCTTGCAGCAAGGTGACTTCGGCAAGATTTTCCAGAAGCGGCCGGCACTGGAGTGGGACGTGGCTGGCGCCCGCCCGTCTGTAACCTACCTCGCCCTGCGGGCAACCGGCGCCGGTGAAGATGTCGAGTTGATGGGACGGGTGGTGGCGCAAGACCTCAAGCAGCTGGCATCACGGCGGCTGCGTCAGATCCGCCGAGGGCAGCTCCCTCCACCCATGCTGGTCATCTTCGACGAATTTGCTGCTCTGCGTGAGCCGGAGCCGATTGTCGATCTGCTGCGCCAGGCCCGCGAATCCCTCATGCCCGTCCTGCTCGCCACACAGGTCCTTCCCGAGACGTATCACATCCGCGAGGCAAGTCTCAGCGCCGGTCTTCATATCGTTCATCGGTGCACTGACGAAGCCATCAAAGCAGTCGTCGCTCAATGGGGTACGCGGCCCACAACCGAGGTATCGCGGCAGATCAATCTGGAAACCGGGGAAACCGCCATGGGTTCGATCCACAAAGGGGAAACGTACGTCCTCCATCCCAATGAACTGCGGAACCTTCGGACCGGCCAGGCAGCCGTACGGTCGATTGCCCGGCACTCACCGCGCCCAACGATTCTCCAGATTCATCGAGAGGCCCAAGGAGATCCGACTCATGGCTACACGTAGACCTCGCACCAAGAGTGAGATCGCCGAGATGGATCGGTACTTTGAGCCGCTTCATGAAAAGGACCCAGACGACGACCGGCCCTGGCCGGAACTCACCCGCCTGCAACGGAACCGGCGGTGGTGGGAGTTGTCGTCGAAGTATGGACCCCTGTCCGACATGCCCTATGTCCTGGAGTCGGTGGACGCGGAGGCCGGAACGGGCCAGAAGAAGCCGGGCCAGCGCCCCGTGACGCCCAGACCGGAGCCCGCGCCCAAGGCCACGTCTACGCGAGCGGGCAATGGGCACACGGCTCACCCTGCTGGTGGGCGCCGACCGTATCAGACCCCGACCGGTATTTCCGTGCGCCTCTCCCCTTCTCCCTGGCCCGATCCCTATCCTTCCGGATGGCGTTGGATGGGAGCTGGCATCAATCGCCAGCGCATCCCGGCACTCATCGCCCTCTGTGTCAGCTGGAGCGGTTTCTGGGTGATTCTGTGGATCATGTTTTTCGCCGCGCTTGCGGGGGCTGTGATTGGCATCCTTGCCAGCGAAGGTCTCGCCGGTAGCTTGCCGTTACCCATGGACGCTCAGCTTGTGGCATCCCGGGGACTGGCTCCCGTCGCTGCGGCCATCGGCGCCAGCTATCTCGTCTTTGCAGTCATTTACTGGTGGCTCACGAACATCCTTCTCGGCGACCCATTCATGGGCCTTGCAAGCATCGCCGTGAGCGTGACGTTCTGCGTACTCATCGTCGTCATTGCCGGCGCTGTTGAGCCATGGACCTTGAAGATCCGCGGCTACCGGCGCATGAGCGACCGCGAGCGCAGACGAATTGCTACAGGAGCCGAGGCGGACTCGAGCGAGATCATCGGGCCTTTCGACGCGACGGCCTCGGGCCTCCTTATCGAGACAGCGCGCGAGATGGGACTGGCCACGGTACCGCGAATCCTTGTGGACGATAGTAGCTTTGGCTTGAATGCGTGGACCCACATGCGGCACATCGTTTTGAGCCAGTCACTCGGTCTTCATGAGCACGCGATCGAGTTCACGGACCAGGAATTATGTGGCGTTCTTGCCCATGAACTGGAGCATTGGAGGACCGGCGAGGTGTTCGGCAGACAGCTCTTGTGGGCCTGCAGCCTCCCGGTGGCCTTGCTGTACAACCTCGGCGTCTTTCTTTCGGGTGGGGCAACCGGGCAAGACGGCACGGCGACAAAGCCTGCGCGGGGTGCCCGGCCCATCCTTTCCATCGTGGGCTGGACCCTCCTCTGGCCGACGTGGGTAATCATCCGGTACATCATCCAGCCAGTCAGCACAGCCTACTTCCGGCGTCAGGAATACGACGCTGACCGGGCCGCAGTTGATGCTGGCTATGGTGATGGTCTTCGCGCAGCGCTCGACCGTCGCAAGAGCTTCGAAGTCGGACGGACCGGCTGGGAAGCCGCAATCATTGCCACGCACCCCCCAATCGAATTGCGCATTGAGGCCATCGATCGCCGCATGAACGAGATCAATAGCATGGCGCCGCGCACGCACTAAGCCGAAAGGGCCTGTCGCGGGTCCGGGTTTCGGTGATGAGGTGCCTGAACGATTCCTGCAGTTCTGCGCGCTGGCACCGAAGTGATCGCTCCTTCTGTCAAGCCGCGCGGCGGCTCGCTCGGAACGTGTAACGGCTGCTCAGTCGCCCGACTCCCTCCGCACCGTCACACAACCCGGCGCCCTCCGGGTGACAGCGCGACCACCCCGGCGCATGAAGCACCCATGGGTGCTGCGCACCGGCCACAACGGACGGACGGCAACGATGGAGGGAAAACCAATGGCAACAACAGCAATTCCGACCGAGATCCTCGACCGGCTGACCACGGGAATATGCGCCCTCGGCGAGACCGAGGCGTGGCAGCGCTGGCTGCAGGTTCAATCGCGGTTCTGGCATTACTCCGCCAACAACACCCTATTGATAGGCCTGCAACGTCCCGACGCCACACGGGTGGCCGGGTTCCGGGCCTGGCTATCACTCGACCGGCAGGTCCGCAAAGGCGAAAAAGGCATCGCGATCCTGGCGCCCATGGTGAAGCGCTTCAACAAGGAAGATGCCGCCGCCGAGGACACGACCGCGAACTCCGAGGGCCGCGCTGTGGTTGGCTTCCGGCCTGCGTATGTATTCGCACTCGAACAGACTGAAGGGGCCGAGTTGCCGCCTAGCCCGTGCCATCGTCTCCAGGGTGATGCACCGTCCGAGCAGTTGGCGGAACTCGAAGCCATGGCGACATCCCGCGGCTTTTATGTCGAGTGGGTTGCCGGGTCGGCGATGGCCGGGGACAGCATCAACGGCGATACTAACTTTACGAAGCGCCGGATTCGCGTTCGTGCTGATTTGGCCAGCGCTCAGCAACTGAAGACCCTGGCCCACGAGCTCGGGCACATGTTGCTTCACGAATCGTGCGAGATCACTCGTCAGCGGGCCGAACTCGAGGCCGAATCAGTGGCGTGGATCATCTGTGATCAGCTCGGCATCGATTCGAGCGAATACACATTCGGCGGCCCGGATTGCATCGGCGGCGCGGACAATCCTGTCAGCCACCGCGGCGGAATCTGTACCAGAGAGAGCGGAAACCCCGGTGATGGAGGGGGCGGCATGAGCCATTTCGGTATATACATAGAACGCCGCTTTGTATATACTTACAGGGTGGATAATCTTCCCACCACCCGCATCGTCTGGGACGAACACAACCTCCACCACATTCTCATCGAGCGGGCCGAGCGAGGCATCACCCCAGAGGACATTGAACATATGTTGGCCGATCCTGACACGGCGGTCCGATCACTGCCGACCGGAGCCGATCTCAACGTTGGCAGGGCACCCAGCGGTCGGCCGCTGGCGGTTGTCACCATCGGCATGACGGAGCTGTATCCGAAAACCGCGTGGTGGGTAAGTGAAAAAGCCTGGAGGCGCGCGCATGAGTAACAAGTCATACGAGGATATGAGCGACCGCGAACTCGAAGAGTTGACGGAGGAAACCCTTCGTGAACACGAATCGGGCGAAGTCCGCTTTCAACGCCGCGGTGCCACCGCAACCAAGCTAGAGAGTATGGTGCCGGTATCCATCCGGGTGCCAGTCACGCTGCTCGCTAGCGTCAGAGCCGCCGCGGAAACAAGAGGCATTCCCTACCAACGTCTCATGAAGATGTGGCTCGAAGAGGGACTGGCACACGACAATCCCAATGTCGCACCCAAACCAGTGACACTTCATCTGAGCAAGGACCAGCTCGCTCGACTTCGCCAGTCTGGTTCACTCGATATTCACCTCGAAGCCTCATAGCGGCGATGGGCAGGCGCCAGCTCACTCACTTCTCTCCTCCCCCACGGTCGAATCTGCTGCGCTTCTAATGGGCGCAGGCCGTCCGGGCTCTGAAGCTTGCTTGAGGCGATCCAGTGCGTTTGCACGCCGATTCGACGCCGGTGGCATCTCACGGCTTGGTACCGGCTCCTCCGTCTTTACCTCAGCCACGGGCGCCGCCGTCTCGGCCTCTGATTCCCCGGCGCCGACCTCGATTGCTCGTGGAGCAGCCGGTTTGGCGGCGCGAGAGCGAGGTGTAGGTGCCTCCGACTGACTACGCGCTGCTAGTTGTACCGTGCTGCCCGGTGTTACGGCGTCCATCCCTGCTAAGAGAACCTGCTCAATGAACTCGATCTTTGACAGCGCGCCAGCCGATTGAATTCGGGACTCGAGGTACCGGCGGTCCAGAACTGTCCAGACCTCCTGGGTAACGTAAATGGTGTGTCCTCGGCGATTTTCTGTGCTCATTCCTCACTTAACTCCAGGGCACGCTGTGCTGCTGCCGCGATCTGCTCGAGTGCAGTCGCGCGAGCCTTTCCAGGACTGGGGCCGGCGGTGAGCGGTCGGCGGGTGCCGTGCAAGATTTCGGACTCTTGAACAGGTGGCCCAAGCACGAAGGGAGGTTCAATCACTCCCTCACTGGTCATCACTCCGGCCCATGCGTCGTCCTCAGCGCGAGATCTCACGCGATTCGGGATAACCAGGCCGTGCCGGATCCGTGGTCCATAGCTGCGCATGAATTTGCGTAGCGCGGGTACAGACCACTGATCGGGGGTCACCGGCAACACCACAACGTCAGCTGCGGCGATTCCGCCATCGGCGAGCGGGCCGAAGCCGGCGGGAGTGTCGACAACGACATGCTTTCCCCACTCATCCGCCCAGGCCCGAATCGCGACCCGCAAGGCTTCCGATAAGGGGCGCGGGCCTTGCGAGGTGGGAACCATCAGCGTCGGCAAACCTTCAGCGGACCACGCCCACGCAGCGACGCCGCCGGCGGCGCCGTCAGTCAGCGCCAGGAGTTGTTCATGCGAGGGAACGAGTTGGGGTCGGCCGGAGGCCCCTTGCCGGGGCCGCGGCGCCTTTCCGCGCTCCAACGCGCGGAGCACCGGGGCCGGTCCGGGCGCCTGCCAGAGCTCATTGGCATGGGTACCGCCCCACCACGCAGTTGCCCCACCCCAAGGCTCCAGGTCGATCAGAACCGCACCCAGCGCCACGGCGATATGGACCGCCAGGGTCGACTTGCCGACACCACCCTTCCATTGGACCATCGTGATGATTGCCATTCACACAGCGTACACCAAGTACTTCATTAGTGCGCATCATGCTCATGGTGCACGCCATGTACATAAATTAAATTGTGTAAATGACGTGATGACCCTGGCGGGTCCCGTCACCCTGAATGCCTCAGTAGGGGAGCGCCGAGCACAGCAGCTTCGTCACCGTAAGGTAGCGTTCCGCGTAGTTGACAATGGTCTTGCGTTAGGTAATCCTTGCGCATTAGGTAGAGAGCCGGACACCGTGGGCAAGGCAGCCCTGGCCCTGATCGATAGACGGGGCCCGATCAAACGGCCACCCCCGTCCTGGCCCTCCCAACCTAGCTCGCTAGCTAGGCCGTCGACGCCACTAGGGCGAGGGGCTCTCGTCCCTTAGCTCTGCGAAGTACCAGAACTTGATCGTGCCGTCCGGTCCTCATTTCGAACCCCGGAAACTCCTCCGGGGCCGCGCTACAGACGGCTTCTATGGCTTCGGTTATTTTCCGGCGCCGGCGAGTGGAGTTTTGGTCGGAGCAGCCCAATTGCTTCGCCAATTTATTAACCCCATAGAAAATTCGGCCCCGTTCGTCGGGTCTATGGGTCCGTGCCCACGCGTAGAGTTTCAAAGCCATCGGCTGACGACGCAGTCCCCTGAGGACCTCCGCTCGCAAGAAGGTGAACTGCCCGGCGCGGATGAGATCGGCCATCGCCTGGTCGAGTTGAATGTAGTTGTCATGGTTGACGGCGACGCCCCGCTGCTTGCGTTCCCGCCATCCAAAGTTGGCGAGAAACCCTACCGTGATTTCCCCGCGTGTGGTGGTAGGGCCGCCCACGGCCGACGGGTCACCTTCATGCACCTTGATCTTTACGCGAGCTGTACTCAAGCGTTCAATGGAGGCTCGGATAAGCCGCGTGGCGCCCTCTGGATGCATGCTCAGCTGGCGGGCGATGTAACCGAGCGTTGCTTGATCGCCGCGAACTTTGTTGTCTGACGGGCAACCGTTGGCGAAGAAGGCTTGAGAAAGCACCGCCACCACAAGCATGTCTCGGGTTCCGAGTTCTCCAATGCGACTTATGACGGTGGTCTCAGAGTCGTACTCGTACGTCAGCAACGGCAATTGTTCTGCTGCGGGATTTTCGAAATAACTGCCAACAGGTTCGTCGTCTGAGTCTTTGCGCTCAGTGCGATAAACCGGCTGCCGCAACAAGTGCGTTTCGTGCAAAAGCCAGCCGGGTGTTTCCTCCTGGCTGTGGGCGAAGGGAACCAGTGCTTTGTATCCGGCCACCTCGACGACCTGGTTGATCCCATCGTGGAGGTCAGGTTCTGGTATCGCCGAATTAGAACCAACGCGGAGCGCCTGGGCGAGGATGTCGCTTAGCCGGATCGGTCCATTGCTGGTGCTGCCGGACGCGCGATTATCCACGGAACTAACTCTCCTCGAGAAGGCGTTGCTGAGACCAAGTTTTGACGTTGAAGTATGGGATCGAGTCCGTGGCGACTCTAACGGAATATTCAGGGGGTGCAAGGGCTTGTGGACACTCTAGGATCAAAACCTGACCAACGGTATGGGACCGTCCGCTGACGCTCAGGTATGGGATGAGATTCTTCGGCGAAGGCTCTTAAGAGCCCGGTCTTGACTATGAAAAGAACCTAAAGAAAGAGACTAACAACGAATCTATAAAGGCGATCTAGCAATCTGACCAACGGTATGGGATCAGGTTACCAACGGTATGGCATGGCTTGACCGGAAGTATGGGATCCGCTGACTAACCGGCCAAAAAGGTCGTAACGTCGGTGCAAAACTGTTCACGACCCTGACGAAAAGTATGGGACGGGAACGTAGATCGGCGGGCGTGCCACGCGCGCGCACATTCACCCGCACCTCAATCCCATACCAACGGTCAGTGCAGTGGAAAAGCCCAGCCGGGTCCCATACCAGTGGTCAATGCCATGACCATCGGTCAGAGATGAGTTAGTCGAGTTTTCCACGATCACAGCGGGCCGGTCAGCCAACACGAGTAGCCATGGAACTCAGTGACCGGAAGTATGGGATCCCAGAAGTCTCGGCACAGGCCTGCGGCAGCGATGAACGGGTCACTCCACGAAGACCCTGCGCTTCGCTCCGGGCCATCGTTCCGTTTCGACCCGCCTTATATCCACACCCTTGGCCCTCGAAGATAGTTCTCATGGGCCCGCTACCGGCTCCTGCGTCGCCGGAAGCTACGTCTTGGACCTGCTCACATGACAGGGGAACTCCCGCAAGTGGGAGAGTCTAGCACGCCAAGGCTATGAGACCTTCTCGCCTGCCAGCAACAAAAAGGTGGAATACGCCTGCGACGCTCGAACTCACCGTCATCGCCAGCGAACCGCTCGCGCCTCGCTGCGCACTCGCTCACAGAGCGCAGCTTGAATCCAGCGCGGTGCAGCTCACCGACATAATCTTCGGTCGTGCGGTGAAACCAAATCACCTGTCCTCCGAGCCATCGCTGAACGCGAGGACCACGCACGAAGTACTCATCGATCACCCAACTGGATCGCCTCTCGCCGGTGGCACGGGCATCGTGTGAGGTGATCACCGGGTGGACAACGCTGAAGATCAGACGACCTGACTCAGAGAGACACGCGTGACAGGCGCGAAGCACCGCTCCCACGTCCTGGACATAGTGGAAGGCGACGCGCGAGACGACGAGATCAAAGCTGTTCGGAGGAGCGCTGAACGCTTCGATCGTGCCCACCGAGACCGTCCCAGACGTGCCTTTCAACGTGTCGGTCGCTCGCTCAACCATGCGCTTCGACGCATCGATCCCGTGGTAGCTGCTGCATCCCGCTTCTAGGAGCATCTGAACGAGGGCGGCATCGCCGCACCCGAGATCTAGAACTCGGCCACCGACGATATCCCCAACCGCCTCGAGGACCGCTGGCTCCTCCATGACAATGTTGGGGTTAGCATGCCATTCCCGGTGAGCCGCGTACTTGGAGAAAACGGTTTCGTCATCGTAAAACGACCAGCCGCGTGAGGGCTCGTCCCACTCAGTACCTCCGCTCACAGCCCTCCCCCTCTCAAGCGATTCACCGTCATATTGTCGGCTATCGACTCGGGTTCCTGATATAGGGGAAGGGCACTCATAATGACGCGGAAAGTCCTCGATCGAAAAACGTTACCTGCCTGTCATGTGATCAGGTCCACTACGTCTTTCGTCAACACAACAACACGCCGCGCCCGATGGGGGAGAAAGCCTACAGGTCGCGCTCTCCTGAGCCTCTGAGTTCTTCTGTATCAGCGGCAAGCTGCGTCAGCCGACTACGTCGGGCGGCCACTAGAGGATCCTGCAGCACCTTCTCTGCCGTACGGCGGACGTACTCGTCGATGTGGGCCACTTTCCGCTCTGCGAGGTGGGGACTACCGTCGCGTAGCGCTTGCTCAAGGTATTCCTGATCGACAGCGAGGCTTGAGCCCGCGAGGTCACGGCAGACCATCCAGTCGAGCCGACTGTAGTCGATGTCGCGATACCGGTTGAGCAGCCATTCGGCACGCTGGGCGTAGTTCAGTGCGGGCGGCCCTAGCACTGCCTGAAAAGCGCGTCGTGAGCCGTCAGAAAGGGATAGTGAGGCATTAACTGCCTTCTCCTTCCGGGCGGCCGCCAGCAGGCCCTCAAGCGCATCCAACGCGGTTGCACCGCTGGCCTCGCGCAGGAGGACGTATGGGTACCGTCCATCGGGACGCTGCCGGGCAGGTTTGCGGTTGGTGAAGCCTGCAAGTCGTCCATAGTGGCGCCAGTCCGCGCTGTTGGGATCACCACCATACCGCCGGGCCAGGAGCCTGGCTGCGTCTGACGCTTCTTCGGGCAAGAGCGGTTCTTCTGACAGGCGCACCCATGCCTGATGGTTGTGGGCGCTAGTTTCGACGACCACAGCAGGGGGAATGCCGTCTGCTTTCATCCGCGCCAGAGCCGTGGCCGCGAGATCGTCGACCAACACAAGCCCCATGCTTTCCGCTGGTCTGACGTAGATGTCATTTCCCTGCATGTTCATGTGCTTGAGCCAGCTGATGGTCGACCCGACCTGGCCCGCATCCCAGAGCCGAGGCATCATCAGACCCCGGGTGACATCTCGGATACCAATGTCGTACCGCGAGCAGCCCATCGCTCGTATTTGCGCTATGGCTGCGCTCTGCGACCGGTCACACATTACCCCATGTCCTCTGCTACTTCCTCGTACCTCCAGTGTCGCCGAGCTGCGCCCCACCACGCGTCCGCACCTGCCTGCTGTCCTGGCTGGACACCCCACCAGCCTTCCCAAAAAACATGCTTCGCCATTGACGTTTTCTGACTGTCCCAATCGGTACCAACGGGTTAAAATGATCTTCAAATGATCACACTAGACGCACACCACCGGCCGCGGCGGGGGAGAGCGTATGGCCCGTCGACGCGGAGGTACCGGTGGGAATGCTCACAATCCACAAGGTCGTGGCCTCCGGAGCGGTCGGCTACGCCGGGTACTTGTCGGAAGTTGAGGCGCGCGGCGACTACTACGTCGGTACCGACGGCGACCCCTGGGCGTCGCCGGGAGAGTGGGTTGGCTCGCTCGCGGCGGAGCTGGGGCTTGATGGTGAGGTGAGCCGTGCCGCGCTGGTAGCCGTTATGGAGGGCCGCGATCCGAGGACCGGCGAGCGAGTAGTGCGGGCGGGCAGCACTGGAGATCATGTGGCCGCGCATGACTTGGTCTTCTCAGCGCCGTCATCGGTGACGGCGGCGTGGGTGATGGCAGACGAGCAGGGGAGGGGAGAGATACAGGAGGCCCATGACGAGGCTGTGCGCGACGCGTTCGACCATATCGAGAAGTATTTCCCCCTAGTGCGCCGACGTCACGGCGAGCAGCTCGCGGCTGGTATCGCTGCATTCGAGTGCACCCACGGCCGTCCTCCCACGCAGTCGGAGCGGTGGAAGCTTGCGCCGATTCTCAACGAAACAGCGGAAAGCCTCCTTAGTGCGCACTTCGCGCACCACACAGCTCGTCAAACGGAGGGCCAGGCGGGCGCGGGGTTGCCACCGGATCCACAGCTGCACAGCCACGTTCTTCTGCTAGGCCTTGCCAAACGGCGCGATGGCCGATTGGTTGCCGTCGATTCGCTCGTGCTGCATCGTGGCCGAGGCGAGGCCGGGGCCGTATACCGAGCCGCTCTGGCGGGGCGCCTGAGCGCATTGGGTTTCGAGATCGAGCGGCGGACCGGGCAGAGCGGACAGTACTTTGAACTCCGTGGTATTTCCGCCCGCTTACGCGAGGAGTGGAGCAGTCGCCACAAAGAGGTCGAGAGTAAGGGCGACGAGTGGAGAAGGTCTTTCCGAGAGAGCTTCGGACGCTTGCCCACTCAGAGCGAAGAGCGGGACTGGGCAGCTAAGACTCGGGCGGCAAAAGCGAAGTGGCACGGTGGGAACCTCTTCCAACGCTGGCACGCACAGGCAGCTGCGTTGGGAGCGACCCAGCAAGCGGCGGCGGAGGCAGCTGATCGTCGGCGGACTAATGGCAATACCC
>JAABUX010006731.1_pt1 | contig 13633 bp, 16 predicted proteins | sample 5561851 | NCBI WGS metagenome assembly JAABUX01 (sample SAMN10711883, study PRJNA513361) | rock metagenome | isolation source: Antarctica rocks | place: Antarctica: Victoria Land, Richard Nunatak red sandstone | collected 2016-01-03 | reverse complement strand
GCGGGCCCTCGAACGCGGTCAGGCCGAGCTCGCGCGCCCACTCGCGCCGCACATGGTCCGGCGTGCGGAAGGATGCGGACCAGTTGATGCGCGTGCCGCCGCCCAGCGTGGCGCCGGCCATCACGTTCACGCCTGCGCGCCGCGCGGCCCCGCCCGTGGGCCAGCGCCCGCGCGGCGCCGCTCTCACGCCGCCTGCCGCACCCTGGCATGCGCGGCAGGCACCCTGTTCGCTGACCAGGCCGCGGCGCATGCAGCGTGTCACCGCCCCGGCGCCGCAGGAATCTGGCGTGCGCGTCTGCACACGCAGGACGCCTGCCGGGCGACCGGCGAGAGGTGCCACAAGGGAAAGGCGGGAGCGCGCGGCGCGCCCGAGTCGGTGGTCGTCATGAGCCCCGCGCCCTCGTACAGCGTCGCAAACGCGTCGCGCTCCAGCAGGCTGAGCGCGGCCGCCGGCGCGTGCTTGCCCTTCTCCACGACCACCACCTGCTTGCGCGTGCGCCGCCTTGGCATAGGGACAGGGTAGGTTAGGTCCCTCCCTAACCCTGCCACAGCCCGATGGGCGCCCAGGGCGCAGGTCCCATGGCGCACGCCCCGCTGCGCAGCGCGGCGGCTGGCGCCGCGCCCGCGGCTGCCCCGGCCCGCGCCGCTCGATCGGCCAGGCTGGCGGATGCAAGCTCGCGCCTTGGGCGGCCTCACAAGCACCCGCGCGGCAGCAGCCTGCTGCCACCGCGCCCGAAGGCGGCCTGGGGCCCCCCCTACCTTGAGGCCCGCCTGCGCGAGCTGCGCGGCCGCCACGCCGCCGCCCGCGCCCGAGCCGACCACCACCGCATCGCAATCCACCACCACGTCGCAGTTGTCGTCCGCGCCCTGGCCGACGCGCGGGCGCACCGCCTGTAAGCGAGCGGGGCCGGGCAGGCCGCGCCCCGAGGCGCGGTGTGAGTGAGGCAGTCGGCCGGGTCGGGCCCAGCGCGGCGTGGATCGCCGCTGGCCGCGCCTGCCAGCAGCGGCTCATCTTATGGAGGCGGTCGCCCTTGCGCAAGTTTCAGCTGCTTTAGGAGAGGCGCCTATCGGGCCAGCTCGACACCCAGTCGAGGGACCCATGAATGCTCATGGCACATCCTACTCCAAACAGCCCCTTGCCAGGCCGCCAAGGAGCAAGTATCCCTGGAGCAAAACCGCCGCTCTCGAGCACAAACGCGCTCACCCGGTGAGCGCGGGCGCACCTCAGACGCCTGGAAGCCGGCGGCGCACAGGCGGCGCGCCAGCTCGGCGGCGCCGCCACCCGCGGCGGCCGCCAGGTCGACCATGGCGGCCTCCAGCGCGGCCTCGGCCGCCAGCCGCGCCGGCAGCGGGCGCGCGGGGCGGTGCGGGTCCGGGCCTGCCGCCGCCCAAAGCAGTCGCCGTCGGCAGGGGCTCGGCCGTGACGGCGGCACAGGGCTCCGCGCGCTCTGGCGCGGCGCCTGCGAGCGGGCCGCCGAGAGCTCTGGGGGCGCGCGGCGGGGCCGCGGGGCGCTCACCAGGGTACTCCAGCACGGGCCAGATCGGGTTGCGGCCGTGCGCGTCGACCGCGCAGAGCACCGTGTTCAGCAGCAGGCTCTTGACGCCCTTGAACGCCTGCGCGCGTGGCCAGCCGCTGAGCGCCCAACGCCGTGCCCGGGACGAGCATGGCGCGGCCGCGGGCGGCGGGCGCGCGCGCGCCTTGCGGAACAGGAACAGCGGCGAGTTGGCCCAGCTGAGCAGCACCGCCTCGCGCTGCGCCAGCGACAGCTCCGGGAAGGCCGCGCAGAACGGGAACGCCGCCGTGACCGCGGCCACGCCGCCCAGCGCCAGCGCGCCCGCCCGCCACGCCAGCAGCTCAAATAGCCTGGCGGGCGGGGCCGCCCGGGCGCGCATCAGGCCGCGGGGCAGCACGCAGGCACGCAGCCGCGCGGGACGCAGATGCATGGCGCCAGCAATGCCGGAGCGAGACCGTGTGCATGGCAGCAGCGCGGAAGCCGGGCGCCCACCAGCCCAGCTCCCGCTGGATTTCTGGCGCGAGCCGGGTAATCGACTCCTCGACCTGCGCCCGGGGGTTGCAGGTGAGGACACACACGACTGGCGCATGCAGGCATTTGGCTCTGGACATTGCCAAGTAGCCATTTTCAGCAGAGCGGCAGCGCGCCTGCTCCACAATGAAGGGCACGTCGCTCGCGGACAGCGCGAATGCCACCGCCGCATCCTGGTTGCCAGCATTCTGCGCCTGAGCAGCGTCGGCGGGGAGCGCGGGGTACAGCGTGTCCAGCAGCGCTCGCAGCACGACGCGGTGCCTGTACATCTCAACAGCGACACGCGCGCGTCCTGCCACCAAGCTCTGCTGTGCAGGGGGGGGGGAGCTAAGGAGGGGCTCCGGATTTTCGCAAGCTACCGCGCTTGAGTCAGTATTGACTCATGCGGACTAGCGGGAAGGAGCGATATGCTGGTGCTTGGCAGGCACCACGCAGCTAGCTAGGGTTGCTCTTGAGGCGAAGCCGACCGCCCGCCAACCTGCCCTTACACTCGGGCTTGCGCAGGCAGCCAGGGGCTACACAAAGGTGGCCGTGGCACAGGCAAACACGCAGAGCGCGGCGAGCAGGCACGCGCCCAGTACACAGAGGAATGCTGCCCGCCGCGTCCGCAGCCGGAGCCGGGCCTGCACGCTGTCCAGCAGGCGCCTGGCGAGGGGTGCCAGTGCCAGTGCTCCAGCCGCCCTGACCACCTGGCGCGGTGCAACTGGCCGCCTGGCATTGGCACCCCTGACAGGCACATGTCCGGCGGCGGGCTGCAGGCCTGCCTTGTCTGCCTGCTGTAGGTCCACACAGCAGCACCTCGGGCAGGCACATACCGCACATATTGGACAGGCACATATCACAAGCACACCGCCAGCACGCCGTTGGACACACCTTGGTCACCTGGCTGCCCGCCCATATCAACGCACAAAGCTGCGCCAGATAGGCGGACGCGCCCGCCACGCCCAGACCTGAGAGGGCACGCGGGCGCTCGACATTGATGCGCCACCGTCAGAACATAAACAGGTCCGGCTTTGTAAGCGCCTGACATGGGCAGCGCTGAGCGCGCCTGTCCGTCTGCGCAGGGCGGCCAGTATTAAGAAGCTTGCTGTGTAATAGACAGTGTTGAGCAGGCCATACGCGCACACGCCCGCAAGCCCAAACTCCCTGAGCCGCGCCACGGGGTCGGCTGCGCCGCAGCCGGGTGGCCTGCATCGCTGCACTGAGAGGCGTGAGTCTCTGCACCGTGCCAGCGGCGAGGCGGGGGCCGTGACTGCGCACGTGTCCGCCTGGTGCTCTGGAGATGCTGCAGAGCTGCATCCCGGGCGGCACCGTGCCCGCCTGCTGCGTGGTACTGTGGCCTGCCGCAAGTGAACCTGTGTTCTGGTTCTTGCCGCGGTCGCTGTGAGGGTCATATCGCATGGTGATCGCAAGCCACAGCAGAAGGCGCACAGCGTGGCATGCGCGCCATACAGTGGCACCAATCTGCTGCTCGCAGCCTGGCCGCCTGTCTGCTGCTTGCGAGCGTATACAACAGCACAAGCGCCGACGCGTCAGGGCGCGAGGGACGCTGGCTGAGTCGGGCGCTGCCCGCGCGGCGCCCCTGGCCTGCTGCCTGTCGCCGGCCAGCTTATATAGCGGCCCGCCATCTGAGGCTCAAGCTGGCTGCGGCTTACACTGTGTTCTGCTGGGCACAGCTTCAAGCACCTAGCCTGTTTCACATCATGAGCCTGGTAGTGTCTTGCAGTGCGTCTGATGTGCACCCTCACTCCACATCTGCCTTGTAAGAGACGAGCGCCTCCACCTTGTGCACCTGCCGGCAGCCCACCCAGGCGTCAGCAGCGGCGGACAAGCGCGCGTCAGGACGCGCGGACGCAGGTGCGTGAGACAGGCAGGCGCCGGAGGCGGGGGACCTTGGTGTTGAAGGAGCGCAGCTGGACGTCGGCCGGGTTCAAGATCACGCGCGCGTCAGAGTCCTCCCTGCGGCGCGCACAGGAGGTCCGCCGTGTGCGCCACGGCCACGGCAAGCGCTGAGCCAGAGCCCGGCCGGGCGCAGCGCCGCCAGGCTTACTGATGATCAGCGAGGTAGGCTCTGGGTCGACAGCAAGCCGGGGAAGGGCGGCACAGACACCTGGCCTGAGGCGCGTGTAAGTAGGCAGGGCGGGACATGCTGGCAGCTGGGAGGTCGGCTGTCAGTCCGCACGCGCGCACGCAGCCGCCCGCGCCGCGGGGGCGTCGCTCCCCAGAGCCCGGCGGCGCGGCGCCCGGGCGCGCGCACCACTCCCCGGGCACGGGCGAGTCGCTGTCCGCGTAGACCAGCAGGTCGAACGTGCACGCGTCCTGCAGCAGCGGCAGGAAGGTGACGCTGGCCGTGATCTGCGCGCGCGTGACAGGGTGCCCCTGGGGCCGCGGCTCCGTGCCGTCGGCGCCCGGCAGCGTGCGCGCGTGGCCCGGCAGCGTCCGCGCGCGGCCCAGCAGCGTGCGCGCGCGGGCGGCCGCGGCGGGCGGGCCCAGCAAAGCGCGCCTGCCGGATGATGGCCTGTATCTCGGACGTGATCTCGCTCTCCGGCTTCTCGGGCGGCGGCCTGGCCGCCGCGCCCACACGCAGCGTCGGCGCCGGTCGTGCAGCCAGTGCAATGACAGTGGCACCCCTGAGCAGGCGCCCCCCAGCGTGCGCCGAGCCGTGCGGGGCCGCGCGCCCGCCGCCGGCCGGCGCGCGGCTGGTCTGGATGTCGAACGCCCAGCGCTCCAGGACCTCCTGGGACGCGATGCTGGTGACCACCAGCACCATCTTCTGCAGCTGGCCCTCCAGCAGCCAATCTGCGCCCGCCGCGCGCGCCTCAGAGGCGGACAGGCCCGCGCGCTCCTGCCAATGGAAACAGGCGCGGCCGGCGCGCCTGACATCTGCTGCAGCACGCTGCTCAGGTACTGCGCGACGCCCGGGTCGGTGGTCACCGTCATCGTCAGCCCGTAGTGCTTCTGCTGCTCGAACGTGTCGGGCGGGTACACGCCGCGCTGGTACAGGACGCTGCGCGCGCGCCCCGCCGAGACTGACAAAAAGCCTCCGGCATTGCCCATCTTGGAGTCTGGGCGCCAGTGCGCGGTCCGTTGGCGGAGCCGGGCGCGCGGCGGCGGCGGCGCAGGCGCGCCTGTTCACGGCGTACGCGAAGAACTCCGTCACGATCTTGGTAGAGCCCTTAATGGTGATGGTGTTGCGCGTCGCCTGCGCCTGCTGCGCCATTCCAGCGCCGTGGCCCGCCCCCCCCGCCAGGTGCTGCGGTGCTGGCGGTGACCGCGCGGGTTGAGCCTGCGCTAGGGCGCGCCCGCCATGTGCTGACAGCCAGCGGTTGCGCAGCAAGGTGCTGGCAGGCGCGCCGAAGGGCGCGGTGGCCAGGGACAGGAGGCGCTTAGCGGTGGCTCTGACAAAGAGGCGTCGTCCACTGCTCTGTTACTGAGCTGTTGATAGCATCTGCTGCCATTTGCAAGCCATCAGGACCCTGCTGCTGCTGTGTGAAGGGGGGTTTGTTTGTTTCAGCCTGGTGCAGTGTCCGCGACAAGCAAGCCTGAGACAAGAGATGAGCAAGCTCTAGATATCTCCTGTCAGGTAGCTGTGCCAAGGGCTGCAGCGCACCAGCGACCATCTTGTAATATGAATAGTCTTGCATGCATGTGGCAGGCACGTTGACTGGACGCGCGAGCGCACACGGCAGGGCAGTAAGGCGTTCAAGGAGTTGGCTGCAAGTGTGGACATGAGCTACACCAGCACATGCGCTTTCACCTCCTCATGGCCAGCATCCGCGCAGCGGCAGACAACCAGGTTGAAGGCCGCGCGGTGGTCCGCGCCGCCTTCCGCCGCCCACTCCAGCGCCGCCGCCGCCTCCTGGGCACCGCGCCCCGCCTTCGGCGGCGCTGATGCGCGCTCGTGTGGCCGCAGCTGGCGGGCCCCGCGCCGGGGCGCGCCGTGAGCTGGCCCATGCGCAGCAGGGCGGCGCCGACGTTGCGGTTGATTCGCAGCGGCGCGCCGCGCTCGCCGGGCGGCAGCGCATCGGCGGCCATGCGGTAAAGGCGCACGGCGGCCGCGTAGTCGCCGCGCGCAAAGTGGATGTTGCCGACGTTGACCCGGAGCCGCTTGGCCTGCGGGCGCCGCGCGCGTGAGGGCCGGGGGGCGCGCGTGGCTGTCGCAGCTGCACGCCGGGAAGTCGGCCGCGCCTCCGGGTAGGCCGGGCCGTCCATCAGGCGCTGGTATGCCGCCAGCGCCTCGGACCACAGCTCGCAGGCGGCGAGCGCGGCGGCGAGCGTCAGGCCCGCCGTGAAGCCCAGGTCCGCGCGGCCGCCCGGCGCACGCCGCCGCTGCAGCCCCGCCTCGCCCTGCTCCTGCTGCGCGGCTCTGCGCGCCAGCTCCAGCGCTGCGCGCTTCCAGACGCGGGAGCTTGGCCGAGCGGCGGGGCTGCCGTCGACCACAGGCGGCCGCGGGCGCGCGCGCAGGGAGGTGAACGCACCCCGGCTGTTGTCGCCGCGGCTCAGCGCCTCGGCAGCGCCCTCCAGCAGCGCCTCAAGCGCCGCGGCCTCCTTGAGTGCCATATCGGCGTCGTCGTTCTGCTTCACGGCGTGGGCTGGCGGCGCGACGTCGGCGTGCGCATAGAAGGACCCCTGCGGCCGAGGCACTGGTACGTAGCAGCGTGCGCAGGGGCATCGGGGTGCAGGGAGTGTGCAGGGCGCTCACGCTGGGCGTTGCTGGACGCATCCCCGCAGACGCGCTGTGACTGCGCCGCGCAGGCGTTCTAAGCGCGCCTGCTGAGCCTGTTGTGCCGATCGGCAGTGCTGGGCGCGTAACTCCTGGCACAAATGCATTTACTAAGTTAGGGCAAAGGGTCTGATCGAGGTAGTGCGCAAGTGCACTGCCGTATGTTTACCCAGCCGAGCTTTCCCCAGATCACTCCGGCAAGACACAAAGCACCCTCATAAGCAGCTGTTCCGAAGAGTCTGGCTGCGATCAGGACGCCGAAGACGAAGCAGTCGCCTCTACCGAACTCTTCCGACAGCCACAGGTGACCGCTCCAGGCACACAGACGTGCCTGAGGCCTGTGTGAAGTGATCGGGGTCGTGGGCGAGCAGCGCCTGACCCCTGGGGCACCTGTTCCTGGTGTGCAGCCTCTGTGCTTGCACGGGAACAGCAGCTGATCCCGTGCTGACAGCGCCGCCAACAGCGTCAGACGTGGTGCAGCAGCCTGACCTGACCCGACCAGCCTGCAGACCTGATCGAGCAGCCGGTGTAGCAGGGAACAATAGCGCAGAGACTGGTGCTAGGGCAACTCTGCTTCAACTGCCCTCATGTGGGCTGATCGTCTCCCAGTGAGGCCAAACGGGGCTGCAGCTCTTGCTGCCAGTGTAGGCGCGCTCTGCTCATACCACACTTGCCCTCTGATCCAGGGCTCGTGCGGTGCAGGTCGTCGTCATGGACAGCAAGCTGCTGCTCACTGTGCTGCTCATTGGTGCCGTGGCGCTTGTCAATGGTGAGTGCCGTGAAGAGTTGCAGGCTCTGGCTTGAGCCATGTGTTGCAAGGTGCCTGCCTTGCCTGGCCACCAAGAAATTGTCTGACGCGCCCTCCTGTCTTGCAGGGCGCGACCTGAAGGAGAGCGCTGCTCTCACTGCTGGTGCGGCTGGCGCCCAGGCTGGTAAGTCCCCCATCAGGAACCTACCACCCACTGCCGGCTGTCAGTGCTGAGAGTGTGTTTTGACAGTGTTGCTGCTTCATGTGCTTGCAAATGAGCAGCGACGCTGTGTGCTCCGGGAGATAAAGTGAGCCTGGTTGTCTGCTTCGCAGGGATGGACACGCGTCCGCTGCCGCCCCTGGCGCACTCCCGCACGGTCCTGCAAGGTGAGCTGCTCCCAACTACTGCACACTGTGTGCGGACAAAGCAGCTCCATGTTCCAGGCGCACTGTGTGGCTCATGGGCGAGCTTTCAATAAGCTCCTAGCGCCCTTCGGCTAGACGCTGGTCTGAACATGCCCAGCCCTCCTCCTGAGGGACTGCACACGGACGCATGACACTGCTGGAAGCGCATGATGCGCCCAGTGTGATGCTGACATGCAAGAAATCTGGCGTCCACTTGTCAGGCAGGGGGGCATGCGCCGCCCGCGAATGCAAACGTGCTGCCCAAGCGATGAACTGAAGAACAGCTGTGCCTGATGCAGATGACACATCGGGATCTGATGTCACGTCGGTGCATATTACGCCTGGTGTGTCTACACCCACCTTCCAGACCTCTACAGAGACCATCACTACGGCCAATGGCGACACCTCCTCTGTGCTCTGCACGAAGTCCGGGTTTAGCGAAACCTGCAATGGAAAGAAGAAGTGATGTGCCACAGCACTGCTTGGGTGCAGTAAGGTCCCAGTGCAACAGGTACCGCACACGTTCTTGTACTAATTTTGCCAGAGAATTGTTCATAACAGAACTGCGCAGAGTATCTGAAGTGACTTCAACGCTTTGCACTTGGAGCAAGTTCTTTTTTTAGCACTGCTTGTTTGTTGGCTCGCACCACTTCAGATGGGACGTTTCAAATGTTTTGTACCTCAGGCTGTTTATGTGATGTGATCATTCGTTGGTGGGACATGTGGACTTCTCGAGTGACATGCATTTGTGGACTTGTGTGACCACTGACTGCATGTTGCTTCACATTTCTTAGGAGAAATACATGGCAGTCATTTCAGTGGCGTGAGGGCACATTCTGCTCTTTAATGGACGGGTACATAGAGAGGGCGTGACGAGGACTTGTGGACTATGTGGTCAGAGCTGTCAGAGCTGGCTGCATGTTGCTCCAATACTGCCCTGAGACTGTCGCATGATCACACAGTGTCTTAAGGGCTAGTGCACGTTCTGCACTTGGGCTGACGGATAGATAGGAAGGGAGTGCTGCGCGCTTTGTCGAATAGGCAAGCCGCAGCATTCGGTTGTTGCTTTTGCAATGTAAATTGGCAGTCCTCACAGTGTCATGAGGGCTACTGCAACAAAGACGAAATAGTATTCCCATCTTGATAAAATAGTATTCCCAGTGAAGTCTTCACTCGTGACTCCTCCTGCAGCAGTATTCTGTGACCAGTGAGGGCGGCCCAATCGCTGAGCAGTCGTGGATCACATCGCACGGGCCGTGCCCTGGTCCTGCGACCGCCGTCAGGGCGCGGCCGGGGCCGCAAGCACGCGCCGCGCGCCGCGCGCCGCACGCGCCTCGCCAGGGCGCGCGGGCGGCGTGCAGGCGGCGGCCGCGGCGGCGCTGGACGACGACCACGCGGCCGCGGCGGAGGACCTGCGCCGCATCAGCGGCGCTTCGCCACACGATGTGGCCGCGCTGGCCGCGCTGGGCGCCGCAAACGCGGCCTGCGGCGAGCGCGCCGCCGCGCGCCGCTGCCTGGAGGCCGCCGCGGGCGCCCTGCCTAGCGGCGTGCCCGCGCTCGCCTGGGGGTCGCTTCCAGCTGCAGGAGGGGGCGTGCGCCCCGCACACGCCTTCTTTACAGTAGCCCACGCCTGCTCCATCTCAGACAGCCTCCGGTGGTGGCCGGAAGAGGCAGCGTGGCGCTGCTCTTAAACATGCTGCAGCCGTGCTGCAGCCGACGATGGCATTTGCACGCGCACTGCGGAACACCGAGGGGGCCCCGCCAGCACTTGCCTGCTCTTTCCTCTTGCGCTTGCGCCAAGGCACACCTCGCATGGTATGCAGCGGCTGAAGCGCCACACCGGCTTTCGCGCATGTGGCAGCCGGGGCCCGCACCGTTTGCATGCATCAGCCAGGAGCGTAATCGACTGCGGGCGCGCCACGGCTGGCGCGCAGAGCTATGGAGCCGCGCAGCCCTACTACGAGGCCGCGGCGCTGTTCCAGCCGCTCAAGCGGCAGTGGGCGCTGACGGCCGCCGCCTGCCTGCGCTGCACCGGCACGCTCGCCCAGGCGCGCGCGCACGCTCCGCGGCCGCTGCTCGGCGCGCGCGCGCCCGCTGCGCCTGCCGCTTTCTGGAGCCTGGTGCGCGCGCGGCAGGCGTCCGCGAGGTACCAGGCGCTGCTGGAGGCGGAGGCCAAGTACCAGGAGCTGCTGGCGCTGGAGCAGGCGCGCCCCGGAGCGGCCCGGGCATTGTGCGGTCCTGGCCGCCCCGCAGCCATTCTCATATTGCATGTGCCAGCGTCTGGCGCAGTGCTTAAGGCATGCGGGATATGTTGCAGCCACCGGCCTGCAGCTCAGCGTGCCCGTCCGCCGACGCGTCGGGGTTGTCACTTGCAGGCGGCCGTGCGCCGCAGGCGCGAGCGCGCGGCCAAGGTCCCGCCGCTCGTGCGCATGCTGGGCGGCCTGCACCCCGCACTGGCCGCGCGCGTTGGATAGCCGGGGGCGCGGCCGCGGGGCGGCGCCGGCCGATCCGGCTCACCAGGCGGGCGCTCGTGGCGGGCGGGCCTGCGCTCGGGGGATACTGCGCGCCTGCCTCACAGCATGCGCCCCTTAAGCCCTGCGCCTTGTGCCCGGCGCCTGCCTTGCGGCTGCTTTAGCGTGCGCTGTGAGCGGCCGCAGAAGCGTGGCTGACGGACATGGGCGTGGGGGCATACATCAAGGAGGGCTCCACGGTGAGGAGTCTGTGGTGCCTGTTAGGTCAAGCGATGGGGTGTGAGGATGGGAACTGACTCAATGTTATGCATCAACCAAGGACATCCACTTATGGGTGCGCATCAGCTGGGTGAAAAGTGTGCTTGCTTGCTTGCTGTATGACCAGTCTTTGCATATGTGGATGTCTTCTTTCTTGCATGCGTACGCTCTGCAGCATCAGTGCATGCGCTCATGAAAGCGTGAACAATGACAGCAGTCTGTAAGTGACCGCATTTGTCAGACGAGCAGTGCATCCCAAGCAGGGACTAACAAAACGCACGAGCTTTGCACATGAGCTAGAGCACTCGAGCCTGATCGGTCCTCCAGCAGCATCACAGCATGATCTGAAAGCCACGCGGAGTGTACAGGCGCGCTCACGCTGGGCGTTGCTGGACGCATCCCCGCAGACGCGCTGTGACTGCGCCGCGCAGGCGTTCTAAGCGCGCCTGCTGAGCTGCCGATCGACAGTGCTGGGCGCGTAACTCCTTCGGGCACAAATGCATTTACTAAGTTAGGGCAAAGGGTCTGATCGAGGTAGTGCGCAAGTGCACTGCCGTATGTTTACCCAAGCCGAGCTTTCCCCAGATCACTCCGGCAAGACACAAAGCACCCTCATAAGCAGCTGTTCCGAAGAGTCTGGCTGCGATCAGGACGCCGAAGACGAAGCAGTCGCCTCTACCGAACTCTTCCGACAGCCACAGGTGACCGCTCCAGGCACACAGACGTGCCTGAGGCCTGTGTGAAGTGATCGGGGTCGTGGGCGAGCAGCGCCTGACCCCTGGGGCACCTGTTCCTGGTGTGCAGCCTCTGTGCTTGCACGGGAACAGCAGCTGATCCCGTGCTGACAGCGCCGCCAACAGCGTCAGACGTGGTGCAGCAGCCTGACCTGACCCGACCAGCCTGCAGACCTGATCGAGCAGCCGGTGTAGCAGGGAACAATAGCGCAGAGACTGGTGCTAGGGCAACTCTGCTTCAACTGCCCTCATGTGGGCTGATCGTCTCCCAGTGAGGCCAAACGGGGCTGCAGCTCTTGCTGCCAGTGTAAGCGCGCTCTGCTCATACCACACTTGCCCTCTGATCCAGGGCTCGTGCGGTGCAGGTCGCCGTCATGGAGAGCAAGCTGCTGCTTACTGTGCTGCTCATTGGAGCCGTGGCGCTTGTCAATGGTGAGTGCCTTGAAGAAATGCAGGCACTGGCTTGAGCCATGTGTTCAAGGTACTTGCCTTGCCTGGCCACCAAGAAATTGTATGACGCGCCTTCCTGTCTTGCAGGACGCGAGCTGAAGGAGAGCGCTGCTCTCATTGCTGGTGCGGCTGGCGCCCAGGCCGGTAAGTCCCTCACCAGGAACCTCCCACCCACAGCCGGCTGGCAGTGCTGAGAGCAGGTTTTGACAGTGTTGCTGCTTCATGTGCTTGCAGTTGACCAGCGACACTGTGTGCTGCCGGAAATAAAGTGAGCCTAGTTGCCTGCTTCGCAGGGATGGACACACGCCCGCTGCCGCCCCTGGCGCACTCCCGCACAGTCCTGCAAGGTGAGCTGCTTCCCAAGTACTGCAAGTTGCGTGCAGGAAGCAGCAGTATGTGCCAGGCGCACTGTGTGGCTCATCGGCGAGCTTACGAGAGCTGCCCAGTGCCTCCCGGCTGGTTGCTGTGTTGAACACGCCCGTTCCTCCTCCATCGGCAATGCCTGGTTGGATGCGAATGTGGCGCCCAGTGTGATGCTGACATGCAGGATCATTTGGCGGCCGGTTGTCAGGCAGTGGGCATGCGCCGCCCGCAAATGCTGACGTGCTGCCCAAGCGGTGAACTGATGACGAGCTGTGCCTGCTGCAGATGATGGCTCGGGCTCCACGGTCACATCGGTGAATGTAACCCCTGGCCTGTCCACACCCAACTTCCAGGGCGCCACAGAGACCATCACTACCAGCAATGGCGACACCTCCACTGTGCAGTGCTCGACATGGCGAGGCTTTCAGACAACCTGCAATGGTAAGAAGAAGTGATGTGCCGCAGCAGCGCTTGGGTGCAGTAAGGTCCCAGTGCAACGGGTCCTTGCACATGTTCTTGTACCAGTGTTGCCAAAGAAGTGTTCATTACAGAACTGCGCAGAGTATTTGAAGTGACATGATTGGCTTTGCACTTGGAGCACTTGTTTTTTAGGGCTTGTTTGTTTGTTGGCTCGCACCACTTGGGATGTTTACGAAATGGTTTTCACCTCACATGGAGGCTGTTGTGATCATGTACTGATGGACATAGGGAACTCGAGTGACATGCACTTGTGGACTTGATAAGCAGCAGCTCCGACAACAGCCTGCATGTTGCTTCCCAATTTTTAGGATTACTGCATGGCAGTCATCACCGTGGCGTGAGGGCACATTCTGCACCTTGGTTGACGGGTACATAGGGAGGGCCTGACGAGGACTTGTGGACTACGCAAGCAGCAGCTGTCAGAGCTGACTGCATGTTGCTCCAATCCTGCCCTGAAACTGTCGCCTGGCAGTCATAACAGTGTCACGAGAGCTAGTGCACGTTCTGCACTTGGGCTGACGGGTACATAGGGAGGGCGTGCCGCGCGCTTGTGGACTACGCAAGCAGTATCGAGAACCTATTGCGTCTTGCTTCTAACTGTAAAATGGCAGTCATCACACAGTGTCATGATGGCTCTGCAACGTCAACTTGTTGACCAGGTACTATTCACACGTGGAGACTCCACTCGTGCCTCTACCTATGGCAGCTGCTGGGGCACCCTGCAAGCCGACGGCTAGGGTGCCAAAGCCAGAAATACAGGATAACACTCTGTCAAGGCCACTGGCACACACCTTAGTGCCCCATGCACAAGCAGGCCACGCGATGCGCAACGGGCACCTAGGTGCGGCCGCGCTTCGGCCCGCGGCCGCCACGCCCGCGCGCGCGCCCGCCGCCGCGCCCGCGCGCGCGCCCGCCGCCGTCGTGCTTCCGCTTGCGCCCGCCGGCGCCGCGCCCGC
>JAABUX010006729.1_pt1 | contig 13635 bp, 12 predicted proteins | sample 5561851 | NCBI WGS metagenome assembly JAABUX01 (sample SAMN10711883, study PRJNA513361) | rock metagenome | isolation source: Antarctica rocks | place: Antarctica: Victoria Land, Richard Nunatak red sandstone | collected 2016-01-03 | reverse complement strand
CACGCCGGCCCGCCGCCCGGCCGACTCGCGGCTTGACTGCAGCAAGCTCGCCGACACCTTCGGCGTGCGAATGCCACCATGGCGCCCCAGCCTGGCCCGGACCGTCGACGCGCTGCTAGCTTGATGCATGCTCACTCCTGGTTGCAGGACCTTCGTACGAGAGTTCTGATCACCGCGTCTTAAGGATGACGCCCGCTACAACTTGACCGCACTAGCGAAATTGTGCGATGCACAAGTCGCGAAATTTCGGATAAGCCGTCCTCGACCATGAACACGCGCTTTTCCCGCAATTTCGCCTACAATGTGGCTGGTTCGCTGCTGCCCATCGTATCCGGTCTCGTCACGATCCCGTTCTACCTCCAAATGATCGGCCCCGCGCGCTACGGCATCGTATCGATCACCTGGATCCTGCTCGGTTATTTCGGCTTCCTCGACTTTGGGCTGTCTCGCGCATCTGCCAATGCTCTGAGCCGCCTCGGCCACGCCACCCCGGCCGAGCGTGCGCCCGTATTCATGACCGCGCTCTACCTCAACCTGATGCTCGGGCTTGCCGGCAGTGCGGTCCTATATGTCGCCGGCGACTTTCTCCTGCGTGACGCCTTCGCTATTCCCGGCGACTTGCAGCAGGAGACCCTGGCAGCGTTCCCCTGGATGGTGCCGATGCTCCCGCTCGGAATGGTTGCAGGAGTTGCGACCGGGACGCTCGAATCCCATGAGCGCTTCCTGCTGGCCAACCTGCTTCAGGCCGCGGGCACGACGCTTGGCCAAACGCTGCCACTCGGATGCGCCTACCTGTTCGGCCCCACGCTCGGCGTGCTGATCCCCTCGCTCCTGATCGTGCGGGTGCTGGTCGTCGTCATGACGTTCGCCGTGGTCGTGTCGCTTGAATGGCCCATCCGGCCTATCGGCTTCCACTTCGGCTGGGCCCGCAAGCTGTTCGGCTATGGTGCGTGGGTCAGCGTCTCCAGCCTGATCAGCCCTATCCTGGACACGTTCGACCAACTCCTGATCGGCCGCCTGCTCGGTCCCGTAGCCATCGCGCACTACGCTGTCCCGATGAACCTGTCGCTGCGGAGCCAGGTAGTCGCCGCGGCGCTGGCACGGACGCTGTTCCCCCGCATCTCGCGCGAGGACGCCGCAGTGGGACGCCGTATCACCGCGCATGCGACAGTTTCGCTGATTTACGTCTTCGGCGCGATCTGCGGCCCCGCGATCGTCATGGCCGGGCCGTTCCTCAATCTCTGGGTCGGGCAGGACTTTGCCCGTTACGCGCAGCCGGTAGCCGAAATCCTAATGGTCGGAGCCTGGATGAACGGCATTGCCTTCATGCCCTACAACCAGTTGCAGGCTCAGGGCCGCCCCGACTTGACCGCGAAAGTTCATGCCGTCGAGGTCGTGCCGTTCCTGCTCGGGCTTTGGGCGTTGATTTCGCTAGCTGGGCTACCCGGTGCCGCACTCGCCTGGACGCTGCGCGTGAGCGGCGACTGCATCGCGCTGCTCTGGCTTGCCCGCTGCCTCGACGGTGCCATGTTGCGCGCGGTGCCGGCCGTGATGCTCATGCTGTCATCGTTTGCGCTCGCCGAGACGGTGACGCTCGGCTTTGCTGCCTCCATCGCGGTCAGTGCAGCCATCGGCCTCGTTTTCCTCGGCTTTGGCGTCGCGTTGGAGCCGGTGCTTCGTGAGGCCGCGCAGACAGGCATGGCCAAGGTGCGGGCACGCCTGTCGCACCGCGTCGCAGGCTGACGGCTGGGTAGATCATCGAGGATGCAATGAAGTCGATCTCAGTCGCGATGGCCAGCTACAATGGGCGTCGGTTCATCCAGCAGCAGCTTGACAGCATCGTCCAGCAGACACGCCTCCCTGACGAACTTATCGTGACAGACGATGCTTCGACGGATGGAACGGTCGAGTGTGTCGAACAGTTTGCCGCTACCGCGCCGTTTCCGGTCCATGTCTACCGTAACGCGGAAAAACTTGGGTTCCGCGGCAACTTCATGCGGGCGATCTCGCTTTGCAAATCCGATCTGGTAGCGCTCTGCGACCAGGACGATGTGTGGAACTCAAATAAGCTGACGGTAGCGGCGGCCGCGTTTGAGACGCCGGACACCGTACTCTTCTTCCACGACGCCTGGCTCATTGACGGAGACGGTGCCCGGATAGGGGAAGCCGACATCTTCCGGCTTCCGCCCTTGAACCCAGCACTCTCGGTTCATTCGCTGAACAACCCGTTCGGCTTTTCGATGGTCTTTGATCGAGCGCTGCTTCAATTCACTGACTTGTGGGAGCGCTCCGTCGACAGCATGCAGCTGAATCAGCGTATGGCGCACGACCAATGGCTGTTCTTCTTGGCTACGGTGTTCGGCACGATCGTCTTCTCAGACCTGCGACTGACCGAGTATCGCCAGCATGGCAACAACGCCTATGGCTGGTCGGCGGCTAAAGGCCTGCGGGAAAACCTGCGCTCGCGGCTGCCCTGGTTGTGGAACAATGGCGGTCGCTACAAGATCCTGGCCCATCTGTCACGCGTCCGAGCGGAGATCCTGGCTGATGCTAAGTCGCGGCTGAGTGGAATTTGGCGCGAGCGGGCGGTTGCGGGCGAGCAAGCCTATCTGCGTTACGCCGAACAGTTCGGACTACGGGGGCAGCTGTACAGCGACGCCCAGATTCTGGAACGGGTTAAGCTCCTGTTGCAGTTGCGGCGCACAGGCTCCTACCAGGCTGCGGGGAAGTGGAGTTTCGGCCGCTCGGCGTTGGCCAAGGATGTCGCCCTTGGCTTGGTGCTGAAAGCGTTCCTAATTCCCCCGGGTGACAAGGGCTGAACTCATATCGGCCCAGCGCCCGTTTCCAGTGACAAGGTTTCCGCCGTCGATCGGCGAACGAAGCTCGCTCAACGGCCAGGACTTGAATGTTATGATCCGGAACGTTCAGATTGCATGGCGTACACGGCTGTAAAGACTCCCACATGCAAGCGGCAGGATGTCGGCGGCCATGTAGTCACGAGCAGAGGATTGCGTGGATCGGCAATCGACGGCGCCAGTTGCTGGGCAATGCCCAAGCGCCGCACGGCGGCGACCAGCAGCATGACGGCCCCACCGAAGGTGATCCGTTTGCCGTCGAAGTCAGCTATGACTTTCTCGCGGCTAACGGGTGGAAATAGGAATGGCGCGGTCGTATCGTCAGGCATGGTGGATGTGGCTCGGCGTGATCGGGTTGATAAATGGTCTCGACATCCACTCCGTCGGCACGATCAGCAGCCTACGCGATGGTAGCCAGCCACGTCCCTAACCTGCCCTAAAAATGCGCTAATCAGTAATTAAGAGTAGGGTAAGCAAGTCAAGTGTCTTTTTATATATACTATGTTCGCAGAATTTTTTAACTTAGCTTATGGCTGCTGATCAAAACTAGGCGGAAAGGATTTGCAAGAATGACGGTATCCAGCAAATTCGAAAGAAATTTTGGCTGCCAGCGTTAGACTTAACCACTAGTCGGCTAGTTAACTACTTTTCCTGGAGACTGCTGATGAATGTGCTAATTTATAATTATTTGCAGCCGGAGGAGAGCGGTGGTGGTGGTGTCAATGTATACAGCAAAAACTTAGCTGCCGGCTTGCATGCTGCTGGCCATCGAGTTATTGTACTTAGCTCGGGTGACGTATATACGTTCACAAATAGACATACTTGGTTACGAACATGGCATGACAGCTATGAACGCGCAGTAATTGTTAACTCCCCCCTACTTGCACCAGCAGAGGTTGCCTTCGATGATCTTAGACAATACGTAACAAATAATACTTTAGACAAAGTACCGGCATTGCTGCGCGAAAAATTTGGGGAAATTGATGTATTTCATTTTCAAAACGTTGAAGGGCTAACTCGCTCATTTTTCGAGCAGATTCGTGTTGATTTTCCGAAATCAAAGATTATTTATTCGATTCACAATTATAATCTGGTGTGCCCTCAGGTTGATCTGTGGTATCAAGATCGACAGGTCTGTACTGATTATCGAGAAGGTGTGGCCTGCACACAGTGCCCCGTCAAGCCTGTAAGCTCCCAGGTAATCCGACGCTCCCGTCGTCGCCGTCCCCTCGTTCAAGCAGTCACTCGCAGCGCCCCGCAGATTGTCGTAGCGCTTAAGAATGCAAAACGGAGTTTTACTACATGGCGGAAGAAAGTGCCTCCTGCCGGTTCACTGTCAATTTTGCAAGAAGGAGACGGTGCACAATATGCAAGCTTTCGGCAGGCAAATATCGATCTCTGTTCTCAAATCTTTGACTACGTGCTAGCTGTATCTAAACGAACGCGCCAAGTTGTCATTGAACGTGGCTTACAAGAGCATAACATAGCTGTTTCGTACATCGGGACTGCGCATAAGGTTATTTTTGATCAAGCGACCAAAATTACAGACATTGGTAAGGGATTGCATATAGCATATCTCGGCTATATGCGACCAAACAAAGGGTTTCACTTTCTTCTTGATGTTCTTGAGAAACTACCTGATGATGTTGCGTCCTCTATATCCTTGACGATTGCCGCAAAACGTTCTCATGATCCTGTTGCCTATAAACGTCTTGTAAAAATTGCACTTCGCTTTGCCGCATTCCATTTCTATGACGGTTTTACTCATGACACGCTAGACACCGTCCTTGCAGGCGTTAATCTTGGCATAGTCCCTCCGATGTGGGAGGATAATCTACCGCAGGTCGCCATAGAGATGGTTTCCCGCGGAATACCTGTTTTAACTTCGGATCGGGGCGGCGCACAGGAGATTGCTGACAATCCTTCCTTCGTGTTCGAAGCTGGATCCGCAATAAGCCTTCAGCAGCGTTTGCAGCAATTCAGCACCAGAGATGTTTTATTGGGGCGCTTCTGGGAAAACCCAATCCGCATATATTCGATGGAAGAACACGTTTGCGATCTTACGCAGTATTATACCTCCTCAGAGCGGCTCGAGGTTAAATCCGGGGAGCAGCTTACGCTCGGGCGTATGGAAGGCGTGCCCTAACCCATGAATGCGCACGCCAGTTCATGAGCTTGTGCGTCTGCTTGGGAATGCGGTGGTGGCGGTGCTGGTTCAGCTCGAACGGCAAGATGGGCACCCAGGGTCACGTCAGCGCGGAGCCTCCTACGCCGGCGCGGTTCTCGGCGCCATCAGGTGGATCCGCGCAACAAGGTCGCGGGTGCCCCGTTCACAGCGCCCGCCGCCAGCTTTCAGCCAATGCGTCGACCGTGCGATGCCAGGTGAACCCGGCGGCTCGGCTGCGTCCCGCCGCCCGCAGGCGCTCGGCTAGGCTTTCGTCCTCCAGCACGGTCCGCAAGCCATGGGCGATCGCCGCTTCATCGAGCGGGTCGACCGTCAAGGTGGCGCCGTTCGCGATCTCGCCCACCGCCGTCGTGCTCGACGCCACGATGGGCGTGTCGGCCGCCATCGCCTCCACCACCGGCAGGCCGAACCCCTCGTACAAGCTGACATAGGCGAACACGCCCGCCCGCGCGCAGAGCACGGCCAGGTCGGCGTCCGGGATGTGGCCGAGCAGGCGGACCGAGCCGTCCCGCACCGCCCGCTCGGCTTCGGGGCGGGCCAGGACCTCGCCCCAGCCCTTGCCGCCGGCGATGACCAGCGGCGTCATGGCCCGCAACCCGGCAGGCAGCATCAGGAACGCGGTCAACAGGCGGTCGAAGTTCTTGCGCGGCTCGAGCGTCGAAATCGAGAACACGAAGCGCCGGTCGGCCAGTTCGTAGCGCGCGAGCACGGCGGCGGCGTCCGCGGCAGTCACCGGCTTGAATTCCTGCGCCGGGGCGAGCGGAACCACGTCGATCAGCGACGCTCCGATCCCGAGGTCCCGGACGGCGGCGTCCTTGGTGAACTGGGAGATGGCGACGAACCGCCGGGCGCGGCGCAGCGTGTCGGGCAGGTTGCGGGCGATCCAGCGCAGGCGCTCCGCCGGATGCCAGCTCGGCTCGTAGTGCCAGGACAGGTCGTTGATGGTCACGACCGTTGGCAGGCGGATCGGCTGCGCGATCATGTTGGGCTCGTGATACACCGTCTGGCCGCCATTCTCGCGCGCCAGTCCCCGCACGGCGCGGTTGAGGCCGCCATTCTTTACCCGACGCAACGCCTGCACGCCGGGCACCCGTCCAACCATGATCTTCCATGGGATCGGTCGCACCGGGGGCGGGTCGAGCGGCGGCTCGGTATCCAGCCAGGCGCCGGGCACGATCTTGCCGCCCATCATCAGGTCGACCCGGCTGATGGCGTCCGACATCCGCGCGGCGCGGGCGATTTCAATCGTCATCCGGCCGACCCCGGACCGCCGGGCCAGAATGCTGTCCGCGCCGATCAGGATGTTGAGGTGGGTGGCGTCAGCTGAAAGCACGATGGATCGCTGGGGATGGGCCGCACATGAGGCGGGCTTCTATGGCACGGGCCCGGAACGAGCAAATCAGGACATGAAACAATCTGGCGTCAGCCGTCCGTGGTAGCGCGTCCACATCACCGTCTTGCCGAGCAGCGGGAGGCCGACATAGCCGCGCATGCGCAGCCGTCCCTGCGCATCGATTGAAAGCTCGATATCGTGGATCCGCCCGTCCTCGGGGTTGCGGATGTGGCCGAACCACGCGCCCGAACTCGACTGAGTGGCGTCGGTGATGATCGGCAAGCCGCACTGCGATTGCCCGTTCACGTCGCGCGGGGGCGTGCCGTCCGGCTTGAACCCGGTCAGGCCCACGACCGTGCCGCACAGGCCGCGCTCGCATCCCACGATGCGGATCACGCCGTCGCGATCCTGCGTCAGCCACTCGCCAAGCACGGGATCGGCCGGGGTCGCCGCGGTCAGCGCCAGGATCGCGGCGAGGGCGCCCAGCCTCCTCAACGTGCCGGTCGCGGCGACGCGGCGACCCGGGCGAAGGTCGTCACGATGCGCCAGCCTGCCCGCATGGTGCCGCGCAGCGATCCGGCGACCTTCGACCTGCCCCCAGCCCGGCAGCGGTAGGGCACCGGCACCTCCAGGATGCGCAGCCCGGCCCGCGCTGCCTTCATTTGCATCTCGATGTTCCAGCCATACGTCGTCTCGCGCATGTCCAATGCAGCCAAGGCGTCGCGCCGGATGGCACGAAAGGCGCACATGTCGCTATAGCGCACGCCATATAGCAGGCGCATCCCGAGTCCGGCCACATGGCCTGCGAGCACTTGGTGCGCGCTCATCGAGCCGGGCTCGCGCACGCCGCGAGTGCGCGATGCGATCACGAAATCATGCGTTCCGGCACGGATCGGCTGCACCAGGCGGTGCATGAGGTCGGCGCGGTCGGCGCCGTCGCCGTCGAGAAACACGATGATGTCGCATGCCGAACCGGCGCTCGCGGCCGCGCGGGCGCAAGCGAGGCCGTAGCCGCGCCGGTCGAGTTCCAGCACCCGCGCGCCGGCTGCCCGGGCGGCGTCCTGGGTGCCGTCACGGCTGCCGCTATCTGCCACCACGATCTCGGTCGCGAGGTCACGCGGAACTTCGGCAACGACGGCGCCGATCGCTTCCGCCTCGTTCAGCGTCGGGATGACCACGCAAACTCCGGGCATCGGACCTTATAGGCTCCAGCGCAGGCCGCAGTTCTGGCACGGCTTCGGCGGCGCATCGCTGAGCAGCGAGGTGCGGAATTCCTTGTACAAGTCGCCGTTCCAAATCTCGCGCAAGCTCTGTTGGGTGGCGTCGCCCAGCGTGTAGTTGCTGTAGCCGCGGGCCGAGAACGGCGCGATGCAGCAGGGCAGGGCGCGGCCGTGCGCGGTGAAGTACATCAGCGACCAGGGCCGGCGGCAGGTGGACCAGGGCTGGTCTTCCTGCTGCCTAAGGCTGACGCCGGGCTCGGTTGCACCGGACGCGTCGAGCGTCACGCCGAGGGTCGCGCCCAACGCCTGGGCAGCGGCGATGTATTCCTCCTCCTCGGCCTTGGTCTGCTCGAAGAGCGAACTCTCGGCGCGGGCCATGCCGAACCCGGCCTCGTCGAACACCAGGCGTTGCAGGTGCACCTCCTTGACGCCCATCTCGGCGGCCATGCGGACGAAGTCGGGCAGTTGCTGCACGGTTTCTTTCAGTCCGGTAAGCCAGATGGACACTTTGGGATATGCGGCGCCCATCCGGTGCTGGAACGCCGTGAACTTGCCGACGTCGCGGACGATACGGTCGAAAAAGTCTTTGCCGCGCACCAATTTGTAGGTTTCGCGGTCGGCGGCGTCGACGGATACGCGCAGCTCGTCCAGCCCGGTGTCGATCAGTTCGGGGAACTTGCGCGGGTTCAGCAGCGTGCCGTTGGTGTTGAACAGCACGTAGACGCCGCGATCCTTGAGGTAGCGGATCATCCGCGGCAGGTCGCGGACCAGCATCGGTTCGCCCACGCCATGCAGCACCACCCGGGCGATGCTCGGGAACTGATCGACGATCTTGGTGAACAGGTCCCAGCTCATGTCGGCCGGGGGTTCCAGCGCTTCGAAGGTGCGCGGACAGGTTTCGCACAGCAGGTTGCAGCGGTTCGTGGTCTCCAGGTACAAGCAGACCGGTGGCGCTTCGGCAACCGCCGACCGGGTGCTGACCGCCTCGAAGTAGCGGCGCGGGTCTTTCAGGATGGTCGGCGCGAGAATTGCGGACATCGTCGTCTCCTATCGCGCCGCGCGGGGCACGGGCTGGGGTCGGAACGCACGGCTGAGATCGGCGGCGGCGAGGAGCAGGAACCCACCATAAACGAGCGCCGGCCACAGGAGCTGGTCGCGTCCCGGGTCGAGGTAGAGCAGCACGCCCGCAGCGGAAAGGTAGATGACGCTCGGGATGGGCGCCAAACATGCCAGATACGCAAGCCAGCCCAAATACCATGGATAATGCGGCGAAATCTCGACCATCACGGCTGCGGCCACGATCACCGCCCCGCGCGCGACTACGACGGCACGCGGCCCCGGCGCGGCGGGAAGCGGGGGACCGAAGGCCAGCATTGCCGCCGCTGCCATCAGGCCTGCGAGGGTCGCCACGATCACGAGCTTGCCAGCCCAAAGGGGCACCGGCCCGAACAGCGCCAGCACGCGCACCGCGAACACGCCGCCGCCGGAGCCGAGGCCTTCCTCGTCCGCGTAGCCGGGAAGGTAGCCCAGTACGCGCCAACCGGCACTGAGGTAGAGGGTGTAGCACGCGACGGCAGTCACGGCGGCTGCGGCGACCATGCGCCAATCCCAACGGCGCCAGAAGGCGGGAAACAGCACGGCCGGCAGGAACTTGCACAGCGTCGCGGCAGCCAGGGCCACGCCGGCGAGGGTGCTGCGCCGGACGGTGATCGCCAGCAGGGCGAGCGCAATGAAGCCGATGCTGGCCGCGTCGATATGGCCGTTGCCGGCGTACTCCCACACCGCAACCGGGTTCCAGGCGTAGATCAGCACCTGCTCGCGGCCGAGACCGGCCAAACCCAGCAGATACAGCATCACTCCGATCGCCAGGGCCTCGAAGCCCGCCATCATCGCCTTGATGCCGAACACGGATGGCCAGACCTGGCCGACCGCCGCGAACAGCATCTGGGCAACTGGCGGATAAATCGTCGGCGCCGTGCCGACCCGGTTCATCCTGCTGTAGACCGCCTCGTCCTGCAGGCCGGCCAGTTCTGGCGCCGCGGGAAGGTATGTATAGGGGTTGATGCCGTGGGCCTGCACGCGTCCGTCCCAAACGTAGCGGTAGGCATCGGACGACAGGATCGGTGGCGCCGCCAACGGACCCGCGCGCATCAGCACCGACGCGGCGAGCACGACCGGGACGGCCCAGCGCGGCGCCGGTCCGGACAGCACGAGCGCGGCGGCGGCGAAGTAGGCGGCAACCCCTGCCAGGTCGAGCGCGACGAAGGCGGCCACGCGCTGCCGGGTCGCAATCTCGACCTCCTCCGGGTGGTGCAGCGCCAGTTCCGGGAACGTCAGCGCGATCAGCACAAGTCCCAGCCCCAGCAGCCATCCCCCCCGTCGTGACGCCGTCATGCTGCCGCGAGGCGGACCGGAAGGCCGAGGCGTGCGAGGCACGCGGCCGTGGCAGGGGCAGGGAACGGCGCAAGATTGCGGGCGCCGGGGCATGATGCCTCGGCAATCAGCCGTTGCAGGGCGGCCCGGTCATCGACGTCGTACCACGGCTCGAGTTCGTGCAGCGTCAGCGCCAGCCCACGCGCCGCCTGCCGGGTTTGCTGAGCGACCCGGTCGCTGCTCCAGGCCATGCCGGCGTACAGCTCCGTGTGCGGCGCCTTCATGCCGAGAAGGTAGTAGCCGCCATCCTCCGCCGGGCCGAGCACGGCGTGGTCGCCGGGCTCCGCCAGCAAGCGGGCGGCACGAACCAGCAGCGCGGTCGGCAAGGTCGGACTGTCGGAGTTCAGCACGCAAACCGAGCCGTAACCCTGGGCGAACAACGCCTGGGTCGCGTGCAGCAGGCTGCGGCCGAATCCCTCGACGCCGGGCGGCATGTCCCGCACGCCATCGGCCAGCACGAGGCCGGTGCCCTCGGCCAGCATGCCGTCGAACAAAGGGCCGAGGCCGGCGGGCGCAAATGCCACATAGCCGGCGATGGCCGTTTCGCGTGCCGCGGCCTGGATGTTCTCCGTCACGTCGCGCAGGAACGCCGCGCTCATCGCCATCGCCTCCTCCGGGGACAGCGGCGGCGACAAGCGCGTCTTGACCTTGCCCGGGCGCGGGGCCTTGGCCATCACCGCGATGGCACAAATCGTAGCATTCTGCGTCACGGCTGCGATGATGCCTTTGGATGGTGGAGCTGCAGGGACCATTCACCAACCGGGGGCGTCCGGCAAATAATAATGCGTCTAAAAAGAGATAACCTGCGGTTATCGTTCAGGGGCCCAGCAGCGGATAGATGTCCGGGTCGACGCTCGCGTCGGCTGGGGAGTCGCTGTTCCAAGGCTCCACGACAATGGAGTTTGCCGGGGCGAGGTTGCTGCGATGCCAGGCCGGATGCTTGGCTGCCGAGAAGCTCAGCAGGACGGCAGCCAGCAGCAGCGCCCCTGCGGCAACCATCACATTGACCTTGATCATGCTCGCCTCCGTTCAGTTGACGGAGGCATCTTGACTGCGGACGTCTTTCGAAGCTGTGAACTAACCCACTCGCGGCTACAATCCGGCGAACAAATCCGTCGAAAGGTAGCGCTCGGCGAACGACGCGGCGATGCCGACGACCAGCTTGCCCTGCATCTCCGGACTGCTGGCCAGAACCAGCATGGCGTGCAGCACCGCTCCGGAGGAGATGCCGATCGGCAGGCCCTCCAGCCGGGCGCAGCGCCGTGCCGCCGCGATGGCCTCCCGCTCGCTGACCAGCCGTATCTCATCCAGCAACTCCAGTTCGAGCACGCCCGGCTGGAACCCGGCGCCGATGCCCTGGATGCCGTGCGGCCCGGCCTCGTCGCCCGACAGCACCGCGCTTTCCGCCGGCTCGACCCCGACGATCCGCAAGCTCGGCCGCCGCGGCTTGAGGGTGCGGGCGATGCCGGTCAGCGACCCGCCCGTGCCAACCCCTGCCACGATGACGTCAACTTGGCCGTCGGTGTCGGCCCAGATCTCTTCGGCCGTGGTGGCCGCGTGGATGGCGGGGTTGGCCGGGTTTTCGAATTGCCGCGGCATCCAGGCGCCGGGGGTGCCCTGGACGATCTCACCGGCGCGCGCGATCGCGCCGGGCATGCCGAGGCGCGCGGGCGTCAGCTCCAGCTCGGCGCCCATCAGCCGCATCATGCGCCGCCGCTCGATCGAAGCGCCGTCCGGCATCACCACGATCAGGCGATACCCTTTGGCGGCGGCGGCGAACGCCAGCGCGATCCCGGTGTTGCCCGATGTCGGCTCGACCAGCACGCTCGTCTTGGGGCGGATCAGCTCGGCTGCCTCGGCCGCCTCCAGCATGGCGACGCCGATACGGTCCTTGATGGAGCCGAGCGGGTTGAAAAACTCCAGCTTCAAGGCGAGCTTGACGCCAGGCTGCTCGGCCTCGATGCGCGGCAGGCGGACGATGGGCGTGTTGCCCACGGTTTCGAGCACGCTGGCGTAGATGCGGCCACGTGCGGCGAATTGCTGGCGGGGATTGGCTCCTTCGGGCATGCCAATCCCAATATCACAAAAAAGGCTGCATTGGAGGACACGCTATGTTGCTGCGACGCGACCGTGCGATGACGGGAATCGCCATCATGCTGGATGTCGCCTTTCACGCGGGCCATGGCGCCGTGGTCAGCGCCGGCGAGATCGCCGACCGTCTCGGCCAGGCGCGCCGGGGCATCGAGCCGGTGCTGCAGGCGTTGTCCCGCGCCGGGCTGCTGGACAGCGTGCGGGGTCCCCGCGGCGGCTACCGGCTAGGCCGGCCCCGCCGGGAGCTGAAGCTGGCGGACATCGTGGCGGCGTCGCTGGATGAGGACAGCGATGGCGAGCAGCCGACTGGGCAGCTGCACACGGCGGTGCTGTCGCCGCTGTGGGGGGAAATGGAGGCACTGTGCCGAACGCACCTGCAAACGCTGACCATCGACGATATGATGAAGCGGGCAGTGGCGGCCGGCGTGAAACGGCCTTCGGTGGAACCAGTCAATTTTGCGATTTAACGTTCATGGCACCTGGATTGCCTGCGTAAGTCTTGGCTATGTCGATCCCGCAAAAGGGAACGCGCGCGAGTCCTTCTGGGTATTTTACACGTTCCGGGATAGCGAAACAGCTCATCATGGCATAGATGAGCGTGGGTAGGAGCAATCACTATGGCCGAACCGCAGAAGCTATCGAAGGTCGAGGGCCTGAAGGCCAGCAGTCATGGCCTGCGTGGCGACCTAGCCGAGGAACTCGCGAGCCCCCAGCGTGGCGGCATCAGCGAGGATGCCTACAACCTCCTGAAATTCCACGGTAGCTACGAGCAATTCGACCGCGACACGGCGACCATCCGCAAGCAGGCCGGGCAGGACAAGGAATGGCAGTTCATGGTGCGCGTGCGCGCGCCGGGCGGCCGCATGACGGCGGCGCAGTATCTGGCGCTGGACGACGTCGCCGGGCGGTATGCGAACGGCACGCTGCGGATCACCGTTCGCCAGGGCATCCAGTTCCATGGCGTGCGCCAAGGCGACTTGGAACCGCATATCGCCGCGATCAATCATGCGTTGATGACAACCTACGCGGCCTGCGGCGACGTGGTCCGCAACGTGATGTCCACCCCGGCGCCCCGGCGCGACGCGTTGCACGCCCGGCTGGACGCGGACTCGGCGATGCTGTCGAACGCCTTGCTGCCGCAGAGCCGGGCCTACTACCAAATTTTCCTCGGTGAGGAAGAAACGCCGCTCGTGCCTGAGCCGCTGTACGGGGCGACCTACCTGCCGCGCAAGTTCAAGATTGGCCTGGCGCACCCGGCCGACAACACGATCGACGTGCTGTCGAACGACCTCGGCTTCATCGCCCTGACCGAGGGCGACACGCTGCTCGGCTACCAGGTCGCGGTCGGCGGCGGGCTGGGCATGACGCACAACAAGCCGCGCACCTATCCCCGGCTCGCGACCATCATCGGCTTCGTTGGCCCGGATGACCTTCGCCGCGCGGCCGAGGCGGTGATCTCGCTCCAGCGCGACAACGGCGACCGCGGCGACCGCCGGCGCGCCCGCCTGAAATACGTCG
>JAABUX010006728.1_pt1 | contig 13638 bp, 7 predicted proteins | sample 5561851 | NCBI WGS metagenome assembly JAABUX01 (sample SAMN10711883, study PRJNA513361) | rock metagenome | isolation source: Antarctica rocks | place: Antarctica: Victoria Land, Richard Nunatak red sandstone | collected 2016-01-03 | reverse complement strand
CTGCAAGCCCGCACCGCCGAACCCACGGCGAAAAGATCTTCCGAAGAGCCGCCGCCCGCAACACAACGTCATCCCGAAGAGGCCGAGGACGGGCTGTTGATCAACGGCAGCCAGAACAATGCGGCGACGTCCAAGTTTTCGCTCGACCAGGCCTTTGGAAATCGTCGCGCCAGCAGCAAAGCCCTCTATAACGGCGGCTTCGCGATCCATGAAGAAAACTCGGTCCTTGATGCCCGCCCGTACTCCCTTACGGGCCTGCAAACACCAAAGGATCAGTTCAACCGGTTCACGGCCGTCGCGACCCTTGGCGGGCCGCTCAGGATTCCGCACCTGCTGCCGCACGGGCCCTACTTCAATCTCGTCTACCAGTGGACCCGGGACAGCGACCAAAGCACGCTCAGCGGCCTGGTGCCCACCGCTGCCGAGCGAATGGGCGATCTCTCCGGGCGGATCACACCTCAGGGCCAGCCGCTGGCGATCATCAACCCCGCCACAGGCCAGCCCTTCCCCGGATTCATCCCTGTAAGCCCGCAGGCTGGGGCCCTGCTGAGCCTCTATCCGCTGCCCAACATCGCAGGCAACACCACCTACAACTACCAGACAGCAATCCTCAATCACACGCACGCGGACGCGCTGCAGGCTCACCTAGACAAAAGCATCGGCCGGCGGGATCAGTTCTATGGCTCCATCGCCTTTCAAAGTGTTCGCAGCAACAACCAGAACCTCTTCGGCTTTCTCGACACCACCGATACCCTGGGCCTCAACTCGAATGTTCACTGGTCGCACCTCTGGCGTCACCAGTTCTACGTTGATCTAGGCTACGAGTTCAGTCGGCAACGCACGGAGGTCCGCCCCGCCTTCGCCAACCGCGAGAACATCTCCGCGGCTGCCGGCATCACCGGCAACGATCAGAACGCCCCTGAATGGGGACCGCCCACGCTTGCCTTTTCCAGCGGCATCGCCTCGCTCACAGACGGCCTGAGCGCCTTCAACCGCAACCGCACCGACGGCCTGAGCGAATCCACCACCTGGACCCGCAGCCGGCACAATCTCACCTTCGGCGGCGACTTTCGCCGCCAGGAGAACAACATCCTTTCGCAGCAGAACCCGCGCGGCGTCTTCACCTTCACCGGCGCCGCCACCGCCGGCACGCCAAACAGCACCAGCCCCACCCAGACCACCGGCTCTGACCTTGCCGACTTCCTGCTCGGCACCCCGGACACCAGCGCCATTGCCTTCGGAAACGCCGACAAATATTTTCGCCAATCCGTCGACGATCTCTTCTTCACCGATGACTGGCGCATCCTTCCCGAACTCACCATCAACGCCGGAATGCGCTGGGAGTACGGCGCGCCCATCACAGAGCTGTTCGGTCGCCTCGTGAATCTGGATGTCGCCGGCAACTTCAATTCTGTCAGCCCCGTGCTTGTCTCCAGTCCCAAGGGCTCGCTCACGGGGGCTGCCTTTCCTAAGTCGCTGATCCAGCCGGACAAGCATGGCTTCGAACCACGCATCGGCATCTCCTGGCGGCCCATTCCTGCCTCCACGCTGGTCGTGCGCGCCGGCTACGGCATCTATGACGACACCTCAATCTATCTCACCAGCGCGCAGCAGATGGCCCAGCAATCGCCGCTCTCCACCAGCCTCAGCATGCAGAACAGCGCTGCGTGTCCGCTCACCCTGGCCAACGGCTTCTATCCCTGCGTCACCACGACGCTCGACCCCTTTGGTGTGGATCCCAACCTTCGCGTCGGTTACGCGCAAACCTGGAACTTGTCGGCCCAGCGCGATCTCCCGGGTGCCCTGGTGGCGATCGTCAGCTATCTCGGCGTCAAGGGCACGCATGGTCAGCAGGAGTTCCTGCCCAACACCTATCCGATCGGCGCGAACAGCCCCCGCCCGCAAAGTCCCGAAGGCTTCGTCTACCGCACCTCAGGCGGCAATTCCACGCGGCAGGCCGGCTCGGTGCAGCTACGCCGCCGTCTTCGCAGCGGGCTCACCGCAACCCTGATCTACACCTTCTCCAAGTCCATCGACGACGACTCCGAGCTCGGCGGCCAGGGCCACGTCACCACCTCAGCGCTGGGCGAAACACCCGTCACCTCCACGCCCACGGTCGCGCAAAACTGGCTCGATCTCCGCGCCGAGCGCAGCCTCTCCACCTTCGACCAGCGCCACCTCCTCAGCGTCAACATGCAGTACTCGCCGGGTGTGGGCCGGCACGGCGGCACGTTGCTGGAAGGCTGGCGCGGACGTGTGCTCAAGGACTGGACGATCACCAATCAACTCACCGTGGGGAGTGGCCTGCCCGAGACCCCGGTCTACCTCGCTGCGGTGCCCGGTACAGGCGTGACCGGTACCATCCGGCCCGACCGCACAGGCCAAGGGATCTATCGCAAAAGCGGCGGCTACTTCCTCAACTCCACCGCCTACACGGCACCCACGTCGGGGCAGTGGGGCGACGCGGGCCGCGACTCCATCATCGGTCCCGGCCAGCTCACGCTGGACACCTCGCTCGCCCGCACCATCCGCCTCCGCGACCCCATGAACCTCGATCTGCGCATCGATTCCAACAACATCCTGAACCACGTGAACTTCACCACCTGGAATACCACGATCAACAGCTCCACCTTTGGCCTGCCAGCCTCCACCAACGCCATGCGCAACCTGCAAACCACCCTGCGGCTGAGGTTCTGACATGCGCAGACTCGCGATAGCTCTCATGCTCCTCCCGCTGTGTGTACATGCCCAGCAGATCGGCGCAAACACCACCCCGAGCAAGGGCGAGACCTACACCCTCCAGGTCAAATCGCAACTCGTGGTCGAAACCGTGGTGGTGAAAGACAAGCAGGGTCACACCATCGACGGCCTCACGGCCAAGGACTTCACCCTCACCGAAGACGGCGCCCCGCAGAAGATTCGTTACTGCGAACAACAGACGCTGCCCGCAGATGCCACACCGCTTCCACCGTCAAAGAGCGACGACGAGCAGATCAAGATCTACAAGCGCCTCGCCCGCACGCAGGTCAGCACCGAATCGGACGGCCAGGCCAAATTCAAAGACCGCCGCCTGCTTGCCTTCTACTTCGACATGAGCGCCATGCGTCCCGAGGACCAGCAGCGCGCGCTTTCTGCGGCCGAAAAGTTTGTTCGCACGCAGATAACGCCCGTCGACCTCGGCGCCATCATGCGCTACAGCGGCGGCTCCGTCGATATCCTCCAGGACTTCACGGCGGACCGCAACAAACTCCTGAGCGTCCTCGAAACCCTTGTCGTCGGTGAGGGCCAGGGCTCTGCCGAAAACCTCGACGACGCCTCCAGCGCTGACACTGGCGCCGCCTTCGGCCAGGACTCCAGCGAGTTCAACATCTTCAACACCGACCGCCAGCTCGCCGCGCTGCAAACCGCGGCCCACATGCTCGGTCAGCTCAACGAGAAGAAGTCTCTGCTCTACTTCTCCAGCGGCCTCCGTCTTAACGGCATCGACAACCAGGCCCAGCTGCGCGCGACCGTCGACGCTGCTGTTCGCGCCGGCGTTTCCTTCTGGCCCATTGATGCCCGAGGCCTGGTCGCCTCAGCTCCCATCGGTGATGCGACGCAGGGTTCGCCCGGCAACCAGGGCATGTACTCCGGCACAGCCGCCCAGGCCCTCAGCGACAATTTCCAGCACTCGCAGGACACCCTCTTCTCCCTGGCCGGCGACACCGGTGGCAAAGCGCTCTTCGATAACAACGACCTCACCCAGGGCATTCGCAATGCGCAGCACGCCCTGACCAACTACTACGTCCTCGAGTACTACACCACCAACACCGCGCAGAATGGCCACTTCCGCAAGGTTCACGTCACCCTCAACAACAACGAGACCGCCAAGCTCGATTACCGCGAGGGCTACTACGCCGGTAAAGAATTTGGGAAGTTCAACGCCACCGACAAGGAGCGTCAACTCGAAGACGCGCTCATGCTCGGCGATCCCATCACGGAGCTCACCGTCGCCATGGAGATCGACTACTTCCAACTGAACCGCGCGGAATACTTCGTTCCGATCGTCGTGAAGATTCCCGGCCGCGAGCTCGCCTTGGCCAAGCGCGGTGGCGCGGAACACACCCTCATCGATTTCGTCTGCGAGATCAAGGACGATGCCGGTGGCGTCACCGTCACCAATCTGCGCGACAACGTCAACATCAAGCTCACCGATGCCACCGCCGCCGAGCTCTCCAAGCGCCCCATCGAGTACGACACAGGATTCACCCTTCTGCCCGGCAAGTACACCCTCAAGTTCCTCGCCCGCGACGACGAAACCGGACGCATCGGCACCTTCCAAACCCAGTTCGTCATCCCCAATCTCAACAAGCTGCGCGAAGACACAACGAGCAAGCGCCTCGCCATCAGTTCCGTTGTTCTCGGCAACCAGCGTGTCGATCAGAAGGACGCCCTTTTCGACGCCGAGAAGAACAAGGACAAGCTCAAGAATGCAGCCGTCAACCCGCTCGTGCAGGGCGGCAGCAAACTCATCCCCAGCGTCACAAGGGTTTTCCGCACTGACCGACAACTCTTCGTCTATCTGCAGGCCTACGCGGGCGCAACCACGGCAGGCACGCCCAGCAAGCCCCTTATCGCCTACGTCAACCTTTATCGCGACGGCAAACAGGCCTTCAGCACCACGCCCATCGCGATCAAGGGGGACCCCAACAACCGCCTGGGCGTTGTTCCGATCAGCTTCGACATCGCCCTGGGCCAGCTCACCTCCGGCGAGTACCAATGCCAGGTCAGCGTTCTCGATCCCACCGGGCAAAAGGTGGCCTTCTGGTCCGGCCCCATCGTTCTCCTGCAATGAGCACAGCGACACAAACCTCCACAGGATCAAGGCCCATGACTGGAACCGTCGCGCGTCGGCTCTGCCTTGCTCTCCTTGCTGTCGCGCCGTGCCTTGCAGCGCAGACTGCAGCGGTTGCTCCGCCGACTGCCGGTGTGAAGGTGCCCAGCTACGACGTCGCCACGATCAAACCCACGAGTCCGGGCAGTGACAACGTGAGCATCTCGACACGCGATGCGACTTTCCAGACCCAGAACGTGCCCATCAAAGACCTCCTTCAGAGAGCCTGTCACGTGCGCAAGCAGCTGATCTTCGGCCTGCCCTCCTGGGCCGAAGGCGCCCGATACGACATCAATGCCAAGATCGTCGACCCGGATATGGCGCAGCTCAAGAAGCTCACCCCCGAGCAGCGGCGGGGAATGATTCTGAGGCTGCTGGAGGATCGCTTCGGCCTCCGGTGGCATTACGAGACGCGGGTGATGAGCGACTACGATCTCGTCGTCGCCAAAGACGGCCCCAGGCTCAAGCCAGCGACCGGCGATGGCAAAAATACTGGCACAAGTATGAACAACACCGACCTGACGGCGACCGACGTCCCACTTTCACAACTCACAGACATTCTCTCCTCGGAACTCGAGCGTCCGGTGGTCGACAAGACCGGCCTGGCAGGGCACTATGACTTTCACCTGAAATGGTCACGTGAGGAGGCAAATCCCTCCTCCGATAAGGGCGCCGACACCGACGCTCCGCCACCGATGTTTACCGCGATCCAGGAGCAGCTCGGCCTCAAGCTGCAGACCGGCAAAGATCCCGTGCAGGTTGTCGTCATCGATGAGATCAAGCCACCCAGCGAGGACTAGGGCCGCTCACGCCGGACTTCGGAATGCTTGAACTCCTGCGGCCGCAGTGTGTGTCACTTCCCTGCTGAGACCTTTAGCGCTTCTCCGGTCCGTGTACTGCGCGAGGCCCCTCCTCGTTTCCCACGGGAATGGTGTTGGATGGAGGTGCTGCACGCAGCCAGCAAGAAGCTCGGGGATGCAAGCTTGCTTATAGCTACCGAGTAGCTACCGGGTCTCACGGCCATGTGAGTAGGCGGTGCAGAGTCCTGCATCACGCCCAAGAGCGAGATCAGGTTTCGGTTCATCTCTCCGGCAACCGTGTCTGTATCCCTACGATACCGAGTAGCTACTCGATAAATCCACTACGCAGGGACCGTTTGGGTCACGCGGCGTGTATTCGTCTCCAGGCCCCGTTAATCTATCCGGCATCACTCCTCCAGTACACAGGCTCTGGAAGGGCAGCATCAAGCCTGTATCTAGCTGGTGGCTACCGGCTAGATAGACACTACATTGGGTATTCTACTGCCCCTCTGCCTTCATTCGAACACGCCCTCCCATCTGGGTTCCTGCGCAGGCGAGCTGCCATCTCAGGATACCCGGTATCTCTAGGGTAGCTGCACCGCTACCAGGTACCTATTCAGTATCTCCTTCAGCAGGAAGGCAGCGATATCCTGCTGAAGGCAGACGGATATCCCTGCGGTACTTCCTAGCTACCGGGTATCTATTTGTCGCTTCTCTTGGAGGTTTCTGTGCAGGTGATCGTATTCGCGTCCAGCAAGGGAGGCGTTGGCAAGACAACGTCAGCCTTGACGCTTTCCTCCGTGCTCACAAACCATGGCGCACCGACGACGTTGATCGACGCCGATCCGAATGCACCTCTGGCTTTGTGGTCGAAACGGTTTCCCGACGCCATTCCGCACGCTATGACCATCAAAACAGCCGTCCGCACTGACGTCGCGGAGATCATCGACTCAGCCTCCGACCCCTATGTGATTGTGGATCTGGAGGGCAGTCGTAATGAAGAGGTTTCGGTCGCAATCGGCCGGGCCGACCTGGTGCTGATCCCGATGAAAGGGAATCAACTCGACGCGGATGAAGCCGTGAACGTCATCAAGGTGATCCGTAAACAGGAGACCATCTTCAGTCGATCGATCCCGTTTCGCGTCTTTCTGTCGCAAACCTCGCCCGTGATCATGGACAAGGGCATGCGCGACATCTGCAGCCAGATGCGGGAAAACGGGATTCCCATGCTGCGTACGGCGATTGTTGAGCGATCTGCCTACAAGGCTCCTTTCCGGCTTGGGGGCACGATCTACGAACTCACGGAAAGGGAAGCGAACAATCCGGCAGCGGCGATCGGCAGCGGCGATCGGCAACGCCGAGGCTTTTGCCCAGGAGATTCGCGACATCCTGATCGGTGTTCCCTCCAGCAACGAGGTGCACTCCTATGCCTGAGACGCGACCCGCAATCAAGCTGGATTTCACCAGCGGTTTGGACAAGCTTCCACCCCGCCCCAAGATGGACGCGTCCACCACGCTGGCCTCGGTCAACGCTGGCCGTGAACTCGGCTTTGCAGGCCGGGCCCCGGAGAAGCCCCGCGAACCGAAGCTGGATGGCCGCCGCTTGCGAAGCCGCGGAGCCAACATCCAGCTGAACCTCAAAGTCACGGCGGAAGAGAAGGACATGATTCTGGCCGAAGCCAGCAAGCTCATCCAGGATCCCTCAAGCCCCATCAGCAACATCGGCGAGTTTGTCGTGGCCGCAGTCGAGCACTTCAAAGCTCAAGACCGCCGGCGGTCGCAGAGTTGACTGCTTTTCCAGCCAACTGCGGTGAATGCGGGGAATCCGTCCGCAGTCGGCTGGAAGTTTTTGCCCGCACCGCCGCCCCTGCATCCTGCCTTGCCCTCCGCAAGACGGCGTTGCAAACTTCCAGCCTACTGCGGGTGAATAAGATGATCCCTTGGTCAGATTTCCAGCCAACTGCGGTCCCTCAGGATCGACAGCCTTTTCCCTCGGCAAAACGGACACAACGGTTCTGTCCCCATCGTGCTTTCCGGGGCTCACGTACGTCAGACAGCGCCGCAGTGCTGCGAGCGGCGACGAAACACCGCAGTCGGTTGGAAGGGATCACCCGCAGCCGAAAGGAAAACCTCCGCAGCACGCTGGCAAACACTCCGCAGCGCATTGGAAGAGACCTCCGCAGCGCGTTGGCAGCAGTTCCGCAGCGGACTGGAAAATTTACCGCAGTGCGTTGGAAAAACTACGACTTAAATCCTTTTATCCTTGGCATTTAGACGGTTCTATAGGGTTTAATCTGCTTTACAGTTCTGCACCCTTAAAGCAACATTACAGCGATCACACAGATTCTCAGGAGTTCGTATGCCAAGACGATCCGCCGAGGTTACCGAACCAACATTGCTGACACAACCTGATGCTGTTGATCTGATTCGTTTCGAAAAGAACCTTCTTCAGATAGGTTTTTTCGGTGCCCATGAGCGCCGTGGAAAGCAACTCACGTCAAGCCGACGCATTGAGCAGTGGGTGAATCGGGACGGGAAGAAGATCAAGGTTTCAGCAGAGTTCCGGTCCTCGGATGTCCTCGGCCTTCCCTCGACGGCGGACCGCGATAAATACATGGGATTCATGAAGCTGCTGATGGAGATGAAGCTCCGCAGCGGCGTTATTGCCAACCCGATTCGCTTCTCTGGCTACAGCCTTCTGAAGGTCCTGGGGCAATGTGATTCCGGCGAAAACTATGAAGCCCTGAACAACTGGGGCAAGCGTATGGCCGATACGACGATCACCTCAGAGCAGGTCATCTACTCCTCCGTGCGCAAACGGTATATGAACAAGACCGTGCACGTATTTCGCAGCTTCACGCGGCTTGGTTCCAGCAACCTCGACAACACGGAAAAGGTTGACACTTTCGAAGTGGAGCTGGAGGATTGGCTGCTTGAAAATCTGAACGAATCGTTCGTGGTCCCCGAAGACTTCAACATGTACCGGAAGCTGGTGCGGCCCACAGCGAAGGGCATCTTCGTGTACCTCTACCTTTGGTTCTTCGCGAGCCAGGGCAAGGAGGTGGAGAAGGACTATGCCGAACTCTGCGCCCTGCTCAACGTTCGTGCCTACGAGCACGTTTCAAAGATCCGCGAGACGATGGGTCTCTCGCTTGCGGACCTGGTCGAGATCGGGTACCTGAAGAGCTGGGACATCAAACCGATGTCTTCCAAGGCGGGCTACAAGCTTGTACTCGCACCAGGCCGGGCCATGAAGGACGTCCTGGTGTTGACGCAGCGCAAGCAATTGGCGTTCGCAGCCGCCCGCACGGAGTTGCCACTGTCTGAATCGCGGGAGTTGGCCAAAGCGGCGCTTGTGGAGCAGGGTGTGAGCCAGAGCAAAGCCCTGGAGCTGGTCAAGAAGTACGAGCCGCATACCTTGCTGGATCGCGTGGAGTATGTGGCCGCGCAGGTTCTTGAGGATCATCGCAGAACCATCAAGAATCCGGCAGGCTACCTCATCAGCTTCGTGGAAGGTGAGCAGACGGTGCCCCCGAGCTTCAGGACCAGGCGTCAGCGGCAAGCCGAAGAGAAACTTCGGAGGGAAGAGGAGACTCTGCACTCGCTCGAGACGTCTCGGTCGCTGATGGAACTCCAGGCGCGCCAGGAATATGAGTCCTGGTGCATGGCCGGAGCAGAGACTGTCATGACGGAGCGCTTTCCAGGCGAGACTCTCTCGAAGCGGTTGAAGGAACTTTCCAGCCAACTGCGGAAGAATGCAACGGCGGCCGCCACCCTGGACAGGCTAAGTCCTGAGGTGCGGCGCGAGGAGCTGGTACAAGTCCTGAAGAAGGAGATCGTGGCTGAATCGATGCTTCCGTCCTTTGAAGAGTGGAAGGCGGCCAATCCGCAAGGGCACCTTTTCTGATTGCTCATTGGTTCCGGGATCCGCGCAGTTTTCCAGCCAGGTGCGGATCAGTCAGCAACTGAAAGGGCAGAAATGGGAAGAGTCGCCTTGGCCCGAACTCCGCAGTGGGCTGGAAAAGTGCAACGCTTACGGGCGCCTGCAGGCACAGGGACAGACGCAGGGATGAGGATTAAAGCCATGGACCTTCGTAGGCCGGCTTGGATGAACCTTCAGCTCCGCAGCGGCGCGCCGCAGAACTAACTGGTGCGCTTCACAACCAAAACGGTCTTGTCATCGATCAGCGCAGCGCCGCCAGCCTGGCTCAGGCGTTCGTCGTGAGCGACGGCGTACTCCATGATCGCGGTGCAGATATCCCGGGCGGACGCCCGGCAGGATTCGCGCAGAACGGCTTCAAGCTGTCTGCGGACCCCCGCATCGCTGCCGTCGTAGACTCCATCGCTGTAAAGCACGAGCAGGTCTCCGGGGTTGATGAGGGTGATCTCGCCAACATCGGCCAGATTGAACTCCCGGTTTCGCAGGCTGAGGGCGAAGTACTTCCTGCTGTCCGGGCGATCGGCGGGCAGTTGCAGGCCGAGGGCGAGGAACTGCGCCATGTGGCTCTCATCGACTTCAACGAGCCGGCAGGTTCCTGCCGAGAACACCAGCGGCGGCGGGTGGCCAAAGTTGGCGAAACGAAAGTAGCCGCCGGGCCGGATCTCACCGTAAAGCATGGTGGCGATCTCACGGGCGTGCTCCCGCTCGCTCATACCGAGGGCGTTGCGGGCGGTGAGTGACTGGGCCATGCGGAGATTGAGACTCTCGAACATCTCCGGTGTGGTCTTCCCGTAACGGTCCAATTCGGCGAGCATCAGCGCATGGAAGCTGTCGTGCACGGTGGAGGCGATCTTGGCGGAGAGGATCCCGTGGCCCTGGGCATCCACGACCAGAACGCCCGCAGTGGTGTACAGGTCCTGAAGATCCTCGGCGACGCGAAGCTGTTCGGAGCTCTTGGCGAAGCGGTATTCGGCTTCTCTTTCGGGTGTATACCCCCGGGTGTTCCTCAACCATTGCAAGTGGTCATCGACGCAGTTGCGCACCGAAGAGTCCGCCCGTTGCGGTTCGAGGTATTCAAGCGCGAGCCGCTGGGCGCGGGCAATGCGGGCATCCAGGTCATAGCGCTGCTGGAAGTTGATGTACTCGAAGAGATCGCCACCGACGGTTTCCGCGGGAATCGAGGCGCCAAAAATTTCGATTCCCGGGATGTGAGGAATGGCGCCTTCAACAGGCATCAGGCGATCGCGTAGATATTCATCGATTGTCGGCATAAAGGGCAATTATCGTTATGGTACGCGCCGCGGTGCAGACCGGGACCTTCCACAAGGTAGCGCAACAACGGGCCTGGGAACGCACTCACATCCGGTTTGGATTCTTCGTCCGCCGATGTGCTGGGATCGTTGCGTCCAGGACCGCAGGCAGGGAAGGGCGGTCGACAGAGGGCGCCGGCAACGGCGTGGATTGCGCCCGATAGCGAAAAGACGCTGGAAAGTGCTGGATCATTGAGAGGAGTTACTGCGCGATCGCGCAGTAAGCCAAAAAAGCGGCCATCCCCGCTGGCGTCAAGGCCCGAATCGACGTTTGTACCGCCTCGGCCAGGCTCACCGCCGCCAGGCTCATCGCGGGCCGCGCCTTCCGGCTGATGCCCCCCAGACACACCTCAGCGATAGAGCCGGGATACGGCACGCAGGATGCGGCCCTTGGCGCTGGTGAAGGTGCGCTGCATCGTCATGTCGGTGGCCAGGAACTGGAAACCAATCGCGTAGGTTGGATACGGGTGCACCACCCCCGCGAGTTGCTGCAGCCTGATGCCGCGATCGAGCGCCACCACGACCTCTGTGATCGCTTCACTGGCGCGTTCGCCAACGACCGTGCCGCCGATGATTCTGCCGTCGGGCAGGGCAAGCAGCTTCAGAAAGCCTCGGGTGTCGTCTTCGCTGACGGCGCGGTCGACGCGGCTGAGGGCAAGCGTCCCGGACTGCAGTTTGTCTCCGTATTGTCGGCGTGCCTGCTGCTCAGTCAGTCCAACCCGGGCCACCTCGGGAGACGTGAAGGTGACACGGGGCATAGCCCGTGGCGTACCCGGGGCTTTGCCCGGCAGCAGGGCATTGCGTGTCGCCTGGAAGCCCTGCCAACCCGCAAGGTGCGAGTACTGCGGGCCTCCCAGCACATCACCCGCCGCGTAGATGTTGCGCGCGGACGTGCGCAGATGCGCATCCACTGCGATCCCTTCTGATGTGTAGCGAACTCCAGCGCGTTCGAGCCCAAGCCCCTCCACAACCGGGGCGCGGCCAGTGGCGATCAGCAGCATGTCGCCATGCACCGCCCCAGCAGAGGTGGTCACAAGAAACACATCGTCGGAGCGAGAGACTGCCGTTGCGCGTCCATGCACCCACTCGATGCCCTCTGCTGCGAACACCGTCGCTAGCACCGCACTCGCCTCCGGCTCTTCCGTGGGCAACAGAGCTTCTGCAATCAGCGACACCTCCGCACCCAGCCTGCGATAGCTCTGCGCGATCTCACAGCCAACGGGGCCGCCACCCACGACGATCAGTCGTTGCGGCAAGCGATCGTTCCCGAAGATCTGCTTGTAAGTGAGATAGGGCACTTCGTTGAGCGCTGCGATGGCAGGAATGCGCGGCTGGGCTCCGGTGTTGATCAGGATTTTGCCCGCGGTTACTCGCTGCTCGCCCACCTGGAGGGTGTGTGCGTCCGCAAAGCTGGCCGGGCCCAGCAGCACCTCCATGCCCTTCGCGCGCAACGCCTCCGGCTCGGTGGGTGCATAGATGTGTTGGATAGTGGAGTTCAGCCACGCCCGCACTGCCGGCATGTCTGTGGGCCCCGCTTCTGCGCCGACCCCGAAGCGCGCGGCCTGCCCCACGGCATGCGCGACTAAGGCGGCCTTGATCAGCGATTTGCTGGGAACGCATCCGGACCAGGTACAGTCCCCGCCGATGCGATCCTTCTCGATGAGCACAACGCGGGCACCCAACTTGAGCGCAAAGTCCGCAGCAATGAGGCCGGACGCACCGGCGCCGACAATTGCAAAATCAAAGTCGTACTTCATCAGCTTGCTCCTTCTGCATGGGCTGGAGGGTCCGGTGGGATGCGCGCCATCATGAGTAGTCCGGCGACAGCAAGCAACACCGTTCCCAGCAGCAGACCATCAAAGCGGAAGAGTTTGCCCAGCCAACCGGCCATCAGGGAACCGGCAATGGCGCCGACGCTCAGCAGCACAGAGTAGATACCCATGGCGCTGCCTTTGCCGAGCCCGCCGTGCAGCGATCCCGCAAGCCATGAGAGTGCAGCCGGGGTAAAGCCCGTCTCGATCAGGATCAGCAACGCCGTCGCGATCCCTACAGTCCAGCGGTATGCGCTGCTCGCACTACCGGCGTGGTTGACGAGATAGAAGCCCAGGCAAACCGGCAACATGGTTGCGAGGGAGATCAGCATGGCCCGATGAACGCCCACGCGCGCCAGTGCCATGCTCCAGCCTGTGACGCCGGTGGCGAAGAGCAGAGCATAGGCCAGCAGCACCCAGCCAAAATGTCTGGGGTCCGCGGCATACAGGCCATCAAAGAACTGGGAGCGATGCGGGGGCGAGGGTGCGGTCATAAGAAAGGCCAGGGTGGGGCCCAGCCACAGCCCGGTCACCGCGTTCACGCAGAGCCACACCGGTGCCAGGCGTCGCACATGCTCATCCCGCAGTGCGAGCCGGAGGCCGGCCAGCGCATTGTGTCCCGGGGCGGTTGCGGCACCCCCTGCAAAGAGCGCGAGCAGCAGCGCTGCAAACAGGTATCCCGCCGCGACGAGGCTGAACGCGCTGCCATGAAAGTGGCTCCACAGCTGGGTGGCGGCCACACCTCCCAGGGCAAGGCCAGCCAGGAGTGAGAGCTCGAAGAAGCTCATGGCGCGTGTACGGGCGCGCAGATCGCCTTGCGTTCGATCCGCCAGCCACGCCAGCAGCGGCGGTGTGACGGCGGCGACGCTGATGCCTTCGAGGACCCGGCTGAGGTAGAAGACCG
>JAABUX010006727.1_pt1 | contig 13638 bp, 20 predicted proteins | sample 5561851 | NCBI WGS metagenome assembly JAABUX01 (sample SAMN10711883, study PRJNA513361) | rock metagenome | isolation source: Antarctica rocks | place: Antarctica: Victoria Land, Richard Nunatak red sandstone | collected 2016-01-03 | reverse complement strand
GCGCCGCGGGACGCGGCGCAGCCTGCCTGCATGCAGGTCATGTGCTCCAGCTATCCCGCAGCCGCGGTCGCCATGCCACAGGCGAGCACCGCAGTCCAGGCAGTGTCCAGAAGCTCATGCTGTCCGCAGACCCTGCTTGCATGAGTATCCCATACTATGCCCAATTGTGCTTATGCTGCTCCCCAGATCCAGACCCCATGTCCCTGCTTTGTCCGCGCTGGCAGGGTCTTCGCCGCCTGTGGGCAGGATCTTTGCTTGCAGTCGTGACGGGTCACTGCATCGCGGCAGCGATGCGCAACTGATACTGGAGCGGCTGGTCACAGGGGGTGTGCCCGCGGCTGAGCAACAAGGAGGCGCGGTCGTTGCTGGCCTGCGCGGTCGCCGCGCTGCGCATGTTCCTGGAGGAGAACTCCCTCCGCCTTCGCCCGTCCATGAGTGAGTGCTCGCACTGTGAAGTCTCACTGGTGGTGAGGTGGACGGTCGGAAAAACAAAAAGCCTATGCCATAGGCTGTCTTCTCTGAGGCAACCATGTCATGAGCAAGGCTCGAGTTGGGACCTGCTGCTGCATTTCCAGGCAGGGTGCCTTGAAAGCACCCACGAACAACCAGCCTTATTCGACGCACAGAATTCTGGCCTTGCGCTCTATGCGCAGGGTCATCTGTGCCACCTGAGTTGCTGGAGCGGCTGCTGGATCCGTTGGACGCGTGCCGCGCGCTGTGCATGCGCGCGCCACGGTGGTGTAGAGACTCACAGCTGGTGCGTTTTCAGAGACGCACGCACGGTCACGGAGCCAGCCTATGTCATGTGTGTGCCCCTGTGCATATACATTGTACATGCCGGATATTGACGAGCTACATCAAGCTCCGCGGGCTCATTACCATGCTGGCGGTCCCTGACTGTGACGATAGACCATGCGAGGCATTGTGTGTGTACGCATGCTGGGTCATGAGCTGCCAACTGCAGCGCGTGCACGGCCAGAGGACGCATTGCTCCACACAGCAGATTACTACGTCGATTGTAGTAAGGTCGATCTGCAGGCGGTGCGTATTCGCAGTCCGCAGTGAAGGCTTTGCTCACTCTCGGCTTTGTTCGCAGATGTTTGGCAAGACTCGTGGCGCTCAGAAGCACTTGCCGGCAGCGGGGTCCAACAGCATGACGCCTGCCGACAGCGAGCGGTGGCTACGCCTGCTGCACGCCCTGCAGCTGGGCCCGGTGCAGAGGGAGCACCTGCTGACGCTGCGGATGCGGCAGCTGGCGAAGCTGGCCAAGCTGACGGACGCGCGGCGCTTCCTCAGCATGCAGGTGGACATGGCGCAGCGCGGCTTAGCCGTGCCCAGTGTTGAGAGCATCCGTGCGATTTGCACCTGCTTATTACATCCCAAGGGCCTGTTTGGAGGCGATGCAGTGACACACAGCTGACGCGGTGCCAGCCCATTTGGTGTCTTCTGCACGGGCATCTCAGCGCCTGTCCTCGCTGATTTTGCAGCATCAGTGCTAGCTCATCAGTGCTTGCGAGTGCGCACCGCCTCCACTGGCCGACGATCACGCCCTTCTTCCTGTGGCGCAGGCGATGGCGATGATGCTGCCCACGCTGCCGCAGCCGATGTGCATGGGCTGCACGCTGGACAGCACGATCAGCGACGTTGCTGGAGACGAGCAGAACAGCGGCGTGCCAGGTGCTGCACTGCACTCCCGCTAGCCTAGGCTGAATAAACCCCAACATGCCATACATGCGCTCTGCACTACAATGTTCAGTGCGAGTGTGGGTTGCTGAGCTGCAACCTGACTGCGATGGGCCACAGTGTCACCCTACTGCACGCCTGCACCTGTCACACTAGATCCTAGCGGTGCATTCAGAGTGCTGCACCAGATCCTACTAGTGCGTTCGGAGTGCTGCACCAAACCGGATAGGCTTGGGGTGCCTCGTCCCTGCTGCAGCAGGCCATAATGGGTCGAGCCTTGGCGCCAGTCTTACAGCTGGCATAGCGTCACACGGTTGCTGCCATGCTTCCCGCCTGCCCTATCCCATGTTGACAGCCAGGATGCTTCCGCAGGCGTTCTGGAGGAAAGCTCTGAGGTCATCAGCAGCCGGCTTGCATTGGAGGCTACCTTGGACGACATCAAGGTACCCCATGCTGTCATCTCGCTGCCTTGCGATTCACCCTGCAGGGCCACCACGCCGCAAATGCATTTGGATGCCAGTCCTGAGTACGACATCTTGTCTTCTGCGACGGATTCACAAAAGCTGTCAGCACCAGGAGCAGTTTCAGAACGTACGGTCGTCGGGATCGTGCTCAGGCTCTGCCGCTGGCCTGGTTACGATACAAAGCCTGCCAAACGCAGCGCGTCTTTCAAGCCGGGGATCACCGTTTTCAGGGCGATCGGCCCACGCATGCAGCGGTCAGCATGATATACAGGCAGTCTGAGGGAATCGGGCCCAACAAGCGCTGACCATCCTGACAAATGTGCGTGCAGTGCGCTATGTTCATCGTGGACACGTATCCCGACCGCCCGGATGGGCTGCGGCTCGCTCAGGCTGCGGCGCAGTCCCAGGTGCGCACCTGAGTCGGGATTTGCGACAAGGCAGCATCAGCTGCTGAGATGGCGCCTGTTTGCACGCGGTCCGGCAGGCATCATATGATGCACATCAGGCGGCCACGAGTCTGCATCTGTCGTGGTGCAAGTTGGCACGCATATGATACACACATGCCGCATTGCTAATTTGCGCCCTAAGATGCTGATACTTGCAACCCAAACATGATGGCAGATGCTCAAGCAGAGCTTCCTGCCTCCGCTCGCAGGCTGCACAGAAGCCAGGTCCGACAGCTCCGTACGAAAGACTGACAGCGGTCACGGCATGACTTCATGGCGAAATAAGCGATGGACGTTCACGGCCGGACCCCCAGCAGACACCGATGACACCGCCACGCTGCCAGCAGCAATGGAGCGATGAGGGCTGTTCAGGATGGATAGTGTAGCACGGCACTTCTCGAGTTCAGCAGCTCAAATGCTCCGGCACGCTTGCGCCTCCAGGCGATGCGAATGCCGGCAAGGCAAATAATCGGCGCATGAGCCGGATGCTCGTGACTAATGCCGGCTTACTAGCATCTGTGCATATGTCCGTGCAAAGGTATGTACAGTATCAGCAGTGCCGCACTTGAGTCTTTCAGTGCGAAGCGAGGTACAATCCCCGGCAGCGCAGCTCAGTCCATCAGCGATGACCGTCAGCTAGCATTTGAATTACTGCACCCATATGTGCGGCAGACTGTTCTGCAGCTGCCGGCAATTTATTCATTGCTCAGTAGGGCTACCGCCCCTCGACAGCCCTAGACGTTGAGAGGCTCAGCGTGGCTTGCTTTTGCAAGTGTAGCATGCCATCATATATATGTGTGTCCTAGTTGCGGTGGCCACAAGCTGCGCGTTGTGCTCATGATCAGGCACTCATGCGGTTTCACATGATTAGAGGCTTACATCCTAGACTTCTCTCATCCAAACATTCCCGTGGAACTAATGTCAGGACGGTCGCTATATTCAGGCCCAAAAATCTGAAACGCACGCATGCAACAAGCGCAGCTTACTGGGGTCATCAGCGCTAATCCGCTTTGCAGCATAGTGAGAGGTGCAAAGTCGGCACGCATGTCACGGTCGATGACAGCCTTGTAAGGGACATCAGACCGAGTCAACCCATTTCCGATGCCCGCTACCCCATGGCAGCTGGTGTGGCATGGTGATGGTCGGCCCCGAGGCACCGGAGCAGAAACATGCTTACGTATACGTCAGCATACGTGGACGCTGGCGGTGAAGCATATCTTGACGACGGGTCCATAACCCCGAGTCCAGCCTATCAGCAGCCATGCCGTGCACGTCAGCGCTTACGCATGGTTTTCATCATCAGACGGTCCGCGTCAACTCGAATCTTGGCTATGATATTGCAATCGTAGGCTGCCATCACCACTGGGGTGCGGCGCATTTCTGTGCTGCACAAGTATGGTCTTCATGTCCAGGGCTGCATGCAAGCGCACCAGTCAGCTGCAGAGTGGTGTCGCTGTAGCGGCTCAGGACCCGATTGGGGTCGGGGAATGTCAGGTCCACGATACTCGTGTCTTCGCCCTTGCTTGTTGAGTCGAGATGCAGACCTGCAGAGGCACACGCCAGGTCAAGTTCCATGGTGTCGATGCTGCGGACATGTCCATGTAGCTCACATGCGCCTCAAGTGCGGCATGCCAATTGCTGTCCTTCAAGTGGTACGTTCGAGTCCATCAGACGAGCTGAAGGTTGAAGCTGCGTAGCACGGCCTGACGAGACGAGCCCAGGAACCAGGCAACGACGCAGGAACGGACGGTCAGGCTTCCTGCCTGCGCGCCTCGGCGGCAGATGCAGACTCGTAACAATGGCTGCCAGCTTCCGTCTCACAAAACCAGAAGTTTCGATCTGAGCACCGGTTCGAGCTCCTCGCACGTGGCACGGCTGCACGCGACAGGTGCCGGTTCGTTGCTCGCCGCACCTGCCAGGCGTAGGGACTCCTCCTCAATGTCGCTCAGCAGCGTGTTGTTGAACTGCGGGGTGGCCACCAGACGGATGTGGTGCTCGTCACCGCCGGGCGGCAGACAGGCTACCGCCCGCGGGTTCCACGGGTAGACCGGCGACAGCGGCACCGTCCTCGCCTTCGCCTTGACTGCGCCGCAGCACATCAGACGCTGTGCTGGAGTGTCAAGCGTGTGCGTGTGCACAGTTTCAATTTCGAGCAGCAGGATTCACGGCCTTGACGCTGGCAGACCCATCTGGCAAGCGTCTAGTCAAGCTGGGTTGTGGAAACTGCTCATTGGCCAGGTGTTCCGCAGCTACACGTGGGCGGGTCACAGCGGCCGCTGCACAGAACATGCATGCATGCGGCAGGCTTGTCTAATTGCTCCATACCGCCATTCCTGTGCGCTGCGACACCAGCCCGTGCAGGACACATGCGGGGATCAACAAGTTGTAAGAGGCTGCCTCACGCACCGCATCCGGTGCCCGCGCTGTTGACCACCGACTTATAGCAGACGGTGTTGCCTGGAACGACCGTGTTGCTGTAGGCGGAGTACCGGCTGACGCATGCCTGACACAGCAGGACGATGATCAGCACAAGCAACAAGCAAATACGCACAGGCGCTGGCGTGAGAAGAAGCACATCAAGCCGCTCGCACGGCGTGGGATGAGAGACTGAGAGACACTTCTGTCAGGCTCCGACAAGGGATCCAATACGTATGACGGCGAATGGCCCGCACGCATTTGCGGTAGGAAGGGAGCACGCCATTGAGCTATGATTCGCATCGCACGGCCTCGCACCTGGCAGGTGCCGGCGCGGATGACCTTGCCGGCCTTACGGTATGTATGCTGCACGAGATACGATCCCGGCTTGTTGGCGCACTTCCCCTTCTGCGAAAGGCACCACGTGACGCTCAGCGTCTCCATGAGAGAAGCTCCTTGACCACTGGAGACGATGCAGATTAACGTTCCGGTGGCACGCCATGGCCATACGGTTGTGCATCGTGAATAACAGGTCTGGCGCAATAGGTGGGGTTACGTACTATGGGAAATAGGGTTGCTTGCGCCGACGGCATCGCCACCGACAGTACTGCCCCCAGGATCAGGCAATACAGTATCGGCATCCGATGCTGTACAGCCATGGGCATCGACCTGCGATCAGTGAGCTAGCGGTGAGGTGCAGCAGCATCTGTGATCCCGTGCAAGAGTAAGCGCAGGCTCCGGCTTCTTGCACCATCGAGGTCTTGAAATACATCACACCTGTGCTGCCTGTATGCAGGCTTTAAGACTTGATTGACACGCGTGACACCTGCCGATGACGATTGCTGCTGCTGTTCCGGTAGCCTGTCACGCCCGGCAATGCCCTGCGAATCGGCTAGGTTACACATTTGGCAGGGTACAAGATATGGTTAACAGAGCATATTGTCGGGCGCGGTCTGTACCGCAACTTGCCATGTTGCTAGGGTCTCACGCTCACTGGTGCGCTGCCCTCATGCCACGCGCTTCTACCTGTCACCACATGACAGTGGGGTGCTACTGCACAAACTGACCTCAGAGCACTGCTGGCATGACTTGCTGACCTCCGTTTTGCTTTGGACTTGATTACTGATTGCGAAAGCTGCAGCCACGTACATATAGCTTACTGAATCAAACTGTGGCGCTCTGGATAAAATGCAGCCTTCGGCCGTTGTCTGCAGCCTGTTCGTTACTGTGGCGGTCCTACACTCATGACAGCCTTTAGCGGATCATGGATCAATGTACCCCGACTCACGGGGTCCTGCCTTGGCAACTCATGCGGCGTAGTGCCGGTCGAATGCTGTTAAACAATAAAGCACCAGGACAGCAACTGACGCGCATCAGCATACGCGGACGCTGGCTGTGAAGCATACTTTGTTGAAGACTCCAATGCCCGCAGTCCAGCCTGTCTGCAGGTACAGAGTGAACGTCAGCCATCACATGCTGGCCCTGAAGCCGGACGGTGCGGCGGGGCTTAGATATTGACCAGGATCATGATGTTAGAGACGCCACCACCTCTGAGGTGCGGTGAAAATCTGGTCTGCGTAGACGTGGTCGCCAGCTTATGTGCTTAGCATGCGAGCAAGCACACCAGTGAGCTGAAGAGTGCGGCCGCGGAAGTCGCTGATGATGCGGTTGGGGTCGGGGAACGTCAGCTCCAGGATACCTGCATCCTCACCACTGCCGCCCACTGTGCTGACATGCAGACCTGTGGGAGCGCACTTCGGGTCACCCCACGGTCTCTGGTCTCTGGGTGTGCGGACACGCATGCTGCTCACCAGCGCCTCAATTGATTGCAAGTGCGGCGATTCGGTCTCTGCGACGAGGTGTGTCACCAGACGAGATGGAGTTTTCACAGCTGCGCGATCGGACATTCATTGCCCAGTCAACAGTCAGCATTCGCGGCTGGGGACGACCAGGTTCCCTGCGCGCGCCATAGTGAGTGCGCACACGGAGCAAACAGCCCGTCGGCTCCCGTGGTTGCGGACAGAAGCACTGGTTTGAGCACTGGTAGAGTATGTCTATGCACACGGACACGGCTGCCCGTTACACCATCATGAGGTTGTTGTGTGGGCACAGGCGCGTGCTTTCCGCACCAGCCAGGCGCAGGGAGTTCTGCTCGATGATGCTCAGCAGAGCGGCGCTGAACTGCGAGGTTGCCGTCAGACGGATGAGATGGACGGTCCCTCTAGGCGGCAGGCAGGCTCGCGGGCGGAAAGGCGCTGCCAGCGCACCGCCCTGGCCTTCGCTTTGACTGCATCACACCAGTACAGATGAGGGCCTGAAGCATGAAGCAGTGGCGTGAGCAACAAGTGACCGGTGTCCAGCGCCGGGGTGCGCAGTCTGAACGTAGTGGCAGGACGCACGCCCTCGAAAGTGGCAAGCCCTGTCTGGCATGTGGCCCTTACAAGCTGTGTCCATCTGATGCAAGAATTAGTTGTGTCAATGGCCTGAAATCCCGCAGCTGAACTGGGCAGGGTCACAGTGGCCCGTGCACTGGACAAGCGTGCATACGACATCTGTGGTCTGGCCATGCTACATCAGCATGGCTGTACAGTCGACAGCAGCCCGTCAATAACACACGCGGCGGGGAGCACCGATTTGCCATGGGCTGCCTCACGCACCGCAGCCGGTCCCCGCGCTGTTGACCACCGACTTGTAGCAGATGGTGCTGCCTAGGACGACCGTGATGCTGTAGGCGGAGTAGGGACTGACGCACGCCTGATGCAAACAGCACGATGTCAGCCCGAGGCTTTTTGCAGCTGCTACAGCATGTCAGGGCCGCGGAACCAAGGATCGGCTCTGTCACGGTTAAATAATAAAAATGATAAAAAAAGCCGACACTCCGCAGCGCCGGCTCATGCTACGGATCGTGTGGTCTGGTCTGAACGGTCGGCGCAACGGCACACAGATACTCTGGGCCCGGTTCGGTTGGCGCACCACCCTTGAGCTTTTTAAAATGAGAGGCGAAACTGCACAGCCTCGCACCTGGCAGGTGCCGGCGGGGATAACCCTGTCGAGTTTGCTGTACGTATGCTGCACCAGATACGACCCCGGCTGGTTGGCGCACTGTGCCTTCTGTGATGTGCACCATGCGACGCTCAGCATCTGACTTGTTGCATGCGCAGCGTGACCGCAGGTGATCGTCTGAGAACCATGGCGGCAGGTCATATGACAGTACATACAAAGGGTGCAGGGCCGGCATAGCATGCGGGGTCGCGTACTATGGGGAACAGGGTCGCCTGCGCAGACGGCAATCGCCATCGACAGTACTGCTCCCAAGAGGCAGTACATGATTTGGCCCCAATGTGGTACCGCCGTCGACCTGTGATCAGGGGAGCCAGCGTTGCACAGAAGGTGAGCTGCAACGGCGGTCGGCACCTCAGAGGTCGAAGGGCAGCTCGCTGAAAGAGGAGGCCTTGACCAGGTCCCGCACCTGCTTTGCCTCTTCATGAAGACGCTCATGGGACTTGTGTGGCAGGCGGTAAACCTGCAAGAGAGTTCTCTAGTGTTGCTGTTGCGGCCGGCCATTCCCTGGGGGACGGCTAGGTCATGCAGCGGGCAGGGTATGTAGTGTAGTGCGACTTTTTGTGTACAGCCAGGGGCCTGTACGACGGCAGCCACGGTGATTCGCTGTGGCTACCCGCCAGCGCGCTGAGCGGGTTATGCGAGGGCAGGCTTTGCTGCTATACAGTGTCGATTACTTTGGAGGACGGAACCCAACGCTCAAAAGCGGCCGTACACGACCACGATCTGATCGCCGGGGCATGCGTCACGTCGTATGATTGTATCTGTCAGCAGTACGGCATGCACGGGTGGAGCAGTTCTGACATGTTCAGCTGTCAGCGCTGCATGCAACTCTTTGCTGAGCCACAAAGCCCTCGACAACACGTACGAGAAAGCATAATCAACGCCTAGTTGTCATGATCATGCTACACTGACCCATGCCTCATGACACCAGGCCTCATTGTCAACGCGAATATCACATGGCTGCACCATGCGTTTTCATATACCAACAAAGAGACGCTCTGCGCCAATGCCAACTGTAGCCAACTCATACAGGATACTACAAATGAAAGGCACTGGTGCAGCGGCTTGCAGCCTGCGCGAGTGACCTAGAGCCACGCGCAGCGTACAGCATCCGCCAGCAGGCATCACTTTAGGCTAGAGCGTTGGCAAGCCGCGCAAGCACACTGGGCAGCGCAGCATCACAAGGGCGGCAGCATCAAAACCTGTACGCGCTGCAGCGACCATCGACGGCATGAGGCCGGCAAGGCGCTGGCTAGGGCTGTCGCGTTTGTTTGATGCGCTTTCCTGTTGTGCATGCACCGCTATCGTGCTAGGCCCAAGCTGGCAACTCCTGCTGTTGGGCCTAGTTCTACATGCTGCAGCGAGCGCAGCTGGCGATGGCACATTCCATCGCGCTTGCTGGACTGCAGTCACGCTGGTCGTGAGCACGGCAGCTGCACTGTCTCGACAGGCTCTGCCGCACGGCGCTGACCCTTAAGGCGCCCTTCTGGCAGGTGGTCTGGACGGCGGCTGGTTATGCTTGTGGGTGCACGCCGCAGCTGGCGATGGCCGCCGAGCGCGAGCCCTGCTGTTAGCGGCTACGCTGATGTTGTTGTTGACAACCCTCCTGCAGAGTAGCAGAGAATTTGGTCTGAGACTTCGCGCACATGCTCACGAAAACAACAGCAGTCATGCGCTGAAGTAAATCTTTGTTAGGTGGCACTTCGGTCAGCGGGCCCGGCACCGGCGGCAACGACATGTGGCGCATGCTCACGCGGCAGATTGGACAGGCAAGCGCGCGCGCAATGCGCTGACTACGAGAGAGTCTCACCAGCAAGATCTGCGAGGAGCTGTCCGCGCGGCGACGAGTCCCAGAGCGCCTGCCACGCGCTGGCGAGCGCTAGGCCATCCGCCTTGGCCGGATGCGTCTGCACGCGCCGCGGGCATCAGCTGGCTCAGCACGTCTTGTTGCAAATGCACAAGCCTATATAGTGCATCCTCACGCTGGCTACAACTCCTACAATGAGCATCGTGCAGCAGCCAGACGAAGGATGCCCGCACTCGCTGGCATGACAGCCGGTACCGGTCAAATGACCAGTGTTGCACCCGACGCGATGCACCATAATCTGGACAACAGGCAGCCCGGAGAGCGCGCCTGCAGGATCAGCGTCGCGCTCTGGATGGGCGACAGCAGGCGGTGCATGAGCACGTAGTCCACCTCCTGCGCTGAGCGCTTTTCCTGCTGCAGGTTCTCCTGCGTCACGGCACGTATCAACGCTTATGGCAAGCTGATCTGGTCAAGTTGGGAGCCACATGGTGGCATGTGCGTAGAGACTCCCCAATGATTGATGCATGTCTATGATTTACGAGGTCTCGCTAAGATCCGAGCCTGCCAAGACACACGTTTTCAACCCACATATCAGAGCTCCACGCTCCCTCATGCAATGCCGCAGTTCAAGGTTGGCAAAGGCATGCGTCCGCGAAGCTCGTCAAAGGGAGCGGGGGACCGCTCGCACTGATGGGAACTCTACATGCGAAAGTCGTGAGCAGCTTCTTAAGGCACTGCTGCTGCCCTATGAGCAGGTACACGCGGGCTAAACTTAGCGCCGCACCTTTATGGCGTCCAGGCGTGCTTTAAAGGCATCGGCATCATCGTCGGACTGCGGCGCTCGGGCCATGCCGTCCATGCCCGGCAGCATGAAGTGCATCGCCTGCGGCCCGCGGTCAAGGCTCTGCTTTTGTTGCGAGCTGCTTCTAAGCAGCCAAAGTCTACTGCAGTCGCCCAAGACATCGAGACACATCTCCGGGCAGGGCTTAAAGGGCCGACCACTGCAAGACTAAATAGCAGATATTGACGGGCTGTCGGACGAGCTGCACGGTGGATCAGTCAGTTTGCTAAATGACATGTGTGAGTCTACGCACCTCAAGGCTCAGCGTCTGGCGGGTGCTGAGCAGAACCCTGAGCCTCTCCAGGTGCCGGTCGCGCAGCAGCTTCAGGTAGTGCAGCTGCCGGTCGGTCATGCGCAGCGCCGCGAGGACGCGGGGCCAGTCCGGCAGCTTCGCGGAAGCTGTCTCCGGTGCTGGACTGGGCGGCTCCGTGCTGCAGGCGGCGCGCTCCTGGCTGAGGCCAAACCTGGACTGGTGTGCCTGCAAGGATGACAAGCATGTAAGAAGCAATATGCAAAAACGCACTCGCGCTCATTCCCAGGACTGTAAAAAAAATGCCTCGAGTCAGTCTGATGAGGAAAACAAACCGGAGCTCAGGTTGGCAAGGGCTATTTGATGTGAAGTCGAGGCTATGACCTCTGGTGAGATGCACGCAGTCAGTAAGCAACTCACGGGAGGGCTCCGCCATGAGTGCGCTCCACGAGGACCCCCGAGCATGGCGTGGGTGGCGACGATCTGGCCCGTAGCGTCGAGCGCGTCTCGCCCCGTGCGGCACGCCACGATTAGCCCATCCAGGCGCTGCGCCAGCTGCGGGCTGAGACCGTGGCCTGCGAGCACAGCGTCATGTTGCAGGTGACGACCAGCACGGAGCTTGACCCCTGTCACAGCTACCTACTCGAATAAGTTGGCGAAATACCATGAGGACATCATGGAATGCCGACAGTGCTGCCTTCGCATGACACACTGCCGTCACCGATGCACGCTCACCGTGATGGTCGGCTTGGCACAGGTGGTGCTCCTCCACGAGCTCTCGCAACGCGGCCACACTAGTGTTCAATTGCTCGGAGGCCTTGGCCGCGCATGTCTTTGCAGACGGCTGCCTGCTAATCTGCGCCAACGCAAGCGTAATAGTCAGCTGCTGAGGTTTCGAACTGAGCGTCGGAGGTGCAGTGCAATCCGGAGCGAGGTACACAAGCACGATCGAAGCTGCTGCTAGGTATGATAGATTGCGAGGTTGAACCGTGCAGTGTTGTGTGATATCAAAGTCCCGCCTGTTTTAAAGTCTGCTGCGTGCCGTACAGGCAAGCCATGGAAGTCAGTGGATGGCGGCAGCTCAGCTGTGCACATGCGGCATGTGCTCGCAGGCCTACATCACAGCCCTCGAATTGGGTGTCAGCGCACCCTGGCCCGGGACTGTCGCTGGTGTGCCTGCTGCGCAGGGGGTCCGCTGCCGCCCAGCAGAGGCGCGCTGCTGGTGCTGGCGGCGCGCGACAGGGACGCCTCTGCGAGTCGCGTGCGCAGCGCGGTCGCCTCGGCCTCCTTCTCCGCCACCATCGCTGCGAGCAGTGATGTGCGCCCCTGCAGATGAGCCAAGCGTAGCTCAATGACTTCCTGAGGAGCCATGATGACGTGCGCTTGCCCTCTGCGCGCACTTGAGGAAATAGGTCAGGCGCGCGGAAGCGCACGCACTGCAGCAAACGCTTCAGTAAACGCGGGGTCTTGTTCTTAATGACCCCAACTGAAGCGGATGTTCCAACCTAGTACACGCCGTCGTCAGGAAGGGTCTATGCGCTCTGACAGACAGACAAGCATCCATGGAATGCAGATGCATCGGCAGAAGGGATTCGAAGGCGAGCTGCTCTGCAGGGTGTGCAACTGCGGTTGAGCTGCACAATAGAGCTTGTCCTCGCCCCTAAGAGAGCAGGCGCTGTGCCCCGCGCCTGGAGGGTTGCATTGCGCTGCATGAGCGCCTCCCGCTCGCCGCGGGTGCCCCTGTCGGCGTTAGACAGCGCCGCCACCTCCACCTCCAGCTCCGTGAGCCGCTGCTTCTGCTTGTTGCTGCGCACAGGGGCGAGGGTTAGGGTTGGAGTAGGATTTCAGTATCAGGATCTTCGAGTTTGTGCAGCGCAACTGCAGCACAAATGCATGAGAGAGCAAATGAGCCTTTGCCTGCTGACAACGACACGGAGCAGCCGCAGCCTATGTGTGAAATCGAACATGTGCCAGAGCAGGACTACAAAAGCACAGGCAAGCCGCCAGCCCTGACCAGCTCACGGCTTCACTGTCTGCTGGAACACGCGAGGGCTCGCAAGGTGCCGATTCAAGTTGAGTGGGGCGCAAGAGCAGGGCTGGACGCACCGGTACTGTTTCTGCGCCTTCTGGTGATAGCGCTGCTTGGCCTGCTTGCGCTGCTCAGTGTCGGTGTCCATGGGCACGGCGTCGGGCGCGGGCACAGACTGACTCTTGGCCAGGTGCCCTGCGGGGCCGCTGTCTGTGCTGCTGGTCTGCAGCCACGACTGCATGTCCGGCTGCATCCCCCGGTCCGACCTCGCCCCTGCCAACGATGACCAGGCGTCGGTAAAGCCACGCTAGCAAAGGCTGCAGCCCATGGCATACAGCTGAGCGGAAGGATGCTATTCCGACAACAGCATTTGGCATAGCTCCTGGGTACCCTGCAACTGCATCTGCAGCATTGTAAGTTGAAAGATGCTTCGGACTTCCGCACTTGTCAGCGCTGAATAGGCTGCTTCACAGTCCATAAGCAGGTCGCAACCACTGGTACAATGCGCAGCCTGTTCGTAGTCTGTCACGCAGACTGCCCGGACACTGCCAACCTCACCTAGCCTGCATATGCAAACATGACCGTCAGGCAGCAGGAAGAAAAGATCGGTAGTCACGAAGCCTGCGCGAGCACATGACGA
>JAABUX010006726.1_pt1 | contig 13639 bp, 15 predicted proteins | sample 5561851 | NCBI WGS metagenome assembly JAABUX01 (sample SAMN10711883, study PRJNA513361) | rock metagenome | isolation source: Antarctica rocks | place: Antarctica: Victoria Land, Richard Nunatak red sandstone | collected 2016-01-03 | reverse complement strand
GTCGAGGCCGAGCCGACCTGCCGCCAGATCATGCTCAGGACCAGGGCCACCATGACCGGCAAGCTCAAGACGCGGTCGCGCAAGCCCAGGTCGTGGTAATGGGCCACCTGTCCCAGCGTGAGCGGGTGGATCAGGGCGGTCAGGCGCGCCTCGACTGCGGCGTCGGACGGGGCCGCGGTCACGCGCTTGCTGCGGTCGCGCGCGATCGCCCGCGTATGGCGCACCGTGCTGCCCTTCTTCCGTGCACGGCGCGGGCTGGCGATGGGATGTCTGTTTTCACTCATACTTCTATAGTAGTACACTTCACCCTTCACTCACCCCTTGACACACCACCCACCGAGCTTAAGTTGTAGGTAATAGGATAAGGGACGTACGCGAGCGGGACGTGTCAATTGACACGTCCCGCTCGCGTATGCTGTCGTACCGCCATGAAAGTGAAATGTACGTATAAGCTGTCCGCCGACACCGTGAAGCGCCTGGTGGAAGAAAACCATGTCGCGGCGAGCCAGGATGCCCTCGTCGAGGATGCCATCAACGAGTATGCCGGGATGCTCCGCGAAGCCGAGGAGGCACGGCAGTGGAGTCGAGCGGCAGACGACCCTATTTTTTCAAATGGAATCATTTGTGATAGGTGCGGGTGATTGACGCCTCACCCCGGCTGGCTTATACTGTAACACAGATAGTGGTGCAGTTAGCTAAGGGGACGGGTGATGGCAGCGGGAATTACGACAAGCATCAGGATGCCCGAAGAGGTACGGGACCTATACGAGACGATCGCGGCGGCGACGGGGCACACGAAGAATGACCTGATGGTCGAGGTGCTTCGTGAGGAGGGCGAGCGCCGGGTCCGCGAGATCGCGATGATCGAGGAGGGCATCCGGCAGGCGCGGGCCGGCCAGACATCGCCCATCGAGGATGTGGTGGCGCGGTTCAAGGCCAAAGGGATGTTGGCCGCCGACTTCGATCTCGACGGAGAAGATGACGAAGATACGGTTAGCGCGTGAGGGCTAGACTAACAGCCACTGCAGAGAATGATCTTGCTGGCATCTACACCTACTATGCGGAACGGTCTGGCGCCGCCGCTGATAGGGTTGTCGGGGTCATCCTCAAGGCTATCAGGGGGCTCGGTCGATACCCTAGAATGGGCAAACCGGGCCACTACCCCGACACACGTGAGCATTTCACCACGCGCTACCCCTATCGCATCGTCTACCGGATAGACGAAGACGACGGGGACGTCTATGTGCTGCGCATCATGCACGGCGCGCGGCAGTGGCCACCCGATGACGTGCCGTCGCCGTGGTAAGCAGCTCTTAGTGACAGGAGGTCGAGCGGACCTCGTCGAGCACCCAGCCGCCGTTGAGGCGGAAGAAGCCGGCCCAGCGCAGGCGGACGGCGCCCGTGCAGGGGTGGCGGCGCTGCCCGGTGAGCGTGAAGTTGATGGGGTAGACGACAGTCCCCGATCCCCAGGTCGGCGTGCCCAGGGAGTAGACGGCAATCTCCTGGCCCCGCACAAGACTCGCCGTGCGCGCCAGCCCCTCGATGACCAGCGGTGGACGTCCCCAGTAGGAAAAGGCCAGGCAGCCCCCGCCGACCACGGCCAGCGCGGCGATCAGGGCCAGCAGGCGGCGCCGCACCTGATGTGGCGTCAAATAGGCCAGCGGCGCCGAACTGGCGCGCACCACTAGCGTGCCGGCCACGCGGTCGCCCAGACGCTGGCGGCGCGGTGACGTCAGCGCGGCGACGATCCCGATGACGCCGATGCTGAACAGCAGTGGCCAGGCATCGACCAGGCGCACGATATTGCGCACCAGTACCGCGCCGAGGACGGGTCGGCGTCCCCCTGTGTCGACCACGCGTAGCCCCGCCAGCAGCTTGCCCCACGTGGCCCCGAAAAGCGCCTCTTGAAGCGAGAAATAGGCCACCGCCAGCAGCATCAGATACGACAGGTCCACGATCACGCGGGTGGTGAGGAAGGCATAGCCTGCGGTCGAGCGGATCGGGGAGCCGCCGGTGACCGTCGTCACGCCAAAGACATCGCCCGTCCAGACCTGCAGGATCAGCAGAAGCGTAAAGTCGAGCAGGGCCGCGCCCAGCCGGCGCGCCTCCACGTGGACGTCGGGGGCCGAGATAGGGATAAGCCGCCCCTCGGGGGGACGGCCGTGCGCATCGACCAAGGCCATGCCACCAGCTTTCAATGGCGTCGTGCCCGCCACGACGGGCAACGCCAGGTATACCGGGTACACATACAGGGTAGGAGCACGGTCCGCTGGGGCCACCGAGCCGTACTTAGAATGTACCCTCCCCGGCGGCGCCAGGCAATTGAGCGCTTTCCCTGTGGCGTCCGGCAGTCGTTGCGTTCCCGTGCGTGTATCCGCGATGCGGTTTATCACTGGCGGCGGAGCGTTCATGTCGTTCACCAGGAGGTACAATGAGGGTATGTCCACACGCACAAGGGGCGCGCCGGTCGACTACTATACGCTGCTCGGCGTGGCCTCCGACGCCGATGAGACGCAGGTCCGGCGCGCCTACCGCGAGCTGGCGCGGCGCCTGCACCCTGACGTCAACAAGGCGCCCGACGCCGCCGCGCGCTTCGCCGCCCTGGCCGACGCCTATGCCGTCCTCTCCGATCCCGACCGGCGTCGCGCCTACGATCTCTCGCGCCACCCGCCGCCTTCATGGGGCGGGAGCGGCAGCGGCATTCCGGACGCCGCACGCCAGAGCCGGCAAGGCGGCTATGCCAACACCGTCCCGCCGGTCGAGCCGTCCCTGCGCGGGCTCGATGTGGAGCAAACCGTCCGCCTCACCCTGCGCGAGGCGGCGTTCGGGACCGACAAAACCGTCACCGTGGCGCGGCGCGATGTGTGCCAGACGTGTCGCGGCAACGGCGCGGCGCCCGACGCCGTGACGCGGCAATGTCCGCGCTGTCATGGGACAGGACGCGGTCCCCATCGCGGTGAAGAGTGTGATCGCTGCCTGGGCAGCGGCAGCATCTCCACCAACCCATGCGCCTCGTGTCATGGCAGCGGGCGCGTCGCCGTCGACGACCAGTTTGCCTTGCGTTTCCCACCGGCGGTCGACGATGGCGAGGTCTTGCGTATCAGGAACCAAGGCGACCCCGGCCCGCGGGGCGGGCCGCGCGGCGACCTGCGCCTGACCATCGCCGTCGAGCCCGATCCCGTGCTGCGCCGCCGCGGCGCTGAGGTGTACGCCGACGTCATAGTGACGCCGCGTCAGGCCGCTGACGGTGAGAGCATCGAGGCGCCCACGCTGCACGGACCGCGCCGCCTGCGGCTGCCGCCTGGCATCGCCGACGAGACGGAGTTGACCATGCGCCGCCAGGGCCTGCGCCTCAAGGGCAAGTGGGCCCGCGGCGACCAGCACGTGACGGTACATATTCGGGAGCAGTAGCCGTTTACTCGCCCGTCTGGCCCACGAACGTCTTGTAGTCTTCGAAGGCTGCCCTCAGCGCCGCGTTCGGTCCCTTGGGATTCAGCAGCGCCTCGGCCAGGATGCGGCTGTCGCGCACCGACAGCACCATGATCTCCTGCTCCGGGATCGTGTGCTCCGCTTGCTCAGCTAATTTTGTTATGTCGTCCATCTGTTTCCCTCCTAAATTGTTACCATCGACAGCGCGAACCTGTTTGTCGCGCCCCGAGCGCAGCCATCCGACCGCCTCCAAAAAGTCTTGAGTCCAGTCATCGTTCGGAACACGCGCGACGGGTTGAAACTTCAAGAGTAACGATTGGTTCTCTGGACGGGGGAGAAGCCATCGCGTCACGGTATACATGAAGTCCTTCCACGCGCCTGTAGAGGGATGCATGGCGACGGCGAGGATGTCGAACTCGGCAAACCTGTACGGGCGTGTATCAGCGCCGGCAGCATCTTTACCACCTCTGGTACGTTGTGTCTCGACAACGTACATATCCGACGACAGGCGTCTATACCCCTCGTGAGCCATCATAGGCCGCTGGTTTTTTGCCGTTGCATCTTCACCTGCACCCGCACGTTGCCCTGTCTATCAGTCAGGAGGAAGTCGTAGGGAAGATTCTCGCCGCGCGTCACATCCTGCCACGCGCTCAACCGTGCGACGACATCAAGCGCGAACGTTGCCTGAGCGATCACTCCTCGTACCCCACGCAGCGTCAGGTCGTCCGAGCGGCTAATGGCATCCAGGATAACTTCCGCCTCCGCGTTGAGCGTAGACTCTATAGTATGGATAGGAAACTCGCGCCGCAACAATGTAAAGACCACGCGGCGCTCCTCTTTGGTGCAGGCGTCAAGGAGTTGGCGTATCTCGGCAAGGCGATCAGTCATAATGTGGTAGGCTACCGCTATCCATGATCACACGTCATCTGCCATAGGGTAAAGCATTGAGCACAAGTCTTGACGCAACCTCATCGACACAGTTCGCGTTGCATTTTGCCACGGGGAGTCATCCCCAACTCCTGGTCCCCACGCTGACACCCTACTATACAACGGCTTCCGGTGCGGCATATCTACAGGATGCGCGGCAGGTGTTGGCGCGGATTCCCGATGGGTCGGTGAACCTTGTGCTAACCTCACCTCCCTACGCCTTGCATTTTAAGAAGGAGTACGGCAACGTCGACAAGGACGATTACATTGCCTGGTTCCTCACCTTTGCCCGTGACATTTTGCGCGTGCTCGCCGACGATGGCAGCTTCGTCCTCAACATCGGCGGGAGCTACAACAAGGGTACACCGACGCGCTCGATCTACCACTACAAGCTATTGGTTGCCCTCGTCGAGGAGATTGGTTTTCATCTGGCTCAAGAGTGCTTCTGGTATAACCCAGCCAAAATGCCCATGCCCGCGGAGTGGGTGACCGTGCGGCGCATACGGGTGCGAGACTCGGTCGAGTTCGTGTGGTGGTTTTCCAAGACACCATGGCCAAAGGCAAACAATCGCGCTGTGCTGCGATCGTATAGCAAGGACATGATCCGCTTGAACGAACGTGGCATTCGCACAACAACCCGGCCATCAGGACATGCTATTAGAGCGTCGTTCGATCAGGTCAGCGCCGGTGGGTCCATCCCGTCCAACGTGCTGGAGGATGATGTGCCGACGGACATGCTCAAAATGGGCAACAACGCGGCCAACGACCATTACACTCAACGGTGTAAGGAAGCTGGCTTGAAAATCCACCCGGCGCGCTTCCCTGCAATACTGCCCGACTTTTTCATCAAATTGCTGACCGAGACCTCCGACCTCGTTCTTGACCCCTTCGCTGGATCGAACACGACCGGGGCGGTCGCGGAAGGCTTACACCGGCACTGGCTCGCGTGCGACACCGATGAGACCTATCTAGCGGCCAGCACATTCCGCTTCACCGGGAGCGAGGTTCAGTTGTCCGACGACGCCATACGCCGGGATGCGCCCCTCCAGACGGCACAACTGCCGGACAGAGCGACGACAAGGTAGCTCTACTGACTCGGTGGGTTACGAGAATGTGTACTCGTCCACGTCGCAGACCGGCCGATAGCCGATCTGCTGGTAGATACGGTTCGAGGTGGGGTTGGCGAGGTCGGTGAACAGGAAGCAGTAGCGTCGGCCTCCATCGAGCAGCAATTGGCTCAGCGCAGCCACGCAGGCGCTGGCGTAACCGTGCCCGCGCGACGCGGGCGGCGTGTAGACGGGACCCACGCGGATGCCATGCGGTGTCGGCCCGCTGTAGCCGGCTAGCGAGACCGGTCTCCCGTTCCCGTTTTCCCACAGGTACAGCCCGGCAGTCGCGCTGTCCAGGCGGCCGTCGACGGCCCGCTCGGCCCCCCGAGGATCGGACTCGCCCATGGCCTCCGCGCCGAACGCCACCATCCAGCGGGTCACGAGATCGCGGTCGGCTTGCTCCGCGCGACGTAGCCGGCCGGGTACGCCCGTGACCGGCGTGACCGCCTCGAGTTGGTAGATGCGCTGCGCAAACCGCTTCTGGTACGACCGGCCGCTCAGGCGCTGCCACTCGGCCGCGAAGGCAAGGCTGACATCGGCAGGACCAAGCACGCCGGGCAGCGCCGGATCGAACGCGTGAAAGTCCGCGGCCAGCAGGGCAAGCGCCTCAGGCGCGGCCAGCAGCGAGAGCACTGGAGCGCGCGGGGGCGTCATAACCGCGGCGACGACGACCTTTCCCTCGTGGTCGACGGTGGCCAGATAGGGCGGCCGCTCCGTCCGCTCGGGATGCGCGATCAAGCCGGCGCAGATGCCCAGCAGCAGGTTGTGCTCGGCCTCGCGCCGCGCCAGGAAGGCCCCGGCGTGGGCGTAGAAGTCGGCGGCCGCGTCAAATCGCTGCAGTTCCACGACTCGTTTCCTCACCTATCCATGACGTGCGGGTCGGCCCTGAAGATGACGTTTCCGCTCTGGATATAGGCCCGCACGTCGCGGCATCTAGCCGCGACAAACAGGTCGCGCGGATCGTTCATGGGGAGCTTGTTGGCGCCTCCCACAGTGATGCCCCGCGGTAACGCAAGGTACGTTGTTGCCATCGTCTCCCCCTCTTCATCGATTATACTCAGCGCCCAGTCACTTTGAGCAGGAGGCGGTCCAGAGCGTGGCGGCGCAAGAGGCCCAGGAGCGAGCGTTTGGGCGGACGCGGTTGCGGCAACAGGGCGATGCACCCTCCGAAATCGTGTTATGCTTTGCTATGGATGGAGAGGCCACGATGAGCACGTCAGCCCATACAGGCGCTTATGTCACGGACGTCGACGAGACCATGGCCGATGAGGTCGCGGCAATTACCCGGCTTTGCACGAGGGCCGCGTGCTCTATGACGCCCGCGGGTAATAGATCGACGAGGAACAAGGAACGATAGTGCCTGACGTTCAAGAGATGTTGCCTTCCGTTTACCTGATCGACACCGACTTTATGGGCCAGTCCGGCGTCATCGGGGCCTATCTCTTCACAGGGCCCAATGGCGAGGCGGCCTTGCTGGAGACGGGTCCGTCCTCGACGCAGGGCGCGCTGCTGGAGGGCATCCGCGCGGCCGGCGTGGACCCCGCCGACATCCGCGATGTGCTGGTGACGCACATCCACCTCGACCACTCGGGCGGGGCGGGCACGTTCGTGCGCGACCACGCCCCTCGTGCCCGCGTGCACGCCCACCCGGTGGGCCTGCCCCACCTGATCGATCCCTCGCGGCTGGAACGCTCGGCGGCGCGTCTCTACGGGGACATGATGGGCACGCTGTGGGGCGAGATCGCGCCGTTGCCGGAGGACCGCGCCGTGGCGCTGGACGATGGCGCGCGGCTGACGCTGGCCGGCCACGAGGTGGAGGTATTGTTCACGCCTGGTCATGCCGCGCACCACGTGGCGGTGCGCCACCTGGCCACCAACGCCGTCTTCACCGGGGACGTGGCGGGGGTGCGCGTGCCGGGCGCCGGCGTCATCAACCCGCCGACCGTGCCGCCGGAGTTTGACCTGGAGGATTGGGAGCGCAGCATCGACCGCCTGCTGTCCTTAACTCCTAGCGCGCTGTTCTTGATCCACTACGGACGCTATGACGACGCCCGCGACCACCTGTTGGAGTTGCGCCGCCGTCTGCGTCAGTGGACCGCCTTTGTGCGGGCCGGGTTGGCCGAGGGGCGTACCCCCGACGAGCTGGGCATGGAACTACAGCGGCGCGACGCGGCCGAGCCTGGTACCAGCGCCGACGGCCTGCGCCAGCTCAACCTGATCGCCGGCTACGGCAGCAGCGTCACCGGCATCGCGCGCTATTTGTCCAGACGCTAAAGCCTGCGACCAGGGCCATTTAGTTGTCGCGGCAGGCTGACCAAGCCAGGGTAGGGGCGTAGTGCATACGCCCGGATCGCGCCGCCGCCGGGCGTATGCACTACGCCCCTACCCACCGGGAATCGCCCACGAGATCGAGAACTAAATGGCCCTTCGCTTATCGTTCACTGATCGGCACGTAGCGCTGATCGTGCGGGCCGGTGTAGTCGGCGCGCGGACGGATGAGGCGGTTATTGGCGTACTGTTCCAGCACGTGCGCGGTCCAACCGGACATGCGGCTGATGGCGAAGACGGGGGTGAACAGGTCGGTGGGGACGCCGATGACGTGGTAAGTCGAGGCCGAGTAGAAGTCCACGTTGGCGTAGAGCCCCTTCTCCTGTTTGACGGCCGCCTCGACCTGACGCGAGACCTCGTACCACACCGTGTCCCCGTGGTCCTCGCCGACCTGCCGAGAGAGTTCGCGCAGCACCGTGGCGCGGGGGTCGTCGGTGCGGTAGACGCGGTGGCCGAATCCCATGATCTTTTTGCCTGCGGCAAACTGCTCCCGCGTGTAGTCGGCGGCGCGGTCCGGGCTGCCGATGGCCTGGAGCATGCGGAAGACCTGCTCGTTGGCGCCGCCGTGCAGGGGCCCTTTGAGCGCGCAGATGGCGGCCACGACCGCCGAGTACATATCGGCCAGGGTCGCGGCGGTGACGCGGGCGGCGAAGGTCGATGCGTTGAGTTCGTGGTCGGCGTGCAGGATCAGGGCCACGTCCATGGCGCGCACGATCGTCTCGTCCTGCTCCTGACCAAAGAGCATATAGAGGAAGTTGGCGGCCAGACTCAGGTCCTCGCGCGGCGCGACCGGCTCGCGGCCCTCGCGCAAGGCATGCAACGTGGCGACGATGGTGGGCGTCCGGGAGACCAGCCGCACCGCCTTGCGCACGTTGGCCTCGCGCGCGTTGTCCGCATCGTCCTCGTCATACATAGAGAGGAGCGAGACGGCGGTACGCAGGACCTCCATGGGCACAGCCTCGCGCGGGAACTCGCCCAACATGCGCAGCACGGCGGGCGGGAGCGTGCGGTTGGCGGCGAGGTCGGCCCGCAGCGCGTCGAGTTCGTCCCGCGTGGGCAGGCGGCCGTACCACAACAGGTAGATCGTCTCCTCGAAAGTGGAGCGCGCGGCGAGGTCGCTGATATCGAAGCCATAGTAGAGCAGGCGGCCCTGCTTGCCGTCGACGTCGCAGATGGCCGAGGTGACCGCCACGACATCTTCGAGGCCGCCCGGTTTGGGACTGGTCGTCGTCATTACGTTATATGCCTCACTTCACTGTGACATGGTCGAGGCGGCGCCTATGCCCTACCCGGGTACGGATGCCCCTCGCCGCGGTTATGCTGACACTCTCTTTACAGTGTACGCCGTGCGTCGCTCGTCGATGAGCGCATGATCTCATGAGCTGGCACGCGCTATATGCACTATGCCAATACATACCGAATGGTACCACAACGGCGGCCGTTAGCCTGTGGTCGCAGGCCGGCAGTTCACCATCACGATCTCGGAGCGCACCCCCCGGTGGTTAGGCGGACGAAGGGCCTGTGGATTTCCACAGCTGCCGGCAACCATGACCTTTGCTACACTCACCATAAGCAGGCGTTATGGAGTGCGGATGCGCATGAACGATGCTGCCCTACCGGAAAGAGAGCAAATCTGATGATCGCCTTCCGACTCAAAATGCTCGCCCAACAGGTGTTCGCGGATGCGACGACGCGCGCCGCCTTTCTGACGAACCCGGAGAAGGTCCTGGCGGCCTACGCGGTCTCCGCTGCTGAGGAGCGGCGGGCGCTGCTCCGTTTGCACGCGCGCCTGACCACGGCAAAGGGCGCGGACGACGCGTCCCTCGGCGTCCTGTTCCCGTGGCCCTAACGGCGCTCCATCGAGAGGCCAGGGAGGAACTGCTGCGGTTCGTCGCCGACGAGGGCCAGGACTTTCCGGCCATCGAGTGGGTCTGGCGAGCCCTACGGACGCGGGGCAAACTGCTCGCGGAGGAGGAAGGGTTTGCCTGGGGGCTGCTCCCTCTGCTGGTCTGCGCCGACGCGGGCGGCGACCCCCGCCAGGCGTTCCCGCTTGCCGTCGCGGTCGAGTGCTTGATCGCGGCGACGGATGTCCTCGACGACGTGCAGGACGGTGACAACGCGGACGGGCTATGGCACGCCTGCGGCCTCGCCACCGCCACAAACGTCGCCACGCTGCTGCTGTTCCTGTCCCAACTCGCCCTCGGCCGCCTGGCTCAGCAAGGCGTGCCCGGTGAGACCGTGGCCGCCATCGTCCGGCTCTTCGGCGGCGCGGGCACGCGGGCGTGCGCGGGTCAGCAGCGCGACCTCGACGCGACGCGCGGCGCCGAGATTGACGAGGACACGTATCTCGCGACCAGCGCCCTGAAGTCCGCCTCTCTGGTCGAGTGCGCGTGCCGCGCGGGAGCGATCCTCGTGCGTGCCACGCCCGAGGCGGTTGACGCCTACGCCCAATGCGGCGTCAATGTAGGCATGGCTTTGCAGATCTCTAACGATGTCGCCGGCGCGTCGTCGGAGAGCGCGGATCGCAGCGACCTGCGCATTGGCAAGCGCACGCTGCCCATCATCTTCGCCCTGGAGCACGCGCCCGCGTCGTCGCGCGCGGACCTTGGCGGCATCCTGCTGCCCGGCCGGCAGGAGGACCTGTGCCCCGCGGAGATCGACCGCGTCCGCCGGCTCCTGGCCGCAACCGGGGCCTTGCAGTACGCGGTCGTCGTCGCCGACCTGTACTGGGAACGCGCGCTGAGTTGCCTGGACCGCGCCGGGTGTGGCCCGGACAGCGCCCTGCGGCGCATGGTCGCTCAGATGCGCGACGCCTGATTGGAGGTGGCAGGTGAGGCCGCGGCGCGAGGGGGAATGCCTGGAACGCCTATGGCCGCGACGTGCGGGTCCCGCGTTGCTCTCGCTCGTCGTGCTGATCATCCTGCTGCTGCCGGGTGCCTTTGGGCAAGACGACAACGGCGTTGGCGCCGAGACGCGGCTGCAACACGGCCGCTGGGTCGTCACCTGGGTGGACACAGCGGGGGTCGCCGCTCGGGCGGGGCTGCGGGAGGGCGACGTGATCGTGGCCTTCGACGGGAGCGTGCCGCGTACGCTCCGCCATACCGACCCCGGCCTGGACCTGAGCGCCGCCCGGATATGGAGCGTGCTCCGGCGTGGTACACACCTGACCTTGCGCCCGGTCCGGCAGAACGTCCCGCGGGCCATGTCGCCGGACTCCTTGCTCTTGCTGTGCATCGCGCTGGCGTTCTGGGCGACGAGCGTGTTCGTGCGGCTGATCAAGCCGGGCGACGCGCTGGTCCGCCGGTTCCACTATCTCTGCCTGACCATAGCCATGGCCCTGGCCTTCGGTCCGGCGGCCAGCGCCGATGTGCTCTGGATCAAGATGTTCGACATCCTTTCCTTCGCGCTTCTTCCCGCCTTGTTCCTGGCCTTCTTCGTCTCGTTTGCCCGGGGCGCGCCGCTCGTGGGGCGAGCAGCCCTCCTGGCGCGAGGCCTCTACGGCGTCGGCGCCGCGACCGGCGGCCTGCTGTTGATCGCGGGGCTGGCCGGCTCTGACTGGTACGACCCTCTGCACACGTTGCTCCTCGTCCTGCTGGCCGTGGGTTTCCTGGGCGGGCTTGGAGCGTTGGTCCGGGGCTACGTCCAGCCGCGAGCGCCGCACGCCCGTCGGCAGACAAAGATCGTGCTGATGGGGGTGGCCCTGGCCATCGTGCCGCTGACGGTCTTATGCCTCATCCCGGAAAGTGTTGGTGTGCCGCCGCTGGTCCGCCCGCAGGCCACCGCGCTCAGCGTTATCTTCTTGCCGCTCTCCGTGACCTACGCCATTCTACGGTGGGGGCTGTGGGATATCGCCCTTGTCGGGCGGGCCCTCGTTCACGCCTCGATGGCGCTGCTCCTCGCCGGGTGCTACCTCATCGTCCTCTACCAGCTCGAGCCCATCGGGCTGGGCCGGGCGGTCCAGGGCAATCCCCTGCTCTTGCTGGCCTTCTTCGCCGCGGTGGCCGCGACCTTTATCCCGGTGCGGGACCGCGTTCAACAGATCGTCGATCACTTGCTGTACGGGGATCGTTATGACCAGGCGCGCACCCTGCGCGTTCTGGGAGCACAACTCGCGTCGGTGCGCCCCCTCGACGAGGTGCTCGCTGCCGTGGTCGAGGGGCTGGCAGGCGCCCTGGACCTGTGCGGGGTCGCCATCCTGCTGCGAGATCACGAGGGGCGGTTGGCCGTGCGCGCCGTCAGCGGAATCTACCGCGACGCCGCGCTGGCCGCGTCCCTGCTGCTCTATGTTGGCAAGGAGCTGCCGCGCGACGGCCAGGCGCACGCCGGTTCGGGATGGTGGATCGCGCTCCACGCGCGTGGCGAGGAGAGCGGGATGATCTATCTTGGCCCCACGATATCGGGGGCCGAGCTCGGCGACGCCGAGGCGGGCCTGGCCGAGACGATCGCGAACCAGGCCGCCGTGACTGTTGCAAACGCCCTGCTGGTCGAGCGGCTGCGGGCCGAGGTGGACGAATTGGCCTTGTTGCGCGATCGCTTGCTGCGCGTGCAGGAGGACGAACGCAAACGCCTGGCGCGCGACCTGCACGATGGCGCGTACCATACCGTGCTGGACATGGTGCGCCAGGCCCAACTCCTTGCGCGGTCGCCGGTTCCCATCAGCGCCGGGGCGCCAGCTTCCCGTGAGGATAATAAGGGCCTGGAGGCGCTGATCGAGCGCGGGCGGGACGCCGCGCACGAGTTGCAGGCGCTGTACACGGCGCTCTACCCGCCCCAACTGGACCATCTCGGGTTGGCGGCGGTGCTGGAATACCTGGCGCGCACCACCAACCGCGACGAGGCCCTCATCGTGCGCCTGGATAGCAGGGCGTTCCCCACGGAGCGGCGCCTGCCGCGCGCGGTCGAGGAGACGCTGTACCGGGTGGCGCGCCAGGCCGTCGACAACGCGCTGCGCCACGGGTCGGCGCGCGAGGCCACCATCCGCCTGGCGCTCGAGGCGTGTGAGGATGGGGAGCAGGTTGCCCTGACGGTGCGGGACGATGGCCGTGGGTTCGTGGTACCGGCCTCGCTGGGCGCATTGCTCAGCGGTGGTCACCTTGGTATCGTCAGCATGCGCGAGCGCGTCGAAGGGCTGGGCGGGACGTTCTCCCTCGTCTCGGCGCCCGGCAAGGGCACCGAGATTCGCGTCCGCGTCCCCGTGCCCGCCGCATCATCGGGAGCGCCGGCAGAGGCGAGAGACGCGAGAGAGGACGAGCTATGAACCGGATACGAGTGTTGCTGGCCGACGACCACGTCACCACGCGCGAGGGTCTGCGCCGGCTGCTGGACGAGGATGCCGCCCTGGAGGTGGTCGGGGTAGCGGGGGACGGCGAGGAGACCGTGCGCCTGGCGCGCGAACTGCGCCCGGACATCCTGCTGCTGGACATCAGCATGCCGCTCCTCAACGGTGTCGAGGTGGCGCGGGCGTTAGAGACCGCGCTCCCCGAGACGCGCATCGTGGTCCTGACGGGCTACAGCGACAGCGAGGAGTATGCGCGGGCGCTACTGCGCCTGGGCGTCAAGGGCTACCTGTCCAAGACCGCCGCGGTGGAGGAGGTCATCGGCGCCCTGCGCTCCGTGCACGCCGGGCACACCCACATGGAGCCGGCGGTCTCCGCCCTGCTGGCCTCGGCGGAGCAGCCGGGGCCGGAGGAGAGGCCGACGCCGCGGGAACTGGACGTATTGCGCCTGGTAGCGAAGGGGTACGGTAACGCGGACATCGCCAAAGACCTGTTCATCGTGGAGCGCACCGTCGAGTTCCACGTCACCAACCTGCTCGGGAAGCTCCAGGCCTCCTCGCGCACCGAGGC
>JAABUX010006725.1_pt1 | contig 13640 bp, 14 predicted proteins | sample 5561851 | NCBI WGS metagenome assembly JAABUX01 (sample SAMN10711883, study PRJNA513361) | rock metagenome | isolation source: Antarctica rocks | place: Antarctica: Victoria Land, Richard Nunatak red sandstone | collected 2016-01-03 | reverse complement strand
TATTGCGGTCGTCGTCGACCAGGGCAATCGTATGCTTCATGGGGCTGCCTTCGCGTATCGCGCGGGTATGCCGTAGGATTGTGGCGCAAACCGGGTCGGAATGGGAGTGGAAGCATGGCGGAAGCAGCGGCAGTGTGGCAGGCGCGTACGCTCTTGCGGGCGGCAAAGGCGGGAACCCTGGCCACCAGCACGGACGGCCAGCCATTCGCCTCGCTCGTGACCCCGGCCTGCGCCCCCGACCTGTCGGTCCTGCTGCTGCTGTCGTCGCTGTCGGAGCACACGAGGCAGCTCCGCACCGAGCCGCGCTGCGCCGTGATGGTGGTCGGCGACCCCGACGGCCTCAACCCGCAGACCGCGCCCCGCCTGACGGTGGTGGGCCGCGCCGAGCCGGTCGCCGACCCGGCGCTGAAGGCCCGCTGGGTCGCGCGCCACCCCTACGCGGCGTTCTACGCCGGGTTCACCGACTTCACCCTGTTCCGGGTGACGCCCGCCGGCGGCCAATTCATCGGCGGGTTCGCCAGCGCCCACCGGCTGCGGCAAGCCGAGTTGACCCCCGATCCAGACGCGGTCGCCGCCATTTCGGCCGCGGAGCAATCGATTATCGAGCATATGAACGACGACCACACGGGATCGATGGACCGCATCGCCGCGGCCGGGGCCGGCTGGCGCATGGTCGCCGTCGACGTCGATGGCTGTGACCTCGGGCGGGAGGAGGCCATCCACCGGGTCGCGTGGTCGGCGCCGGTCAGCGACGCAGGCGGGGTCCGGGCCGAGCTGGTGCAGCTGGCGAAGGCGACCAGCTAGCCGGGTTGGCCCGAGGGGCACGGTCTGGGCTTTCTTTCGCGCCCGCGCTGGCCCACATGAATAGTATCATGCAAATCCACGCAAGCTGCGCCGCCCGGGATGGGGAGGGCGTGCTGCTCCTGGGACCTCCCGGATCGGGGAAGTCCGACATGGTGCTGCGCTTGCTCGACCGCGGGTTCGCCCTCGTCGCCGACGACCGCGTGGATATCGTGAACGGCATCGCGCGGCCGCCAACAGCGTTGGCCGGGCTGCTCGAAGTGCGCGGCTTGGGCGTCGTCCGCCTGCCGCACGCGCCCCAGGCCCGGGTGGCGCTCGCGGTGGTGCTCGGGCCCAGCGAGCGGCTACCCGCGGCCGAATTGCATCCCGAGCTGGGCGTGCCGCAGGTGCGCGTCGACCCGGCCCAGGCCTCCGCCGCCCGGCGCGTGGCGCTGGCCCTGGATTGCGCGCTGGGCCGCGTGACCCTGGTCGCAGGGGCGATTGCATGACCGCCCAGCGCGTCGTCGTCGTGAGTGGCCTGTCCGGCGCGGGTAAGGCGTCGATCCTGCGGACCTTGGAGGATATCGGGTTCGAGGCGGTCGACAATCCGCCGCTGACCCTGATGGAGGAGTTGGTGCACCGGGCCGACCGGCGCCTTGCCATCGGCGTGGACGCCCGCACGCGCGGATTTGACGCCACCGCGGTGCTATCCACGCTCGACCGCCTGCGCTTGGACCCGGGGCTGCGGCCCGAACTGGTGTTCGCCTGGGCGGACGAGGCCGCCCTGCTGCGCCGCTTCACGGAAACCCGCCGCCGGCACCCGCTGGCGCCATCGGGCCGTGTGGCGGAGGGTATCGACAAGGAGGTCGCGATGACAGCGTCGCTGCGGCAAGCGGCGGACCTGGTGCTGGACACCTCCGATCTGCCGTTGCCGGCCCTGCGGCTGCTGATCGAGCAGCGTTTCGGTGTCGAGAACGCGGGAACCGGCGGATTGACCGTGTCGCTTATGTCGTTTGCGTTTCCTGCTGGGCTCCCCCGCGAAGCCGACATGGTGTTCGACGCGCGGTTCCTGCGCAATCCTTATTACGATCCCATATTACAACCACGGACGGGTTTAGACGCCGCCGTCGCCGCTTACGTCGAGGCTGACCCGGACTTCTCGGCTTTTTTCGGTCAACTTTTGTCCATGCTCGAAATGCTCCTGCCGCGCTTCGTGCAGGAGGGTAAGAAATACTTAACCATTGCAGTTGGTTGCACGGGCGGGCGTCACCGCTCCGTGAGAATTGTCGAGTTGCTGGCGGCACGGCTCGGAGGCGGCGGGCTTGACTCACCGGGGTGGGGCGTGAGCGTTACCCATCGAGAATTGGCGCGTGAAGGCGTCGTTTGTCCCATCCCGGGGCGCGGCGACGCCGGCATGTCGCAACCCAATCAGGCGCAGGAGGCCTGAGTACACATAATGATTGGGCTCGTTCTGGTCACCCACGGCCACCTGGCAGACGAATTGCGGTCCGCGATGGAACACGTCGTCGGCGCACAGCGAAACGTCGCGACCGTCTGCATCGGGCCGGACGACGACATGGAATGCCGGCGCGCCGACATCCAGGGATCGATCGCCCGCGTCGACACCGGCGACGGCGTCGTGCTGCTGACGGACATGTTCGGCGGCACGCCCAGCAACCTGGCCATCTCGATGATGGACCGCCCCGGGATCGAGGTCATCGCAGGCGTCAACCTGCCGATGCTGGTCAAGCTGGCCAAGGTGCGCAGCAAGCAAACCTTGGGCGAGTGCGTCGATTGCGCGCAGGCGGCTGGCCGGAAATACATCGCCGCTGCCTCCCACGTCCTGAACGGCTGCAAGATGAATGGCGGCCATAACTGATGGACAGCGATCCGGCTGCGGTTCTGAACCAGCTGGTGACCGTCTGCAACAGCCGCGGCCTGCACGCTCGGGCGGCGGCCAAGTTCGTCGCCATGGCCGAGCGCTACGGCGCCTCCGTCGAGGTGTCCCGCGACGGGCAGACGGTGTCGGCGCTGTCGATCATGGGCCTGATGATGCTCGGCGCCGGCCGCGGCTGCACGGTCGAGTTGCGGGCGGAAGGGTGGGACGCGAAGGAGGCGCTGGACGCGCTGGCCGCGCTCATTGAGGCCGGCTTCAATGAGCAGGACTGAGCCGGGGAGCAGGACTGAGCCGGGTCCGCCGCCACGATGCAACGAAGGTTCGGGTGAGATAGGCCCGGTCGAGCGGGGTGAGCAGCGGTTCGCGGGCCTGCCGATCGGGCCCGGCATCGCCATCGGCCCCGTGTTCGGCATAGTCGAGGCGCCGGCCGAGATCACCCGCCAGCGGATCGCCGCCGCCGACATCGAGGCGGAGGGCGCCCGGCTGGACGCGGCCATCGCCAGTTCCCGCAAGCAGCTCGGCAAGCTGCGGGCCCGGCTGCACGCTTTGCCCGAGGACAGCCAGGCCGAGATCGCCCCCCTGCTGGAGGCGTACACGCTGATGCTGGGGCCGTCGCGGCTGGTGCGCGGCGTCCGCCGGCGCATCTCCGAGACGCTGCGGAGCGCCGAGCAGGCCGTGCAGGACGAGGCCGACGCGGTCGCCGCCGCCCTGATCGCCGCCGGCGAGGACGACCCGCCCTCGGCCGAGCGTCGGGCGGAGGAGGTCCGCGAGATCGGCCGCCGCCTGGTGCGCAACCTGACCCGCGCGCCGTTCCGCAGCTTCGCGGGCCTACCGCCCGGCGCGGTGCTGTTCGCCGAATCGCTGCGGCCCGCCGACGCCGCGCTGATCGACCCGGCGCGCGTCGCCGGCGTCGCGACCGAGGAGGGCGGGCTGGATGGCCACACCGCCATCATGCTGCGGGCGCTCGGCATTCCGACGGTGCTGGGCGCGCCGGGCTTGGGGGCGGCGATGCGGCCGGGCGACGTGGCCGTGGTCGACGGCACGGCCGGCGTGATCGTGCTGAACCCCGATCCGGCGACGCTGGCGCAGGCCAGGCGCGACGCCCTCGCCTTCGCCCGCCGTCGCCAGCGCTGGGCCCGCGTGCGCCGCCTACCGGCCCAAACCCGCGACGGCACGCCGATCGAGTTGCAGGGCAACCTGGAGCTGCCGGCCGAGCTGCCGATGATCGCCCAGGCGGGGGCGGCCGGCATCGGCCTGCTGCGCAGCGAGTTCCTGTTCATGAACCGCGAGACACTGCCCGACGAGGACAGCCAAGGCGAAATCTACGCCGCCTGCATCGAGGCGATGGCCGGCGATCCCGTCACCATCCGCGTGCTGGATTGGGGCGGCGAGAAGGAGATCGAGGCGCTGACGCTCGCCGGAATCGTCCCGGAACTGGCGGCGCTCAACCCGGCGCTCGGCCTGCGCGGCATCCGCATGCTGCTGCGGCACCCGGAGCTGCTGGCGACCCAGTTCGCCGCCATCCTGCGCGCCGCGACCCTGGGGCCGGTGCGCGTGCTGCTGCCGATGGTGACCAACGGGGCGGAAATCCGGGCCGCCCGCGCCATCTACCTCGACGCCGCCGAGACGGTGCGCGGCCGCGGCGTCCGCCTGCCGGATCCGCTGCCGCCGCTCGGGGTGATGATCGAGACGCCGGCCGCAGCGCTGACGGCGGCCAGCCTCGCCACCGATGCCGAGTTCTTCGCGATCGGCACCAACGACCTGTCCATGTACACGCTGGCGACCGACCGCGCCGAGATCGACCTGGCGCAACTGTATGACCCCCTGCATCCGTCGATCCTGCAGTTGATCGAGATGACGACCGCCGCCGGGTCGCAGGCGGGCATTCCGGTGTCGGTCTGCGGCGAGGTGGCCGGCAATCCGCTTGCCGCGCCGCTCCTGCTCGGCCTGGGCGTGCGCAGCTTCAGCATGAGCGCCACCGCGCTTCCCCGGGTGAAGCAGGCGGTGCGGGGCGCCGACCTGGCGGAATGCCGGGTGCTGGCGGACAACGTGATGCAAGCGGCCGATTTGGCGCAGACGGGGCGGCTGATCCGGCACTTCGCCGGGCTGCCGCCGTGACGGCCAGCGCCTACCTCAGCGTCTTCGACGACTGGTCGCTGCTGGGCCTCGCACTGATTGATCGACGACGCGGCGCTCGATCGGTTCTTCGCCTTGGGCAAGGCGGTGACCAGGATGGGCATGCCGGTCGTGGTCGCGCCGCCCTGGGAACGGGCGCAGCTGAAGCCGGCGGCCCCGGATGCGGCGTGCCATGAGCCGATCGCGTTCAATGCTCGCTTGACCCATTGGCGGTGGTCCAGGCCGTCGAGCGCCTGCTGATCGACCATGCGCCCTGGTCGCTGGAAACCAGGCCGCCCCTGGAGCCGTCCGGGGCGGCCGCGTCGATTGCATTGCTCCCCTTTCCGTCGGCGCCTCACCCCGGACGGTCCAGCTGAATGGCTGGGCGCATGTTCCTGTCCCGTTCGTGACGATACGCGCCGGGGTAAATGTCGTTTAGCAATAGACGGTGCGCGGACACCTGAGTAGAAGCGGTGAAACAAACATTTGGGAGCCTCCCGTGAGCCTCGATGCCAACCCCCTCGCCGGCACCGGCGTCTCCGGCGCGACCGCCGTCCACGCCAACCTGGTCGCCCCCCAACTGGTCACGCAGGCGCTGCGGCGGGGCGAAGGCCGCCTGTCGAGCGACGGCGCGCTGATGGTCAAGACCGGGGTGCACACCGGGCGCAGCGTGCAGGACAAGTTCGTGGTCGACGAGCCGGAGACGACGGCCGACATCTGGTGGGGCCGCATCAACCAGAAGCTGTCCCCCGAGCGGTTCGAGGCCCTGCGCGCCCGCGTCGCGGACTATCTCGGCGGACAGGAGCTGTTCACCCAGGATCTGTACGCCGGCGCCGACCCGGCCCACCGCGTGCGCGTGCGGTTGGTCACCACGGGTGCGTGGCAGGCGCTGTTCGCCCGCAACATGTTCATCCGCCCCCCCGCCGAGGACCTCGCCGGGTTCGCGCCGGACTACGTCATCCTGCACGCGCCGCAGTTCCAGGCCGACCCGGCGCGCGACGGCGTGCGCAGCGCCACGGCCATCGCCCTGTCGTTCGCGCAGCGGCTGATCGTGATCGCGGGCACCGAGTACGCCGGCGAGATCAAGAAATCGATCTTCACCGTGATGAACTGGAAGTTGCCGGCCGAGGGCGTGCTGCCGATGCACTGCAGCGCCAACGTCGGCGCGGACGGCGATACCGCGCTGTTCTTCGGCCTGTCCGGCACCGGCAAGACCACCCTGTCCTCCGACCCGGCGCGCCGGCTGATCGGCGACGACGAGCACGGCTGGACCCCCTCCGGCGTGTTCAACTTCGAGGGCGGCTGCTACGCCAAGGTGATCGACCTCAGCGCCACCGCCGAGCCGCAAATCTGGGCCGCCACCCACCGCTTCGGCACCGTGCTGGAGAACGTTGCCGCCGACCCGGCCGGGCGGCTGGACCTGTCCGACCGCAGCGCCACCGAGAACACCCGCGCGTGCTATCCAGTCGAGTTCATCGACAATGCGGAGCCGGCGGGCCGCGCCGGCCAGCCGCGCAACGTGGTGATGCTGACCGCCGACGCGTTCGGGGTGCTGCCGCCGATCGCCAAGCTGTCCCCCGCGCAGGCGATGTACCACTTCCTGTCCGGCTACACCGCGCGGGTCGCAGGCACCGAAAAGGGGATGGGCGCGCAACCGCAGGCCACGTTCTCGACCTGCTTCGGCGCGCCGTTCCTGCCGCGCCGGCCCGAGATGTACGGCCAGATGCTGTCCGACCTGATCGCGCGCAACGGAGTGGATTGCTGGCTGGTGAACACCGGCTGGTCCGGCGGCGGCTTCGGCGTCGGCCGCCGCATGCCGATCCAGCACACCCGCGCCCTGCTGAGTGCGGCACTCGACGGCAGCCTGGCCCGCGCCGAGTTCCGCCCCGACCCGGTGTTCGGCCTGATGGTCCCGACCGCGGTCCCCGGCGTCCCGGCCGAGGTGCTGGACCCACGCCAGGGTTGGGCCGACAAGGCGGCCTTCGACGCGGCGGCACGGGACCTGGCCAGCCGGTTCGAAGCCAATTTCGCGTCGTTCCAGGATGGCGTCGCGGCGGATGTGAAGGCGGCTGCGATCTGGGCCGCCGCTTGAGCATGAACATCGATCTCAAAGGGCGCACCGCCGTCGTCAGCGGCTCCACCGCCGGGATCGGCCTGGCGATCGCAACGGGATTGGCCGAGGCCGGCGCCGCCGTCGTCGTCAACGGCCGCACCGAAGCACGCGTGCAGCAGGCGGTCGAGGCGGTGCGGCACGCGGCCCCCGGTGCCCAGGTGAGCGGCATCGCCGCCGACCTCGCGACGGCCGAGGGGGTGAACCATTTCATCGCCGCGGCCGAGAGCGCGGACATCCTCGTCAACAACCTTGGCATCTTCGAGGCCACGCCGTTCCAGGACATCACCGACGCCGACTGGCAGCGCTTCTTCACCGCCAACGTCATGAGCGGGGTGCGCCTGTCCCGCCACTATTTGCCGGGCATGGTCGAGCGCGGCTGGGGCCGGGTGGTGTTCATCTCGAGCGAGTCGGGGCTGAACATCCCGGTCGAGATGATCCACTACGGCATGACCAAGACCGCCCAACTGGCCATCAGCCGCGGCCTGGCGGAATCGGTCGCCGGCACCGGCGTGACGGTCAACGCGGTGCTGCCCGGCCCCACCCTGTCGGAGGGCGTGGCTGGCTTCCTGACGGCGATGGGCGGCAGTAGCGACCCGGAGCAGGCCGGCCGCGAGTTCGTCGCCAAGCACCGCCCGACCTCGCTGATCAAGCGCCTGGCGACGCCGCGGGAGGTGGCGAACATGGTGGTGTACGCCTGCTCCCCCCAGGCATCCGCCACGACGGGCGCGGCGTTGCGGGTGGACGGCGGGGTGGTTCGCGGCCTCGGCTAAACGCCGGACCTGCTATCCCGCCCGCCGCATCAGGAACAGCGCCTGCTCGCCGAATAAATTCGCCAGCCGCGGCGCGCGGCGCCATGGCGACCGCCGCCCGGCCTCGTCCACCGCGAGCCAGCGCTCCACCGCGTAGCCCTCACGCGCGCAAAGCTCGAAGAAGTCGCGGATCGTGCACGGGTGGATGTTGGGCGTCTCATACCACGGCCGGTCCCACACCGCCGTCATCGGCATCCGCCCGAAGCGCAGCAGCTGCCAGCGGACCAGCCAGTGGCCGAAATTGGGAAAGCTCACCAGCGCGCGCGTGCCGATCCGCAGCATCTGCCGCAGCACCTCGCGCGGCCGCTCCACCGCCTGCAGGGTGCGGCTGAGCACCACGTAGTCGAACGCGGCGTCAGGATAGTGCTCCAGGTCGGTGTCCGCGTCGCCGTGCATCACCGGCAGGCCGTGCGCCACAGCGTGCGTCACCTGCGCCATGTCGATCTCGATGCCGCGCGCGTCGCAGCCGCGGGTGCGGAACAGGTGCTCGATCAGGCTGCCATCGCCGCTGCCGATGTCCAGCACGCGCGAGCCGGGCAAGATCATCTCGCTCATCAGCCGGAGGTCCAGCCGCATGTTCTTGGCGACGTAGCGGACCGGCTTGTGCCTCACGACGCCAGCCCGGCGTGTTCGGCGCACCCGGCCAGGAAGCCGCCGAGCGTGCGGTGGAAGTCCGGCTCGTCCAGCAGGAACGCGTCGTGGCCCTTGTCGGTGGCGATCTCCACGAAGCTGACGTTCGCCGCCGCCCGGTTCAGCGCCCGGGCGATGGCGCGGGACTGCGCGGTCGGGAACAGCCAGTCGCTGCTGAAGCTCACCACGCAGAACCGGGTGCGCGTGCCCCGGAACGCCGCCGACAGGTCGCCGTCGTGCTCGGCCGCGAGGTCGAAATAGTCCATCGCCCGCGTGATCGTGAGATAGCTGTTGGCGTCGAACCGGGTGACGAAGCTGCTGCCCTGGTGCTGCAGGTAGCTCTCGACCTCGAACATGTCGCCGAACAGGCTCAGCGCCTCGCCGCTCCGCAGTCGCCGGCCGAATTTGCGGGTCAGCGCCTGCTCCGACAGGTAGGTGATGTGCGCCGCCATCCGCGCCACCGCGAGGCCGCGCGCGGGCACCCGGCCGCTCTCCCAGTAGCGCCCGTCCAGGTAGTCGGGGTCGGCGTAGATCGCCTGCCGGCCGACCTCGTGGAAGGCGATGTTCTGCGCCGAGTGGAACGACGCCGTCGCGATCGGCACGGCGGCGAACACGGCTTCGGGGAAGGTCGCGGCCCACTCCAACACCTGCATCCCGCCCATGGAACCGCCGACCACGGCGAACAGCCGCGCGATGCCGAGATGCTCCACCAACCGCTTCTGCGCCCGTACCATGTCGCGGATGGTGACCGGCGGGAAGTCCGTGCCCCACGGCTCCCCCGACCCCGACCCCGACCGCGGGCTGCGCGGCCCGGTCGAGCCGATGCAGCTCCCGAGCACGTTGGCGCAGATCACGAAGAACCGGTCGGTGTCGACCGGCCGCCCTGGGCCGACCACCGTCTCCCACCAGCCGGACCGGCCGGTGATGGGATGCCGGTCCGCGACGTACTGGTCGCCGGTTAGCGCATGGCAGACCAGCACGGCGTTGCTGCGCTCGCTGTTCAGCTCGCCATAGGTGCGGAACGCCACCGTCATGCGGTCGAGCGAGAGGCCGCAGTCGAGGCCGAACGGCTCGTCGAAGGTGACGTGCGCATGCGCGACGTCCGGCAGCGTGTGTGACTGGTCCATCCCGCGCCTTGAATAGGCCCGCGCACGGCCCGGCGGCAATATCGGACCGGGACGTGTAGGTTTGCAGACGGGGGCGTTTGCAGATGTGTGCGCAGACGCTATCACTACCCCGCCCCTTTCCGGCCGATCGAACCGCGATGTCCAGCATGCTTCAAACGATCCCACCTCCTGAAACCGACCTGGCGCCATTGCGGGCCGAGCTCGACCGCTTGGACACCGCCGTGCACGATTTGCTGATGCGCCGGGCCGAAGTGGTGGGCCGCATCGCCGCGACCGGCGTCAAGGGCCGCGTGGCCATGCGGCCGGGGCGCGAGGCGTCGATCATCCGCCGGCTACTGGCCCGCCACACCGGGATGCTCCCGGCAACCGGCATCGTACGCATCTGGCGGGAGCTGATCGTCGCCAACACCAGCTTGCAAGGGCCGTTCTCGGTGGCGGTCTGCGACCCTGGCCCTGCCCGCGCCCTCACCGCCGTGGCGCGCGAGCATTTCGGGCCGCTGACCCCGTTGCGAACGCATAGCAGCCCCATCCGCGCCATCGAGGACGTCGGCGCCGGGCTGGTCACGGGCGCCGTCCTGCCGTTGCCGACCGAGGGCGAGCCGGACGCCACGGCGTGGTGGCCCGCGCTGCTCCACCGCGACGAGCCGCGCATCCACGTCGTCGCCCGCCTGCCATTCTGGGCGCCACGATCCGACGGCGCGCCCGATGCGCAAGCCTTCGTCGTCTCGGCCGCCGCACCGGACCCAAGCGGCGAGGACCGCTCGCTACTGGGCTTGGAGGTAGCGCTGGACACCAGCCGAGCGCAACTCGCGGCGGCGATGGCAACCGCTGGCTTCGTGCAGGGCGCGACCATCCTGCGTCCCGATCCAGGTTCGGCGTTGGCGCATGCGCTGGTCGATGTGGACGGCTTCGTGACCGACGGCGATCCGCGCTTGGCCGTGCTGACCTCGGCGCTAGGGTCCGCGTCTGTCCTTGGCGCCTACGCCGTGCCCGTCACGGGCGACGCGCCTTGACCCTCCAACCCCGCCCAGCGATCCTGAGGGTGTCTCCTTACGTCGGCGGCGAGGCTGAATTGGCGGGCGTCAACCGGGTCGTCAAGCTGTCCAGCAACGAGGGCGCGTTCGGACCGCCCCCGGCCGCGATTGAGGCCGCGCGCCAGGCCGCGGGCGAGTTGCACCGCTACCCGGATGGCGGCTCGACGGCGCTGCGCCGGGCGATCGGCGCGCGTTTCGGGCTCGACCCGGCGCGGATTGTGTGCGGCGCCGGGTCGGACGAGTTGCTGGCGTTGCTGATCTCCGCCTACGCTGGGCCGGGGACCGAGATCATCATGACGGCGCACGGCTTCTCCATGTACGCCATCGCCGGCGAGGCGAGCGGGGCGCGCGTGATCAAGACGCCGGAGCGGAACCTGGCTGCCGACATCGACGCGATGCTGGCGGCCGTCTCGCCCGCGACCCGCATCGTGTTCCTGGCCAATCCCAACAACCCGACCGGCAGCCTAGTACCGGAACCCGAGGCCGCCCGGCTGCGCGCCGGCCTGCCGCCGGACGTGCTGCTGGTGATCGACGCCGCCTACGCCGAATACGTCGAACGGCCCGACTACGACCCCGGCGTGGTGCTGGTCGACGCGGGCGACAACACCGTCATGACGCGCACCTTCAGCAAGATGTTCGGCCTGGGCGGCTTGCGGCTCGGCTGGTGCTACGCGCCCCCAGCGGTGGCCGACGTGCTGAACCGGCTGCGCGGACCGTTCAACGTCAGCCTCGCCGCCCAGGCCGCCGGGATCGCCGCGCTGTCAGAGCGGGGCTGGGTCGAGGCCGGGCGCGCCCACAACACCGCGCAGCGGGCAAGGCTCGCCGCCGCGTTGACGGATGCCGGCATCCGGGTTTGGCCGAGCGAGGGAAATTTCGTGCTGGCCGACTTCGCCACCCCCGGCCTCGCCGCCGCGGCCGACGCCGCCTTGCGCGCGCGAGGGGTGATCGTGCGGGCGATGGGCGGCTACGGCCTGCCGCACTGTCTGCGCATCACGGTCGGCACGGCCGAGGAGGTCGCGATCGTGGCCGACGCGCTCGCGACGTTCATGGCGGCCCAGCGCGTCGATGCCTGAACCGCTGTTCCAGCGGCTGGCGCTGATCGGCATGGGGTTGATCGGCAGCTCCGTCGCGCGGGTGGCCCGCAAGCGGGGCGACATCGCCGCCGAGATCGTCGCCAACGCGCGCACCCAGGCGACGCTCGACCGGGTCGCCGAGCTGGGGATTGCCGACCGCTGCGAGATCGACCCGGCGAGCGCCGTCGCAGGCGCCGACTGCGTCATGCTGTGCGCCCCCGTCGGCGCGTATGCCGAACTCGCCGCCGCGATCGCGCCGCATCTGGCGCCGGGTGCCATCGTCACGGATGTCGGCTCCACCAAGCAGTCGGTGATCCGCGACGTTGCGCCCTTGCTGCCCGCCGGCGTCCATTTCGTGCCGGCGCACCCGATGGCCGGCACCGAGTATTCCGGCCCCGATTCCGGCTTCGCCACCTTGTTCGAAGGCCGCTGGTGCATGCTGACGCCCCCGCCCGGCACCGACGAGGCGGCGGTGGAGCGCATCGCCGAATTGTGGCGGCGCTGCGGGTCGATGATCGAGTTCATGACCCCGGCGCACCATGACCGCGTCGTCGCCATCGTCAGCCACCTGCCGCATCTGCTCGCCTTCATCATCTGCGGCACCGCCGAGGACCTCGCGGGCGAGAGCCGGCAGCAGGTCCTGAAATACGCGGCCGGCGGCTTTCGCGATTTCACCCGCATCGCCGCCTCCGACCCGGTGATGTGGCGCGACGTGTTCCTAAACAACCGCGAGGCGCTGCTGGAGATGCTCGCCCGCTTCACCGAGGACGCGCAGGCGATGGGGCGCGCCGTCCGGTGGGGCGACACCGCCTACATCGAGGGCCAGATCGAGCGGGGACGGAAAATCCGCCGCAGCCTGATCGAGCTGAACCAGGCTTGATTCGGATGTCCGCCGCCACCGCTGCCCGCCGTCTTTCGTCACGGCGCCGCAGGCGTGGGAGAGCCAGCAGGCGTAGACCTTAATACGAAACGGGCTTCGAGGCGACGATCACATCCGCAGCAAAATTATTTGCAATCTGGAATGAACATGCTACGAGATCACGAACGCGTGAGATCGTGCTGATTGGTCGAGCGTATTCAAGGATCCAAGAAGGAATTCACGAGATGACGCAGCGTGACGGGATCGAGTTTACCATGAGCAACATTTCACACGCCCCCACGGGCGCTGAGGTTCTCGCGATGGTTCAGCAGGCTCGGGCGCGAGATGACGACGACGAGGTGCTCTATTTATCGCGGTTGGCTCATGAGCTGCTTGAGGCACAACGACAGTTGACTGGGTAGAGATACCGTTGATTTGCTTTTGAGTTTTGATACGTTAGGCAAAAACCCTAGGATTTTCTTTAAAAAGGATCCCAAAAAACCCGATTGAAGTTTCCTATTCGCGTATTTAACTAAAACCAGATAATACCATAAGATATCCAGAGTAATATTCTTGGGTACATTCATAAATATCATTTGTGATTGTTCTAGAAGTACATCCGCTTAATAGTGATCTATTATAATCTATTTAAAACGATCGAAACGATTTCTACATACGAGAATTAAAGATCCAGATTGGATTTTTCAGAAAAGATTTCTACCCGGCTTTCGAGAGATCGAGGCGGTCCCGCGACCGTGCCGACGCCAATCCGGCAAGGAGGCCTATCCTGTCCCACGACAATGCGAAAAGCCCGCTCCTGGAAAACCAAATCGAAGCCGTGATGGGAAACCTGCGGCTCGTGGTCCACACGGGCGGGTCGACCGGGCAGGCGACGTGGCATGTGGCCAAAAGAGCCTCGCCGTCCGCCGATGCCGCATGGGTGTCGATCGCTTGCGGACAGGAAAATACGACAACAGCCGCGATGAGCATGGCTGAGGCCGAAGCGGCCCGGCTGACCCACGCCGCCATCTCCCACAACCCGCCACCCACCGAGCAGGCGCGTTTGGAGCACCTTGGAGAGCCTGTTGCACAATCGCCTTCGGGAACGTCGTGATGACGTGTCTTGGTGCGTTTCGGTGTTGACGGGCTTGGTGAACCACGATTCGATCGTTGCTCTCCCACGACACGGACCACGCGATGGCG
>JAABUX010006722.1_pt1 | contig 13642 bp, 17 predicted proteins | sample 5561851 | NCBI WGS metagenome assembly JAABUX01 (sample SAMN10711883, study PRJNA513361) | rock metagenome | isolation source: Antarctica rocks | place: Antarctica: Victoria Land, Richard Nunatak red sandstone | collected 2016-01-03 | reverse complement strand
GGACTCTTAGCACGGCGTCGATGTGGAACAGATACGCTTCCAAGTGCTCCGCCTCGCGACGCAACTCGACGATGCGCCCCGCGACGCTGGACCGCTTCTCGCGCAAGCCCGAGATGATGAATGTGTCGCCCATGCTATGGTGGCCGTGTTCTGGATCAACGGCCCCGTGGTGGCGGCTGCTACCTAATACCGAGAACTTGGCGGACCCGACACGATTCGAACGTGCGACCTTCGCCTTCGGAGGGCAATTCCTAAAGATTGCTGGGCTTTAAGCAGACTTGCTGAAGGCTGCTAATTTATTGAGGTGTATGGATAACCTGTTGCCTCTCGGTGTTTGCGTTTGCGTAGGCGTGCGCCACGGTGCTACCTTTAACCTACCTTGAGGTGGCGATGCCAGACAATGGGCGGGCAAAAGCGAATAGGGCTGCGGGACGTGCGTGCGCTGCCTACGGACTCGGAAATCTGGGACGCGGCGGTGGCTGGGTTTGGTGCCCGGCGGCAGAAAGGCGACGCCATCGCCTACGTGGTTCTCTACCGAACCCGTGAAGGCCGCGCACGACGCTATACCATCGGTCGGCATGGTGCGCCCTGGACCCCTGAAACGGCACGCGAGGAAGCCCGCCGTCTGCTGGGCGAGGTGGCGCGAGGCAGCGACCCTTCTGCCGACAAGAAGGCCGCCCGAAGCGCGGTAACGATTGCCGAATTGTGCGACGCCTACATGGTCGACGCTGAGGCGGGGCGGCTGCTCACGCGCGTGAAGCGGCCTAAGAAGGCCAGCACCATTCGGTCGGACAAGAGCCGGATCGAAGGCCACATCAAGCCGCTACTCGGCCGGCTGTCGGTGGCCACGGTCACGACGCAGGATATCGAGCGGTTCATGCAGGCCACCGCCGAGGGCAAAACGGCGCGCAAGGGCAAGACTGGTAAAAAGCGCGGTTTGTCAAACGTCCGCGGCGGTATCGGCACTGCAAGCCGGGCGGTTGGGCTGCTGGGGGCGATCTTCACCTATGCCGTCCGGCGGCGTATGCGGACCGACAACCCGGTGCATGGCGTTATACGACCGGCGGATGGCAAGCGGGAGCGGAGGCTGTCCGACCTGGAGTATGCCGCCCTTGGAACTGCACTGCGCCGTGCAACCGATGAGAATGTCTGGCCGGCAGCGGTGGCTTGCACGCGGTTCCTCGCTCTGACCGGCTGGCGGAGCGGAGAAGCCCTGACGCTGCAGTGGCAAGATGTGGACCTCGCTCGCCGCACTACCGTTCTGCCCGACACCAAGACGGGCCGCAGCATCCGCCCCCTGTCACACCCAGCCTGTGACCTGCTGACGAAGCTCGATCACATTGGAGATGTGGTGTTCCCGCCGACGCGAGGCGAGGGGACGATGGCCGGCTTTCGCAAGCTGTGGAACCGCATCCTTCGCCTGGGCGGGCTGCCCGAAGACATTACGCCACACACACTGCGGCACTCGTTCGCCAGTTTGGCCGGCGATCTTGGATATAGCGAGCCGACTATCGCCGCGCTGATCGGCCACAAGGGTGCAAGCGTCACGAGCCGATATATCCATGCAGCCGATGCCGTGTTGCTGGCCGCTGCCGACGTGGTGGCCACGGAGACAGGCGCGCGCATGGGCTTTGTGAGGTCGGCCGCGAAAGTCGTTGAGTTGCGCGCAGGCTGAACAATCCACGCCCGGCGGCACCGGGTATTAAAGCGGCCCGGCGGATGCTGAAACATCCGGTCCGGGCCTGACCCCGAACATGGAGCAAACCCATGGGTAAGGCTGACGACGACGGTATCACACCGCCTCAAGGCGAGGCACCGAAACCAATCGATCCGCTCGACTTCAGTGCTTGGTCCAGTACCACACCCCCTCTTCCCTCGCCCGGGCCTATCTCAAATGCTCCGCCGCCCATCAAGCCGCTTCGGCATACTGCCACTGTTGTGGCACCGCCGCCCTCTGGTTTGCTCCCATCACGGCCAATGGCGGTCAGCATGACAACGGATAAGGGGTCGACCGATCCGCTCCCAGATATCCCGCCCGAATGGCTGCCGCTAACCGATCTGCCAGGATCAGTTGCGCGCTGGTACGGCGTAAGCGTAGCGACCGTTGCGGCCGAAGTGGTTGAAGCTGTTTGGACGGGAGAGCTACGGACCGCGCATCGCATCGCGGGTGTCGAACCCTGCGGGCACTATCGAAAATTGCCGTGTGGCCTTGTGAGGAAGAATGAGGGGGCCTGGGGTAAGTTGCTTGATGTCGATGGCCGGGCCGTTCCCGATAGCTGGATTGTTGCGGACGACTGGACGGTCGCTGAGGTCGATCGGCGAGACGGAACCGTAGGCGGGTGGGCCGAAAAGGACGGTCCCCGGAAGCGGCTTTCTATCGAGGTTTTTTGGAAGGCGGTGAAGGATTTCTCCGCGATTCGGGTGTGGCGATGGAAGCAGGAGAACGTGCCGCAGCTTCCGAGCGGACCCGGCCGTGTTGCGCCCTCGGTTGCACCGGTCCCAGTCACCGCCTCACGGGGCGGTGCGCCAGCAAAATACGATTGGAATGCATTCACGCGTGAATTGATCCGAACCGCAAATGTAGATGGATTTGCAACGCGAACCGAGATGGCGGCGCACATGCGGAAATGGGTTGCCGAGAATTGGCTGGCGCAACCGGACGAGCGGACACTTCAGCGGAAGCTCGCAGAACGCTATCCGACCGACCTCCCAGAATAATGGGTTTGCGAGTTCTGTCGGGTTCTGCCGTGTGCCCTTCCGGCGCTCCGATTATCAGCAGCCATCGTAATCTAGCGGGAACGCTCGCAAGCCAAAGGTGCCGGATGGCAATTTCAATTCCTGAAAACCCAAGCGCCCTTCTACGGCGCACGGCGACCGCCGAAGCGCTGACTGAGGCGGGCTACCCTGTCAGTGGGAAGACGCTCGCGACAAAGGCCGTGCGCGGCGGTGGGCCGACCTACCATGTATTCGGGCGAACCGTGCTGTACCGCTGGAGCGATGCACTGGCCTGGGCGGAAGGCCGCCTGTCTGCGCCGCGACGGTCCACTTCCGAAGCCGACGCTGTGCGCCAGCCTGCCGCTTGCCGTGTTGTCTGAAACGAAACCGCCAGCTCCGTGAGGGAGCCGGCGGTGGATCGGGCAGGCACTGTGCTTTGGGGGCACGACCACTGTATTCGATCCGGCGCGCGGACTCAATCACTGGGCAGGTCCTGTAACGGAACCTGTAATCGTGCACACGACACGATCGCGGGGCGACGCATCCGCTGGTGACCACCTAAACCGCCACCAGCGCAATGCTGCCGCCACACAGCCATTGAACCGTGCCGAGACAATTTGCCTCGCCTGCGACTACCTCGCCAACCTCGCGGACCCTATGGCGCCAGACCGCACCAGCGTCCTCCTCGGTAGCGGAGCAGCCCGCGTATTCCACGACAAGAGTAAGATGCGGAGGCAGGCATGACCGCTGTGGAACGTCTCCGCCTTGAGCGAGGCGTGCGTCATCTGCATTCCCTTGGTGCACGCGCGGTGTTCGAGATGATGGACGAGATGGCGAAGCAGGGTGGCAACATCGCGTGCATCTTGCGCCTGCTAACCCAGTTCGAGCGGCTGACGCCGGAGATGGTGCGCGCGGCCGGGGGACACCTGATGCCATGCCACAAGCTGCGGGTGGTTCCGGGCGATTTGCGAAGGCTTGCCCGATGACCTCCGCATCCTCCGCCTACATCACAGTGCTGCGCGCCCGTGGCAGCATACGCCTCGCCAAGCGACGCCATCCTGATGGCCGGATTGAGGATTACGATAACGCCCGCACCCTGGACGGCTTCACGGTGCCTGTCCCGGATTTGGCCGCGGTCCTGGCGCTCTTGCATCGACTGGCGCCGCGCGCGGACTGCTGCGCGATCCGCGGCGAGCTGCTGGCCGGCGAAACTGCCGTGGGCATCCGACGCCTGCTGCATCCTGACAAGGAAACTGGCGACTTACCCACCCTGCGCGACGTGCCGCGGCGGTGGCTGGCGCTGGACGTGGAAGGCGTGGAGTTGCCCCCTGACGTGCCTGCATCCGACCTGGCCCGGTGCGCGGCGGTGGCGTTCACCAGGCTGCCGGCCGAACTGCACGGCGCTGCCTGTATCGTTCAAGCGAGCGCCTCCCATTCGTTCAAGCCGGACCTGCGCCTGCGCCTGTGGCTGTATCTCGACCGGCCAGTATGGGGGCACGAACTCAAGCGGTGGCTGCGGGGCACGCCCTGCGATCCCAGCGTGTTCGGTGCAGCGCAGCCGATTTACACGGCACGGCCGACTTTTGCGGATGGCTTGGCTGATCCCCTGCCAACGCGATTGTTGGTGCAGCCCGGGCGACCCGTGGTGACTGTGCCGGCCCCCGAGCTGCTGGCACCACCACCGCCGACGCGTCCAGCGAGCCCCGCCGTCGCCCCGCCGGAGCGGGCGCACGCGTACATACGGGCGGCGCTGGTGCGGGCGGCACTTCGCATCAGCACGGCCCAACATCCCGGCCGACATCCCGCCATCGTGAGCGAAACGGCACGGCTGGCTCGGTTCGTAGGCCCTGGCCTGCTGTCGGCAACTGTCATCGCGGACGTGGTGCGCGAGGCTGCCCGTATGGCTGGCAAGAACGACGCGGGCGAAGTGTCCGCCGCCATCGCCTGGGGGCTGGCGAACCCGTGGACTGCAGGCCCTTTGCCAGAGACGCATCATGGACGGTGACGCGACGGACCCCGCCGCCCATTCTGCCGCTGAAGATTTGGTGAGCCGGGCGCTGGGCAAACCGCGGCTGTTCGTCCAAGTCGCGGACCCGGACTTGACGGTAGCGGCGCTGCGCGACGTGCTGGCCGCAACCGGCCGGTTCTACGATCGCGGCACGCCGGTTCGCCTGGCCTATGACCAGCAACAGGGCGGCACCGTGGCGCATGTGCTTACGCCTGAAGGCATCGTCCGCGAGACGCACGGCGTCTGCCGCCCCTACACCTTGCGCGGGCGGGGGGAGCGATTGGAGGAGATCAACGTGGCGCTGCCGAAAAGCACCGCGCTGATGTACCTCGACTGGCGCGGGGAATGGAACCTGCAACCCTTGAACGGCATCGCCAGCGCCCCCTTGCTGGACGAGACTGGGGGTATTGTGGCGGCGGAAGGCTATGACGTCCGCACTGGCATGTGGTGCGAGAATGTCCCGGACCTAGCCGGGCGGGTGCCTGACCGACCGACCCGAGACGAAGCTGCAGCGGCGCTGCTGGCCCTGCGTCGCACCTTCCGCACCATCGCCTTTGCCGATGCGTCCACCGTGGCGGAGGCGGGGCAGGACGTGGGGGTGGTGGACATGGACCTCGCCCCCGCCGCAGACGAGAGCGCGGCGCTGGCCGGGCTGCTGACCGCGATATCCAGGCCAAGCCTCCCGCTTGCGCCCGCCATGCTGATCCGCGCGGCGCAAAGCAGCGGCGCTGGCACCGGCAAGGGGCTGCTCGCCCGCGCCATCTGTGCCATCGCCTATGGCCGGCAACCCGGTGCGGTCACGGGCGGCAGCACCGGAGAGGAACTCGAGAAGCGGATCGGCGCCGAGCTGATGGGCGGCGGCCCGGTGCTGTTCCTAGACAACCTGAACAACCAATCCCTGCGATCGAACGCCCTGGCGAGCGCGATCACCGAACGCCCGTCGCGGGTGCGGGTGCTGGGCACGTCCCAGATGGTGACGCTAAACGCGACGGCCTTCATCGTGCTCACCGGCAATGGGCTGCACGCGGCCGAGGACCTGGCGCGCCGCTTCATCACCTGCGAGCTCGACGCCGGCTGCGAGGACCCGGAGGCGCGGCTGTTTCATGGCGATTTGCTGGCGGACGTGACCGCACGCCGGGCCGACCTGCTAGCGGCGGCGCTGACCATCTGGCGGTGGGGGCGGCAGGCGAAGGCCGGAGAGATCAAGGCAGGGTTGCCGCTGGGCAGCTTCAGCCAGTGGTGCCACTGGGTGCGCGACCCCCTACTTGCCCTCGGTTGCGCCGATCCGGCCGAGCGCATCGCGGAGGCTAAACAGCGTGATGGGCGCCGGCAACACGACGCCGCCTTGCTCACCACCTGGTACGCCCGGCACCAAGCCGCCCCGAAAAAAGCGGCGGACCTGGACCCTGACGTAGTGAAGCTGATCGACCCGCAAGGTCGCGGACGACAGTTCCAGGCGGCGACGCTGGTCCGGATGGCCGGCACGCGGGCGGGCGGGTTCGTGCTCACCAGCCAGGCCACCGGGTATTGGCAAGGCACGACATACGCGGTTTTTCCTACGAAGGACAAAACGCATAGGCATCATAGGCATCATAGGCATGCTCCTGAACAAGATTAGAGGGTTACGGACGCATATCTCCGCCTATGACGCCTACGCCCCTTGATGCCTCTCCCGAAGTTCTGCCGGCTACTGACCCCAAGGCCCCCTATGATGCCTATGATGCCTATGACCTCCGGGCCGTCGGCAATTCAGATGATGCGGAGGTTGTCGTATGAGCGCAGGGTCGGCGCTGCTGCTCGACCTCCGCGAAGCAGGCGCGACCATGCGGTTGACCGCTGGGACTGTTGGCCCGGAACTGCGCTTGCGGGGTGCGTCGCCCGCATTGCCGGACCGAGTGCGGGCTTGTAAGCCCGAGCTGCTGACGCTGCTGACCATCCCTGCTAGCGACGTTGAGCCGACCCCAAACCACCAGCCGATGCGTCCTATGATCCCTACCCCAATTGCCCCAAGCTGCTTTTCATCGACACGCCCCTGGCCCCCCTGGCACGAGGGCGTTACCCGCTTGCAAGCGATGCCTCCCCCTGCTGGCTTTACTCCCGGCCGCTGAGCCCGCGCATGTCTGGACGCGGCCGGGCTGCTGCTGGACCGGCACGGGGCGGAACTGCTCGCGCTGGGCTGGACGGCGGCCGACGCCTTTGGGCTACAGCCCAATGCACCCGGCGCGGCGGTGGACTGCTACGGGCTTGCGCTGCTGCTGGACGGCGGCACGCTCGCGGAGCTGACGGCCGAGGGTGCCCGGATCGCCCGGCCGAGCGGGGCCGAGCTGCGTATGCGACGCGGGGCGGGCCGTCCTTCGGTGCCGGCTTGGGAGTTAGATCAGGGTCCTGCTGAATGACCGCAGGCGAGCCAACCCCGACGGTCAAGGACCGATCAGATGTGCCCGGAAGCAGACATTCGGAGGTGTGGCGTTCCGGCAGCTTCGCCCGGCATCCCGACTCTGGCCGAGCGAGACCTGGCCGCGGCAAGGGAACTGCTTCAAAGGCAGGAGCACGCACGTTCAACACGGGAAACTTTGCAGGTCGACCTACGACGCCAGCGGCCTGGAGTTGGCCGTCGACTAGATGCGCAGTCGCTGCCCATGCCCTCCCTTCACCGCTGAGTTTGGTCCTTGGGGAGAGTCGATCCGATGCCCTGATTCATGATTGTGTTTTGGCTTGGTATCTTGTCGCCCACGTAATACAGGGCACCAAGTAGTAACCGCGACATTGGATCTCGTGGTTTGGCTTTGAAAGTCTTCCCGACTGCATCACCGTCGCCGCCGGACCTTACTAGGTCTGCTTGGCCATCGGTTGTACGCTCCGCACTGAGAAAGTACATAATCTTAAGAAATTCAGCCTGCTTTACAGCTTGTTCCCGGGCAATTTCTGGTTTGATGACTTTTTTAACAATCTTATTGTAATATGTGCGCTCATTAGCTGTAAGGACTCCAAGATTTACCTTACCGCCCATCTGCGGATGCTTAGTAATAACTCCATCAATCCAAGCGATTGCCGATGAAACTAATTTAGAATTCTGGGACTTCATTTGGATAAAGGTGCTTTCTGCAATAGAAAGCGCCATTGGAATATCGCATGAAGTGGAAGAACTAGGAATAGTTAGCTTTACTGACTGATCTGCAAGCTTATCAGTGAGGGCATGGATAACTTCCTGAAGTATGATGCCATTTTCTACCTTATCGCTCTCTGACGATTTCCCACTAGCATCATTCATAGCAATGTTCCACAAGTTCTTTATGGATACAATATCTCTTTCACGCTCACTGTTGAGATAAGACTGGATTGAAGTAAATACTAACTTAGATCGTATCTCGGTAAATTTTACTAAATCGGCTTTAGACATAGTATCTATAAGGGGTTTATCAGAGCCTTTGGGAAGATTTGCTAACAAAACCAGTTGTTGTTGTAGAAGAGGCGCTTGCGCCTTGGATATCTCTCCGTCTTCTTTTATTATCGCGAAAGATTCCTGACTCGCAGCTAGTTCTACTGTACAATCACTCGTTTGAACCGGTACGGCTGCATTTGCTGATGCATTGGACAACCAAGTAGCCGAAGCTAATATAAACACACATAGAACACGCACAGGATTCGACCTTAATCGTTCTTGTTGTTGAATTTCACACATTTCGACCGGCCCGCAAAATCTACTCCCGGGCCGGAAGTTAGGGTGCCGCCGTTTTCGACCCAAGTCGGTCATCTAGCTAAGATGAAGCTGTGCTCTCAGGGCGGCTATTCTCGTCTCTGCATCATCGCCATTTTACGCCGGTAGCGAGCCGGAAGCCAGTGATCCGACTCTTTTAGGAAGCTTTCGACATCTGCCCGTGAAAGACATGTTACGTTCGTTGAGGGTTCGCCCACATATAAACCGCTGGATTGGAAAAGAATGACCGGGAACGCCAAGCCTCGATAGTCGTCTCGATTCAATACCGCTCTACCTGTCTTGACCTGGACCTGAGCATGGCTACCGTCCTGAGGCTTAATCACCAGGTATTCAAAGGCCAGCGTGTCTGCCTTCCGAGAATTAGGGACTACGAACCATCCTTGGCTCTGAAGGTAGAGAAAAACTAAGTCTTCGACCTCCTCCGAGTCGAGAAGGGAGAACACGTCAGGAGCAGCAAGCACATCCTCGTCGAGCGCGTATATTCTGGCATTAGAGCGCTGATTCCAAACGAACTTAGAATAAGTGATTGCAGTCGGATCAGCAATCGCCTGTAGCACCCGATTAGGCCTAAAACTCGCCACTACCTTCCCTGGCACGTCATCGATAGTGAGCTTCGCGAACTCAACACGAAATACGTTTCCTATGTCGATATCCTTCCTGCGTGAATACTCAGTCGTGTAATACTCCCAACCAGATAGCGCCCTTGCAAGATAGTAGTTGCCTTGGGGATCACGGGTCCAAACAAGACACCCTTCTTTAATCCTATTGTTTATGTAATTACAGGTATCCAAATTCCTATAGAGATCTTTCGCCTCAGAATGGTAGATTTCCCAATCCGTTGTATTTCTATTGGTTTCTGTCCGCCAGCCAACTCCAAGAATTCCTTCATCTAGGCAGTAGGCGAAGGTGTCGGGCATGTTTGCCTCGCCGCCATCAGGTCGCACGTGCAATCTGAAAAGACACATTTTTAGATCGGAGCCTTCCAACCACAACGTCTACTCTGCCGACTATCTGATCAATTGCCACACTGCCATTTCTGGCCATGTTGGCCTATCTGCAAGTGTCAGCCTTTCTCATTTTCCACATCAAAGCAAACGTTCTGCTTTCCACCAGGTCCGGTCATTGCAAGGGGCCGGTGGTCTTCGACATGGGCAAGCCAGCTTGGCCTATCCTCGATCCCTCGCCCGTTCTTCCCGGTCCGTTTCTCGCCGTGATGTGGCAGACTACCTGCAAGCTGCATCGAAACGTCCGCGGTCATGGGCTGACGTTGTAGCGAGGCCTTCGTCCGGGTGCTTCTGCAAGCGTTGCCTCGGCCGGCGGTGGTGGCTGGATACAGGGGCTCGGAGCGGCTGGCGGGGCTGGACGTGCTGGGTGGCGGAGTGGTGGGACATGGCAACAGAGACGACGACGTGAGCAAGCCAACGCAGAACGCCAGTGAAGGGAGCACCCCACCCGAGGTGGCACAGGACACTTTCGTGCGGGCCGGCAAACTCGGGCCCGCCGACGCCGTGCGGCTCCGGCAAACCGCTGTTGAACGGCGGCAGCAGGCCATCCGGCTTGCCGCTGATGGTGATCGCATCGGCGCCAAGGTCGAAAGCGACATGGCCGACCGGTTCGCCCAAGCTGCGGCGCTGGCGCTTGACCCGGTGCTGCACACGACCGGCCGGGTGGCAGTGGGCAACGGCGGCGAGCTTGCGATCGGCACGCAGGCCATGCAGCCGTTTGTGGACACGGTGCGCGCAGAACCCGACATGGTGGTGGCCGACGCCAGCCGGCAAAGGATGGAGCTGGCGAACGAGGCGGGCGCATTCCTCCTTGGCCTGGACGCCGCCATGACGATCAAGGCCGGCAACAGCCTGGAGAAGATGCTGATGCACCAGGCCGCCGCGGCGCACGTCGCCGCCATGGACCTGCAGGCCGAGGCGCGCGAGTTGCGACGGGCCTATAAGCGAACCGGATATAACCACCACTCTCTGAGCGTGGAGGCAGGCCGGATGGTGAACGCATCCGCCCGGATGATGGACACGTACCAGCGCGCGCTGCTGACGCTCGAGCGGCTCCGCAACGGGGGCAAGCAGACGGTGGTGGTGCAGCACGTCACCGTAGCTGACGGCGGACAGGCGGTGGTGGCGGGCCAGGTAAAGCCCGGACCGAAGCAACACAGGGTGCGCAACGGTGGGGGGTGACGTGAAACAGCGCGACAACCCCATGCACCGGCTTTCGCAGGCCCTGGCAGTACCAAGGTGCGGTGCCCGGACCCGGAGCGCGGCTCCCTGCAAGTCACCAGCCATGCCGAACGGGCGTTGTCGAATGCACGGCGGCACATCGCCCGGCGCGCCGTCGGGTCCGGCGAACGGCATGTGGAAGCACGGGCTGCGATCGGCCGAGGTGATCGAGCGGCGCCGCCGTGCCGTGGCGAGCGGGCGGGCGCTACGGGATGCGATTGAAAAGCTATCGCGCATTGCAGCAGACAAGCCGTAACGGTCAGTTGCCATAAATCCGGCGTTCGCCAAGCGTCACGCGTCTGACAACCGCTGATGCGATATTGACGTATGCATGTCTCACGCTAGAACGATTGTCCCGTTAACCGGTGTTGTAATCCGACACTGAGCTGATCGTTCGAAAAAGAGGCTGATGTCAGAACTTGCGACGCCCGTCATTCGGTGGCGAGCGATGGTGGCACTGTCCCTTGTAAGGCGGTGCAGCTGGGGTTGCGCTACGTGCGCAAACGCCTCGCTACTTGAACCCTCGATTTATACATAAGGATACGTTCATGGCTTTTCTGCAAGTTTCTGCCCCGAAGTCCACTCTCGACCTCACCGGGCACACAGGCGACACTGCCATCGCATACGGCGACGGCGACACGATCAGCAGCGGCATGTATCCCGCCGGCGGCAACCACAACACCATTTATCTGGTCGGGCAGAACCAAACCTTTCTCAGCGCCTACTATAATGGCAACGACCAGGTGGCCATTTACGGCGACAACGACATCGCCAAGGTTTCCAACGGCAAGGTCACCACCTTTGGCCAGGGCGAAACGGTGAACATTTTCGGCACACCCATTCCCAACAACGCCACCAGCTCCGGCAACACCTCAGTCGCGGCGATGGGCGACAGCAGCGTGTTCGTCACCTGCGACGCCGGCCAGATGACCTTCCAGGGCGGCACGGGGTTCTCCGTCGTCCTGGCCGGTGGGGCGCAGAAAGCCGACGTTAATCTCGGCCAGGGCGGCGGCGTAGCCGTGGGCGGCGAGTTTACCGGCAACTCCCCCCGTGGGCCATTCGCCCGCGCCGAAAACACGCTGGTCGCTGGCCTCAAGCAATCCACGCTCTACGGCAGCAACCACGGCACGAACAATCTGATCGCCAGCGGCTCGGCCGGTGACGGCTTGGTCGGAGGGGAAAACTCCCAAAACGTCATGGACGGCCGCAACAGCACCGGCAACGACTTCATGGAGGGACACCAAGGCACCTACACCGCAGACAAGCCCGGTTTCGCCAACATCAGCAGCCCCGCGCCCTCGCCGTCTAACGTCATGTTTGCCGGCTCCGGCAATGACACGCTGGTCGCAGGCTCCGGCTACAACGAAATCCACGCGGGGTCCGGCGCCGACCTGATCGCCATTTTCAACAATGCGGCTAACCAAGTCGCCGGCGGGAACAACGTCGTCATCAACAGCTTCAAGCCCGGCGCCGACCACATTGACCTGATCGGCTACGGCGGCGCGACGGCCGACCTCCTCGCCGGAGCTGGCCATGCCAACGGCGGGACGCAGTTTAGCCTGTCCGATGGGGCGCACGTCAACGTGGCGGGCGTGAACCTGACGGCCAACGATATCTATCGTCAGGGCTAACCCCCGCTGGACTGACAAAGAACAACCGGTCAGGTCCGCCTGGCGGTTTACTTTCGTTCTTTAGTCGAAGTCGCGCCGCCAGCTGGGAAGGGAGCGGGACGCAGCCGGAGTTTCGTGATTTAGATCGAGATGCCGGCCACCAGGGCCTCTGATACGTGCAATCCGATCCGATCCATCGCTACGTCATCCATTAAGCGGCTTCCGTGTTTATGCTCATTTGCGCCCAGCGGATTGACGAATGGAGGAAGGTGGTTGAACGAGCGGGCGTTGGGGGTCAAACTTCCGATGCCATCTGTTGATGGCGGGGGGGAACACATGAGACTTACGGCCGCCTTCCTGCTTGGAGCAGCAATCTTCTTAGGAACTGCTTCGGTCGCACAGGCTGCAGGAAAAGAGCGAAGCGGAGGCCGCTCTGTCGGTCGTGCCGAAGACTATTCTTTCACTCGTGTTAAAAGCCACCCTGGCGGTCGTGCGAGGGGCGGAACTGCTTCGAACCATGATGACACTGTTCCTGGACTAGAACACGGAGCGCAAAACAAAGCCGTCGGCGGTCCCGGTGTCGCATGTAAGGCAGCAACGCCAATGGACACTGTGTTTGGGAAACAGGAAGCAGAGCAGAAAAACCAAGCGATTGATGACAATCACGAACAGGCTGGCGAGGCTTCTTACACACAGCCTCCAGCGCAAATGATACTCAGCTATCGGTGGGATGCGGACGTAACGTCTGCATTCCTGTGGGATTAAGCGCTCCTGTGGGATTAAGCGCTAGAGAGCAGAAGCCCGGGTCGGCACATCTCTCAACGGAGGTCTTCATTGTGCGGCCGACGTCGTGCTGTCCGTTAGGCAGAAAGCGGGAAAGAGGTAAAGGCGTCGATACACTTGACCATCTTGGCCGGAAAGGAGCTATGCGTGATCATCGACCGGACTCGCGCAGGTAAAGGGCGTGACAATGAACCGAGTGGCGGCAGGCGCCTCCGCATCGCGGCGAACGTCCTGCTGATTGTTCATCAGATTGAGACGGCCGGTATCACAAACTAGCGAGCTATTGTCGCTGCGCTAAGCGCGCGCGGCAACTGCATCGGGTGGGAGCACCGTGCGGGACCTTCTGGCGCGGGTCTAAGGGAACTACAAGGAAGTGGATCGCTCCATTCCTGCTACCTACACGCTACCTAGATGAATTTCTGATTAGAGATAAAATCTTCTAAGAGATTACAATGATTGGCGGACCCGACACGATTCGAACGTGCGACCTTCGCCTTCGGAGGGCGACGCTCTATCCAGCTGAGCTACGGGTCCGTCTCCGCTCCAAATAGCGCGGAACTGGGAAGTACGCTAGCCTCTGTGT
>JAABUX010006721.1_pt1 | contig 13643 bp, 12 predicted proteins | sample 5561851 | NCBI WGS metagenome assembly JAABUX01 (sample SAMN10711883, study PRJNA513361) | rock metagenome | isolation source: Antarctica rocks | place: Antarctica: Victoria Land, Richard Nunatak red sandstone | collected 2016-01-03 | reverse complement strand
TCGCCGCATGGAAAGGAGACCGCAACAAGAAGCACGCCAAGGCCGACTGGCAGTTCACCACCGCCGACGCCCGCGTCAAACTGAAGCGCCTCTACCCGACGTTGTGAATGACTCGGGGTACTAGTCGCGTGCGGCAGCCGCGTCCTGGTCGAATATCCGAAGCGCCCGGCTGAAGAAGTCTTCCTCGCCGAAGTTGCCCGACTTCAGGGCGAGCGTGAGGCCGGGATGTCGTGCGCCGACCGTATGCAGCACCGGCACGCCCGGCGCGATCGCGGCGCCGATCAGGAACGCCTCCAGCCCGAGCCGGTCGACCACCGCGCCGGAAGTCTCTCCTCCGGCGACGACGAGGCGGCCTGCGCCGGCCGCGACCAGCGCCTCCGCGAGATCGGCCATCGCCTGCTCGATCGTGTGCCCGACGACATCCGCGCCATGATCCTTCTGTAGCGCGCGCACGGACTCCGGCGTGCCGCTACTGGCGATGAGCACCGGGCCGCTGTCCATGCGCGCGAGGGCCCATTCGACCGCTGCCATGGTCTCCTCGCCGCCCGCCAGCAGCTTCTCGACATCGAGCCGCAGGCACGGCATCTGGCACTCGGCAGCCGCGATCTGACGCAGCGTCATCGCCGAGCAGCTTCCGGCCAGGATCGCGGTCCTTTCACCTTCGGCACTGGCCGGCAGGCGCACCGGCTCGGCCGCGGCGTGCGCGGCGCCGCGCGCCACCAGGGCACGCGCCAGGCTCGAGCCGAGGCCGGAGGCTCCCGTGGAGAGCGGCGTGTCGAGAGCCGCCTCGCCGATCGCATCGAGGTGGCGGGCGGCGACGGAGTCCGCGACCGCGGCGCCGGCGCCTCTCGTGGCGGCAGCGGCGAGGGCGGTGCGCACCGCGTCCGCTCCGGCCTCGACCACCGCCAGCGGCACCAGCGCCACCGGCTTGGCGCTTTGCCGGCCGAGCACGCGCACCAGGCTGGAGTCGCGCATCGGGTTGAGCGGATGGTCCTTCATCGGGCTCTCATGCAGGGGCATGTCGCCGACGAAGAGGTGCCCCTGGAACACGGTGCGGTTATTCTCCGGGAAGGACGGGTTTACCAGCACGATGCCGCCGCCGGCGCGCTCGCTCAGCGCGTCCAGGACCGGACCGATATTGCCGGCGTCGGTGGAATCGAAGGTGGAGCAGATCTTGAACAGGACATGTGCGGCGCCACGATCACGCAGCCAGCGCTCGGCTTCCAGCGAGACGGCCACGGCCCGGTCCGCCGGGATCGACCGGCTCTTCAGGGAGACCACGACCGCGTCCGCCGCCGGCAGGTCGAGTGCGGCACGCGGCACGCCAATGGTCTGCACCGTGCGCAGGCCGTTCAGCGACAGCATGCTGGCGAGGTCCGACGCGCCGGTATAATCGTCGGCGATGCAGCCCAGGACGATATTCATGCGGACGCTCCGTGCCGCTTGGCGGCGAACCGCTCGAACCAGCCGAGCCCATCGCGCGTGGCCCCGCGTGGCCGGTACTCGCAGCCGACGTAGCCGGGATAGGCCAGCCGGTCCAGTTCATCGAACAGGAACCCCCAGTTCAGCTCCTCGCCATCCGGCTCGGCGCGTGCGGGCACGCTGGCGACCTGGACGTGGCCGATGATCGGCAGCAGGCGACGCAGCGCCATCGTGAGGTCGCCGTGCATGATCTGCCGGTGGTAGAGGTCGAACTGCAACTTGAGGTTCGGCAGCGCCAACTCGGCGATGAGCTGCTCGGCGGCCTCGAAACTGTTCAGGAAATACCCCGGCATGTCGCGGCCGTTGATCGGTTCGAGCACCAGGTCGAGATCATATTCCTGCAGCCTGCCGGCGCAGAACTGCACGGCTTCGCGATAGGCGTCGCGTGCCGCGGGGTCGTCGGCGGACGCGATGCCCGCCATCAGGTGCAGCCGCCCGACGCCGGTGGCGGCGGCGTATTCGAGCGCCCGCGACAGGCCGTCCTTCAGCTCGGCGGATCGGCCGGGCAGGGCGGCCATGCCGCGTTCGCCGGCCGACCAGTTCCCGGGCGGCATGTTGAACAGCGCCACGGTGAGGCGATTGCGCTTGACGCGCTCGGCCACCACTTCCGGCGGCACCTCGTAGGGGAACAGGAACTCGACCGCCTCGAAGCCGGCATCGGCCGCGGCGTCGAAACGGTCCAGGAACGGATGCTCGTTGAACATCATGGTGAGGTTGGCGGCGAAGTTGGGCATGATACGGGGTTCCGGCGCGATCGGTGGGAATGACGGTCAGTCGGCAGAGGGCAGCGACAACCCCGCGATCATGGCATACAGCCGCGCCACCGACGCGTCGTCGTCGCGTCCCATTCCGGCCGCCGCGGTCATCAGGTACATCTGCAGCGCCGCCCCGGCGATCGGTACCGGGAACTGCGCCGCGCGCGCCATGTCGACGACGATGCCGAGATCCTTGGTGAAGATCTCGACGGCACTCTTCGGCGTGTAGTCGCCTTCGAGCACGTGCGGGATACGGTTCTCGAACATCCAGGAATTACCGGCGGACTTCGTGATGACCTCGTATACCCTGGCGAGATCGAGTCCCTGCCGCGCGGCGAAGGCGACCGCCTCGCAGGCGGCGGCGATGTGCACGCCGGCCAGGAGCTGGTTCACCATCTTGAACGCCGCACCGTGGCCTGCTTCCGCGCCCAGCTCGTAGAGGGTGCCGGTCATCGCATCCAGCGCCGGCCGGGCACGTTCGAAAGCGTCCGGGCTGCCGGATGCCAGCATCGTCAGGGTGCCGTCGGCCGCGCGGGCGGCGCCGCCGCTCATCGGCGCATCGAGATAGTGCCGGCCGGTGGCCTCCAGCCGGGCGGCGAGCGAGCGCGCCATCTCGGGCGCCATCGTCGCCGACGAGATGAACACCGCACCCTCGGGCATGGCGGCGGCGGAGCCCTGGGCGCCGAACAGCACGCTCTCAGTCTGCGCGGCGTTCACCACCGCGGCGACCACCGCCTCCGCATCCGTCGCGGCCTCCGCCGGGCTGCCCGCGATGCTGCCGCCCGACTGCGCCAAGCGTTCGGTGGCAGCCTGCGAGACATCGAAGCCGGCGACCGCGAAGCCGCCGCGAAGCAGCGACTGCGCCATCCCCAGCCCCATCGAGCCGAGGCCGATCACCGCCGCACGACGCGTGCCGCTCGGCGCCGTCGCGTGAAGCTGCGTCATGCTGACTTCCTTCCTGAGATATTCCCGAGGGTATTCATCGCTACGCGATCATGCCATGCATCGTCAGCGCGAAACCATGCCGGAAGGGTATCCTCGTGAACGAGACGAAGCTGCGCGAGCAAATCTGCATGTTCTCCCGCTCCCTGTTCGAGCGCGGGCTGACCGCGGGATCCTCGGGCAATATCAGCCTGCGCCTCGATGACGGCGGCTGGCTGATGACGCCGACCAACGCCTCGCTCGGCTTTCTCGATCCGGCCCGCTTGTCCCGGCTGGACGCGAAGGGAAACCTCGTATCCGGGGACGCGCCGAGCAAGGAGATCCCGCTGCACCAGGCGCTCTACGAGACCCGCGACGGCGCCGGCGCCATCGTGCATCTGCATTCGGTGCATTCGGTGGCAGTCTCCATGTTGCCGGAGATCGATGCGTCCGACGTGTTGCCGCCGCTGACCGCCTACTACGTCATGCGGGTGGGGGCCACGGCGCTGCTGCCGTACTACCGTCCAGGCGATCCCGCTGTCGCCGGCGCGATCCGCGGCCTCGCCGGGCGCTACGCGGCGGTGCTGCTCGCCAACCACGGACCGGTGGTGGCAGGCGCCACGCTGGAAGCTGCGATGTACGCGACCGAGGAGCTGGAGGAAACCGCACGGCTCTATCTGATGCTGCGTGGGCTCAACCCGCGCCGGCTCACGCAGGCGCAGGTCGACGATCTGGTCGCCCGCTTCGGGCTCGAACTGCCTGCCCATGATCACCCGACCACCGTTGATGACGATTGATATCCGCTGAGACAGGGCGGCGCGCTCGACGCGCCGCCCTATCGGTTCAGCCGGTGGTTTTGACGTATTGGCGCCAGTTGTGCTTCTCCTTGAAGCCCAGCTTGTCGCGCACCTTCCGGTTCGACAGCAGCCCCTCGAACTCGCCGAGTTCGCCACGCACCGGAACGTTCGGGTAGTAGCGACGCAGCAGCTCCGCCGTCGGCAGGTCGGACGACGTGTGATCGTTGGCCGCGTTGAACACCTGGTAGCCCAGTCCGTCGGTCTCTATCCCGAGCCGCACGATCTCGCCCAGGTCGCGCGCGTCGATGTAGCTCCAGGCGATCTTCTTGCGGAAATCCGGCTTGGCGAACCAGCCGGGGAACAGCTCGTACTCGCTGGGCTCGATCACGTTGCCGATACGCAGCGCGTAGATATCGGCGCCGCTGCGCAGCTGGAAGCCGCGTGCCGTACGCTCGTTGCAGATCTTGGAAATCGCGTAGCTGTCCATCGGATCGACCGGGTATTCCTCGTCGAGCGGGAAATACTCGTGCTCACGCGGCGTGTCGGCGAACACCACGCCGTAGGTGGTCTCGCTCGACGCGATGATCACCTTCGGGATGCCCAGCTTGGTCGCGGCGTCGAGCACGTTGTAGGTGCCCATCACGTTGATGCGATAGACCTCGTTGTCCGGCACGATCATGATCCGAGGGATGGCGGCGAAATGCACCATCGCATCGATCTTCGGCGCGCGCAGGTCGGGATCGAACTCGTGCAGGCCGGTATAGGAGGAGAAAGCGTTGAAGAGCTGCCCGGCATCGGTGATGTCGGTGATCAGCGTGCGCACCTTGGGGTTGTCGAGCGGCTTCGTGTCGATGTTGAGAACCTGATAGCCTTGATCGACCAGGTATTGCACGACATGACGTCCGGCCTTGCCGCTGCCGCCGGTGAACAGAATTTGCTTCATGCGCTAGGATCCTCTCGCTGTTTCGTCAGGTCATCGCCGGTGCGGACCCGCGCGACTGGCGCGCGAGCCCGCACCGGCGGGATCTCAGAAGTGATAGTCGTCGATGTTCTGCTTGTTGAACACCAGCGGCTTGCTGAACACGATCACGCGGTTCTTGGCGGTGAAGCTGCCGAGATCGCCGGCGGTGAAGGTGCTGTCGGGCTTGATCGCGTTGTTCGCCGCCAGCCGGGCGACGTACATCACCAGCATGCCCTCCTTGACCTCGTCCCAGAGTGGGCTCTCGCGGATGATCCCGGACTTCACATACTGCCGGATCGAGTCCGGATCGCTGCAGCCGGTAACGAAGACCTTACCGGTCATGCCGAGCTTCTCGACCGCCGCCGCCGCGCCGACTTCGGCCGCACCGTCCGGAGCGATGATGCCGGTGACGTTCGGGTTGGCCTGCAGGATATTCAGGCCTGCGGTCAGCGACTGCGACGGGCTGGACTGGCCGTACTGTGTGGTGACGATCTTCATCTTTGGATAGGCGCTGGCCATGTAGGTCTTGAGCGCGCCGATCCACTCGTTCTGGATGGTGGCGTCCGGCGTCGAGGACAGGATCGCGACCTGCGCATCGGGTCCGGTATATTTCGCCACTGCGTCGACCAGCGCCTTGCCGTGCGCGACGTAGTCGGTGTTCTGGATAAAGAAGTCGCGCGCGTCGGCGGAGACGTCGCTGTCGTAGGACACCACCTTGATCCCCTGCTTGCGCGCACGCCGGAGTGCCGGCGCCAGCTGGGTCGGGTTGTTCGACGTCGTGGTGATCACGTTGAAGCGCCGGGCGATGAGACTGTTGAACACGTCGACCTGGCCCTGCGCCGAGGCGGTGACCGGCCCGGTATAGAGGAAGTTGATGTTCAGCGTCTTGGCGGCCTTCTCCGCGCCCTGCTCGTTCGCCTTGAACACCGACAGGCCGACCAGCTTGGGCACCATCGCGACCTTGATCGGCTTGCTAATGTCGATGTCGGCGGCGGGGGCCGCGAGGCCGGTGAGTAGCAGCGGGATGGCGGCGATGCCGGCCCTGGTGGCGCGGCGGCGGCGGATTATTCTGGTCATGGCTCCCGTTCTTCTTTTCATGGTTGGTGGATTATCGCTTGCGGACGCCGCCGTCCTATGCCGGCTTGCGGCGATAGAGTTGGCCGAGCAGCAGCGCGAAGCCGGTTCCGCGGCCGGCGAGCGTGTTCTTGATGGCGATCGCGCCGAGCAGGATCGCGCCGGTCAGCATCGTGGTCAGCATGTCGGAGAAGCCCGCGATCAGCATGCCCTGGCGCAGGAAGCCGAGCACCAGCACCGCGATCACGACGCCGACGATGCTGCCCTCGCCGCCGAAGATGCTGACGCCGCCGAGCACGACCATGGTGATCGTGCTCAGCAGCAGCACGTCGCCCATGTCGGCGCGGACCGCGCTGTAATAGGCCGCGAGGACGATGCCGGCTAGCGCCGCCATGGCGCCGCTGATGACGTAGGCGCTGACCAGGAGACGGTCGACGCGCACGCCTGAATAGCGCGCCGCCTCGGCGTTGTAGCCGATCATCGTGATCTTGCGGCCGAACTTGCTGCGCGACATCACCAGGCCGAACAGGATGGCAAGCACCGCGAACAGCACGATCTGGAACGGCAGGATGTCGGCGACGGCACCGGTGCCGAGTGCGTTGAAGCTGTCCGGAAAGCCCGATGGCGGGGTGTTGCCGGCCAGCGCGACGGCAAGGCTGCCGTAGATGAAGCTCGTCGCCAGCGTCGCGATCAACGGCTCGACGCGCAGCCGCGTGATGATCAGGCCGTTGACCGCGCCGAGCGCGCCGCCGGCGACGACGCCGATCAGCACCGAGATCCAGATCGAGAGGTGCAGCCCGCTCCAGAGCTCCGCCATGACGATCGCCGACAAGCCCGCGGTGGCGCCGACCGAGAGGTCGATGCCGCCGGTCAGGATGACGGTCGAGAGGCCGAGTGCGACCAGTCCAAACGGCAGGAAGTTCTCGGTCAGCGCCAGGAAGCTGCCGAACCCCGAGTAGAAGCCGGGCACGATCGCGATCAGCGCCGCGAGCAGCAGCAGCAGCAGCACCACCAGCGACCGCTCCCAGCCGCCGAGTGGTAGCCGCGAGGTCCGGCTGCGGCCGGTGCCGACGATGTTGGTGCCACTCATGCTAGATGCCTCCCATCGCCTGCTTGCGCCGTCCGGAGGCCACCGTGACCAGGATCATCAGGCCCTCGCCGGCCGAGTACCAGATCGGCGGGACGTGCACGAACACCAGCGCTGTGAGCACGACGCTGAGGAACAGGCTGCCCAGCACGGTACCGATCATGGAGGCGCGTCCGCCGGCGATCGCCGTGCCGCCGATCAGTGCGACCGCGATCGACTGCAGCTCCATGTGGTCGCCGGTGCCGGTGGTGACCGTCGCCGAGCCGGTGTAGCAGAGGAACATCAGGCCAGCGAGTGCTGCCAGCACGCCGGAGAGCGCGTAGGCGCGCACCTGCGTGGAGGTCACGCCGATGCCGGCATTGTAGGCGGCGGCGTTGTTGTTGCCGATCGCAAGCAGGGCGCGCCCGAAGCGGGTGTGGCCGAGCATGAACCAGGTCAGCAGCAGCACGACGCCGAGCACCACGACTGGAAACGGGATCGGCAGGTAGGGTGCGACCAGGCCGTTGCCGAGCACGCTGTACGCGTGCGGCACGCTGTCCACCTGGGTACCGTTCGAATAGACGAACATCAGGCCGCTATAGAGGCTGTAGGTGCCCAGCGTGGTGATGATCGGCGGGATCGCCAGACGCGCGACCAGGAAGCCGTTGATGGTGCCGAGCACGAGGCCGATCAGCAGCGCGATGGCGAATGCGCCGGCGAGCGGCAGCCCGCTGGACTGCGCGAGCAGGCCGGTGACCACCGCGGTCAGGCCCAGGATGGGAGCCACCGACAGGTCGATGCCGCGGGTAGCGATCACCAGCGTCTGACCGAGCGCCAGCAGCGACAGCACCACCGAGTTGAGCAGCATGAAGCGCAGGTTCTGCACCGACATGAAGTTGTGCCGGAACAGGCTGACGATCAGGATGGTGGCCAGCGTCGCGACCACCAGCGTGATCTCGCGGCGTTCGCGACGCCTGCCGCTCGCCAGGGGCCTGGAAGGCTTCGGTCGCGGAGCCGCGCGGTCGTCCGCGGCGCGGCGCTGCAAGCCGCCCTGCAACGAGGCCGGCTTCACGATCCGGTCTCCCCATCACTCCGGCCGGCGTGGCTCAGGTAGGAATGTCCGACATTGTCCGGGGTGATCTGGTCGCCGCTCAGCTCGGCCACGATGCGTCCCTCATAGACCGACAGGATGCGGTCGCAGAGCCGGACCAGCTCCTCCATCTCCGATGAGATCACCAGGATTGCCATACCCTCGCGCGCCAGTCCCTCGATCAGCTCGTAGATCTCGTCCTTGGCCCCGACATCGACGCCGCGGGTCGGCTCGTCGAGGATCGCGACCTTCGGTGACAGCCCCATCCATTTTCCGAACACCACTTTCTGCTGGTTGCCGCCGGAGAGCCGCGCCAGGGTCTGGTCGATGCCGGCGCAGCGCACGCGATACTGCGCCACCGTGGTCGACCCGATACCGTCCTCGTGCGCCCGGTCGATCAGGCCGAGGCGCTGGCGCACGCGATCCAGCAGGCCGGAGGTGAGGTTTTCGGTGATGGTCATCGGCAGCACCGCACCGTGCTTGGCACGGTCCTCCGGTGCGTACACCAGCCCCTTACGTATGATCGCGTGGGTGGACAGCCCGGAGATGTCCTCCCCGGCCAGGACGATGCGGCCGGCGTCGCGCGCACGGATGCCGAAGATGGTCTCGGCGATCTCGGTGCGACCGGCGCCGACCAGTCCCGCCAGGCCCAGTATCTCGCCCTTGTGCAGAGTGAAGCCGATATCGCGGAAGCGCGGCTCGTGGCTCAGCTTCTCGACCTGCAGGGCGGGGATCTCGGTGGCCGCGGTCCAGCCGCGTCGCGGGATCACGCGCATCTCGCGCCCGACCATCTGCGACATCAGCCGGACGCGGTCGAAGCGCTCGCGCTCGACGCTGTCGACCAGCAGGCCGTCGCGCAACACGCCGATCTCATCGCTGATGTCGAGCACCTCGTCCATGCGGTGGCTGATGAAGCCGAGCGTGCAGCCATCGTCGCGCAGGCGGCGCATGATGCCGAACAGGCGCTCGACCTCGTGCGTGGTCAGTGGCGAGGTCGGCTCGTCGAACAGGATGACCCGGCAGCCGCGCAACAGCGCCTTGGCGCATTCCACCTGCTGCTGCTGGGCGATCGAAAGATGCCGCGCCTGCTGGTCCACGTCGATATCGAGACCGAGCGAAGCCAGCGCATCGCGCGCGCGCCGGCGCACCTCCGACCAGTCGACGCGGCGCGGCAGGCGCCCGGCGGTCGGCAACTGGCCCACGAACATGGTCTCGGCCACGCTCAGCTCCGGCATCAGCGCAGGCTCCTGCGGCACCAGGTAGATGCCGTGTGCGTGGGCGGTTTGCGGGGAGGTCATCGCGAGCGGCTCGCCGCCCAGGGACAGGCTTCCGGCGGTGGGCTGCACGAGCCCGGCCAGGATCTTGAACAGCGTGGACTTGCCGGCGCCGTTCTCGCCCATCATGGTGTGGATGCGGCCCGGACGCAGGGTCAGGCTGATACCGCGCAGCACCGCGACACTGGCATAGTTCTTGGTGATGTCGAACGCCTGATACATGCCTTGGGCTGCCGCGTCGGTCATGGTGGCGTTCTGCGACATCGAGCCTCCTCCTAGGACAAGTTCCTGCACGGCACGCTTCTCGATGCCGCGGCGATGGGGCCGCGAGGCATGGTGCGCGTTCTGTTGTCGGCGATGCTATCCACCGATGGTAGCGCAACCATAGGCGACGGCAGATGGTAGCGCAACCATCCATCTTCCTCTACGCTCCGCGGCGATGAGCACGGCACCCGCACCGGGTCAGATGATGGGACGCAGGCGCGCGCACGAGGGTGCGGTGACGCTGAAGCACGTCGCCGAGCGGGCCGGTGTCGCGCCGATCACGGTGTCGCGCGCGCTGAACACGCCGCAGAGCGTTTCCGCCGCCCTGCGCACGCAGATCGAGATCGCGGTCGCCGAGCTGGGCTACGTCCCGAACCGCTTCGCCGGCGCCCTGGCCTCCGCGCACAGCCGCATCATCCCGGTGATCGTGCCGTCGCTCTCGAACGCGGTGTTCATCGAGGTGATCCAGGGCATCCAGGAGGTGCTGGAGGCCGAGCAGTACCAGTTGCTGCTGGGCAACACGCAGTACGACCTGGTGCGCGAGGCGGAGCTGGTCGGGACCCTGCTGGGCTGGTCTCCCGCCGGCCTGATCCTGGCAGGGCTGCGGCACGCCGAGCGCACGCGGCGCCTGTTGCGCGGCTACGGGCAGCCGGTGGTCGAGATCATGGAGTACGGCTCCAGGCCGATCGACATGAATGTCGGGCTGTCGCATCTCAAGGCCGGGGAGACGATGGGCGAGCACCTGATCGAGCGCGGCTATCGCCAGATCGGGTTCATCGGCGGCCGGCTGGAGGCCGACTACCGCGCGGCGCAGCGCTTCAGGGGGCTGGACCGCGCCATCGCCCGCGCCGGCCTGAAGCGGCGTCCGGCATACGGCCATCCGGAAAAATCCAGTCCCGGCCTGGGCGGAGACAAGCTGATGGAGGTGCTGGCGCAGTGTCCTCAGCTCGACGCGCTGTTCTTTGCCAACGACGATCTCGCGGTCGGTGCGTTGCTGCGTGCGCAACGCGAGGCGATCGACGTACCGGGCCGGATCGCGATCGCCGGCTTCAACGGCCTGGGCATCGGGGCGCTGACCACACCGGCGCTCACCTCGATCGTCTCGCCGCGCCAGCGCATCGGCGAGATCGCGGCGCGCAAGCTGCTGGCGCGCATCCAGGGCAAGCCCGCCGGGCCGGCGCGCATCGACGTCGGCTATCGCCTGGAAATAAGATCCAGCACCTGACTGAATAATTTCGCAACGGAAGGAAAGTTCATGGCGGAGAAGATCGGTTTCATCGGACTGGGCTACATGGGCTGGGGCATGGCCAAGAACCTGGTCGATAAGGGCTTTCCGCTCACCGTGCTGGCGTATCGCAAGCGCGAGGCGGTGGAGGATCTCAAGCAGCGCGGCGCCACCGAGGTCACCTCGGCACGGGCGCTCGCGGAAGCCTGCGACATCGTCGTGCTCTGCGTGACCGGCAGCACGCAGGTGGAGGCCCTCCTCAACGGACCGGACGGGCTGGCATCGGCGGGGAAGCCGCTGATGGTGGTCGACTGCTCCACCTCGGAGCCGGCGATCACGATGCGCCTCGCCGGCGAGCTGGCCGAGAAGGGCATCACCCTGATCGATGCCCCACTCAGCCGCACGCCAAAGGAGGCCTGGGCCGGCACGCTCGACGTGATGGTCGGAGGCGCCGCTGCGGACGTGCAGCGTGCGCGGCCGGTACTGGAAACCTTCGCCGGACGCATCGTCGAGACCGGCCCGACCGGCACCGCCCACATGATGAAGCTGCTGAACAACTTCGTCTCGCTGGGCTACGCCGCCATCTATGCCGAGGCCCTGATGATGGGGGCGAAGGCGGGGGTCTCGTCGCAGACCTTCCATGACGTGGTGCGCGGCGGCCGGATGGACTGCCCGTTCTTCCAGACCTTCTTCGAGTATGTCGTCGGCGGCAACCGCGACGCGCACAAGTTTACGCTCAACAATGCGCTGAAGGACCTGACCTACCTCTCGAACTTCGCCAATGCCAGCCAGGCCACCAACCCGGTCGGCGCCGCGGTCCGCAACAGCTTCGCTCTCGCTATCGGCACCGGGCGCGGCGAGGACTACGTGCCGATGCTGACGGACGTGGTGGCATCGGCGAACGGCGTGCCGCGGACCGACAAGCAGTAGGCTATTCCAGGTCCGCTGATGGAATGGCGTCCCTGATCACGACGGTGTACGCCACCGCCGCCACCGCGGCGATGGTGGCACCGGTCAGCAGGGCCGGCCGGAACGATCCTGTCGCCTGCCCGATGATGCCGGTGACCGTGGGCGCCAGCGCGCCGCCGACATAGCCGCCGAAGTTCTGCATCGAGCCGAGCGAGGCGGTGCAGTTCGCCGGTGCTGCCACCGGCGCCATCGCCCAGGCGGTGGCGGTCGAGACGTAGATCAGGAACAGCGAGATCGAGATGCACCCGATCGCGATCGCGTTGCTGCGCACCTCGGCGGTGATCACCGTGAACAGGGCGGTGCCGAGCAGGGCCGCCGCCATCGGGTATTTACGGCTGTTGATCGGCGAGACGCCGCGCGCCACCAGCCAGTCCACCAGCCGGCCGCCGGCGAGGCTGCCGACCACGCCGAACATGAACCGGATCGCGGCGATCCAGCCCGTGCGCGCGATGCTCATGTGCCGGTCGGTCTCCAGGTAGCCCGGCAGCCAGGCGTTATAGATCCAGAGCACGTAGATGCAGCCGAAGAACCCCGCGATCATGCCCCAGGTGGTGCGGAACGCGAACAACCGCCGCCACTCGCGCAGGGTCACCGGGCCACCCGTTCCGCCGCCCTCGTCCAGGTGGGCGCGCTCCGTGCTCGTGAGCGCCACTTCGCCCGGATCGCGATGCAAGGCGTAGAAGCCGGTGGCGAGCAGCAGCCCGGCGATGCCCATGAGCGCGAACATCCATCGCCAGCCGAACTGCAGCATCAGCAGCGTCACCAGCGGCACCGCGATGGCCGAGCCGAGCGTCGAGGAGCAGTTCCAGATCCCGGTCGCGGTGCCGCGGGTACGGATGTTGAACCAGTCGCGCACGACGCGCGCGCTCGCCGGCGATTGCGGCGCCTCGCCGATCCCCAGCAGCATCCGCGCCGCGAAGAACTGCCCAAAGCCGCTGACCACGCTGCCGAGGATCTGCGCCGTCGACCACAGGGCAATACCTGCGGAGAGCATGCGGCGCGGGCCGAGGCGATCCACCAGCGCGCCGGCCGGAAGCTGCGCGAAGGCATAGGCCCACAGGAAGGCGGAAAGCAGCAGGCCCATGCCCTGGATCGAGATGCCGAGGTCGTGCCGGACCAGCGGGTTCGCTACCGCGAGCGTCGCGCGATCGACGTAGTTCAGGGCGCCGCTCGCCACCAGCAGCACCAGCGCGGTTCGCTGCACGCGTCGCAGGCGCGGCGAGGCGCTGACCGACGATTGTTCAAAGTCCATTCCCACCGGGCGTCCGTCCGAGGCTGCTATTTTCTCTTTCATACGGTCCGGCGCCTCGCGGATAAAATCGGATTATCTTCTTGTCCAGACCGTATGCTTTCTGCGGAAGATTTGGCTCTTTGCCAACAGGTCCAGAAGCCAATGCGGCGCCCGGATGAGAGGTGATGTGCGGGAGTCGGGCGCCGATGCTTGATCACCGGGCCTCTTTCTGACTGGTCGCCGGGAGACGGCAACGAGCGTACCGGCAAATTCGACGCCGCAAGGCTGCGCACCGACGGACCAGCCACGCGCCAGCGGACGTACGATCAGGCGATCGTCAGCGGACGGCAGGCAAGCTCCAGCCCAGGCGGCCGTGTCCGTGTCCATCAGGGTGGCAAGACTGCTCCGGACTAGTACCCCGAGTCATTCACAACGTCGGGTAGAGGCGCTTCAGTTTGACGCGGGCGTCGGCGGTGGTGAACTGCCAGTCGGCCTTGGCGTGCTTCTTGTTGCGGTCTCCTTTCCATGCGGCGA
>JAABUX010006720.1_pt1 | contig 13645 bp, 12 predicted proteins | sample 5561851 | NCBI WGS metagenome assembly JAABUX01 (sample SAMN10711883, study PRJNA513361) | rock metagenome | isolation source: Antarctica rocks | place: Antarctica: Victoria Land, Richard Nunatak red sandstone | collected 2016-01-03 | reverse complement strand
CCTTGGCGGCGTCGATGAGGACGGGGATCATCTCCGGGTCGGGTCGCATCTCCGTAGCTCCTGGACCTCCTGGTGCGAAGGTCACAGGATAACGAAGAGTTTTGTCCTTTCAAGCCCCTTAGTGCCATTCGGGTCCGCGCCGAGGCCGCGCCTCCACGCCCCGAGGGGTCCCGCACCATGAGCCGTCGCACCCGCCGCCCGTCGCTGCTCCCGGGCCTCGAGGCGCTCGAACAACGGCAGATGCTCCACGGCGGCCCGGCGACCGAGCCGCGAGCCGCCGCCCTGCGACCGGTCGAGGAGGGGCTCGCCGCCGCTTCGCATCGGCGGACCCAAGCGGCCCATGCCGATGCGGCGGCGGTGCGGGCCCAGGCCCGGCCGGCACATCCGGCGACGCACGAGCGGGCCCTGCACGCCCGGGCCCTGCACACCCCCGGGCACCGATCGGCGCGGATCCACGCCGAGGTGATGCCGGTCCGGGCCGGCCATGCGAATGTCCATCCTCAGGCCGAGCACGACAAGGTCCATGCCCGGGCGAAGCACCGCCACCACGCGGTCGCCACCCCCGCCGCGACGACCACGACGGCGATCGCCGCCGCGACGAGCGGACCGGCGTTCACGACGACCACCACGACGGCCATGCTCGGTGCCCCGACCGGCACCCCCCCGACCGGCACCCCCCCGACCGCTTCGGCGGGCGCCGGCCCGATGACGACCCTCGGAGCGACCGCCGCACCCGTCGCCACCACGCCGGTCACCACCACGCCGGTCACGACAACGGGCGGCACCCCCACCTCGCCGGGGGGCACGACCAACCCCACCGCCCCACCGGCAGCGACGACCACCGCACCGGCGCAGGCCCTGAGCGTGGGCGGCCTGCTCGACACGAAGATCGTCCCGGGGGGCATCGCCGGGCCGGGCCTCTCGTACCTCATCACCCCGCAGCCGCTGCCGGCCAACATGACCTTCGACCGGACCACCGGCCAGCTCTCCTTCCGCCCCGCGCCGGGGCAGGATGGCCACTACCAGCTCACCGTGACGACCCGGGGTGGGGCGACGAAGGCCGCCGTGATCGTGCCGATCGACGTGGCGGCCCCGGCACTGGCGACGACCGAAGTGTCGGGCACGGTGGTCGACGAGGCGGGGCTGCCGCTGGCCAACATGCCGGTGGCGGTGGGGGCCAGCACGGCCACCACCGACGCCCTGGGCCGCTTCACCCTGACCGGCCTGCCGGCCAACCCGGGCCCCATCAGCGTCGGCGGGTCGGCGGCCGACGCCCAGTCGCGCCAGGGGCTGTTGGCGCCGCTCGACCAGATGATGGGACATGAGCTGTACGCCAAAGCCAACAACGTCATCGCCCGGCCGCTGATCCTGCCGAGGATCAACTGGTCGACCGCCGCGTCGTTCGGCGCCGCCGTCGCGGCGGCCGGCGGCAACGCCGCGGCGGGGTTGACCCTCTCCAACCCGGCGATGCCCGGCTTCTCGTTCCGGACGGTGCCGGGCCTCTCCGGCGTCGTCAGCCCGACGGGCTGGGTGCAGTTGGCGCAGCTGTCGGCCGCCGTGTCGGCGCAGCACCTGCCGGCCGGCGTCGGCGGCGGGCTGTTCCTGTACAGCGCCCGGGGGATCGACCTGACCAAGCCGGTGATGCTGAGCTTGCCCAACAGCGGCAACCTCAAGCCCGGGGCGGTGGTGCAGCTGCTCAAGCTCAACGTCGCCACGGGGGGCCGCGACGGGGTGGGAGAGATGGTCGTCGCACCCGACGGCCGGACCGTGACCAGCCTGGCGCCGATGCTGCTGGCGCACCCGGCGGTGACCGCGGTCCGACCGGCGGCGCGGACGCGGGCCGCCTCGACCGGGAGTCCGCCGCAGGCCACCCCCGCCGCCGCGAGCAGCCCCGATTTCGTGGCGTGCCTGGGTTTCGCGGACGGCGGCTCGAACAACAGCCCCACCTTCCCGTGCAGTTGCGGCAGCAATCCCGTCGGCGGCCTGGGCGGCACGGGCAATACCGGTGGCGGCGGCACGATCACCGGGATCGGCACCAAACAGGCCGCTTTCGCCTCGGACGCCGACCTCGTCACCGGCGCCTATCGTCTGGACCACGCGACCGTCGCCTACCAGTCGCAGGGGCAGGGCCGGGACATCACCCTGGCCTACGACTCGCTCCAGGCCAACCCCCACCCGGTCGTCGAGTGGCAGATGACGACCCCCCTGCACGGCAACTCCTCGTCGATCACCTCGATCACCGCCCAGATCACGCTGGGCGGCGTCTCGCAAGGGCCGGCCGTCACCTACAACACCCCCGGGGGCCTCACCGACGGCCAGACCTATAACATCCCGATGCAGGTCGACGCCTCGGCGTTGGCCACCGGGGCGTACGCGTATCAGCTGACGGTCACGGAGAACTTCGGCTCGGGATCGGGCACGACTCCCGGCCCGGGATCGGGCGTCACCCCCTACGCCAGCGTTGGTCCGGGGTCCGGGTCGGGCTCGGGGTCCGGGGCCGGCACCATCGCCATCACGACGGTCAACGAGGGGTTCGTCAACGTCGTCGGCCGGGCCAGCACCCCCCTGGGCGCCGGCTGGAGCATCGACGGCCTCCAGCAGATCGCCCCGAGCCGGGACGGCGGCCCGCTCCTGGTCAACGAGGGGCAGGTCGGCACCACCCGCTTCGACCCGGTCTACACCGGCGGCGGCTCCTACCAGGACCTGGCCGCCGGCAACGTCGCCACCTCGTCCCCGGTCACCGCCAACGACGGCCGGGGCGACTTCACCCCCGGCGCCATCACCTCGACCGGCACCGCCACCCTCGCCACCGTCGCGGGCGACTTCAACAACGACGGCAAGCCCGACCTGGCCATCCTGGGGGCGACCACCCTGGTGGTGCAGGCCAACGACGGGTCCGGCACGCTGAGCACCGCCACCACCCTCGACATCCCGGCCGGCTACACGGCCCGCGCCCTGGCCGCCGGCAACTTCACCGGCCATTCGGGGGGCACGCTCGACCTGGCCGTCGTCCTGGCCAACACCGGCACCAACACCTACGCCGTCGCCGTGTACGCCGGGGCCGGCAACGGCTCGTTCGCCGCGCCGGTGGTCTCGGCCGCCGGCAACGGCGCCTACCAGGGGAACGCCTCGGAGCCTAACACCGTCGCGGTCGGCGACTTCAACGGCGATGGCCTCCCCGACCTGGCCTTCACGACCGACGAGGGCCTGGTCGACGTCATGCCGGCCACCGGCGGCGGGGCCTACGGGACCGCTTCGTCGCTGACGCTGCCGTACCAGGACACGGCCATCGGGGTCACGGCGACCGACTATAACGGCGACGGCAAGGCCGACCTGATCGTCCAGGTCAACAACTCCGCCCCGAGCTTCTGGGGCCAGCCCCTGACCGGCCTGGTCGCCTACGCCGGGACCGGCTCGGGCAGCTTCGCCACCCAGGGCACCTACCTCTCCAACGCCAACAACGACGTCAACACCGTCGGGATCGCCACCGGCCTGTTCCACGGGCCCGACGGCGGGCTCGAGGTGGCCCTGCCGGTCTCCAGCGACGAGGGGAACTACGTCTACATCGTGCCGATCTCGGCGGCGGGCGTCTTCGCCGCCGCCGCCATGCTCCCGACGGGCCCCTGGACGCCCAACAACCCGCACTACGGCAACATCGTCGCCGGCGACTTCGACGGCGCCGGCAAGCCGAGCATCGCCCTCAGCGACGGCACCAACCAGGTCCGGGTCCTGCTGGCCGACCCCGACTCCAACGGCTTCCTGGGGGCCCGGACGGTCACCTTCACGGGGGGCACCGGCTCCGGGTCCGGCTCGGGATCGATCCCCGCCCCGACGCCGATCGTCGGGATGCTGGCCGCCGCCGCGTTCACCGGCACCGCGGCGACGCCCGGCTTCCGCGGCACCCCCAGCGAGACCTCCGTCATCGCCCACAACGGCGACGGCACCTGGACCCGCTCCTACCCCGACGGCACGGTCTACCGGTTCGACGCGCAGGGCCGCGAAGTCGCGATGGCCGACCGCAACGGCAACACCACATCCTACGGCTACGTCCCGGCCGGCCAGCCGGGCGCCGGGGCGCTCCAGAGCATGACCGACCCGGTCGGCCTGGTCACGTCGCTGGCCTACAACTCCGCCGGCACGCTGGCCGGCATCACCGACCCGGCCGGCCGCGTCACCGACGTCGTCGTCGACCCCGACGGCAACCTCACCCGGATCACCGACCCCGACGGCGCCGTCGAGCAGTACGGCTACGCCACCCCGTCGAACCACCTGGCGACGACCGAGACGGACCCCGACAACCACACCGCCACGGCCCTCTACAACGCCTTCGGCCAGTTGACCGCCGAGACCCACTTCGACGGCACCTCGACGACCGGCATCGCCCCGGCGCAGGCGCAGGGGCTGCTCGCCCCGGGGCAGGCCGGCACCGGGCTGCCGACCTACCACGCCGGCCTCACCGACGCCGCCAACCGGCCCATCAGCATCGTCTACAACCGCGGCAGCCACCCGACCAGCACCACCGACCCCACCGACGCCGCGACGACCGCCACCTACTCGACCCGCGGCTTCGTGGCCAGCCAGACCGACCCCCAGTACCGCACCACCTCGTATACCCACGACGACAACGGCCACGTCACCTCGATCACCCGCCCGGCACCGGGCAACCCGACCGCCCCGGGCCTGGGCATCACCCCCGGGCCGTCGAGCGGCGGCGGCGTCCCGACGACCGAGACGATCGCCTACGACGACCCCTTCGGCGTCCCGACCTCGATCACCGACTTCAACGGCAACACGACCGCGTTCGCCCTCGACCCGCGCGGCAACGTCACCCGCCGCACCGACCCCGACGGCCTCCACGAGGACTGGACCTACGACGCCGCCGGCCAGCCGCTCACCGACACCACCCGCGCCGGCAACACCACCACCTACGCCTACGACTCCAAGGGCCGCCCGACCACCATCACGTACCCCGGCCCCAGCTCCCCGCACCAGACGATCGGCCACGACGACGCCGGCGACGTCACGTCGGTCACGGATGAGCTGAACCATACCGTCAGCAGGACCTACGACCAGGCCGGCCGGATCGGGGCCGGCGACGCCTTCCTCGGCCGGGCCCACGAGGCCCAGGCGGCCCGGGTCTCCGCGGCGATCGCGGCGGCCGGGGGGCCGGCGGCGGTGGCGACGGGGATCGAGGAGGCGTGGCTCGCCTCGGGGCAATACTGGGGCTCCGACCCGTCCCATCCCGAGGTCCAGGCCAAGGCCGCCGCCGTCGCCGCGCTCGACGGCCAGCTCGCCCGGCTCGGCGGCGGGGCGGCCGGGGGCACGCTGGGCGCCGGGCCGGCGGCCGACCGGGCGGGGGCGGCGAAGGACCTCGACTCGTCCCGCTCGGGCGTCGACGGCCGGCTCAAGGCGGGGATCTCCGGCCTGCCGGCGCCGGCGGCGGCCGGCGACGAGCCGGCGCGGGCGCGGGCCGAGGCGGCGGCCCGGGCGAAGCCCCGGGCCTTCGAACCGGACTTCGCCCGGTCGACCCGCGACGGCCAGTTCGAATGGTCCGACGAGGGCCCGGCCTCGCTGGCGATGATCGAGCACACCCGGCCGACGTGAGCCCCGCGGCGGCGGACCGGGCCGCGATGCTGGCGATCCTCCGGCGGGCCACCGCCGGGGCGCCTCCCCTGCCCCCGGACCCCAGGAGTGACCCTTGGGCACGCCCGTCGACCTCAACACCGTCCTCGCCAACCTCGAACGGACCTTCGCCTTGAACGCCCGGATGGCCCGGGATCGGGCCGGGCGGTCGACCGCCACGATGAACGCCCCTGGCAGCCAGTTCATCAGGGAATCCTTCGCCGGGGAGATCGCCCAGGCCGAGGCCGAGGCTGGGCGGTGGGAGGCCCGGCGCCGGGAGGCGGCCAACGGCTACATGCTCGCCGGGCCGGGAGACCTCAACGATCCCGGGTACATGAGCGACTACGGCAACGTCCTCGCCGAGGCGCAGGCCGCCAGGCGGGTGGTCTACCGCGAGATGCCCGAGGGGGACGCGATCCAGCGGCAATCGGGCACGGACGGCCCCGGGTCCCGATCCCCTGCATGACGGGCCACGCGCCCAGTTAGACTGATGGGCCCCGGTCGACGCCCGCCCGGGGGCCACCGGGCCCGACGCCGAGCCGACCATGATCAGGATGCCGCCGGCGACGTCGCCGGCATCGACGGACCGACCGGGGCACCGGCCGGAGGGAATCGGCCGGCCGGCCCGACCCCGAAGCGGGGCGGGCCGGGCCTCCCCCGATGAGCGGCGCGAGGCCTGGCCGGCGAAGCTCCGCCCCGACCGGTGAATGGGGCCGGGGTGGCGAGGTTGTCACCTCGGGCTTAAAATCTTGAATTCCCCCGGGTTTCCGGGGCCTGCGGCCGGTTTTCGGGCGCGCGAACGGTGCATACCAAGGGTGCATAACTCCGGCCCGGCGCGCGCCCGGGTTTTGAGTGTACGGCCGTCCCGGTCCGGCCGGACTCCAGCGAATCGGGGGTCTTCCGGGTCCCCTCGGCCGCCGGACCGCGGCGACCGCGTCATCCTCCCCCGGCCGGGGTTCCCACAATGTGAATTATGGGAACCTCGGGCCCCTCAGGCGTCCGAGCCCAACGCCCGCGCCATCTTCCCGGCCAGGTCGACCCGGCAATCGTCGTAGGCCAGCACCACGTTGACGTCGGCGTGGCAGGTCCACCGCTGGACCCCCCGGACGTCGCCGTTGGTGATCTCCAGGAGCCTCGTCGCGCCGGCATGCCTCAGCCCGTGGGGCCGGGCCGGGCCGGACGGCCGAGGCCGGCCGCGTCCCCCAGCTCGCCGACGATCAGGTGCACCGCCCGCCCGGTCAGCCGGCCCATCCCGTCGCCGGCCCCCCGGTCGAGCCGGAGGAACGCCGGCCCGGGCGTGGGGCCCCGCCTCCCCAGCCATGCGGCCAGCGCGGCGGTCGTCGGCGGGTTCATCGTGAGCCAACGCCGCTCCCCCGACTTCCCCTTGCCGGCCACCGCGACGCGCGAGCCCGCGATGTCGACGTCGGCCAGGTCGAGCCCCACCAGCTCCCCCCGACGCAGGCCGTTGTCGTGCAGCAGCTGGACGATCGCCAGGCCCCTCAGCCCCTTGGCCGAGCCGCCCGAGGCGGCGGCCGTCGCCGCCGCCAGGAGCTTGACCCATCCCTCGTGGCCAGGCCCGCTCGTGTCCCGGTACGACTCGGCCTTGAGGCCCTCGATGTCCAACGACCATTCCACCAGGCCCAGCCTCCGGGCCAGCTTGGCGAGCCTCCGGACCGAGCTGAGCCGGCGATTGATGGTCGCGGGCGCGAGCCCGCGGTCGAGCATGTGCCGCTGATAGGCCAGCGCGACCGCGTTGGCCTGGCCGGCGGTCCCGGCCAGGAGGAGCGCGGCCACCCGGCGGGGGTCGTCCAGCTTGAGGAACCGCCCGAGGTCGGCGACGTCCTCCTTGCGGGCCGTCATGGTCCGCGGGTTCTTGGCGTCCGCGAGCAGGGTCCCATAGGCATCGATCGATCCGACCGAGGGGGCATCTGGGACTCCCGGCGGGACGAAACGGGATGAGGTCGCTCAAGGGGCCGCCTCCCCGGATTCGGCCCTCACCAGGTCGAGGACTTCGAGCAGCGCCGCGGCGATCGCCCCGGGCTCCAGCTCGCGGGCCGTCTCGAAGGTCACCACGTCGCCGGCGACGGTCCGGAACGCCCGGCGGCCGGGCGTGGCGGCGGCCTTCCTCGGGGTCCGGGTCCGCGACCGGATCTCGTCGCGCCGGAGCCTGCCGCCCGCGGCCTCGCGGGCCAGCTCGGCTTGCTCGCCCGGGTCGGTCACCTTGGACAGCTCGTAGGCCGTGTTCGGGGCGATCGCCCCGGCCTCGACCTCGGCCCGGATCGGCGCGGGGAGGTCGAGCAGGGCCAGCGCCTTCGAGATCGCGCCTTGGGTGACCTGGAGCCGCCCGGCGAGCTGGGCCTGGGTCAGCCCCCGGGCCTTCATCAGCGTCCGATAGGCCCGGGCCTGCTCGACGGGCTTGAGGTCCGCGCGGAGGGCGTTCTCCACCAGTTGATCCTCCAGGATGTCCTCGGCCGAGGCGGAGCCGTCGGCGACCACGCAGGCGACCGCCTCGAGGCCGGCCATCATCGCGGCCCGGAACCGCCGCTCCCCGACGATCACCATGTAGCGATCCGCCGCGTCATCCCAGCGGACCCGGATCGGCTGGAGCTGGCCCCGGGCCTCGAGGCTGGCGGCCAGCAGCTCGAGCGACTCGGGGTCGAACTCGGCCCGGGGCTGGTCGGGGTCGGGGATGATCCGGTCGAGCCGGATCAGGCTCGCCGCCTCGAGCCGCCGCCGCCCGTCGGCCTGGCGGGCGGCGGGGGGCCTGATCCCCGCGGGCCGGGCCTCCCCGGATGAGCCCTCGGGGGCCGGTCGGTCGTTCATCGAGCCGGCGACGTGGGCCCGCATGTTCGGGTTCGCCTTGGCCATCAGGGGCCCCCTTTCGCGTGGCCGGGGATGCGGTCGTCGAGCCGGGCCAGGAACTCATCGGCCAGGGCCGCCGTCGCCTTCGCCGCGGCGGACCTCGGCTTGTGCTCGGCGATCGGCCTCCGGAAGGTCACGGCTTCTTTGTAATCCTTGATGTGGGGCACGACGGCGGAGAAGACGTCGGGGCCGTGCAGCTCGCGGAGGTAGCCCTCGTAAGTCACATGGACCGACAATGATTTGTTGTACATCCACACCAGGTAGCCCACCAACGCGAGCCCCGGGTTGGCCTCGGCCCGCACCCGGTCGAAGGTCCGGCGGATCGACTTCATCCCCTGGGCGCCGTAGTCCTCCGGCTGGACCGGGACCACCACGCCGTCGGCCGCCACCAGCGCCGACCACGCCCACATCTGGGTGTGCGGCGGGCAGTCGATCAGCACCAGGTCGAACCCCCGCCCCGCCTCGGCCAGCGCGTCGCGGAGGGCGAACTGGGCCATGCCCGAGAGCCAGGGCTCGGGATGGTTGTGCCGCTCGGCCGCCTCGGAGCCGGCCAGCAGGAAGAGGTTGGCGAATGCCGTCGGCCGGACCAGCTCGGCGGGGGAGGGCCCCCCCGCCTCGTCGAGGATCGAGGCGATGGTCTCGCGGGGGTCGAGGTCCTCGGCGACCTCCGGGCCTAACAACCCCTGGCTGAGGGACGACTGGGGGTCGGCGTCGACCAGCAGCGTCCGCAGCCCTCGGCGGGCCAGCGTCCCGCCGAGGTGCATGACGGTCGACGTCTTGCCCACCCCCCCCTTGCGGTTCATGAAGGCGACGGTTCGGGGCACGGTCCGGACCTCCTGGGGGCCGCGGGTTATTCCCCGGGAATGAAGCGGCCGGCCCGGGCTATCATCGGCCGGGACGGTCATTTCCCGGGAATACCGCCGTCGTCGGGTATTCCCCGGGAATATCGCCGCGGCGGCGGGTCCTCATGGCTTGCCCGGGTCGAGGTCGATCACCGCGTCATCCCGGACGATGGCGATGATGTTGGTCTTGGGCTCGTAGAGCCCCGGGTGGTAGCCGAGGACGTAGAGGGTCGGCCCGACCCTCAGGCCCTTCTCCACGAACCATTCGGCGGCCTCGACGCGGGCCGCCTGCTCGGGCGAGGCGAGGTCGCGGTAGAACATCTGGATCGACTCGGCCAGCCCCATCTCCGCCGCGTCGAAGTCGCATTGGGCCTGTGTGATGACCCGACGCCAAGCCTCCTGCTCGGCCCGTTCCTCCGGGCCCCGCGCGGTCGGGGCCCGCTTGAGGTCGGGGTAGGCCGTGTCGACCTCCCAGCTCATCGCGGAGGCGGCCTCATATCGCCCGATCGCCGCGAGGATGATCCGCCGGGCGAGGGACCGCCGGGCCTCGGGTGTCGCCGGGTCGACTTCGACCCCTTCGTCTTCGGGCCGGGCCATCATCCGCCACCCCCCATCGGTTCGAGGCCCTCGACGACATGCCGCCAGGTCCGGCCCGCGACGGCGTAACAGATGGTGTTGCGGGCCACCCCGTAGCGGACGGCAAGCCGCCCGGTCGACCAGCCGGCGGCCCGGAGCCGACGCATCTCGGCCACCTTGGCCTCGTCGAGCGATGCTCGGCCGTGCTCCGAGCCTCGGACTGTCGCCTCGGGCACCAGCCTATCCGCCGGGTCCGGGGGCATCTCGGGCAGGACGGCCGGCTTCGGCAGGGGCGGGAGGATCGGGATCGTCTCGGGGTCGGCGTAACGCACCGGACGGGGCAAGCCGGGGACGATCCCCGAGACTTTCGAAGGGACCATCCCGAACCGGGTCGCCAGCGCACGTCCGGTCATGCCGGACGACCAGAGGCGGCGGATCTCCTCATCCCGGGCCGCCTCGCGGGCCGCCTTCCGGTCGGCCGCCTTCCCCCTCCGGCGGGCCTCGGCCCTCTCGCGGGCGATCCGGGCGGCGGCCTCGGCCTCGAGCTGGGCGAGCCGGGCCTTCCGGTCGGCCAGCCGCGCCGCCCCCCGCTCCGCCCGACGGGCGAGCCGGGCCGAGGCGGCGACCCGAAGTGCGTCGAGCCGGGCCGCCTCTCGGGCCACCCGGGCCGAATCCCCGGCCACCCGCGCGGATACCTTCGCCGATTCCTTGGCCAACGCCTCGGCCGCTTTGGACTCGCGACGGGCCCGCTCCAGTCGGGCCGGGTCCCGGGCCTCGCGGACCTCGGCGGGGGAGAGGCCGAACCTCTCCCCGATCGCCCACGGCGTGACGCCCTTGTTCCAGAGCCGACGGATCTCCGCCAGTGCCGCGTCGTCGATGGCGGGCTTCATGGCGCCTCGCCCCCTTCCGGGACGGCCCCGTCGCCCGGCCCGAACCCGATCCGGCCGCCGGCGGCCCGGAGGTTCGCCGCGTCGGCGTGGCGGTACCCGATCTGGGTCCTCACGCTCGTATGCCGGAGGATTCGCTGGATCATCGCCGGGCTCAATCCCCAGTGCTCGGCGTGGGTGGCGAAGCTGTGCCGCAGCGAGAGGAAGGTGAAACCTCCCACGCCGGCCCGCTCCCCGGCTCCCCGGCTCCCCGGCTCCCCTCAGTTGATCGAGCGGCCGGTATCCGACCGGGCCATCCTTCCAGGCATTCGTCCGGGTCACGTTGGGGAACAGGGACGGGCACGACGGCGGCGAGGGAAAGCCCGCCTCGGGCTCGTCCATCCGATGTCGCATCCAGGCGGCCAGGATCGGGGCCAATCCCTCCGGGATCGGCACCGGCTGGGCCGACCTCTCCGTCTTGAGCCGGTGGCCGGACCGCTCGACGATCAGGAGCATCCGGCCGTCGAGGTCGACATCCTCGACGTGGAGGTTCAGGGCCTCGTCCCGCCTCATGCCGGTGTACGCGACCGCCGCGGCGAGGGCCTGGAGCCGCCGGGACCGCCAGCGTGCCCAGCCGGAGCGGTCGCCGACCTCGGCCGCCAGCAGCGCCAGTACCTTGGCGATGTCCTCGCGCGAGTGGTGCCGCTTGCGGGCCGGCCGGCCCACCCGGATCCATTTCTTGCGGAACTCGAAGGGGGAGTTGCGGAGATAGCCCCGACTCCTGGCATAGGAGCAGGCGGTCCGGAGGTTGGCGAGGAACCCGGCCGTCGTGTACGGGCTCTCGCCGGCCGGGCGCGACCCGATCAGCCGCCCCACCAGGGCCGGGGTCAGGTCGGCGGTCGTGGCGTCGGGGCCGAGCAGCCCGGCGATGAGATCGAGGGCCTGCCGGAGCTTGGCCCGGGTCTTCTTGGCCCGCATCGGCGGGGCGTAGAGCGCCAGCAGCTCGTCTCGGAACGCCCCGAATGGGGCGGGGGCGAAAGCCGGGAGGTCCCAGCCGCCGGGGTCGGGGGGCGAGGCGATGGACATGGGCTCGTTCCTCGGTAGTCGGTCGTGTGCGGGCGCGGCCGGGCCGGCGCCCCGCGGCGGGACGCCGGCCCGGCTCGTCCATTTCAGGCCCAGGCGCGGGCGTTGTAACGGGCGACCCGGGCCAGCAGACGGAGCCGGCGAAGCCGCCCCTCGACCAGGTCGAGACGGAGACGGGCGACACGCCGGGCCTCGGAGGCCCGGGGGGCGTCGAGCACCTCGCGGTTGAGATGCTCGGCCATCTCCAGCGCCCGGACGACAAGGGCCCTGAGCCTCGCGGCGCGGTCGTAGGTCCACATCACGACGCAAGCCCCCCGGGGGACGGGACGCCCATCATCACCTCGGATCGGGCGTCGAACTGGTCGGGGGTCTCGGCCCGGAGGAAGCGGCACTCGCGGGCGACCTCGTCGACCCGCTCGGCCAGCCGCCAGGCCAGCTCGGACCCCTTGGAGCGGATCGCCCGCGCCTCGGCCTCGATCCAGTCGGCCATCGAGGGCGGCGCGGGGGGCGTGGCGTCGTGGTCGGGGGCGTCGTCCCGGGCGGCCTCGGCCGCCGCCAGCCCGGCGGCGAAGGCCGTGCCGAACAGGAATCCGATGAGGTCGTCGGGTTCGGTTACGATGCTCACGGTAGCGGCTCCCTTAAGCCTCTGCCACGGGTCCCGGGGGCGGTCTCACTCGCCCCCGGGACCTTCTCGTTTGGCGGTCGCGACGTTCGCAATCGCCATGCAAAGCATATGCAATGCAAGTCAGTTAGTCAATCGGGAAACCCTCGCTTTTTCCGGGCGATGCTCTGTCATAGAACTGGTATAGCATATGCATGGCTTGACCGAAGCCATCGCGTCGCTTAGACTCACTCTCCCGACCCGACGTCGAACATCGCCAGGGGAGAGTCATGGCGCGAACCAAGCCGAGCAAGGCCGAGACGCCCGAGGTCGCCCCGGCCCCGGCCGCCCCGTCGCCAAACGAGAATATATTGACGATTAGAGGTAAGCGTTCCTGGAAGGATTGGCTCGACCGTTACGCGGCGTCCCGCAGGGTCAAGCCGACGTCGATGATCGACGTCGCACTCGCCGACTCGGCGGCCCGGGACGGGTTCGAGCCACCGCCCCCGAGACTTTGACGGAGCAACGTCCATGACCATCGAATCGCTCGACCGCGCCCACAAGGCGCAGCCCTTCCGGCCCTTCGCGTTCCGCCTGGCCGACGGCCGGTCGCTCCCGGTGCCCCACCCCGAGTTCCTCGCGTTCAACGGCAAGGGCCGCACCGCGGTCGTCACCGACGACGGCGAGGGCTTCGAGGTCGTCGACCTGCTGCTCGTCGTGTCGCTGTCGTTCGAGGGCCAGCCGGCCGCGAGCCAGGGGTGAGGGGGTAGGCATGGACACAGATCCCAAAGCCCGCCCGAATCCGATCCCGATCGCCCGGCTTCGCGAGGAGTTCCTCGCGGTATCCGCGTCGGGCGGGCAGTCTCGGGCCGGCCTCCGTCAGGCGGAATTCGTCGTCGAGGCCCTCATGAAGATGGGCCTGGCTAGCACGGACGATCTGATCATCGGCCCCGATCTCGTCGTCCGGTTCCTCGACGCATGGGGCCGGAGCACCCGTCGTCCGTCCATCGTCGAGGCGCTGAACCTGCTCGGTCGGGTATGCACCTTCGCATTCGTCAGGGGCTATGAGGCTATCCGGGAAGCTACGCCGCTTTCGGTTGTGGATACTTGAATGGGGTGGCCGGCCGCCTCTCGTCTGGGGCCAGCCGCCGCAACATCCCTCGGATCGAGCTGATCCTCACCCAAGCCTCGCT
>JAABUX010006719.1_pt1 | contig 13645 bp, 11 predicted proteins | sample 5561851 | NCBI WGS metagenome assembly JAABUX01 (sample SAMN10711883, study PRJNA513361) | rock metagenome | isolation source: Antarctica rocks | place: Antarctica: Victoria Land, Richard Nunatak red sandstone | collected 2016-01-03 | reverse complement strand
CCTGGCCCACAGGACGTTCAAGGATGCCACTGACCTCGACACCGGTGTCCGGGACGCCGTCAGACAACTCAACACAGAACGCCAAACGCCGCATCCGTGCGACAAGCTAAATAAGGCTGCTTAGGACGATAAGCACTCCTTCAATTGCACGGGACCTACAAAACGTCGTTGACCAGGGGGCGGCCCTCACTCCGCCCTGCCCCGCAGAATGCCGGATGCGGAGAATGCCAAGTGGCTATATCATAAATAATTACAACCAAGCGTAGTATTTCCCTAGTAATCCAGATCTCACTTCTACTAACAGATGAAGATACGCACCATCTAGATCGGCTGGTGTCGGCCGTCCGCGAGCGCAAGCATTCAACCGTCTCTCTGGTATAGTTCGATGCGGAGCTGGATACAGGCCATAGGTGCGTATTTATGGACGATGACGCTGGGAAGGTCTATTGTACCCTCTAGCCTGCCAAGCGCGGCGGATAGAAGATTACATACGACCTGGACGACGGGGGAATCCTGTTGCGGGCCGGAAGTCTTTTAGACCTAGCCGCGTCCCTAAAGGGGTGACTGATGTTGGACCGCCGCCGCGGCCCTCAATCCCGCACCAATTCACGGCCACAAGCCCCGCGATCCATTGATGGAGACGTCCCATGAAGCTCTACACCCGCCCTGGCTCGCCACGGCTGTATGCTGACCTGACCCATCCCGGCACTGGAAAGCGGGTCAGGGTGTCTACCGGAGAGACTGAACAAAGGGCGGCCCGCAAGGTCGCCCTTTCTCGTATGGCAGAGATGCAGCGCGAGGCCGAGGTCGTCCGCGAGGCCGCTAATGGTATTACTATCGGTGCCGCCCTGGGCCGCTATACGTCCGCCGTGGCCGGCAAGGCATCCGCCGCCAAGCTGCACACGATGGCCGCCAAGCTGACCGGCACGCACCCGGGGATGGCCGGTCGGTGGCACCTTAACCCCGCGCGCTGGCTCCACGACCTGACGCTCGCGGACCTGGACGACCTGGTTGCGGCCCGCCGGGACGAGGGCAACGGCGCCCAGACGGTGAAGCATGAACTGGCGACGCTGCGGGCGGCCACACGCCATGCCGCCAGGCTGGGCTTCAAGGCTCCTGAGGCTCTGTCCGGGGCGGGCGCAAGGAACGCCTGGCGCATCCCCGAAGTGGCCCACAAGACGCGCTACCTGTCCCTTGAAGAATACGGGCGGGTGTTCGCCTACCTGGACCCGATGCGACCGGTCGAGACCACGAACCGCTATGGCGCTCCGGCGGCGGCCTATGTGCCCATCGGCAAGCGCAAGGCCGCGCGCCAGGACGTCCAGGACTTGCTTTTGGCCCTTGCCATGACGGGCGGTCGGTGGAACGAGGTGCAGCGCCTTACGTGGCCCCAGGTGGACCTATCCAAGAGCCTCATCCGCATATGCGCCATGAGAGGCAAGGAGCGCCTGGCGCCCCTTCCAGGCCCGGCAAAGGCCATGCTGGAGCGGCGCTACGCCGCGCGGAACCTTGCGGAGCCGGTCGTGTTCCCCGGGGCCGGCGGCGGGTTCCGCGACCCGTCGAGCTGCAAGCCGATCCTGCGGGCGATGGACGTCTGCGGACTGAACGATCTGGAGACGGTTGAGCGGCACGGGCGGGCTACGGTCCACTCGCTCCGGCACACCTTCGCGTCGCTGCTGCTTCAGAACGGCGCGGACCTGTCCGAGGTGCAGGAGGCGCTGGGGTACACCAGCCTGCATATGACCCGCCGCTACGCCCACCCTTCCAAGCACGAAAGCGCGAGCAGGCTGGGCACCATCCTAACCAGGGTCGCATCAGGGGATGGGCCTGTATGAGATTGGTCCATACTTAACCGCGAAGGCCGCTGGTGGCCCTCTTACGGTCGCCCCGAGCAGCGCCAGCGCTCATGGCGAGTTCACGGGACGGCCGATGGTCGCGGTGTCCACCGTGGTCTCCATCGACAACCCCGGCACCAGGCGGCCGGCGAGCGGATGGCTCGGATCGCCCATCTCATCGAGGGTGATCTTCACCGGCACGCGCTGGACGATCTTGGTGAAGTTGCCCACCGCCCGGTTCGGCGGCAGCAGGCTCGACTGCGCCTCGCTGGTCGGCTCGATGCTCTGCACGACGCCGTGCAGCAGGACGCCGGGGAACGCATCGATCCGGATCTCCGCCGCCTGGCCGGGCTGCATGCAGGTCAGTTGCTCCTCGCGGTAGTTGGCCACCACCCAGACGTCGGCCAGCGGGACCAGGGTGATCAGCATGGTGCCGGGGCCGACGTGCTGGCCCTTGAACACCTGGCGCAGGCCGACCACCCCGTCCACCGGCGCGGTGATGCGGGTGTAGCCCAGGTTGACCTGCGCCAGCGCCAGCGCCGCCCGCTGCGCCTGCAAGGTGGCCCGCGCCTGGTCGACCTGCGCCTGCTGCACCGCGATGTCGGCCCGCGCCGCGCCGACCGCGCTGCGGTCGCCGGACAGGGTGGCGCCGTAGCGCCGCTCGTCGGCCACCGCCGCCTCCCAGGCGCGCTTCAGGCCGGACTCGGTGCCGAGCAATTGGCCCTGCCGGATGCGCTCCAGCCGCGCCCGTTCCAGTTGCGCGCCGTCCGAGCGGGCGGCGGCGGCGGCCACGCCCACCTGGGAGCGCTGGCTGGCCACCTGCGCCTCGGCCAGCGCCACCCCGGCCTCCGCCGCGGCCACGTCGGCGGCGGCGCGGTCCACCCGGGCCTGGTAGTCGTCGTCCTCGATCCGGTACAGCAGGTCGCCGGCATGGACGGGCTGGTAGTCCGTCACGGCCACCTCCACCACGTTGCCGGAGACCCGGGCGGACACCTGCGTCGGGTCGCCGCGCAGTTGGGCGTCGTTGGTTTCGCGCCGCGCGCCCTCCCATACCAGGGCGTTCCAGTCCACGATGAACGCGCCGGCCAGCAGCAGCCCGGCCGCCAGCACGATGGCGCGGACGGCGACGCCCTTGCGGCCCTGCTCGTTGTCGGGCTGCTTAGCGGGGTCGGGCTGCTTGCCGGGGCCGGGAGGCTTATCGGGCATTGCGCGGCGCGGCGGGTGCGTTGGCGTCGGTGGCGATCAGCGCGGAGACGCTCATGCCGGGGCGGACCCGGCCACGCAACGGGCTACTGCCCCAGTCGATGGCGATCTTGACCGGCACGCGCTGCACCACCTTGGTGTAGTTGCCGGTCGTGTTGTCCGCCGGCAGGCCGCTGAACGTGGCGCCGGTGCCGGGCGACAGGCCCGCAACGTGCCCGTCCAGCACCTGGTCGGGGAAGGCGTCCACCCGCAGCCGCGCCGGCACCCCGGGCTGCAGGTAGGCGATCTGCCGCTCGGTGAAGTTCGCCGTCACCCAAACCGCGTCCAGCGGCGTGAGCGCGATCACCGCCGTGCCGGGCGACACCAGCGCACCCACCCGCACCGCGCGCGCGCCCAGCGTCCCATCCACCGGCGCCGTGATGCGCGTCCAGTCCAGGGTGATGGCGGCCAGCCGCGCATCGGCCTGGCGGGCGGCCAGCGTCGCCTGCGCTTGCCGGCGCTGCGCGGCCAGCACGTCCAGTTGCCGCCGCATGGCCTCGAGCTGCGCCGCGGCCCGGTCCACCGCGGCGCCGGTCACCTGCGCCTCGGCGTTGGCTGCGTCCACGTTGCGGCCCAGCCCGGCGTCGGTTGGCGCCAGAGTGCGCTGGCGCGCCGCCTCCGGACCCGTGCTCAGCAGCCCGGCCCGCGCCGCGTCCAGCGACGCCACCGCCTGGTCCACCTGGAGATGCAGGGCCACCTCGCGCCCGTCGAGCGACTGCAGCATGGCCGCGGCGACCCCGGCCTGCGCCTGCGCCTGCTCGAACTGCGCGCGGTAGTCGTCGTCGTCCAACTGCGCGATCAGGTCGCCGGCGTGGACGGGCTGGTTGTCGGCGACCGGCAGGCGGCGGATGTAGCCCTGCACGCGGGCGCTCAGCGGTGTGGTGCCGCCGTCCACGTAGGCGTCCTGGGTCTGCGGGTTGCGCTCCCGCGCCAGCGGCGAATCCCAGGTCAGCAGGGCCACGCCGGCCGCTGCAACAAGCGCGACACCGGCGGCGAACAGCAGCATGGGGCGCTTGGGGCGGGGAGGGGGAGGTTGGGGCGCCGGGCCGCGGATAGGCGCTTGCTGCGTTGGCTGATCGGCCACCCCGAACCCTCTCTGGCGCAAATGCCGGATCATTCCGGCCTGCTGGTCAAGGACCGGCATGGTATCCCAAAGCGGCGCGGGCGTCAGCGTTCCCTGGACAGGGGGCAGAGCGGTCGCGTGCGGCGTGAGGGCGCTGCCTGCCTGCTCCCTCTCCCTCCGGAAGAGGGCCGGGGTGAGGGAGACAGCAGGGGCTGATTTGCCCGATCGGGGACGACACCCGCTCCCAAATAGGCCGAAGTTGGCGCTTGCGGCTTCCCTCACCCCAGCCTTCTCCCGGAGGGGGAGGGAGCCGCCGGTGCGGTCCTTGCGCCATATGCGATCGCCCTGGGACAGGGGGTTGAGTGGGCGCCGCATCACGGCCGCCGGTCTGCGGACGGTCCGGAATAGCCGGTACGGTCTCGTTCGAGGACGATCAAGCCACCTACATGCCCGCTGCTCCCTCCTCCGAGAAGGGGAGCATCCGGCCCTCACTCCGGTTGCGGCGCTGCTTCGGCCTCTGCCCAGTCAAGCTCCTCCTCAAGCCGGTGAAACGCGTCGGCGCCAATGCGCCCTTCCTGCCGCAGCTCGACCAGCCGCCGCCGCTCGGCTGCCAGCGTGCGCCGGCGGAGCATCGTCAGCCCGGTGGGTTCCGTCGCGGCCGGGGACCTCGTCGCCAGTCTGGTCTGGTACTCCAGCGCGAGCGTGCGCCCGGCCTTGCTGCCCTGGTCACCGCCTAGCGCCCGCAGGCCAGCCCGCGCCGCCTCGGCCCTTGCTTCGCCGATCTCGTCCTCCACGCTGCTGTCGCGCGGCAGCGCCAGCCGGCGGACCAGTGGCCGCAGCGTCAGGCCCTGCAGCACCAGCGTGCCGAGTACCACGCAGGCCGCGGTGAACACGATCAGGTCGCGCTGCGGGAAGCGCTCTGGTAGGGCGAGGGCGGCGGCCAGGGTCACGATGCCGCGCATCCCGCACCATGCGATCACCAGGCCGCCCTGCACCGTGGGCGGCGACAGCCCCGGCCGGTCGCGGGAGCCGAACCGGCGGATTTTCCACCGCACGGCCGCGTTATAGGCCATGACCCAGAGGATGCGGACGATGATGGTCACCCCGAGCACCACGCCGGCAAACAGGCCATAACGCCAGGCGCCGCCGTCCAGCCGGCCGATGATGCCGCGGAGCTGTAGGCCCACCATGATGAACGCGAGCACGTTCAGCACGAATACTGCGACCTCCCAGACGGCGTAGCTGACCCGGCGGTGGCGGGCGCCCGTCCGCTCCGGCGCCAGGCGCGCCAGGGTGACGGCATAGGCGATGATGGTGAGGATGGCCGATAAGCCCAGCGCCTCGGCGAGCAGCCAGACGCCGAAGGTGCCGAGGAATTGCAGCACCACGGCCGCCGGGCCGTCCGCGACGCGGGCCGCCGTCATGAGGTAGAGGCGGGCCGCCACGAACCCCAGCAGGAGGCCGCCCGCGCACGCGAGCACCAGCAAGGGGCCGGTCCAGGCCGTCATGCCGCCCGCCATGGCGCCGATAGCCAGTCGGTAGATCAGCAGGGCGGAGGCGTCGTTGAGCAGGCTCTCGCCCTCGATGATCACCGCCAGCCGGTGCGGCAGGCGGACCTGCCGCAGGATGGCCGTGGCCGAGGCCGCGTCCGGCGGGGCGACGATGGCGCCCAGCGCGACCGCCGCCGCCCAGGGCAGCGTGGGCAGCAGCAGGTGCGCCGTCCAGGCTACCGCGGCCACCGTGACCCCGACCGCCACCACAACCAGGCTGCTGAGCGGCACCCAGTTGTCCCGTAGGTCGCGCGGGCTTGCGTCGAAGGCGGCGTCCAGCAGCACCGGCGCCACGAACAGCGCCAGCGCCAGGTCGGGGTCGAGCACCACCGGGGGAACGCCCGGCACGAACGCGAGCGCCACCCCCGCAATGGCGAGCAGCACCGGCCCCGGCACGCCCAGCCGGGGGGCGATCAGCGTGAGCCCGACGCCGCCGAGCAGGAGGGAAAGGACGAATTCGAACACTGCCATGCGGGTGACCTGCGCCTCCGGTCAGGCTTGCAGAGCCTTGATCCCGAGGCAACTGCCCGCTGGCGCCCCTGCGGGTCGATGCGGCGTCCAGCTTGAACATAGGTAGATTCCGAACCTTACCCTGCAGGCTGCCGCGCGCCACATCCGTTGCAGTCCAGAAACGCTGCCCTCTGGACCTCGCGCCGCCTTGGAACACCTCCCAGGCCAGCACCGCGGCAGTCCAACCCATCCCTGATAGGTGCTGCAATGCCTGGAACCCGAAACCTGCGCCAAGTTCGTACCGTGTCGGCGCAAGCAGCGGCTGGTCCGCCTGCGGCTGCAACGCACATGGTCGGCCTGCTCGGCTTGCTGTTGGCGGCGCTTGCCTGCCTGACCGGATGCGTCAAGGAGCCGCAGCCGCGCACGACCGTGCTGCGTGAGCTGGACAGCGGCTACACCTCCAGCAACGGCGGCGGGCAGGGCTACTTGGGCAACCAGGTGAACGTGGGCGTCACAACCCGCGTGCGGTGATCCCTGGCCCCGACGGCAACACGCCGCAGGGGCCACATTCCCGGCAGCACTGGCGCGGCCGGCTTGAACAACGGAGACCAACGATGCGCTTCACCATGCTTGCCATCCTGCCGATAGTCCTCCTTGCCGGCTGCGCGGACGAGTCGCACCAGGCCCCGGTCACGACGTCCTTCCGCGGCGTCGGCCCGGGCGAAACCGAGCCGGAGCCGGCGAACAGCCTGCCCCGCGGCGCCGCGGTGGACGCGCCGCTGACGAGCCGTGTTGGCGACATCGGCAACACCCGTGTCGGCCCGGCGACGCGCGGCGCCACAAGGCTGGCCCCAATCGCAGCCAGCCGCTACTAGCCAGTCACCACCCGCACCGGTCCCTACAAGGCCTGATCCAGGTCAAACCCGGCAGCAGGCACCGTGGGGCCGAGTTCAATCCAACCTGACCGGCAGGCCGGGCAGGATGCCGGGCTTGCGGCGTGCCCGGGGATGGCTGCGGTCATGCGGCGTGAGCCTGCCGGACGAGGGCGTGCCGGATTTGTTGCGCCAACCTCGCCGTGGCCGCCCCGATGTCGCTCTGCGGCAGGTGCAGGTTGATCGCGAAAGGCGGCAACTCCGGCAGCCCGGCGCCAGCCGGCAGGACATCAAGGCCGGGAGGCGCCATGGACTCCAGCCATGCCGTGACGGCAAGGTCGGCGCGCACGATGGCCGTCGTCGCCTCGATGCCGCCGTTCTCGAACACCGTCCGCCATTCCCGGCCGTGGTCATGCAGCGCCGCCAGCACGGCAGGGCGGAACGCGCAGGTGTCGGCGGCCATCGACACCGGCAGGGGATGCTTGAGATGGGCGCTGCCTGCCTTGGCTCCGACCCAAACGAGCTGCTCGACGCGGAGGCGCTCGCCGTTCGATGGCCCCACCCGCTCCTCGAGCACGGCGAGGTCAATCTCGCCTCTCGACAGTGCGGCCGCCAGGTCAGGCGATGACGCACAGGACAGCGATATCGCCACTTGCGGATAGGCGTCGGCATAAGTCTTCAGAATGGGAGCAAGGCAGCTTTCCATGAGGTCGCAAGGCGCCCCGAGGCGCACCTCGCCGTCCACGGCCGCGGCGGTCATGTCCGCCCATAGCTCGTCGTTCAGCCCAAGCAGGCGGCGCGCCTTCCCCAACAGGCGCTCGCCGGACGCCGTCATCCGCAGGCCGCGCCGGTCACGTTCGAACAGGGCGCTGCCGAACAGGTCCTCCAGGCGCTTGACCTGCTGGCTGACCGCGCCCTGGGTCAAATGCAGGGCGTTGGCTGCCACCGTCATGCTTGCGCGGTCTGCGACGGTCACGAACGTCCGAAGCAGGGCGAGGTCCAGGTTGCGTGCCATCGCCGGCATCATGGACGCTAATGCATCGCATTGCCAACATTGACTACCTGGATGTATGGCCGCCGGTTAACCCTGCTGCTTTGCAGGCAGGGAGGGACGGATGGCATTCGAGGGTTTCTGGCCTCTCGCCGTGTTCACGGTGGCGTCCACAATCACGCCGGGGGGCGCCACGACGCTCGCGACGGCTTCGGGCGCGCATTTCGGCTTCCGCCGCTCCGTGCCGTTGATGGCTGGCATTGCTGCCGGGCTTGCTTCGATGGCGGCCTTGGCGGCGGCTGGGCTGGCCGGGCTGCTGCTGACGCAGCCTTCGCTGCAGGTCGGCATGAAGGCGGTCGGCTCGGTTTACCTGGTCTGGCTTGCCTGGAAGATCGGCCGGAGCGGGCCGCCGCACCTTCAGGCGAACGTGGCGCGTCCGACGAGCTTCGTTGGGGGCGCCTGGATGCTTTGGTACAACCCCAAGGCCTGGGCGATGACGCTTGGCGCGGCGGCGTCGTTCGCGGCCCTGGCAAGCGGGCCGGTCCGGCTTGCGGTCCTGCTTGGCCTGGCGTTCGGCGTGGCTGCCGCGGCCTCGCTGTCGCTGTGGTGCATAGCCGGGCAGTTGCTGGCGCGGCTGCTGCGGACCGATGGGCAGTGGCGGGTGCTCAACGCCGTCCTGGGTGTTCTGCTTGCCGCCTCGATCGTGCCGATGTGGCTCTGACGAACCAAGATGCCACCTGCCTGCTCCCTCTCCCGCCGGGTGGGGGAGACAGCTTGATCCTCGCTCAGCCTGCCGATGCGGCGAGGGCGGTTCGCCGCTCCGCACGCGTCAGATCGACCCAGCGCAGCCGGGCGTCGAGCGGCATGACCGCCGCGCCGCCCTGCACCGCAAGCCCCAGCACCCGGTTGGCGGGGCCGAGCACGAACGGCTTGACCCATCGTGGCAGGACCCACTGCGTGGTCCGGCCGTTTTCGGCCCGCACCGTCCACTGCGAGTCCAACAGCTTGTGCTGGACCTTGATGAGCTGCAACGGGACGGGAACGACAGGCGTCTTGCGCCACAGCATCCGGTTCCGCAAGGCCTGCACGGCGGCCGCGATACCCCAGAACACCAGGGCGGCCAGGAAGCCGCACTCGACCAGCAGGCTCAGCACCCGGTTCCAGAAGCGCTCCAGCGCAAGGTCGGTCGTCAGCCACTCCGGCCGGCGCGGGTCGCCGACCACCTGCGCCGAATAGTCCCCGCTGCTGAACGAGGCGAAGACGTAATGCACCGGGCGGGTGAGCACGACGCCTTGCCGGGTCGATGCCGAGAGCGTCACGTCGCAATCGACGATGAACATCTTGGTGTGGCAGCGCCCGTCGCTCAGGTGCGCGCCGGTGATCGGCACGGCGGTCCAGCGCACCTGCCAGTCCGTCAGCAATACCGGGGCGACCCAGAACACGCTGAAGACCAGCAAGCCGGCAAACATCAGCAAAACCGCCAGCGACCGGATGCCGCTCAGCAGCCGCAGCGGCGGGCGGGCATGCAGCGGCCGTGACGGCAGGGAGCTTAGCGCGCTGGTCATTGCCGCCTCCAAGTTTTTGAGGGAACCGGGGTCTTTGCGGGAACCGGGATCATGGCGCGCCGAGACCGAGGCCCTGCAGCGCACGGGCCAGCATCAGGTCGTCGATGGCCGTATGGCCGCCGCGCACGGTCAGCCGCGCCGCCTCGTTCACCACCCAGGCTGCGTCGCTGGCGGGCCGGCGGGCCAGGCGGCGGGCGGCGGCAGCGATGTCCAGCGTCGGGGCGTGCGGGCGGGCGTCCAGCAGGGCGCGCAGCACTTCGGCCATGCCGTGCTCGTCCGCGTGGTCCATGACGTGCAGCAGGTCGAACCGGCCGCGGCGGCGCAGGGCCGGGTCGATGGCCTCGGGACGGTTCGTCGTGCCCACCACCAGCAGGCCGCGGGCCGGCGCCTGCTCCACCAGGCGCAGCAGGGTGTTCACCTCCTCGGCCGTCGCGCCGAACCCGGCGGCGCGCGACTTGCCTAGCGCGTCCAGCTCCTCCAGCAGCACCACCGCGGGCGACTCGGCCGCGGCGCTGGCGAAGGCGTCCGCCAGCTTGCGGGAGGTCTCGTGCAGCCAGGCGCTGCCGACGCTGGCGACCGACACCTCGTGCAGCGGCCAGCCCAGGAACGCGGCGAGGCGCCCGGCCGCGAAGCTTTTGCCGCAGCCGGGCGGCCCTGCCAGCAGCACGCCGGCCGGCGCCGGGACCCCTAGGCGGGCGTACTCCGCCGGGCGGTGCAGCACGTCCAGCACCTGCTCCCGCAGCAGCCGCTCCAGCGCCGGCTGGCCCGGCAGGTGGAAGTTGTCCGGGTCCGGCGCCGGCCGCCGCGCCGCGCCCGCGCCGAGCACGCCGAGCACCCGGGCCGCCGTCGCCGGGTCCAGCCGCGGGTTGAGCTGCGCGATGCGTGCCGGCGTCAGGCCGGGGTCGCGGACGCCGCCGGACAGGGCGGCAGCCAGGGTGGCGGCCCGGTCGTCGGCTGCGCCGGCCCGGTTATCGGCTGCGCCAGCTTGGTCATCGGCTGCGCCGGCCTGGGTGGCGAGCAGGAAGCCCGGCTCCGGCAGGAACAGCGCAGAGGACCACCCGGCCTGCGGGCAGCGCCGTTGCAGGGCGGCCAGCGCGGTCGCCAGCGCCTCCGCCTCTGTCCGGCCCAGGGCCGGGTCCCGCAATGCCAGGCCAGCCAAGGTCCAGGGACGCGCGCCGCCCGGCAGCGGCAGGCACAGCAGGCCCTCGACCTCGGCCAACGGGCCTGCTGCCTCACCCAGGGCGGCCAGCTCGGTTGCCCACCAGTCCGGCCCTGCCTCATGCCGCAGCAGCAGTGCCAGGCGTCCGCCTACCCCGGCCGCGCACACCTGCCAGGCTGGCCCGGCGTCGATCAGCCGGGCCGAGGCCAAGCCGCCGGGCAGCGGTGTGCCAATGGGTAGCCAAGGGAAGCCGGTCACCAAGGGAAGCTGGTCATCATGGAAAGCCTGGCATCATGGACAGCGTGGCATCGGAATCCGGTCATTCCCGCAGCACGTCCGCAAGCCGGCCCACGTCGCGCTGACGCCCGCCGGACACCTTGTTGTCCCACATGGCGCGCAGGCTGTCCCGCAATCCCTCGATGTCGCCAGCCGCAAGCTGCACGTCGCCCTTGGCCAGCACGGCATCGAACCGCGCCTTGTCGCGCATCAGGTGCCGCTCGGCCCGCACCCAGCGCCAGCGTATCGTGCAGAAGCCGGGCTGCCTCATGCCCTCGCTCCAATAGAGGCGGTTCAAGTCGTTGGTCAGGTTGTCGGCCATGTCGAAGCCGTCGGGGGTGCCGCTGTCGATCTCTGACCGGGCGCTTTTCGCAATCTGGTCGGCCCGGTCGTTCGCCCGCTCCGGCGCGTTCGGGCGCACGTTGCCGTCGTAGTAGCGCAGCAGGTCCGCCAGCTCCCGCCGCAGCACCGCCGCCCGCGCCTCCGGCTGGGCGCAGGCCGTGGCGATGGCTTGGCGCACCAGCCGCGCCTCCTCCGCCGCCCCGCGCCGCGCGTCGGCCTCCGCCGTGCCCCGCACCAGCGCCCGCGCGCCGTCCAGCCGGGCGCGCAGGGCGGCCATTCCGGTGCGGGCGTGCAGCGGCAGCACCTTCACGGCGGCGTCCAGCTCCTCCTCCGCCTGGTCCAGCATCTCGTTGGCCAGGCGGGCGCCCTCCTCGCCGTCGAAGGACTGCAGGCCGGTCTGCCAGTCGTAGAAGTTGGCGTTGTCGAAGGTTTGGCTCAGCGTCGGCACCTCCACCTCGGCTTGCAGGGTTTGGCCTTCGCCCATTACCCAGTGCACCAGCAGCTCGTCGCCGCGGCGTACCGCCATGCTGTCCGGCAGGTCGCCGCCGCGGATGCGGAACTCGCCGATGTGCAGGTTCAGCGCCGGGTCGAGCACGGCGGCGTCGCTGATCTGGAACAGCTCCAGCCGCAGCATCCCGCCGCTGCCGGACCGCAGCAGCGACGCCGCCCGGAAGCGCGCCGTGCCGCCGAGCGGCAGCAGCGCGCCCTTCGGCACCAGCGTTTCCAGGGTGTTGCGGCCGGCGTCGTCCCGCACCTTGACGCCGACCGCCTGCGAGGCCGGGATGCCCGCGCTGGCGGCCGGGGCGCGCTCGATGCTGAACTCCTGCCCGGCGTCGGGCACCGGGCGGCCGAACGGGTCGAACACCACGGCGCGGAAGCGGTTGGCGCCGGGGTCGGGCAGGGCGAGCTGCAGCTCCTGCGGGCGGTCCAGCACCAGCCGCCCGCTGCTCCAGCCCAGGGTGCTCTCGACCTGCACCGACACACCGTCTGGCCCGGCGGTGCGCGTGACCACCAGCCGTGCGGTGACGCCTGCGGTGCGCGCCTCGTAGTCGTAGCTGACGGCGATGGCCCCGCCGGCCTGCGCCGAGGCACGCCGCGGCTTGGCGACGCTGGCGGTGCCGGACCAGTCGCGGCTGTCGCAGTAGATCGCGGCGCCGGCGGCGACGGCGGTCATGGGATCGACGCGCGTCGGGTCCTCGACAGGGATGCCAAGCTCTGCCGCCACCCGGGCGCGGACGACCGGCATCTTGGTGGGGCCGCCGATCAGCACCACCCGGCTGATGTCGCGCGGCGCATAGCCGGCCGCGTCGATGATGCCGCGGGACAGCGCGATGGTGCGGGTGACCATGGCCTCGACCAGCGCGTCCAGCCTGGAGCGGGTGATCGGCACGTCGAGGTAGATCGGCTCGCCGCGGGCGTCCTCCAGGCGGACCAGGTCGTCGGAGGCGCTGATGCTGGTCTCGTGCCGGATGGACAGCTCCACCTTGGCGCGCTCGGCGGCCAGGCGGGCGACACGCACCAGCCGGTCGTAGCGGCGGTCGGCCTGGAAGCCGTCGGGGAGCTGGAAGGTGCGGGCCAGCCAGGGGCGCACCAGCTCGTCCAGGATCAGCCGGTCGAAGTCGCGGCCGCCCAACATGTTCACGCCCTCATGCGCGACGACGTTCACGGTGCCGCCGGCGGCCTGCACCAGGGCCAGGTCGAAGGTGCCGCCGCCGAGGTCGTACACCAGGAACTGCCCGTTGCGCTCGCCCGACCCGGCCATGGCGGCCATCGCGGCGGCGACGGGCTCCTGCAACAGGGCCACGCGGTCCAGCCCGGCCTGCTCCGCGGCGGCCAGGGTGGCCTCGCTCTGCAACTGGTTGAAGGCGGCGGGGATGGTCACCACCGCGCCGTCCACCCGGGCCTCGCCGCCCTCCACCAGCGCATAGCCTACCAGGGTGCGGAGCAACTCGGCGCTCGCGGCCTCGGGCAGCATCTCCTGGTCGGCGGCGGCGAAGCGCAGGGGCGTCGCGGTGCCCATCAGCCGCTTGAAGCCCTGTGCCACGTTCTCCGGGGCCATGATCGCCTGGTCGTAGGCGCGCACGCCCACGGTGCGGGTGCCGCGGCGGTCGATGTGGATGACGCTGGGCATCACCTCTGCGCCCTCCGGCGTGCGGAACAGCACGGGGCGGCCGTCGCGGCAGCCGGCGACGGAGCTGTTGGAGGTGCCGAGGTCGATGCCAAGCTGCATTCTGGTTCTCAATCCGTTGTGGCTGATGCATGTGGCGGGCGGCGGTTGCCTGCTCCCTCTCCCTTCGGGA
>JAABUX010006718.1_pt1 | contig 13646 bp, 11 predicted proteins | sample 5561851 | NCBI WGS metagenome assembly JAABUX01 (sample SAMN10711883, study PRJNA513361) | rock metagenome | isolation source: Antarctica rocks | place: Antarctica: Victoria Land, Richard Nunatak red sandstone | collected 2016-01-03 | reverse complement strand
TGTATCGCTCGACGGCGCCAGTCGATCCGTGATCATGTACTGCTTCTCCTCGTTCCAGGCCCCATTGCCCGCGGGCGGGAGCATTCGTCCAATCTCCACATAGTATACGCCTCGCATGGCAAGCCGCTAACTAGAGCCGCCTGTGACCAGCAATTACACGCGTATAATAGTTGGGAAAGTGTTCGTTGCAATCGCTAGTGCCGGTGGACTGATCGAAAGGGAAAGAAGGGAAAGAAATGCACCGCTTTCGTCACCGCTACGCCTGGATAACCGGCGTCAGCATCGTTGCCACATGTATCTTCGCTGGATCAATCCATGCCGCGACCGCCTCATATGGTGGAGCGCAAGCATCTCCGCTTCTACAAGCGGCATTTCACTACCTGGCTCACGCGCCTGGTTATCGCTCCCTGGAGACGACTGGCTTCACACCAGGAGCGTATTACCACGTGATCGTGGTGCGGAAGAAGGGGCGCTGGGAAAGATACACGATAACGACGGATCGGGCGGGCAAGCGCACCGATGCGGATCAGATACTAACGGCGCACAGGACGTGCGACAGGAGCATCGGGGCCAAAATGTGGACGTGTTCTCTAGGGAGCAATGATGACCCATTCGCAACCGATTACTTGCTCATCGCCCCCTACAAATTGGCGGGGGATCGTACCATCGAAGGGCAGCCATGTCGCGGGTATCGCATGACAGTAACGGACCGGTCGATGTCGCCGCCCATTACCACGACGGAGACGATATGGATCAACCGTCACACGGCTAAGCCCATCCGTCTGAACACCTATAGCTTCGACAAGGCAGGCGATAAGGTTGCGGGACAGATTGTGTACTCCGACTGGAGCGACCCAACACTGCAATCGCTTCTGCCACGTGTCCCTGGTCTTACGGATGGCGCGACGTCCTGAGCAGATAATCTACGTCAGTCGTAGGCCTCGCGTCACAATCATGGAGCGCACCCCACGAGGAGAAGGCGCTATCTAGACGAGTACGCGGGCGGCGTCTACACTAAGCGCCTGACCATAAGTTCGGCACGGTTTCTCGGGCGAATCACGCCTAACAAAACCGTGCCAGATTTCTGAGCACATGCTTAGTGCCATGAAGCGCCACCCCCTCGCCGTCCTGGTGGTCCTCGTCCTGGTCGCCGGGGTCGCGACGACGATTGTGGGACGCCTTGCCTCGGCTGAGCGGGTGTACGTGGTTGGTGAGGCGGGTGTACGTGGTTGGTGAGGTTGTGGCTGGCCTGCGCCAACACCCACGGACGTGGATCGGTCGTACCGTCCTGGTGCGCGGGGCCATCATCTGGTACGACTCCGACCACTACGGTCCCAGCGGAGAACACGACAACCAACAGGATGGATGCATGTCTATGCGCCTGTCTCGTAGCGTCCCTAACTGCCAGCAACGAATGGGACTCAACATAGCTAACGTCGGACCGGGTAGCGCCGTCCACGCGGTGCTGGCATCTGGGTTCCGCGCCTTCGGTTATATTGGCGGAGGGCTTACGCCGCAGCATCCACCGGGAACGCTCTCCCTACGGTTCCATACTCCGATAGCAGCCGCGACAAACGATCCTGTTCCCATCTTCCTACGAAAGTTGCCGCTGATACGGTCGCTATTCCCTGTATCACTGGCGCCGTCGCATGGCTTTGTCCTCTCCGGCCTATTCCGGCTCCACCTCGTGGCCCACCGCAATCACGGACAACGGCAGTGGTACGACGACGCCGTCGTGCTAAGCGTGCAGCCGTGAGCTACCGCCCCATCATCATCGCTGTCCTACTGGTTGTGGTCGCCGGCGTCACGACCGCCGTCGTGGGACGCCTGTTGCCCTCGGAGCGGGTGTACTCGGTCGCGGAGCTATCCTCCGATGTCCATCAGAATCCGCGGCAATGGGTGGGACGGACGGTCCTGGTGCGGGGGCAGGTTGTCGGGGTCGGTCAAATTCAGGGCATGAGCATGTGGGAGACGTGGTCGTGTCGAGGCCAGGCATTCTCGTGCTATGAGCCCGGTCCCGTCGACCACCTCCTGGTGATGGACGCGTTGGAGGCGTCACACTACAACGTGACGACCATCGACGTGGGGCGACGGCACACGGGCCTCGTCCTGGCGGCGCCGACCTTGCCCGCCTCGGCGACCGACGCGCTCGTGACATTTTTACGAAGCTTGCCGGGCATTGGGCGCCTGATACCAGTCCCACCGCCACTACAGGCGCGAGTGCTCACCTACCGCGTCCGCGTGCTATCTCCACTCTCGACCTGCGCCACACCGCGCTCTCCCCAGATATGCGATGACGCCGTCGTGCTGGGCACGCAATAGCAAGGGAGAGGCTATGAGACATACTGAAACGAGCCGCGTCCAGTCCACACGGCCAGGAGCGCATGCCGCATAGACCCGTCCGTCGTATGTTGCCCGAATCCGGCCTGCCCTGTATTCGCCAGCCATCATTAGGGGAGCCATCGCTTTATGACCACCTACCGCCCCGCCGTCGAAGCCGACCTATCAGCCGCATGGGACGTGTTGTATCAAAACGAGGTGCGCGAGAACGCTGATCCTCCTCCACGCGGCGATGTGCCGGCTTATCTCCGCCACGTCTTACGCAGCGGCGCCGTCTACGTCGCCGAGCGGGACGATCGCATCGTCGCCTTCGCCGCGTCAATCACGCGGGGCAACGTCACCTACCTGACCGATCTGTTTGTCCAGCCCGACGAGCAATCGTCTGGAATCGGTCAGACGTTGCTTGGCTATGCCATGCCTGCCGACGATCACATCCACTGCACGGTCAGCTCGACCGATCCCCGCGCCCTGGCCCTGTATGTCCGGCACGGGATGACGCCGCAGTGGCCGCACGTCAACCTCCGGCTCAACGGCCCCCTTCACGGCACACTGCCTATCAGCACTATCGAGGTCGAGCGAACCCGGCATGACGACCCGCGACTCGTCGCCTGGGACGCCGCGGTCGGGGGCCGCGAGCGGCCCGAGGACCACGAGTTCTGGGTCCGGGAGCAGCGCGGCATCCCGTTGTGGTTTCGGCGCGGCGGCAACGTCGTGGGCTACGGCTACGTGCGGTTGGGCGCGGGCAGCCTTCACTACCCCGACGCCTGCGCCATAGGACCCTTGGGGGTTGCGTCGGAGGAAGACACCGTTGCCTGCGTGCTGGCCGCCGTCGACCATGCGCGCAGCTACGCGGACGTGCTGCGCATCCACCTACCCGGCCCCCACCCCGGCCTTGCTCCCCTGCTCAGGCTGGGCTTCCACATCACCTATCTGGAGACACACGTCTCTAGCGCCAGCACGCCCTTTTTCGACCCTCGTCGTTATGTCACATCGGGTGCGGACCTCTTTTGAGGTAGCCGTCGATACGGTCGTCGAACGCGCGACACACGCCGTCTACGCCCGACACGCCATATCACTCTTGGTCCCTGGCTAGGGTGCACCTTAAAATTGTGGACTCCGACCTGCGACTGCGGTCGCATGGCAGCAGACGGACACTGCGGTGTCGGACCGGGGCTGGGAGCAACGTGGCGGCGGACCACACCCGACCGCGGTCGGCGTCGGTTTGCCATGCGACACATGCGGACTGGTCCCCGACCGGCTGCGGCCGGTCCCGGTCCAGCCGGGCAGTCGCAGGTCGGAGTCCACAATTTTAAGGTGCATCCCCCTGGCTAGAAACGGTTTCAGGTGGGGGTAGCGGGCTGCTATACTGATGGGTATGAACATCAGCGATGACCTGCCGATCCAATCGCGCGGCAGTCTCGAACAGATACAGAGGGCGCGGGCCTATTATGACGCGTCGCCCAACCTGTGCCTGCATTGCGACGGCCCAATCCTCTCACGAGCGGGCGAAAAGTTATCCGAGACACGCAAGAAGAAGTTTTGCTCACGCTCCTGCGCCGCCAGTCACAACAACAGTCTCTCCGTCGCTCCGAAGAAAAAACCACGGCCGCGCTACTGCGAATCCTGCGGCTCCCGCGTCAGTTACGATCCACAATTACCCGAAACGCGCCACATACTCTGCCCGACCTGCAGCGAAAAGTCAGCACAGTCACTCGTTACCAGGACAAAGTCACAAAGTAGTCCTGCGGACATACGCAACCACATGCGTAGCGTGCTCGCCGAGAGACCCCACGAATGCCAACAATGCGGCTACACTCTCCACACCGAAGCGTGTCACATCCGCCCCATCGACGACTTCCCCCCCTCCGCTACCCTCACCGAGATCAACCATCCCGACAACCTTGTCCTGCTGTGCCCCAATTGCCGCTGGGAGTTTACGCATGGGCTCGTCGCCCTCGCTACCTCGCCCTCGCAGGCCAATGCCTGGCAGGATTCGCAGGCGCAGGTGACGCCCAGCGTGGGCGCTGCGGGGACAGGCAGTGACGAACTGGCAGTGCGACGCCCGATCCAGATTCAGGCCACGACGAAGAAGCGACCGACACACGGTGTGTCGGTCGCTTCTTCATTGCGCCGCGCCAACGGACGTTAGTAACTCGTCACGCGAACGGTTGACGGCCTGGGACTGTTAAGACTATGGGTTGACGGCCTGGGACTGTTGAGACCATGGGTTGACGGCCTATATACGAGGGAAGATGGGCGGGGAGGGACTGGAAGATGGGCGGATGCGCGATCATCTGAGGTCTGTCCTGGCATGCGCCATCGACGTGTCGCCGTTGGCTATCCAGATCTCGCCCCGCCCTCCGCTCGACCACCAGAGCAATCGCCTCTACGACGCGTGGGCCGACGGGCGCCATCTCATCCTCAAGGAATATCTCAAGCCCCAGGAGTTTGCGGAGGCGCCGGCGCGTGAGTTCCACGCACTCGAACTCATGGCGCCGCTCGACATCGCGCCGCGCCCCATTCTTATTCGTGCGCAGCCCGAACTGCCGCTCGGTCCGCTCGTCATCTATGAGTACATGGAGGGCGACATGTGGGATCGCCAACGCCCCGCGACCGCCGACTTGGCGGCTCTCGCCGAGGTCTGGCTGCGCATGCACGCGGTCCAGCAGGAGGATCCCTGGCTGTCGCGTGGGCACGAGCGCCCGCTCACCGTGGTCTGGGCGCACCTGAACGCGCGCCTCCAGGCGTCCGTCGCCCGGATCAGCACGCTATCGGACGAGGGAAGGGAGGCGGCGAACCTATGCGCCGCCGCGCTGGATAGGTGCGGTGTGACCGTCCGCGAGTTGGTCGACCACGACCCACCGCTCTGTTTCTGTCGGGCCGATGCCCGCTTCGCGAACGTCATCCGGCGGCCCGACGGACGGCTGGGGCTCGTGGACTGGGAAGACAGCGGGCTACGGGACCCAGCACGCGACGTGGCGGACCTCCTGACACATCCTAACCAGGAAGATGTGCTTTCACCGGACGAGTGGCAAGCCTTCCTCCATCCCTATCTCGCCAGCCGCGACGCTGTCGACCCACGCATACACCGCCGAATACACCTCTACCTGGCCATCTTCCCGCTCTACTGGTTGGCGACGCTGCTCGATCAGGGCCTCCGTTTAACCGATGCGGGCCAACTGACCGGCTGGACCATCAACGAACTCCCGGCCAACGTCAGGCTCCGTCGCTACCTTGCTCGTGCTCTCGCATGGCCCGCGGCGGACGTGACGGACCAACTCGCGGCCCTGGGCGACCTGCGGTTCTTCGTTGACCGCCGATAGAGACTGCACAGCCATCTCTTGCATGTCAACCGGACTAACCTTAACCTCCACGATGGCGTACGCTATCCTACACCGAATGGAGCGTCGGATGCGATAGAATGGTGGTGGAATGGAGTAGACACCAATGATCACCGACACCATGCTAGTAGAGCACCAGGAGATCGAGGAAGACGTGGCTGGCGGCGTGCCCGGTGAAATCGGAGCCATCCTCAACTGGCATCTGGCGGCGCACGTCTATCCGCAGCGGTTGGGCCGCCTGTTCAATGCCCAGACCGACTTCGACCTCGGCGCGATCGGCAGGCGGCAGCCTGATCTGGCGTTCGTTGCCCTGCGCCGGCTCCCGGTCAACGTGCTCGATGCCGTCCCGCTAGCTCCCGACCTCGCGGTAGAGGTCGTGTCCAAAACAGATCGCGCCTACGACGTCGACACCAAGGTGGATGAGTACCTGGCGGCCGGCGTTGGCCTGGTCTGGGTCATCAGGCCGTTGCGTAAGGTCGTCGAGGTCTACTCCCAGGCCCACCCGCTACTGCGCGTGCGCACGCAGGCTGACGACCTCGACGGAGACATTGTCCTGCCGGGCTTCACGCTCAAGGTCGCCACCCTCTTCCCCTGACGCTTCCTCCACCCAACATGCGGCCTCCTTCGCGCCGAATCAGGCGACAAAGCTCTATGTGACACTTTCCAACCTCGCCACAGTCATCCCCTGGCTGATTATCCCCGCAGACCCTACCCGCGGGTTCGCCAGTCTAGCCAGGCAGGCGCAGGTCCACTACACGTCGGCGGTGGCCGCGTGGCAGGCCGCGCTATGCTCCGGGCGGAGCAGGCGCAGCCGTGGCGTCACGCGGGCGCACTCGTCCATGGCCAGCGGGCAGCGCGCGCGGAAACGGCAGCCCTCACCGGGATCGACCACGCGCGGCGGCTCGCCCGTCTCGCCGGCCGGCGCCACGTCGACCGGCGCGCGCGGGTCGGGCACGGCCGAGAGCAAGAGCTTCGTATAGGGGTGCCTGGGATGCGCCAGCACGTCCTCCACCGGACCGTTCTCCACGACGTGCCCCGCGTACATCACGAACAGCCTGTCCGCCACGTAGCGCGCGCTGGCGATGTCGTGCGTGATGTAGAGGAAGGACACGCCCGCCTGGCGACGCAGTTCGGCCATCAGGTTGAGCACGCCGATGCGAATTGAAACGTCCAGCATCGAGACCGGCTCGTCGGCCAGGATCAGTTCGGGACCGCAGGCCAGGGCCTGGGCGAAGCCGATACGCTGGCGCTGGCCGCCGCTCATCTCGTGCGGATACTTGCGCAGCATCTCCTCGGCCGGGTGCAGGCCGACCGATTCCAAGATCTCCATGGCACGGTTACGCCGTTCAGCCGCGCCGCGTCCGTAGCGGTGGAGCTTGAGCGAGCGCATGATGCCGTGCGACACGGGGTAGACGGGGCTGAGCGAGCTGAAGGGGTCCTGCAGCACCATCTGCACGTGGGAGCGGTAGGCCAGCAGGTCGCGCCGCCGGCGCAGGTCTCCCAGGGGCTGCCCGTGGTAGCGTACCTCCCCGCACGTCGGGCGGTAGGCCATGGCTAGCAGGCGGGCCACCGTACTCTTGCCGCTGCCGCTCTCCCCAACGAGGGCCACGATCTCGCGCGGATGGAGCGCCAGGTCGACGTCGTCGACGGCGTGCAGGTAGCGGCGCTTGAACGGCCCGCCGACGGGGAAATGCTTGGTTAGCCCCCGCGCTTCCAGCAGCGGGGCGGTCATGTCGTGCCCTTCCAAACTTGGCGCTGCCGTCATAGCGCAATCCCCTGCACTCGTGCGGTCGTCACAGCGTGGCCTCCTCGCTCACTCCCATCCCCGCTGTCGTCGCGGGCCTACCCCCTGCCCTCGCGTCGGGCGCGTAGAGGTGGCAGCGCACCAGGTCGCGGTCGGGGCGCGGATACGGCGGCGGCTCCTGCACGCGGCACACCTCCATGACCGCGGGGCAGCGCGGGTGGAAGCGGCAGCCCGCCGGCGGCTGGCGCAGGTCAGGTGGGCTGCCGGGGATGCCCAACAGCGGGACCTTGGGGCCCACAATCGAGGGGAAGGCGTTGAGCAGCCCCCGGCTATAGGGATGCTCGGGGGCGGCGAACACGGTGCGCGTCGCGCCAAGCTCCGCCACCTGCCCGGCGTACATGATGGCCAGGCGATCCGAGAAGTGGCTGACCAGGGACATATCGTGCGTCACGAAGATGACGGCAAAGCCCAGGCGCCGCTGCAACTCCTTGATCTGAGCCATCAGCGAGCGCTGCGCCACCACGTCGAGGGCGGAGGTGGGCTCGTCCATGATGATCAGGTCCGGCGTGAAGACCAGCGCCATGGCGATCATGGCGCGCTGGCGCATGCCGCCGCTGAGTTGGTGCGGGTAGCTGCGCAGGTGGATCGGATCGATACCCACTAACCGCAGCACCTCGGCGCCCCGCTCCCGCGCCGCGCGGGCAGAGATGCGCTGGTGCGCCTGCATCGCGTCGCGCAACTGCGCCTCCACGGTCAGCACCGGGTTGAGCGCGTTCATGGCGCTCTGCATCACCATGGCGTAGTCCCGCCAGCGCACGCGGCGCAAATCCTTCTCGCGCAGATGAGCCAGGTCCTGGCCGTGGAAAAGGACGCTCCCGGCAACGATCTCGGCCGGCGCGCTCAGTAGTTGCGCGATGGCGAAGAGCAACGTCGACTTGCCGCAGCCGGACTCGCCAACGATGCCCAGGAACTCCCCGCGGCCCAGGGTCAGGCTGACCCGGTCCACGGCCACCACGGGGCCCGTCGCGCCGGCATATTCCACGCTCAGATCGTGCACCTCAAGGATGGGCGCGTCGTCGACCACGCGACCTCCTGACCGTGCGTAGAGCGGGGTTGCCGATCTCGTCGAAAGCGTAGTTGAGCAGGGCGAACGAGGCGCCCAGCAGGGCGATGCAGACGCCCGGCGCGATGATCCACAGCGGCGCGCCCGAGAGCAGCGCCTCCTGGTTCTCGCCCCAGTAGAGCATGGTACCCCAGCTCCACTCGTTGATGTTGCCCAGTCCGATGAACTGCAGGCCGGCCTCGGAGAGCACCGCGTAGAGCGCGGCGCCCAGGAAGTTAGCCGCGATCAGCGAGATCATGGTGGGCAGCACCTCGAACAGGATGATGTAGCTGCTGCGTTCGCCGCGGATGCGCGCCGCCTCCAGGTACTCACGATGACGTAGTGACAGGGCCTGCGAGCGCAACTGCCGCGCGCCGAACGACCAGCCGGTGATCACGATCACGGCGATGATCACGCCCGCGCCGCTGCCCTTGTAGTACGCGGCGATCACGATCATCAGCGGTAGCGCCGGCAGCACCAGGAAGATGTCGGTGACCAGCGACAGGGCGTGGTCGGTGGTCCCACCAAGGTAGGCCGAACTCACGCCGACCAGGACCGAGATGACCGTGGCCGCCAGGCCGGCCACGAGGCCGATCAGCAGCGACTGGCGGGTGCCCCAGATCAGCTGCGACAGGATGTCCTGTCCATAGCTGGTGGTGCCCAGCCAGTGATCGCCCGACGGGGGGCTGATGGGCAGGAAGTTGTTGTTGTCTGGGCTGTACGGCGCGATCAGCGGCGCGCCCACGGCCAACACCACGAAGACCAGCAGCAGTAGGGCGCCCACGAACGCCTTGCGATTCGAGCCGACGACGCGCAGGGCTGCGAGCGCCAGGCGTCCCCACGCCGGCCCGCGGCGCACGGCCGGACGTAGTGGCTCGTTGCCGCTGACCACCGTGGTGGTTGTACTCATGCGTCGAGATCCTCTCTAGCCTCTCCCGCGCGTGCGCGGATCGAGCCAGATGTTGACCAGGTCGGCGGCCACGATGGCCAGTAGCACCGCCACCGTGATGATCAGGAAGATGGCCTGCATCAGCGGGTAGTCCTCGCCCGTGACCGCCTGGTAGAGCACGAAGCCGAGGCCGGGGTAGTTGAAGACGATCTCCGTCAGCAGCGCGCCGCTGAGCACGAAGCCCAGCGACATGGCAAATCCCGTGATGTTGGGCAGCACGGCGTTGCGGCCGGCGTACTGCACCATAATGCGCAGGGGCGACAGCCCCTTGGCGCGCGCCATCTTGACGTAGTCCTCGGACAGCGTGGCGATCATGTTGTTGCGCATGGTCAGGATCCAGCCGCCGATCGAGGTGACCACGATGGTGATGGCCGGCAGCGCGGCATGCGACACGACCTGCCCAACATAGGACCACGAGAGCGCGCCCGAGGAGCCCACGTCCGAGCCGAAGCCGAGCGGGAACCAGCGCAACGACACCGAGAAAACAAAGATGCTGAGCAGCCCCAGCCAGAAATAGGGCAAGGCGGACATGACGATGAACACGGGGGGCAGGACGTTGTCGGCCAGGCGGCCCCGTCGCCAGGCCGACACCATGCCGGCAAAGGTGCCGAGCACGAAGGAGATGATCGTGGTGATGCCGATCAGCCCCAGCGTCCACGGCAGGGCCACCAGGATGACCTGGCTCACCGGGGTGGGGAAGTTGCTGATCGAGACGCCGAACTTGCCCTGTGCGATGTCGCCCAGGTACTGGCCGTATTGTGCGAGGATGCTCTGATGCGTGTCCAGCCCGAAGGCAACCTCCATGGTGTGGCGGATCTCCGGGTTGACCGGCCCGCGAATACGGCTCATGACGGCTTGCGCCGGGTTGCCGGGCATCAGGCGTGGCAGCAGGAAGTTGATCGTCACGGCCGCCCAGAGCGTAATAACCAGGAACTCCAGGCGGCGGATGATATAGGCCATCAGCGCCTTTCTAGATCTTGTGCAGGTGCAGCAGCACGACTTCCCAGTCGGGATAGGCGTAGGGCGCGGGGTCGGCGTAGGGGTTGGCCTGCGATGGCCAGCCGGTGAACTTGGCCGAGTTCCATTGGAACCAGTTGACGCCCTCCAGCACGGGCACCACGGGCACGTCGCGCAGCATGATGTTCTGCAGCTTATTGACGATGGCGTGCTGCTGCGCGCTGTCGGTGGTCAGGGCGAATTGGGCCAACAGCGCGTCGGCCTCGGCGGAGTGGTAGCGCTCGTAGTTGCTGGTGGCGTCCTGGCCGATCGGCGCGCTCGCCCCGCTGCTGAGCAGCCCGTGGTAGGGGTAGAAGGCGCTGGGGCCGCCGGAGAAGTTGCCGTAAGCCAGGTCGTAGTGCCCGGCGAAGAGGCGCGCGTTGAAGTCGTTGTTGGAAAGATTCTGGGGCTGCACGTTGATGCCGATCTGGCGCAGTTCGTCAGACAGGATCTTGACCTCGGCCACCCAGTCGGTGTTCCCGCCCACGGTGATCACGGAAAAGGAGAGCGGCTTGCCGGCCGCGGTCTGGAAGACGCCCGCGGCGTTCTGCTTGAAGCCGGCCCCCTTCAGCAGGGCTATGGCCTTCTGGGGATTGTAGCCGTAGTTGTACTTTTGCGCCAGACCTGTGTCGAGCCAGCCCTGGAAGTTGGGCACGATCACGCCCGACTGGTTGGCGGGCGGCAGATACCCAAACACGCCCAGATTGGAGATCTTGGCGCGGTCGATGCCGTAGGAGATGGCCTGGCGCACCGCCGTCAGCGAGAGGGGATACTCGGTCAGATTGGGGAAGAGGCCGACATCGTTCGTCTGCGGCGCATACCAATAGTGGTTGTGCGCCGGGTCGCGCGCCACGTAGTAGGCCTGCACGTTGGGGATGTACTGGCCGCCCCAGTCGGCCTGACCCTCGGCCAAATAGAGGTTGGCCGGCGGGTTGGAGAGGAAGGCAGGGTAGACGACCTTATCCACGTACGGCAGGCCGGCCTGCCAGTAGTGCGGGTTGCGCACGTAGGTGATCGACTGCGTGCTGGACTGCCCGACCATGAACGGACCCGTGCCGATCGGCTTACTATCGGCGAAGGTGACAGGGTTCTTTACCGCGGCCCACTCGTGCTGCGAGACGATAGGGTCGACGCCGATGTAGTAGAGGTAGGGCACGGACGGCGCCTTGAAGGTCATCACGACCCGGTCGCCCCCCGGCGACTGCACACTGCTCAGCACGCCCCACACCCCGTTGAGGTCGAGGCCGGGATTCTTCTTCATCATGTTGAAGGTAAACACGACATCGGCCGCGCTGAACGGCACGCCATCGGACCAGCGCACACCGTGGCGCAAGGTGAAGGTCAGTGTCTTGTTGCCGTTGCTCCATTGATAGCTCGTGGCCAGCCACGGCTGGTTGTTGCCGTTGAGGCTATTGAAAAACATCAGCGGCTCGTAGATGACGCCGTCGACGGTGTAGTTCGTGTTGGTCGAGAACGGCGTGAAGCTGTTGGTCCAGAGCCCACCGCTCTCGTTGTCGATAACCACGGTCCCGCCGTAGGCGATGTGGGGCCTCGTGGCCGCGCGCGTCGACGCGTGGGCCGGCGACGCGGCCGGGACCCGCGCCACGCCGAGCAACGCGAGGGCGGACAGGAACAGGGCCGCGGCGAAAGGCCACGCGCCGCGCCAGGTAGAGAGGATTGACCGCATGATAATTCCTCCAGCTAACCTTGCCATGAGACATCGGATCGGCGCGGCGACGGGGACACGAAACGACGCCAGACCAGGCCGACACCTACGGCGGTGGATAAACGACGAGACACGCTCGATTGTGGTCACGATAGCACGCCACTTCGAGATTTGTCAAACTACCGGCTTCAAGGGCACGTGCCGGCGGTTTTATGGGATTGGCGCGGGATCGGCGGAACAGGGCCACCTACAGGCGCGCCGGGTCGAGGATCATCAGGCTCCCCTGGGGGGTGCGGATCGGTGCGGGCGGACGGGGCAGAAAGGGCAACAGGCGGCGGACCGGTGCGGGCACCCAGCCCCACGGGTCATCCGGCGTCCCGCCGAACGCGCCGATGCACCCGACGAAGAGGCGATCGGCGCGGCGGTCGAGCGCCAGGGTGAAGGGGACCGCCCCGATGGCGAGGGTGCGCACGACCTGCCCGCTGCGCTCGTCCACGACGCTGAGCGTGCCCGGGCGCGTCAGTCCGTTGCGCGCGTCGGCGGCTCCGATGCTGAGCACGTAGACGCGCCCCCGCCGCTCATCGACCGCGAGGCCGGTGGTCCCCAGGTCGATGGGCAGGGAGCGTCGCGGCGCGCCGGTGCGCGCGTCGAGGACCTGGAGGCTGCCGACACCAGCAGGCACCGATGTCGTCGACTGGCCGCTGGGCGTGCGTGTGGTGACCATGCGCAGGGCGCCCAGGGTCGTGGTAAAGACGCGGCCCGTCCGCGCGTCCTCGCCGAGCGCGCCCACGCCGGCCCCCAGCGGTGTGACGCGCAGGAGGGCGCCGGAGCGCAGGTCGAGGACGGCCACGCCCGTGCTGGTGCGGAGGACGGCGCGCCCACGCGCCTCGTCGATCAGCGCCGCGTTGGAGAAGCCAACGGCGACTCCGGGCAGCGGCGTGTGCCGCAGGAGCCGCCCCCGCGTCAGGTCGACCACGTCCACGGACGATGGAACACGTGATGAGCCGAACAACGTCCGCGCAACGATTAGGCGGGTCCCGCGCCCATCGATGGCCAGCGTCCCCTGCCCGAACCCCTGTCCGCCCCCCGGCAAGGCGATCGTCCGCACGGTCCGCCCCGTGCCCGGGTCGATCGCCCGCACGAAGGTCGTGCCACCGCCGGAGGGCGTCCCCCAGGTGACGGCGGGGAGGGTGTAGAGCAGGCCGGTGCGCCCATCGACGGCCAGGGCGCCGCCGGCATCGATGGGCAGGGCGCGCAGTGACTGCCCCGTGCGGGCATCGAGCGCGAGGATGGCGGCGCCGTTGGTGACGCAGGTCTGTGGGCCGCCCCCCGACGAGGCGCAGCTTGAGGAGCCGGTGCTCGCCGCGTAGGCGCGCTCGCGCCGCGCGTCCACCGCCACGGCGGTGATGGCCCCCCCACTGCCGTTCTGGCTGGGCAAGGGCAACGCCGCCGTGCCCACCAGCGCACCGGTCGCCGCGTCCAACACGCGCACGGCCGCGGCTCCGCCC
>JAABUX010006717.1_pt1 | contig 13652 bp, 13 predicted proteins | sample 5561851 | NCBI WGS metagenome assembly JAABUX01 (sample SAMN10711883, study PRJNA513361) | rock metagenome | isolation source: Antarctica rocks | place: Antarctica: Victoria Land, Richard Nunatak red sandstone | collected 2016-01-03 | reverse complement strand
GGCCCGCTCGGTCGCGCCCGGCCTTGACGAACTGCTCCTGTGCGCACCGCTGACACTGCATGCTGCTCTCCCTCTATCCCCTCGTCAGGCCACAGCATACCCTATCTCAGCACACCCCAACGATACCGTCGCCACTCACTGTCTCTTTATTTGAACTGTCGCGACAGCTTTATCATTGTACCGTTATCGACCCCGCTCACCTGGTTCCTGCGACCACGATAGCGTGATGGTCGCATCGGGTTCAAGCGGCAGCGGAGACGGCGCATAGCCGGCCAAATCGCCGTCGGCAATCAGGACATCGAGGGCCTTCGCCAGCGTCTTGCCGGCCTGTGTTACATTCTTGTCCGTAACACCCGCTACGGACAAGAGAACCTGGCGCGCCACCAGCATCTTCGTCACATTGGTCGAGGAGCGGCAGCGCTGCAGGTACTCGCGCACGCTGTCCTTAACGCGTGGGCGGCCGCCTCGCCGCTGCTGCTGGGCAAAGAGCACGGCCGGGCGCGGCGCGAGCGCGTAAGAGTACCCCGGTCGACCGTCGGCGTCGCGCAGGCCATTGTGCCACTCGTCATTGATGGTGATATGTAACAACTCCGGCAGCCCGCGGTCGAAACGCTCCATCGCGGAGAGATTCGCCAATTCTTCCGGCATGTCGTACTTGATGCTGGCTAGCAGGGGCGCCCAGAAGCCTACCAGACGCCCCTTCCCGCTGGCCGTACCCCTACGATACTGCTCGACATGCACCTGGGTAAACTGCAAGGCCAATAAGGTGCGGGCGAGCTTGCGCCGGTTCGTGGTGTGATGGGCGCCACGCTTAGGGTCGCGGCTGTACCCAATGCGGTCCAGTAACTCGGAGAGTCGCACGGGGAACGAGCGCGATCGGTAGTTGGGCGGATCGTTGCTAATCTCGTACAGGTGCATCATAACGCGCGACGCATATTCACCGAGAAAGGCGTGCGCGATGGTGACCGCCGCCTGTTCCGGCGTCACCGCGTCGGCCTCGGTGAGATTGATGCGCAGGCCGACCTTGTTGGCGCGCTTCAACTCCCATAGGTCGCCTTCGACGGTCCCCACCGCTAGGGTCGGCTGGTGGATGGCCTGGCGGAACTCATGATAGAGCGGGCTGACGCCGATCAGACCAAGCTCGGACTCATCGTTGATCTGCACGCGGTAGGCCACCTCGTCCTCGGACAGGAGAGCGCCGACCTCGGAGTCGAGAACAACGGAGGCCCAGATCTCTTTGTCATGCGCCCCCGGTAGCGCCGGCGCACGCGGGGTGCTCACCGCAGGCGTCGTGGAAGCGTCCAGCGGCAGCGGCAGCTGTCTATCCTTGCCCACCTTACCCACGACTCCCCCCCCTCCTTGGCGCTTAGCCATTGACATGCCGCATGGCCTCGAATACGGCCAGGTTCTTGCGGGCGCGCTGGGCCAACACAATGGCGGGATCGTCCTCGGGTAGGCGCGGCGTGTCGCGCATGTAGTCGACAAAAGCATCAACAGCAATGGCCATCGCCTCCGCCAGGCGTACGGCGTGCGGATCGCGACCGAGCGCGTGCTCACCCTCACCGGGGTCCGGTTCGGCGTCGGCTAGGTGCGATGGCGACGACGTGCCAGGATGACGCGCCTTGGCGCCGCCTACTTGCTCCCCACCACCTACGCGGCCACTGTCCGTGTCAGGGTTCGCCGGTGAACCTTGATTTTGCTCATTAATAGTATCTCTATGGTTCACCGGCGAACCCCTGCCGAGGGCGTGCGGCGCGGGGTTGGACGCCTCGGGCGACCGCTCGGCTGGCGGCGCATCCACGAATACTTCCCCTGGGAGTGGCGTGTTGTGTGGCTGCTGAAGCAGCCGATCATGCATGCGCAGGCGCTCGGCGTCGGCCTTCGTCCTGAGTTGCCCCGTCCGCGCGCGCTCGATCGCCACCCGCATCAACGCGTCCGGCATGTGTGCTATGACAACCGCCGTCTTGGGCGCGATCACTTCCTCTCCGACAAGCCCGGACAGATCTTTGTTGTTGGCTACCGCCAGCAGTTCGGACACGTACCCTTTATGGCGCCCGATGCGGCGAGCGATCTCCGAGCCCGACCATTGGGTCTCGTCGCGCAGTCGTCGGACCGCGTCGATCATCTCGGCCAGCGTCAAGTCGGAGCGGCTCGCGTTTTCAGCGATGGCGGAGATGAACGCTTGCGTATCCGAGAACTCCTTGATCATGCACGGCAACTCGGCCACGCGCGCGCGCTCCTCCAGATCGCCGCGCCCCCAGACGATATGCGCGGCGCGCAGGCGACGCGCGCCGGCGATCGTCTCGAACCGACGCGGGTCGTCGGGATTGCTACGCACGAGGAGCGGGTGCACCAGTCCCGTCGTGCCTATGGTATCCGCGAGCGCCTCGAGATCCCTCTCGTCGAAGCCCTTGCGCGGATTGAAGCGGCCTTCGTCGATCTGCTCCAAGGGAATCAAGACCACGTCCCGCGCCGCCTTGAGCGAGGCCTTGACCTCGGTCGCGATGTCGGCCTGCGTGAGCGGCCCCTGCTGCTTCTCGGTCCGCAGATGCTCCAGCAAAGACACCGGGGACTTACGAGAGGACGAAGGCATGATTGAAGAGCTCCTCACCGACCAGCTTGTACTCGGGGGCCGCGAGATCGTACCGCGCGATGTGCGCGCGGCGGGGGACAGGAGTCAGGACGCGCAGCGGCGGCTCGTGCTCGGCGGCGACGAGACGGATCTCCTCCAGCCGCTGCTCGTGCAAGACGACGCGCTGGACCATCGTGGGCAAGAGGGCCACCAGACGAAGGCTTGGGTTGATGACGAGGCCACGTCGCTTGATCCCATCGAGATACCGGACCAACCCCAGCACGCCCTGATCCTCGGGCTGCACGGGGACGAGCACGAGCTCGGCCTCCTGCAGGCTCTGCAATGCGGCGAAGCCCGGAGGGGTGTCGATGATGACGAGCTTGTAGCCCAGGTCGCGTGGCGGCAAGTCCTCGCCCGGCAGCAGCACCACTCCCGGACGCAGCAGATCCGGCCGCGTGTGCAAGAGATCCGACAGATGCGTGCTATTGTCGCGGTCCAAGATGGCCACGACGGGATTGGCAACCGTGCTGCCCAGCATCTGCGCCGCATACGTCGCGAGATACAAACTCGTCGTGCTCTTGCCCACTCCACCCTTGGCGCTGCCCACGGCCAGGATTGTCATCAGCATCCCTTCTCCCGCGTCACGAGGCGTCCTTCGCCGGGACGAGGCGGTCGATGAGATACAGGCGCAGCGCCTCGCGGGGCACGCGCACGTTATAGCCCACCCGGGTCACCTCGAAGTGCCGCCGTTCGATGCGCTTCCGCGCTGCGGCCGGTGTGATCCTCAAGATCGCCGCCACGTCCTCGACCGAGAGCAACTCCGGGTACCCGGACAGCGTGATCAACGCCTGCTCACGTCCAATCTGTTCCTGGCGCATAGTCATATCCTAACTCGGCAGAGCCGAAACCAAACTTGTGCGCATTTTGCGATCAATGTCACTCGTAAGGTCCTACTACGAATGGTACAACAATGTCCAATGGTGTCGCATGCGGCTGTCCACACAGACGAATCCGCAAGGACTCTCACGCCGGCGCATCGGACGACACCCTATGCCGGGCGATACGTCCTGACATCGTGCGCTCAATCTCGCTCATCCGCGTCGGTCGCCGGCACGACGACGTATTCGATCTGCAAACCTCCGTGGCCAACGCGATCGAGCGTGGCCATGATCTTGCCCTGAAGCTTCTGCGTCAGCCACTGTCGATGGAAATCCGTCGGTACGGCGACGCGCAACACTCGCCCGACGCGGCCCACGACATACGTCGATCCCAACCACATCGCGTAATTTTCTGGCGTCAACACGAGCCGCACCTCGTCGAGCATGACGGCCCACACGTCACTATCGGTGCTTTCGACGCCGTCGCCATCCCAGCGATGCGCCATTGACTCCTGAGCGGGACGCACCCCCCCAGGCCGTTGGCTGTCACCGACGGGCTCGCGGGAGACAGCGGGCCACAGCGTTCCGGCGCCACGGGTCGTCGACATCTCCACGGCAGGCTCCCGTCCGGGTCCGTCCGCATGGTCGTGCCCGCCCCCTGACCGTGCCGGTTTCGCCGGTTGGGTGGCTAATCCGGTGTCACGGGCCATGTCGATGAGATCTTCAAGGACCGCGAAGAAGTACGGCATGCGGTTCTTCGCGCCGTCGAAAGTGCTGGATCCGTCCGTCGCATCTTTCTCGATATTGCCGCGCTTCATCGCAATCAGGCGCGCCTCCTGCATCATGTCCGCGAACGTTTGCTCGTCCAGGTTGCTCTCGGCCCAGAGCCGCAGTGCGCGTGTGCGATTGCTGCGTTGATGGTCTTGATCGTGGAACAGGAACGACAGATCGCTGGCTTGCCGTGACACCAGGAGCGAATACCGCAGCGATCTGACGCGATCCATCGTCCTACTGACAGTACTTTCGCTAGAAGTGTGGTTCGAAGTCTTCGAAATACTGTTATCTTGACTATCTGTTTGTTGGTAATAGGCTGTTTGTTGTGGGGCGCGCCGCGACGCGTAGCCCTGGTGGTTGTCGTGCGTCCCACTGGGCGTCGCGGCGCGCCCCAGTTGTGGTCCGCGTGCCTCCCTAAGGTCGTCCTCTTGCACCCCTTTAGGCGACGTCACGCGCCTCTCTAGTCGTCCTGTTGCGCCCCTCTTGTCGTCGTCATACTCCCCCCTAGGCGTCTTTTTGGCTCCCTCTTGTCGTCTATCCGCTCCCCCCTGCGCTGCGGTTGTCGTTACATCACCGCTAGCGCGGGTTGAGGTACGTTCAGCGCCCACCAGCGATGAATCGGCATAGGCGTCATAGGCCGTCGCCCGCGGATCGAGGTCGTCGGGGGATCTGCTCAGAATGTCCGGCACGTCGTTCTCGAAGTTGAGGCTGTAGACGGACGGTATGTTGCCGGCGCGGCGGGAGCGCCTGCGCTGGACTGTTATGAGCCCCTTGTCCTTGAGTCCGCTCAACGCCAGGTAGAGGTGCTTCTTGGAGACGCCACACCCGTCGTCGAGCACGCTGCCCGCCCGGGTTCGTACGCCGGTGAGGAACTGCTCCGGGTTGATGACATCGGCCTGTTTCTGGAAACCAAGCGTGCGGCGGACAATGTACAGCAAGACGAAAAGCTCCGCGTCGGACAGGTGGGGCAACCAGTAGTCGAATACCTCGTCCGGTACCTGCGTGGTGTTGACCGTGCGAAAACCGCGCTCGGGGCGCCCCTGACGCTCGTCGACGATATGGAGACGATAATTGCTGACGTCATCCCGCTTGTCCGCGCTACGGCGTCGCGTCTTGATGAGGATATCTTTGTCGATGAGCAGCTTGATCGCGCGGAGAATAGACTTGCGGCTGCATCCACATCCTTCGTCCAGCACCGCGCCGGTCTCGGTTGTGATGCCATGCTCGAACTGATCGAGCGAGATATTATCGTCGTCTTTCTTGAAGCCATATGTCCGGCGTACCGCGTAGAGCAAGACGCGCATCTCCGCACCGGTCAGCCGCGTCTGCCAGTAGTCGAAAATGGGATCGGGTGTCTGGGTCGTCGTCGGTTTAGAGAATCCCATTGCCACTCTCCCACCGGCGGGACCGGTATGTGTGGAGGCTCTGTCGTCCTGTAGCTGAGATAGCAGGAGGTGTAGACCGGGATACGCCGCGGGGAGAGGGAGCTATGGCTAGCTGTCCTGGGTTGCTGCTGGTCACCGGACCCCCCTCCTATCGTGGGACGGATTCTCCCGTTCCTCCACCCCGTCTCCAACCTTCTTTCCAGCCTAACGCCATCTCTATCTGGGTGTCTATAAAAAACCCACACAATTACGGGTACTGTCGAAAGTTCGTTAAGCCACCTGTCGTCTATTGAAACTGTCGTCTATAGGGTTGTCCCTGGAGGCTTCGGATGTGGATGCGATCGGCAGCCTATTGCGGCCGCTTGCGTTGCCACGCTGACTGTTTCGACCTGGCCGTGCGTATCCCCGGTGCGCCAGGCACGTCTCCTGTGTGTTTGAGCGATACTATCGTAGCGCCCTTTTATGGAATGTGTCGCCCCTCATTTACGAGATATACCGTCTGTGACGTTCCGCGCTCCTGGACAGGACCCCCTCGATTGGATGCGCCAGGACACGGAACGCAAGCGGACCGTCGCATGCGTTAGCCGACGGTGTTGCCCATCTGGTCTCGGCTACGCCGCCTGTCGCAGCACGCACACCTCGCCCCAGCGCTCCTGGAACAGATGGCGCTGATCGGCCGTGGTCACGCAGTTCGTCGTAGACCGAGCAGAAGCGGGCCGCCACGTCAAAGGAGCCGACGCCGCGCATCGGGTCGTAGCGCTGCGTGACGCCACAGTGATCTTGCTCGTGTGTGACGTTGAACCCGCCCGTGAGGAACAGCCTCGCCAGGTTCCGTAGGGCTCAACGTATAGCGCAGCCGCCACAGGACAACGAGGAGCGCGATGTCGATCGGGCTATGCAGGTTGTTGAAAGACGCGCCCATGCGCTCGTTGAAGGCCCGCCGGCACGACCGGCGCGAAACAAACGATACGCCAACGCCGTGACCCGATCTAGCTCCTATGGCGTATGGCGCGTCCCCCGGCAGTATGGACAGGCCATCGTCCCCTCCTTAGCGCCCCGCTATATAAAAAAGGAGAAGAATACCCGACCGCGAGCCTGTCGACCACCTCTGATTCTGAGTCCTGACGCCACGCGCGCGGAGCCTGGGTAGGGGGATATCGACGAAGCGGCCCGTACGGGGGCGGCCTGTGCGCTGTCCGGCCGGGGGCGGCCGACGCGACGGGTAGACCGCAGGCACGCTCGTCACGTCGCCGGACGGCGACGCGTCTCCTCTTCACACGCCTTGGCCGTCCTGCGATAGGGGGGCGTCGTTGGGGACGTGCTGCTGCTCCTCCAGCCAGGCCATGACGGCCGGGTACTGGGTGATCTTGATGCGCGAGTACGTCGGCACCCTGAATTGCTTATAGAGCGAGGTCCAGATCGATTGGTAGGGGTTGGCCAGGCCACGTCGCTGCATCTCGCGCCCAATCGCCTGCACCATGGCTTTGATGTCGGCCTGTTGGGCGTCCGTGATGACATCGCTGCCATCCAGGCGGATGGTGACGTCGCGCACCAGGGTGGCGAAGGCCTCGGCCGCGCGGTCGAGGCGGCCATCCAGGCGCGCGATCTCCCCGCCGAGGTGGGTGAGTTCGCCGCGCACCTCCGCGTGGTCCGTCACATAGCGCAGCTCGAACTCCCGCTGCTGGCGGGCGAAGGCGGTCAGGGCCAGGCCGAAGGCCTCGATCTGATCCAGCGCCGAGCCGTTGCCAGCCGTGGGGCCGACGGCGCTCGCATCGCCACGTCCGCCTGCGAGCTCGGCGAAGAAAGCGTCCGCGATGCGGCGCCGCGCCCATTGCTGGTACCCTACCAGGCGCTCCTCCAACTCGGAGCGCACCCGAGAGGTGTCGATGCCGGCCAGCCAGCCGGGCAACGCTTCGATGTCGAGGCAGACGAGGTCCTGGCGGCCCCCCGCGGTGGGCACAGGGAGGGTACGCAGCATCTCGGCGTACGCCTTGCGGCGCCGGATGCGCTGGATTTGGCCGGGGACGTTGAGGCCAAGCGCCACGCAGAGCGGGCGGAGGGGGACGTAGATGGCGCCATCCGGCGTGTCGTCGGCGACCTTGACGGCGGTGACCTCCGTGTCCTCATCGAGGCGCACGCTGCGGTGGTCGACGACGAGGAGCGCGTGCCGCCCTCCCTCGGCCTGGTCGTTCGGGCTCATCGTCCTCCTCCTTCTGTCTGTGTCGCAAGGGTGATGCATGACGCAACACCCTTTGCTCTGGGGTGTTGCGTCATGCATCACCCTTCACGCGCGGCGTCGCCGGTCGTGTCATGTCCACCGACCGCGCGCGCCGTGTCGAGCGTACCCCACAGCGCGCCGAGGGCCTCCGCGCCGGCGGCCGTGAGCCGCGCGTGCGTCCGTAAGCGCCTGCCCTCGATCGCGCGGGTCACCGTCACCAGGCCCTCACCGGCGAGCTCGTCGAGGTAGTGCGACATATGGTTCCGTTGGGTCCTGCTGAGATGGATGAAAAGCCTTCGGTAAGCACTCCGCTACCCACCTCGAATACGGCCGCGCGACGATTTTCACGCCGAACTGAGGGGTCAATCGGGCCGACGTAACCGTCTTATCCGACGATTCTTCGGCCAAAATGCACCATCTCAGCACGCCCCAACGGAACCGCTAGAGGTGCGTGTATGGGGGAGCGCGTCACAGCGGAATAGTGAACTGGGATACGCTGTCCCTCCTGCCCCCCCACCACGACTCGCCCGCCCCGCGAGCGCACGGTACGGGTTAGTGGACAGCGTATAGGGCGCTCCAGTATAGTGGAAGCGCCCTGCCTGCCCACGCCGCGCGTGATCAGACGGAACGGCCCACCTAAGAGCGACCAACGAAGGAGGAGCGAACGATGCCCTACTATCTGGCCCAGGCATCCTACACGCACGAGGCCTGGACAACGCTGCTCAAGAATCCGCAAAACCGTACGGACGGTGTGCGTGCCCTTGTCGAGGGGTTGGGCGGGACGTTTCACGGCCTGTACTACGCCTTCGGGGCGCACGATATCATGTGCCTCTTCGAGGCCCCCGACGACCAGACGGCGGCAGCCGTGAGCCTGAGCCTGAGCGCACCTGGTCACCTCAAAGACATCAAAACCACGGTGCTGCTCACGCCGGAGGAGTTAACAACCGTCCTTGGCAAGGCCGGCGCGCAGACGTATCAAGCGCCCCAGTAGGCGGATGGCGACAGCGGCGGCGCGGGCAGGGCATCGCCCCGTCGGCCGATTCTGGCAGGCCGCGAGACAGGCGCCCGTGGCAACAGGCGCGGCCTTTGTTACGCGCTACCCTTATTGACCACGCAGTTGTTCTATGTGTTGACCGCGCCACGCCCGCTGTGCTATCGTGATCCCATCGCATCCGAACTGTGCGGATCGTGCTCCTGTGCGATGAGCGCTTACGGTGCGTTGTCCATCGCCACCGTGTGATGTGGAGTGTGTGTTATGGCCGCGATTGCCCTCTATACATTCGGGCTCTTACACGAAGAGCATGATCACCCGCGCAATGTGTCGTTCCAAGAGACGGCGTAGGCCGTGTTCGCCCATGCGGCGGGGACCGACGGTTTCGTCTGGGTCAATATGGACCTCTGGGACGGCTTCCCGCGCTTCCAGGAGCCCGACCGCCTGACCACGGCGCAAACGCTCTCTCTCTGGCGCGACCTCCCCGCCGTCTACCACGTCGCTTATCACGAGCTGCACGCTGAGGCGTTGCGCCGGCGGCAGGAGTGGTTCGTCAAGGCGCAGTCGCGCTGGCCCACCTATGTGGCCTGGTGGGTCGCGGATGATCATCGCCCGACGTGGCCGGAAGCGGCGGAGCGACTGGAGCATCTCTGCGACTATGGCGCGACGCCGCGCGCCTTCGACTTCACGCACCCCTACGATGCTGAGGGGCAACCCGTGCAGCGACGGACAGCGGCCCAGATCTAAGGTCCCCTAGGGCACGCGCACCACGGACGACCGGGAGCATTATCCGCACACGTCGGGGTGCGCCGGCGAGGAACTACTGATCGCATGCCTGGCGCGACGCGGTGACGATCGGTCGGGGGCGTGGGTGACGGTGGGGCAACCGTTACGGGCGCACGCCCCTGGTCGAGCGTCGAGAGCGGTGAGGCCGCCCCCCATCACCTGGCCCATTTTGCACGACTCGTCATGGGCCTTTAACGGTGAGGACAAGCTGGAATCCGTATAATGCGGGGAGTGTTGTGTGCCCTTGGGGGTAGCGCCTGTCGTGCCATGACCAGATACTGTGGGTAACGTCGGGAACGCCGCCGGCCATCCGTGTGCAGCCGGCCATCCGCCTGCATGCAACGAAAGAGAGAGGATCGATGCGTAAGACTGTCGCCGTGGCACTCGCTCTCCCAGTGACCGCCCTGCTCGTCGGGAGGCACACGCCGGCCGAGGCGCGGCGGGTCGCCCCGACCCCAACGCCCACGCACGCGCCGACCACGACCCCAACGCCTAGACCCACCGTGACAGCGGCCCCAACTCAACCACCCACGCTCACTGCGACTCCCTCCGGATCGGCGACCGCGACAGGGACGGCCGCCGTGCCCACGCCGGTCGCGTCGGCGACGCCGTCGGCGACACCAACGGCCGCGTCCGGTTACAATGGCGCGGCGGCCGCGGCCTACGCGGATACCTACTGGAGCACCTATAACCCGCAGTGGCCCTCGTACGCCAGCTCCGGCGGGGATTGCACCAACTTCGTGTCCCAATCCCTCGACGCGGGCGGCATCGCCATGCGCCCGAACCCGCCCTATAGCGGGACCGCCGCGTGGTTCATGCGCGGGACCCCTACCAACCCGAACCCCAGCACGTCCTGGATCAACGCCAATGACAACAGCACCTTCCTGGGCGCGTCCCTCCCGGCCACGAAGGTGGGGACCTACACCGGCCTCGGCCCCACCGTGACGCAAGCAAGCGGGGCGAGTCAAGGCGACGTGATTTCCTATGACTGGAACGGCGACGGCGTGGTCGATCATCAAGCGGTCGTGGTCACCTCCGACGGGCAATCTGTCGACGCGCACACCAACAATCGCTACCATGCCTACTGGACACTCGCGCAGTACAACGCGCAGTGGCAGACGACGATCATCACGGTCTACCATGTGACGCCGGGCACGAAGTAAGAGGGATGTGATGAAAGGCCTTGTCCCCCTAGCCGTCGGGCTAGGGATTGCAGGCGGCAGCGCCGTCCAGGCCTCCGCAGCGTCTGCCAGTGCGGTGGCGGCGGTTCGTGCCGCGGTGGCGCGGGACATGACGATCGCGGTTGCCCCCTGGATTCCCTGCGCGCACGGAAGGGCCACGCCGCTCACCCTCCAGGCGGTGCGGGCGCAACAGCGGTTGGTTAATGCGATGATCGATCAGACCTATGCGCCGAACGAGCCGACGCATGCGGGCATCCGTACGCGCCTGCGCGCGCTCATCGCCGCCTATGGCCCAGGGGGCGCCGCCACGCGTGCGGGAGAGACGCTGTGTGACGTGGGTGGCGGGATCGATCAGGTCCAGGCGCGTGCGATCACGCTCACCCAGAACCGGGCACAGCTGACGGTTCAGGCCCACGAGTGGAACGAGACTGTCGGATACCACAACCACAGGGCGTTCCATTTCAAGCCGCAGGCCATCATCATGCAGACCGACGACGCCGTCCTGCTGCACGGACACTGGCTCATTTCTCGGCGTGGGCCGGTGACGTTCATGACCGGCGCGCCCTAGCCGAGCGGTACGCGCCGACGTGCCCCTCGTGCGCGACCCAGGGGCGCCCAGCCGCCCAATCGCTGGCTCATGCGGGTCATGTCTCGTGTCTGCCTGCTGAAGGACGGACGCAGGCACGTAGAGTGTCTATTGTGTGCTCCTCCGATCGACACATGTTCCTCGGCGGCATCCAGCGTTCCGCCACCCATGCACATGGTGAGTCCGAGGGACACCTGTGCCGCCGACGTGCGGCATCCGGGTTGTCCGGCCGCGCTCCGTGCCGTGGGTGTATCGCTCACCTGACCTACACCACCTGGGCGTCGGTGCACCGCACGCTGACGGGCCAGCGAACGGCCCCCGATCTATGTGCTCTGTGCCGCTCCACGGGGTGATGAAGGCGTGGCGCCCCGTCCCTTCACGATGCCTTGAACGACATCCGCGCACCTATTTCATGACCCGCCGGATGGCGTACCATGAGCGGACCGGCAAGGTTCGCCAACGCGACGACACAGGAGACGTGCGGCCGTTGGGTTCGCACCATCGGCGTGTCTGCTCAAGCCGGATCGTGGCGTCAGAGTCGCCACGATGACCGCTCGTGTCGATGCATGACAATGCGCCTCGCCGTATGGACATGCACGAACCGCTCGCATACAGCGGCGCCAGAATGGGTCACGCGTTGCTGCGGAAACGGCAGGATGTGGCCGTGAGCGAGGCGCACATAGCTTTTGCCACGTGGGTGTCAAGTGTTACCCTCGAGCCCAAGGGTTACGCCTCGTCTGGCATTATGGAGGGTAAAAGCTGCGTTAGTGCGAATTGAACCGGCTCGTAACCACACCGTGGTTACAATCGTCCCAACGTTGCTGGGACAATTCATTCAGGCGTGACTACCCCAGTGTCGATGCGATTCGACCCGCACTGTGGGTCGAATTCGATCCAGTGAAACTGCTGGCAGCTTGCTCGCGGATCGTGCGGACAGCATCCGCACAATCGTAGAGTGGAGATGCTACGCGCGCGGTATGCAAGGCTGCCTCGTAAGGAAACAGGTCACACGGTCAGCGCGCAGAAACCAGCCTCGTCCGGCCTGAGATCTCGTCCCACGATCTCGTCAACATAGTCAACGTCCTCAAGTGGAACGTCAGGGAAGAAGGCGGCGAGAACCTGAATAAGCCATTCCGGTGGAAGCGGAACGTCGCCGGGAAGAAGGCGCTGCGTGATGGCCACGTAGAGAAGGCCAGGGTCTCCCTGCTCAAAGCCAACCCGCGCGCGGATGCGACCGCCGATCACGCCGTCCTGGATGACACCTGCGGCATCACGGGCAGACTGCCGCAGGCGAGGAACCTCAGTGAGGAGCGCACGCTCAAACGTGAACCGCCGCCTGTACACGACGTGTGCGACATCCTCCCGCGTCGGCAGGATGCGTCCGTCGCCCAGGAGACGCTCGAAATAGGGATACGCGTCATCCGCGCTCCCCTCTTCATGCCATCCTGCGGCGAGAAGCCAGACGATGCCTGCGGCTTCATGGTGCCACGTCGCCGCTCGATAGCGCCCGCTATGCAATGAATACGCGACAAGCGTTGGCAGCAGCGCGTTGATCGTTTCGGAGCCAATGGGATGCACGCCGCGCTTCTTCACGAAGTCAGCGATGACTTGATGCGCAGTGGCGAGTTCCCTAATCGGGACCTGGCACAACTCAACCCTGAGATTGAGATCCTCAGTGAGGCACCGACAGGTGGCGCCAAGCGTCCATGCCGATTCGGTTGTCGTTTCGGTCGGTGTCATGGGCTTCAAAGAGGCTCCGGAGAGGCTCCGGCCGTGTTACTGCGACGCAGGGATCGTGGCCATAATAGCGTCGACCTCCGCGCGCCGTGCCCCCGCCGAGACACGCGCGAGTTGATCGACATCACCCGCGACAAGAGCCTGCTGCGTCTCGGTATAGAGTTGGCTCAACTCGTCGCGATGCGCACGGATATATTCACTGAGTGCGTCATGGATCACCCCCGCCCGGCTCTGTCCGCGCAAGCGTGTGAGCGTCTCAAGGGCGCTATCGTCAGCGGCAAAGATGCGGACGGGCTTACTTTTCGCCACCATCGTTATGTCCCTTCCTGCTGTTACAATGTAACTCTGTTACAACTTTACAGGGTAGCGGACACCGTGTCAAGCGAGCACATCGGGCTAGGCCATATGGCCGCGCGGGCAGTCAGGCGGGTATCGTTGGGGTGTGCTGAGATAGGGTATGCTGTGGCCTGACGAGGGGATAGAGGGAGAGCAGCATGCAGTGTCAGCGGTGCGCACAGGAGCAGTTCGTCAAGGCCGGGCGCGA
>JAABUX010006714.1_pt1 | contig 13658 bp, 15 predicted proteins | sample 5561851 | NCBI WGS metagenome assembly JAABUX01 (sample SAMN10711883, study PRJNA513361) | rock metagenome | isolation source: Antarctica rocks | place: Antarctica: Victoria Land, Richard Nunatak red sandstone | collected 2016-01-03 | reverse complement strand
TGGGTATGGTGGTACTATAGAGCACATCGTGTCCCCTGTCAAGGGCCACCCACGCGACGATGTGCGGCAACGGCGCCAGCGTGGTTCGCTGCGCTCGTCCGTGGCTCGTCCTACCCAGACAATATGAGCGGGGAAGCACAACACCTTTCTCCATCCGCAGGCGTGCCCTTATACATTAAGCTTCGATTGTCCCCCCAATGGAGGGACGTGGCCGGTGACGAGCCGGCCAGAACGACGGGTGATGGGGAAAGGATAGCGTGCCCTACGGACTCGACCGTTTCACACAGATTGACCGTCCCCACCGCCATTCCTGGGGCGAATCGACGATAGAAAGCCGCGCCTCAAGCGCCACCGTATAAGGACACCGACCTCCCAGGACCACCTGTGCTGGCTACCTGACCCATCCGGCCTGTGTTGTGTGGCCGGATGGGTCAGGTAGCCAGCACACCCATCAAGCGTAGCCGTGAGTCCATCTGGCGAGGAAGGATACGTCCGGAGCCGCCCAGACCTCGGCAGGAGAAGCGGACAGCATGCATGGCCGAGCGGCACACACCACGAACAACAAAACAAAAGGGGAAGAACGTCAGGGTACGCACATTCATCCGGAGAATGGCCTCTCACCAGAGATGGAGGCCCGTTCGGACGCCTCTGTCGTGACATGCAATCGTTGGCTCCGCATGGACCACGTTTCGGCCCGATCGTTATGACGTCGCCGCCACGCTGAGGCGCGGCGTCCCCACCGTTAGCGCAGCGTGCACGGGAAGCCCTCGCGCCAACTTGGGTAGAGGGGGATCCACCCCAGCTCGTTACATGCCTTCGCGTTCGATGCCCCCCGCGCGCCCCTGGGCCGCTCGGGTGTCGTGGATGGCGGCGGGAGGGCGCCCAGCGCCGCCGCGTAGGCCGGCAGCCACACTGATGCGGGCGCCGGCTCGTCGTCGACCACGTTCACCGACCCCGCCGGCCAGTCGAGCGCCAGCAGCGCGGCCCGCGCCGCGTCGGCCACATGCACGAATGACGTGACGCCCGCATCGGCGGGCAGTTCCCCGCGCCGCGCTCGCTCCGCGACCGACCCGCCTGGGGCGTACCAGGTGCCCGGACCGTAGAGCACCCCGTAGCGCAGCACGACCCCGACGTCCATCGCGGCGACCGCTCGCTCAAGGGCCACCACCCCCTCGACGGTCGTGCGACGTGGCGGCGGCGCGCCCACATCAAGGGGCTCGCCCTCACGCGCGGGCCCCTCGCCAGGCGCATAGGCCCACGCGATGCTCTGCGCCACGAGGCGGCGGACGCCGGCGTCGCGGGCCGCGTCGACGAGGTTGCGCGTCCCCTCCGCGCGCAGCCAGGCGTTCGCGGCCGTGTCGCCGGCGCCCAGGTCCGTGAGTTGGTGGATCACGGCATCCGGCCGTGCGTCCCCGAGAGCCGCGGCGAGCCCGTCGCGGTCGAAGACGTCGACGACCACGGGCCGCGCGCCGAGCTGGCGGAGCAGGCTGGCCTTCCCGGCCGTGCGCGTCGCGCCGACCACCGCGTGGCCGGCCTCCACCAACAGCGCAACGAGCGGCTGTCCTACGACACCGGTCGCGCCCGCGAGAAATATCTTCATCGTCGCGTGTCCTCCCCTCTCCTTCCCGGGTGGCGACGGATGACGCCGCCCCCGACGCGGGGCCTCACCGGAGGCCGGCGTCCTCGAACACGAGCACGGGGGCGCCCGGCTCAGCGACGTAGAAGGCGACAATCTTGGCGTTGGTGGCGGTGCTATCGTTCCCGGCGTCCGCGTGCAACAGCCCTGGCGCCTCGTACCAGTGCTCGCCGGGGCGATACTGCCGCGGCGGATCACCCTCCATCTGATGTGTCAGCGTCCCCTCGACGACGTAGACGAACACGGCGCCGGGGTGGCGGTGCGCCGGGGTGTGGACACCCGGCGCGTACTCGATAGTCAGCAGCCGTGCCTCCTTGCCACCCGCGTCCGGGAGGAGCTGGCGGACTAGCTCGGTGATCACCGATTGCGTCGGCCTGTCCGGCGTTGCCATCTCTTCCTATCTCCTTCTCACGACGCGCGACGCGCGTCGCGCGACGCGATACATCGCCGCAGCCACTCAGGGCGCGTCATGCCCCGTCGGGCGGGCGAGCGGCGCGGAGTCCGGCCAAGCCGCGCGCAACAATGCGCCGATGGCCTCGTCGTCGCGCCCCTCGCGCATGGCGCCCGCCAAGTCGCCGCCCATGGCCTCGACACACCCCCCTTGTCGTCGTACCGACTGGAGCCCGGCGAGAGGGGTGGGCTGCTCCTGGGGTACGCGGCTCTCGCGGAGCGGGACATCCGCGAGGGGATGCGTCGCCTATCGCTGGCACTGGCGTCCGAGCGGTCGTCTAGCCGGGCAAATTCATGATGACGCCTTGACCTGCACATCAGTGTGCAGGCGTATGGTCATGGAAGCGTTTTGCGTCTCCGTGTGCCCCACGGCGACGTGCCAGAGGAGAGCACATCCAGTGCGTGGTTTTCGCACCAGACAGCCGGCCTCCGCTGAGGCGCCCACCGACAAGCGGTCCATGTTTTACCGACTGGCCTTCCCGGTCGAATCGCCCCATATATCGTCCATGCCAGTGTGCTGGCCCCCGTATACCATCCCACAGGGCGTGGGACTCCGCGCCCTGTGCCGCGGCCCGTCGCTGTCGCGATCCGCTTCATCCTCGCCTTGAAAGACGGGGCTTTCTCGGAAACGATAGGTAAGGGGATGCATACGGTGAAGGTCGGGGAGTCGGTGTGACAGACGGGAGCCAGTGGCCGTTCGCCGTGCGACGACGAGGAGTCGGGACTCCTGTGCTGGCTGCTCCGACGCATTCATACCAGCGTGGTGATTCTTCATGACCATTGTGTCGTCCTCCGTGGGGATCTACTACCGGTGTGTGATGGTGGCCATGGGACCGGGGACAGGCCAGGGTCGCGTGCGCCTACCGCACGACTCCAAAGGCGCGCGGTAGGCCAAATAGCCGCAGGCGCAGCGTGTCGAGCGTCCGGTCGGGGAGCACCCGGGGCAGGATGGTTAGCAGCCTGGCATGGGCGCCCACCGGGTAGCGCGTCTTGGGCCTGTCCACCGTGAGCGCGTGGACGACCGCCGCGGCCACGACCGCGGGCGGGCTCCCCTTCTTCTCGCGCCCCGCGGTCACGGCGGCGAACTTCTGGAGGGCCGCGCTGTGCCAGGGATGGCCCTCGCCCGCGAGTGTGCCGGCCAGTCGCGTGCTCTGCCGCGTCACCTTATCGACGGCCTCGGTGGCGATGGAGCCGGGTTGCACCAGGCTCACCTGTATGCCCCACGGGCGTAACTCCATGCGGAGCGCGTCATTGAGCGCCTCAATGGCATACTTGGACGCACAAAGCGCCCCCCCGAACGGGATGGTGATCGCGCCGCCCACCGAGCCGATGGTCACGACGCGCCCGTGCGCCCGGTGAACGAGCGGCAAGAAGGCCTGTGTCACGGCGAGCGGCCCGAAGACGTTCACCTCGAAGAGGGCGCGTACCTCGTCGAGCGGCACGAACTCCAATGGCCCCGCGAGGCCCACGCCGGCATTGTTGACCAGGCCGGCCAGGCCGGCCTCCCCGACCGCCCGCGCGATGGTGTCTCGCGCCACGGCAATGGAGGCGGCGTCAGTGACGTCGAGGAACACGGGGGTCAGACGGTCGGAGGCCGCCCCCCGCAGCGCGGCGGCGTCGCGCTCCGTGCGCACCCCGGCGAAGACGCGGAACCCCCGCGCGTCCAGCGCCTCCGCGCAGGCCCGGCCGATCCCGCTCGACGCCCCGGTGACGACGACGGCCCCGCGCCCCGCGCCTCGATGATCCCGCGTTGTGTGCATACCCATCACGTCCCCTCCTCTACCCTATGGTGACAAGCGGTGTGCGTTGTCCGCGCACCGCGCGATCCGCGTCGCTTGCATGGTTCCGTTGGGTTCTGCCGATGTGCCTGAGAGGTGTTCGTATCGAACGCGCGGCCGCATCGATTCCCCGGTCCTTTCAAGATCCACGACTGTCAAAACGGCCGAAATCGCCAGGCTCTACGCGCCTCACCTGGCGGTCCTTCGGCCATAACACGTCACGTCAGCAGAACCCAACGAAACCGTCGAGAGTGTCTACGGCAAGATAAAGGGTCCGGCGGACGCTGCGTTGTTGGAGCGCCGACAAACCGAGATTGTGCCCTTGCGCCAAGATCGGATGAGGACAACCGGCGCCGACACCTACGTGCCGCGCATGTGCGGTCATGCGTCCGTGTCGGCACGACTGTCCCAGTCAACCCACTCGCCGGGCTGAAGCACAAGGGTGCGCACACCGAGCTGTCGCGCTATGTCCAGAAACGTCGCCTCCGCATTAGGATATTCGACGTAGTGGCCCGGGTCGTGCATGCCATAATGGATAGGGCACACCCGCGTCGCCCCGAGCACATGTCCTGCCGTGACAGCCTGTTCCGGGGTCATCGTCGCCGGAATCAGACTGCCGGTATAGCGGCCGCGCTGGTAGGTGACGCCGTTGATGGGGACAAACGCGAGATCAAACGGGCCATACTGGCGCGCAATATTCCACCAGTGCCCATGCCAGAGCGTGTCCCCACAGTGGATGATCCGTCGTCCGCCGCCATCGATAATCCACGACACCTGTGGATCTCCCCAGCCATCCGACGCGGGAACGGCGGTCGCCATGACATCGGCGGACAGCCAATCAAGCGGCGCCGGTTCATACAGCTCGACCCCTTGGACCCGGAGTGTGTTGTGCGCGACGGACCCGCTGATGGATCGGTGGCAGATCACGCTACCCTGATCGTCAAGCACGGACTGCACCGCGACCGGATCATAATGATCGGCGTGGGCATGGGTGATCACCGCGTAGCGGTGTGCGGTCTGTGCGGAGAGTGGTATCACGGGCGCCGCTCCTATATTCCAATGGGGCGCATCTTCAATAGCGTCAACAAACACGGTGGTCGTGCCTACCTCGATTTTGATCCCGGCCCATGACAGGCGTTGAATATGCATGTTTCCCTCCTTTGTGAGGCTAGAAGCAACGAGCAAAAAGGGCGCTAACCCCCGTCAGGTTGGCTACGACAGCCCTTCCAGCGATGTCGCCAGCGGTATCGAGTGTGCCGGCGACCCCCGTATCATGGCCAGCGCGTGGCTTTGCCCATAAAGTCGGCCCCTGCCGAACGTTCATCGCCTACTAGGTTGTGACGAGCATCTCTATTCGGCGCTGTGCTATGTACGATGGGCCAAACCGTACAGGATGCGGAACTGTCGGACTTTATGGGCAAAGCCGCCAGCGCGTGATGTTTTCCCAACGCATGCGGTTGTTTTCGACGGCGCGCTGTCGGCGCTCCCAGTTGTAGGCGCGCTCAACCATCGCTGAGTGGGCGGCACACTGGTGTTCCGCGCGCTCGCGCGCGTCCGTACGACTTGTTCTCGCCCCTGTTGGGGTAACGGTAACCTGTAGCTGTACGCGTACAGGGCCAAGTGCGACGTCCATCGTTTCATTCCTTTCGTCATCACGTAGCCAATCAAAGCCACAATGGGTCATTCGCGCGTGCTGGGACGCCGGCTTCCAGCGAGCCCTGGTCACGACCAGACTGCTCGGTCGCACCGACGCGCACGTCTGCAACAGCGTGCCGGCCGGAATCCCATCGCCCAGGCGGTCGGTCGGCCGCGCGATCCGTACCTGCGCCACCGGTAACCCGACCGGCGTCCTAATCTCCCCGCTCCCGTGATCTGTCGCGACCGGCGGCGCACCCGCGTGGCGTCCCGCGTCACACCGACGTCGTGCAAGACGAGGTGCCCTGCCTTTCTTTATGATATGATATGGTCATGGGTAATCAAAGGCATAATAGCATCCATTTCTATGACATCGCTTGAGATTGAAAGGAAAATCAACAGCATGACCGTAGATCAAGAGAAGCTACTGGACGACGTGGGCTGGCAGATCCTCACCGCGCTCCAGGACAACGGACGCCTGTCCTTCGCCGAACTCGGGCGGCGCGTGCATTTGTCGTTGCCGGCCGTGGCGGAACGGGTCAAGCGGATGGAGGAGGCCGGCGTCATCACCGGGTATCACGCGGCGGTCAGCATGGATCGGCTGGGCCTGTCGATCGGGGCTTTCATCCGCATCAGCACCTCGCAAGAGGGATGCGCGCGACTCGTCGCGCTAGCGACCGAGCGGCCTGAGATTCGGGAGTGCTACCGCTTGACGGGGACCGATTCGTACATCATGAAGGTCGCCGTGTCATCCATTGCCCACCTAGAGGCGCTGATCGACCGGCTGCTGCCCCTGGGGCCCTTTTCGACCTCGATCGTGCTGTCGTCGCCGGTGGTGAAACGCGTGGTGGACCGCGAGTCCCTCGATACAGAGGCGCCCTGACCTCGTTCGACAATGTCCTGGGTGTCAAGCGGCGGGTGTCTTGGGATGATGGTCATGTCGAAGCCGCGCGCTTGGAGGTAGTCGAAGGTAGACAGACGCTGGTGTTACCCGTATCGCGCCATCGACGCCGACGGGACCCTCGTCGACTCGATGCTGAGCGAGACGCGCGACGCGGCGGCCAAGCAGTTTTGCACGCGCACGCACGGTAGCCGGACATGCGCCGGAGAAGGTGACGACGGACGGGCACGACGCCTATCCGCGGGCCATTCGGGAGACGCTGAGGCCGGAGGTCCAGCACCGCACCAGCCGGTATATGAATAACCGCATGGAGCAGGACTATCGCGACATCAAGCAGCGCTACTATCCGATGCGCGGCTTCGGCTCGGTCACCTCAGCAGCCCGCTTCTGCGCCGCCCACGATGAACTGCGCGACCACTTCCGCTCCCACCAACGCCTGAACGAGACGGTGTCCCTTGCCGCGCCGCGCCGCCTCTTCCACGACCGCTGGGGCGAGGTGCGCGCGGTGCTGCAGGCGGCGTAGGCGCTATCAGGCAGGCACCGCCGCAAGCTGACGCGCGTCACAGCCCGACTGCGTTCCGGATCCTGAGCCATGCCACACCCCGCTCGAGGTAGGCGTCGTGCTCGCCGCGATGGGCCAGGCGCCTGCCCAGGATATCGACGTAGAAGTGTAATGCCGCCGCCACGTCGCCGATATTGATCGTGACGTGGCTGAAACCGCTGATGATCATGCTCGTCCCTTTCATCTTCCTCTCCCCTGTTCTGGCTACCTTCCTCATCCGTTGGTAGTCGGACGAGGAAAGCCAACACAGGAGGCGCGGTGCGGCCGTCTGGGTGTCACCCCTTAGAGCAGGACGTCCGTGACCGCTCGGCGCGGACTGGCCTGCGCCTCCACCGTCGGGTAGCCCGCGCGGAACGAGAACACCCCCCGCCAGCGCGTGTCGTCGATGAGCGCGGCGACGGCGTGGCCGAAGGTGGGCGCGCCGCCCTGTTGCGCCTCCCGGTCCGCGCGCTCATGCGCTTGGTTCATGGGCTGCATGGCCAGCCCGTGCGCCGTCCCCCACAGGTGCATCCGTTGCCACAGCCGCCCCGCGCGCATCCTGTGGTCGTCGTCGCGGTCGTCGCGGACGGCCAGGATGCCGAAAGCGGCCGCCGTCCGGGCCTGCTGCCCCAAGACCTGGAGCCACGCTGTGCCGGCGCTCTCCAACGAGGGCGGCGGGAGCATCTTGGCCGCGAGGAGCGTGACCCCCGACAAGCCCAGGTCGTCCAGGGTGAGCCCGTCCCGGTGACGCTCGATCGCGTCCTGGTCCTGGCGGACCCATCGGGCGTTGTTGTCGTAGGCTTGCTCCGTGTCGCCGTTCATGGCCCGGCCCGCCGCCACCAGCAGCCCGCCCACCGCGCGGCGCTGCGCCCCCGTGGCGAACCAGAAGACTTTGACCGCCGGCTCGTTGTCGCCCAGCGCCGTCAGGACGTCCAGCGTCGCGCGCGGGAGCGGGCGGGATGTGTCGTAGGCGAAGCGGTTGGTGTGCCGGTGAGGGATGGCCGCGTAGAGCGGCGACACGTCCCGCTGGCCGGGCGAGAGGTCCACCCGCGCGGCGTGGGTGGGGTTGGAGCGGTCCGGCCCGAGGGTGAGGCGGTACCCGTAGCCAGCGGCCTGCGCGGTCAGCAGGAGGTTCTCCAGGGCGCACCCGAGCGAGAGGTACATCTCGCGCCGGAACGGGTCCACGGCCCCGATGTCGCGACGGGTGTCGGCGAACAGGTCGATCCGCGCGCGTCCCACGCGGAAGAGCCAGGGCTGGGTGTTGTGCGCGTTGGCGGCGAGGATGGCCGCGGGCACGAGCGCCAGCGGACCGGTCGCTCCCGCCGCACGCCACGTGTCCCATGGCTCAAAGGCCGGCCCGGTCCCCGCACCGAAGACGCCCTGCCCGACGGCCCGCCAGACCCCACCTCCGGTGACGAGCACCAGGGTAGCCCCCGCGCCCCCCAAGAATGCCCTGCGGCGCAGGCGCGCTGTCTCGTTCGTGTGTCGGGTCATCCGCACCGTCCCCTCTCCGTCATCTTGTTGTTCCGTCATCCCTGTACCCTCGTGTTCCGTTTGTTCCGTCATCCCTGTACCCTCGTGTTCCGTTTGTTCCGTCATCCCCTTGTCCTCCGGCACGCCGTCGGCCGTCGTGTCGCCCGCGCCAGCCACGCGCCCACTCACCGGCAGAGGCCGGCGAGCAACCGCCGGAGCGCGGCCCCCGTCTCCTCCCGCGCCGTCCGCGCCGTTGCGGGGTCGCCGGCGGCGATGGACAACGCGGCCGCGATGATCGCCCCGTGCAACAGGTGCGTGAGCGGGGCAACGGGTTGCCGGTCCAGGGCCCCACGGTCCATCAAGGCCGTCAGGCCCGCCGCGATCTGGCCGACCGCATGGCGGGCGTCGATGCGGCGCCACTCCGCCCACCCCAGCGCGGCGGGCGCATCGACCAGGAGGATCCGCTGCACATCCGGCTGCAGGCAGGCGTCCAGGAAGGCGGACGTGCCCGCCATGAACGCCGCGACGGGGTCGGGGTCGTCGCGCAGGGTCGCCTCCGCCGCCGCAGCGACTAGCCCATCGATCTCCGCTTCGATCTCCTCGACGACCGCCCGCAGGAGGTCCGCCTTCCCGGCCGCGAAGTGATGGTAGAGTGCCCCGCGGGTCACGCCAGCGCGCTGGGCGATCTCCTCCACGGCGGCGGCGTGATACCCTCGCGCGGCAAAGGCCTCCCGCGCCGCGGCCACGAGCGCCTGCCGCGTCGTCGCCCGCCGCTCCGCTTGCGTGCGTCGCCCGCCCTGCATCCCATTTACATACATGATGTCGGTATGTTAGCAGCATTGTCGCGTTCTGTCAATCCAGTCGTGGGAGGACTGGGGTCATTGCATTGGCGATGCGAGGCCGATGAGGGCGAGGGCACGTTCCAGCTAGGCGGCGTAGCGGGTTCCGTTGGGGGCTGCTGAGATGGTTGACAAGTCTTCTCAGGCATATCAGCAGGACCCAACGGAATCCTTGGAGGGGAGAGCGCCGCGAGGCGCCGACCTATTCCACATCCAATGATAGCCGCGCCCCTAAAACACGATCTCACACCTTTTCCGTCTATCGCTGAACGGATGCCCGTTCAGCGCTCCGTGATGTCGTCCGCCGCGTCGGCGTCGGCTGCTGCCGGCACGCCCGTCCGGCGCGCTCGGAAACGGCGGACTTTGTCCCGGTTGCCGCACGCCCGGTCGTTACACCACCGGCGCGTGTTGCCGTTGGTCTCGTCGTAGAAGGCCCATCGGCAACCGGGGTTCGGGCAGACCTTGAGCCGGCGGCTTTGGTGTGGGACCAGCATATCTACCATGGAGGCCGCGATCTCGGCCATGATCCACGACCAGCCCGCCTCAAGCGGCGCCCACTCCAGCGTGTACCCCTGCGTGTCGCGCGCCAGATGGCGGCGGGCAGGGCTGGCGAGCCACCCATCGAGGGCGACCGCGTCGTCGTCCCCCACCCCCTGGCCCGCGGCGACCGCGTCAACGATGCGTCGCAGCCGCGCGCGCAGCCGCGCCACATCGGCGCGCGGGAGTGGCTCCGCCGCGGCCATGTCCGCCCAACCCCAGCGCGCCAGGAAAGCCGCGCGCCACGCGGGGTCGTCGAGGTGCTCTGTCCGCCGTCCGAAGCCGTCCCAGTGGTCGCTGTTGATCACATCCAGGGCGGCGGACCGGAGCCCGAACCCCTCGCCCGCGAACCCGACTGCGGCATTGTCCATGTGTAACCTATCCAATGCCCTTGACTCGTTACACGTACCCGGTGTACCATCGTCTGTAACGGGTTCATACTACAAGATGAGGGTACGCGCGTGGGCACGACGGCGCAAGGGGCGCCGACGGTGGAGCGGCGTCGCGCGTCAGGGATGGACTGGAGGAGGCGTCGCTATGCCACGATCATTCGCGCTCATCGGTGTCCCCACGAGCGCCGCCGCGCACACGGCGGGGCAGGACAAGGCCCCGCGCTACCTGCGCGACGCGGGGTTGGTCGAGCGCTTGCGCGCCGCCGGCCTCGGCGGCGTCGATCGGGGCGACCTACCCCGCGCGCGTTTCGCGCCGGATCGCGCCAATCGGCGCGCGCAGAACCTGCCCACCGTCGCCGCGATCGCGCGGGATGTGGCCGGGCGGGTGGGCGCGGCCCTGGCGGAGGGCGCGACACCACTCGTGATCGGCGGCGACTGTACCATCGAGGTGGGGGTCCTCAGCGGCTTCGTGCAGCACGGCGAAGACGACACCGCGCTACTCTATATGGACGCGCACGCCGACCTCAATGTGCCCGCGAGCGTCCGCTACGGCGCCCTCGACTGGATGGGCATGGCCCACATCCTGAGCGTCGAGGGCGCGACGTGGGAGTTGTCACACATCGGCCCGCGCGTCCCGCTGCTCGCCGACGACAAGGTCGTCTTCTTCGGCCTCATCCCGGATGAACTCACGCCGTGGGAGCGCGCGGTGTTCGACCGGCGCGGGCTGCGCGGGTACATGGTCGACCAGGTCGCCGGCCGCGCGCAGGATGCCGCCCGCGCGGCGCTAGCCGACATCGAGGGGCGCGCGAGCCGGTTCCTCGTGCATCTCGACGTGGATGTGATCGATGCGGTCGATTTCCCGATCGCCGACTTCCACCAGTTGAACGCCGGCCTCACCTTCGAGGACGCCATGGCCTGCCTGGGGGTGTTCGCGGCCAGCCCCCGCTTCGCCGGGTTGACCATCACGGAGGTCAACCCCGACCACGCCGACGAGGACGGCGCCCTCGGCGTCGCCTTCACCGCGGGTCTCGCGCGGGCGCTCGCGGCGGGCGGGACATGACGGGGCGCGGCGGGGGCGCGCGTGACGATGGTCGCCTTGGGCCGCACGCCTCGCGCGCGTGGGATACCCCGCTCCTGCTCGGGGCGACGGCGGCGTGGGGCGGCGCCTTCGTCGCCACCAAGGATGCCGTCCTTGCCTACAGCGCCGCGGGTTTCCTCGCGGGCCGCTTCGCGCTCGCCGCCCTGGCCCTGGCGCCGCTGGCGCGGCGCACCCTCACACGCCGGACGCTCGCCGTCGGCGCGGGCATCGGCCTGGTCCTGGCGCTCGCTTACGCCTTGCAAACCCTCGGCCTGCGCGGCACGACGCCGACGAACGCCGGCCTTATCTCCGGTTTCCTCATGGTGACCGCGCCGCTGGCCGACCACCTGCTCTTCGGGGTGCGCGTGCGGCGATCGGCGCTCATCGCGGCCGCGCTCGGCGTGGCGGGCCTGGCGCTGCTGACCGGCGGCGCCCCGGCGGGGCCGACGAGCGGGGACGGCCTGGTGCTCCTGTCCACGGCCGCGTTCGGGGTCTACGTCGCCCTCCTGTCCCACCATGCCGCGGGGCACGACGCCCGGGCGCTGACCTGCGCGCAGATGCTCGCCGTCGCGGCCGTCTTCGCGCTCGCCTGGCCGCTCTCCGGCCCGGTGCGGCTCCCTCCGCCGTCGGTGTGGCCGGCCCTGCTCGCGACCGGCGTCGTCGCCTCGGCCGGCGGGTTCTGGGCGCAAACGTTCGTCCAGCAGCGGATGCCGGTGGCGCGCCTGGCCCTCATCAACAACATGGAGCCGGTGTTCGCGGCCCTCTGCGGCTACGGGCTTGCGGGGGACCGCCTGGCCGCGCCGCAACTCCTCGGCGGCTTGCTCATCCTCTCCGCCGTCATCGCCGGTGGGCCCGCGCTAGCGCGGGGACGGGGACGGGAGGGCGCGCCGCCGGCGCGGGATGGGCGCTTTTACCATGTGATTGACAAGGATCGATGACCGAAGCTCTCTTCCCTGCACGACCGACCTGAGGTAGGCCGTCCTTGCCGATGATCCCGCTGGGGGTGGAGGCCACGGTCGATCGCATGTGCGTTGCCATGTTCAGCAACGTCCACGGTCAGGATCGCTGGCTAGAGAGGGTGCGAGTCGACGATGCTGTGCTGCGATCAAGACGATTCCGGCGACCGCGGCCGCGGCCGTGATCAGGAAAGCCGCCCGGAAACGGTCGTTGTACGGCGCGGGGCCAAGCACGAGCGTGAGGATGGCGACGGTGACGGCGGCCGAAAGGTACTGGGCTGTGGTCAACAGCGCTCCCGCGGCGCCTTGGTGCGCGAAGGGCACGTCTTGTGTCCCGATGATGAACATGGAGGTGTAGATGACCCCGTGCCCGCAACCGCTGATGATTAGCCCAGGCAGCAGATCGACGAGGTAGGAGTCTCCGTACAGGGCTAATGAGAGCCAGACGAGACCGCTGGCGGCGATCGTGAAGCCACCGATCAGGACGGTGGGAGCACTACATGTCCGGACGGCGCGACCCGCGGCCATGCTGCCAACTATGACCATGACGGCCAGCGGGAGGAACGCGAGTCCTGCCTGCAAGGGCGTGTAGCCCTTCGCGGATTGCAGGAGCAGCGTCACGAGATAGAACTCTGACCCGACACTGGCCATATAAAGCGCGGTTGCCGCTGCTCCTATCCCGAGTGAGCGCGTCCGCCGGAGAACCCGCTCGATGAGGACGCGCTCTGACGTGTGCTCGTTCAGGATGAATCCGAGCCCGAGCAGCAGCGCCAGACTGAGTGCGCCGCGTGTCGGCGCCGCATCCCAGCCCTGAGCGGCGCTGAGGGTCAATCCGACGACCAGCGCGAGCACGGCGCCCGTGCCGAGGATGGACGCGCGCAGGGGGATGGGGCTCAGAGGGGTCCTCTCACGCGCGTAACTGAACCACAGGGTTGCCCCCACGGCGCACAGCAGCGTGAGCGGAACATTGATGAAGAACGTGAGCCGCCACGATGCGGTCGTGAGCAGACCACCGAGGATGACGCCGACGGCGAGCCCCGACGCGCCGACCGCCCCCCAGACCGCCATGGCTCTGCTCCGGGACGGTCCCGCCGGAAACGTCGTCCCGATGAGACCGAGAATCGCGGGCTGCAGCAACGCGGCGCCGACCCCTTGGGCGCCGCGTGCGGCCAGGAGCATTGGTCCGTCGTGCGCGGCGCCGCCGATGGCGCTGGTGACACCGAAGAGCGTGATCGCCCCGATGAAGAGGCGTTGCGCTCCGACGCGATCAGCGAGGCGTCCTCCCACCATCAGGAATCCCGCGAAGAAGACGGCATAGGCACTGATCACCCACTGGGCCACGGCCGGGTCAAGGGCTAGGTCGCGGGCAACGCTGGGCAACGCCACGTAGATGATGGAGTAGTCGAGTGCGATAATGAACTGCGCCACCGCGAGCACGGCCA
>JAABUX010006712.1_pt1 | contig 13663 bp, 13 predicted proteins | sample 5561851 | NCBI WGS metagenome assembly JAABUX01 (sample SAMN10711883, study PRJNA513361) | rock metagenome | isolation source: Antarctica rocks | place: Antarctica: Victoria Land, Richard Nunatak red sandstone | collected 2016-01-03 | reverse complement strand
GAACTTCACCGTGCGGACGATGCGCTCGACTACGCATTGTTGAAAAGGCTCGCCAAGGAGGATTGGGTCCAGGCCCGGGCGAAAGGCCGCACCCAGCTCGATCGATTATGGCAGGCTTGCGGGCTGCCCGATTTCCAGAAGACGGGCGTGGACGAGCATACGCGGTTGGTCGCGCGCGTGTACCGGCATCGTAGCGAAGGTCATGGCCACCTGCCGCCCGAGTGGATTGCCGCCGAGGTGGCGCGACTTGACAATGTTCAGGGCGATATTGCGCAGCTGTCGAGCCGGATCGCTGGGGCGCGGACGTGGACGTATATGTCGCATCGGCCGGGCTGGCTGGCGGACAGCGCGCACTGGGCCGAGCGGACGCGCGCGGTGGAGGACAAGCTCAGCGATGCGCTGCACCAGCGGCTGACGCAGCGGTTCGTCGATCGGCGCACCGCCGTGCTGCTGCGCGACCTGAAGGCGCGAGCGGGCGATCTCACGATCCGGGTGGACGAGGATGACGCGGTGCTGGTCGAGGGGGAATCGATCGGCACGCTCGATGGGTTTCGCTTCGTGCCCGATCCCGCCGCGCGCGCGGGGGAGAAGCGGCTGCTGCTCGCGGCGGCGGAGCGACGGCTGGGGGTGGAGATCGCGCGGCGAGCGCAAGCGGCGATCGACGCGGCGGATGCGGAGTTCCAGCTGTGCTTCACGGGCGGGATGCCGCCGCGCGTGCTGTGGCGGGGCAAGAAGATCGCCAAGCTGCTGGCGGGCAAGGATGCGCTGACGCCCAGGATGGTGCTCGATCGCGGGCTCGATAGCGCAGATGAGGCGGTGCGTATTGGGGTGGCGGTGCGGCTCGATCGATGGTTCGCGGCGCGGCTGACGGCGTTGCTGGGGCCGCTGGTCGAGGTGGCGCAATTGGCGGGCGACGGGCGCGGCGCAGCGGCGGTATCGCCCCCCGCGCGCGGGCTGATCGTGCAGCTCGTCGAGCGACTGGGCGTTCTCGCGCGCGAACGGGTGCCGGCGCAAGTGGCGGCGCTGACCAAGCCTGACCGGGCCAAGTTGGCGGCGCTCGGCGTGCGGGTAGGAGCGGCGCACCTGTACATGCGCCCGTTGCTGCGGCCCGAGCCGACGCGCTGGCGCCTCGCGCTGTGGGCGGTGGCGCAAGGGGCGGCAGCGTGTCCTGCGCCGCCCGCACCCGGCCGGGTGAATGTCGAGATTGACCCACAAGCGCCCGAGGGGTTTTACGAGATCGCGGGCTACTGGCCGGTGGGCGGGGTAGCGGTGCGCGTCGACATGGTCGAGCGGCTGGCGCGCGCGATGCACGACGCGCGTACCGGCGCCGAGCCGTTCCTCCCCGCCGAGACATGGCCCGCGACGCTTGGACTACCGCGCGAAGGGTTCGCGCGGCTGATGCGCGCACTCGGCTACCGCGCGCGCGACGAGGGCCGGTTCGCGTGGGGGCAGGACGGCATCGAGCGGACGTTGCCGCGTCCCAAGCCGGTGTCCGAGCATTCACCGTTTCGTATTCTCAAGCCGATGAAAGGGTAGACTGCCTATGGTGCATGATCCGGGGCTGCGGCTCGACAAATGGCTTTGGTTCGCGCGGTTGGCGAAATCGCGTAGCCAGGCGGCGTCGATCTGTGAGGCGAAGCGGCTGCGCTTGGACGGGCGCGTGATCGAGAAAGCGGCGACCTGCGTGCGGCCCGGCGCGGTGATCGCGTTTCCCCAGGGCGAGGCGGTGCGCGTGCTGCGGGTGGAGGCTTTGGGCGAGCGGCGCGGCCCCTATCCCGAAGCGCGACAACTGTACACCGACCTCGCCTTGACCCCCGAGGCGGCCACGGCCTAATTCGCCGCTATGACCTATGTCGTTACCGAAGCCTGCATCAAGTGCAAGTACATGGACTGCGTGGAAGTGTGTCCGGTGGATTGCTTCTATGAAGGCGAGAACATGCTCGTCATCAACCCCGCCGAGTGCATCGACTGCGGCGTGTGCGAACCCGAATGCCCTGTCGAAGCGATCCTGCCCGATACCGAGCCGGGGCTGGAGCGCTGGCTGGAGCTGAACACCACCTTCTCGGCGCAGTGGCCCAATTTGACGGTGAAGAAACCCGAGCCTGCGGACGCGGACGCGTGGAAGGGCGTGGCGGGCAAGTTCGAGCAATATTTCTCGCCGGAGCCGGGGGGTCGGTAGTCTTTTCCCGCCGATGTACGATTGACGTAATACGTACGCCGAGCTAAAAAGTCCATGATTCTGAGCTACGCCAGCAAGCGCACCGAGGCGTTTGCGCGCGGTGAGCGGGTGCGCGAGTTCGCGGGCTTCGATCGTCAGGGGTGGAAGCGGCTCGAAATCCTCGATGCCGCGATCAGTCTGGAGGAGTTGCGTGTGTTGCCGAGCAATCGTCTGGAAGCGTTGCATGGTGATAGGCGTGGACACATGAGCATTCGCGTCAACACGCAGTGGCGTATCTGCTTCGAATGGCCCGAGGGCGATGCGGGGCCGTCGAACGTCGAGATCGTCGATTACCATTGAAGGAGCCTACCGATGCGCCCGCCCATCCATCCCGGTGAAATCCTCGCCGACGAATTGGTCGAACTCGGCGTGACGCCGACCGAACTCGCGCGGCAGATCGAGGTGCCTGCGAACCGGCTCTCCGAGATCGTGCGCGGGCGGCGGGGGATTTCCGGAGATACGGCGCTGCGGCTCGGGCATTGGTTCGGGACGTCGCCGCAGTTCTGGATCAATTTGCAGAACTCGTACGATCTCAAGCTCGCGGCCGAGCGCGCGGGGGCGGCGATCGGGCGGCTGCCGACACGCCTCGCGACCGCGGCCTGAGCGCGGTGCGCCCGATCGTCATCGCGCACCGTGGCGCGTCGGGCGAGCGTCCCGAGCATACGTTGGCGGCCTACGAACTCGCAATCGCGCAGGGAGCGGACTTCATCGAACCCGATCTGGTGAGTACGCGCGACGGCGTGCTGGTCGCGCGGCATGAGAACGAGATTTCGGGGACGACCGATGTGGCGGCGCGGGCCGAGTTCGCGGGGCGACGGGCGCGCAAGGTGATCGATGGGGCGGCCGTGGAAGGGTGGTTCACCGAGGACTTCACGCTGGCCGAGTTGAAGACGCTGCGCGCGCGCGAGCGGTTGCCCGAGGTGCGGCCCGTGAACGCGGCCTATGATGGGCAGTTCGAGGTGCCGACCTTCGCCGAGATCCTCGCGCTCGCCACTACGCACGGCGTGGGGGTGTATCCCGAGACCAAGCATCCCTCGTACTTCCGTGGCGTAGGCCTGCCGCTCGAGGAGACGCTGTTCCGCGAGATCGAGGCGGCGGGGCTCGATCGTCCCGACGCGGCGCTGTTCATCCAGTCGTTTGAGGTGGCGAACCTGCAGGCGCTGCGCACCACCACGCACGCGCCGCTCGTGCAGCTGATTGCGGCCGAGGGCGCGCCCGCGTGCGGGGGGCCGTCATATGCGCAGATGATCATGCCCGAGGGGCTGCGCGCGGTCGCCGCCTATGCGGACGCGATCGGGCCGGACAAGCGGCTGGTATTCGGCGAGGATGGGCGGCCCACCCGGCTGGTCGAGGATGCGCACGCGGCGGGGCTGCTCGTGCACCCGTGGACGTACCGCGCGGAGAACCGTTTCCTGCCCTTGATGGTGCGGCGCGGCGACGATCCGGACGCGCACGGCGATCTGGCGGGGGAACTTGCGGCGGCGTTCGACGCGGGGGTGGACGGGGTATTCTGCGATTTTCCGGGGATGGCGGTGGCGGCGCGCGGAGCATGGACAACGGCGCAGTCGCCCGCCTAGGCTCGGCAATGCGCATTCCCCTATTTGCTGCCCTCGTCCTCGCCGCCGCGCCTGCAATGGCCGCCGTTCCCGCCGATCCCTGGCACGCGCAGGCGCGCGAGGTGCTCGAGCATCTGGTTTCGGTGCGGTCGTCCGAGGGTCATCACAACGTCCCTGCGCTGGCCAACTATCTCGCCGCGCGCTTCACCGCAGCCGGGGTGCCCGCGTCGGCGATCACGCACCTGCCGCTGGGCGAGACCGAGGCGATGGTGGTGCGCATCAAGGGCCGCGATCCCGCGCGGAAGGCCATCCTGTTCTCGGCGCATCTGGATGTGGTCGACGCGAACCCGAAGGATTGGACGCGCGATCCGTTCAAGCTGGTCGAGGAGAACGGCTACTTCTTCGGGCGCGGTGTCGCCGACGACAAGGCAAGCGCGGCGCAGCTTGCGATCACGATCGAACGGCTGGCGCGCGAGCATAAGGTGCCGTCGCGCGACCTGATTTTCGCGTTCATTGGCGACGAGGAGACGAGCGAGGCGACCACCGCGATGCTCGCCGGGCCGAAGAAGGCGCTGATCGACGCCGAGTATGAGATCGAGTTGGACGGTGCCGATGGGCTGCTCGGTCACGACGGCAAGCCGGTCATCTACACGATCTCGGCCGCCGAGAAGACCTATTCGGACTATGCGCTGACGGTGGCCAACCCCGGCGGGCACAGCTCGCTGCCGCGCGCCGACAACGCGATTTATGAGCTAGCGGACGCGCTGACCAAAGTGCGCGCCTACCAGTTCCCCGCGCAAGCGAACGCGATCACGCGCTCCGAATTCGCAGCGGAGGGGAAAGTGACGGCGGGGCCGATGGGCGATGCGATGCGCGCCTTCGCGGCGAACCCGAACGATGCCGCCGCCGCCGCGACCTTGTCCGCCTCTCCCGACTATGTCGGGGCGGTGCGCACGACGTGCGTGGCGACAATGCTGAACGCGGGTCATGCGCCCAACGCGCTGCCGCAATCCGCGACAGCCAATGTGAACTGCCGCATTTTCCCGGGCACCAGCCCCGAGCAGGTGCGCGCGCGATTGGCGAGCGTGGTCGGGCCGGGAGTCACCGTCGCCAAGACGGGTTCGGGGGGCGAGGAAAGCCCGGTCTCGCCGCCGCGCCCCGACCTTGAAGCCGCGATAGCGCGCGCGGTGCACGCCTATGCGCCGGGCGTGCCGGTGGCGTATTCGCAGCCCGCCGGGGCGAGCGACGCGGCGTGTTCCGGCGCGCGGGCATCCCGAGCTATGGCAGTTCGGGCATGTTCCTGCGCGACGAGGACGATTTCATGCACGGATTGAACGAGCGGCTCCCGGTCAAGAGCTTCTACGACTCGATCGATTACGCGCGGACGCTGGTGGGCGAACTCGCCGATCCCAAGTGAGGGCGCTGCTGCAGGTTCTCGACGCTGTGGGGTACGATTTCGTCACGATCACGCCGGCATCGCACGCGCGGGTGGCGGCGCGGTGGCGCGGGCCAGGCGCGGGATTGCGCGATCTGTTCGGCTGGAGCCGCGCGGTCGATCCGGGAAGTGTCGCTGCGGACGTGATGGCGGCGGCGCACGCGGCGGGGGTGATCACCGAGCGCGATGGCGGGGTGGCGAGCACGGTGCGCGTTTCGCGGCTGGCGGGGCGGCTGTTCGCGCATTCGGCGTGGCCGACCGAGGACGCGGACAGCGTCTTCCTCGGGCCGGACAGCTACCGTTTCGCCGCGTTCATCGCGGCGAACTTGCCCGCGCCGCGACCGGGCCTGCGTGTGATCGACATCGGCACGGGCGCGGGGGTGGGCGCGCTGGTCGCGGCGGACCGGCTGCGCGGAGCGGCGGTGACCATGAGCGACGTGAACGCCCGCGCGCTCGATTTCGCACGCGCGAATGCGGCGCACGCGGGGGTGGAGGCGAGCTTGGTCGAAGCGGCGGGGATGGGCGGCGTGGTGGGCGCGTTCGACGTCGCGTTGCTCAACCCGCCCTATATCGCCGACGCGGGAGGGCGCGCGTACCGTGACGGTGGCGCGATGCTTGGCGCGAGGCTCAGCCTCGATCTGGCCGTCGAGGCGTTGGGGCGGCTGGTCTCCGGTGGGCGGGTGCTGCTTCATACGGGCAGCGCGATCGTCGACGGGCGCGATGCGTTGAAGGCCGCGCTGGGCGTGGCTGTCAAGACGGCGGGCGCGCGGATGGACTACCGCGAACTCGATCCCGATGTGTTCGGCGAGGAGCTGGACGGACCCGCCTACGCCACCGCCGAGCGCATCGCGCTGGTGGTGGCGGTGATCGAAGTTGAAAAGGGTAGTTAGTTTACGAAGTGGTCGCACGATCGGGCGGATCGCCACGTCGTTACGGCAATTACGCCGAAATGATGAAGGAGGATCAACAAAAGCTGGTAAATACGTTCAACATGGGGAACAATTAGATTCTAAAGCAGCTCATTTATTGATCGCGGCCAGCGGTCTATAATCGTGAAATCTGTGATACAATCATGATGACCTCGCGGCACGATAACCGGCGGGACGCAATCACCGGGGCGCTTGTGTGTCGCGCCGACATCTATCTACAGATGATCGAGGGTCCCGAGGACTCGATCGACGCGCTCTACGCGCGGATCGTTCGAGACGATCGGCATTCGCATGTGCATCTGTTGTGGAGCAGCAGGATCGCCGAACGCATGTTCGCGGGCTGGGCTATGCTCGACGAGCCTGCGAGCCCGTGGAACTGGTGGGCGGCGCAGGCGGCGTCAGATGCGATGGTTGGCGAGCCGCCGTCCTCGCTGCACTGGGCGTTCGAGCGGATCGCGGCCGAGGTAAGCGGGCAGGCCGCCGAGCCCGTGGCGTGAGTCGGCGTTAGAGGCCGCCCTCGTCGATCGAGAGGAGACTGGCGTTACCGCCCGCGCTGGTGGTGTCGATCGAGACGGTGCGCTCGACCGCGAAGCGCGGCAGGTAGCGCGGGCCACCGGCTTTGGGGCCGGTGCCCGAGAGGCCTTCGCCGCCGAAAGGCTGAGAGCCGACGACCGCGCCGATCATCGAACGGTTGATGTAGAGATTGCCCGCGTGCGCGTGCGCGATTATCGCGTCGGCGGTGGCGGCGACGCGGCTGTGCAGGCCCATGGTTAGGCCGTAGCCGCTGGCATTTACACGGGCGACGGTGGCTTCGACGTCGCCCGCCTTGAAAGTGGCGACATGCAGGATTGGGCCGAACCACTCGGTCTTGAGGTCCTCGGCGCGGTCGAGGCGGATCACGGTCGGCGGGACGATGTGCGCGGGGGTGGGCGGCGCGGCGACCGTGTGGACCCAACGCGGGCGGGCGCTCTCGCGATAGACCATCAGTCGGTCGTAGGCGGCTGCGTCGATCACCGGGCCGACGTCGGTGGCGGGATCGGCGGGGTCGCCCAGCACCAGCGTGTCCATCGCGCCCTTGAGCATGTCGAGCGTGCGCTCGGCGATATCCTCCTGGAGCAGTAGCAGCCGCAGCGCCGAGCAACGTTGCCCCGCGCTGCGGAAGGCGCTGGTGATCACGTCGTGGACGACCTGTTCGGGGAGCGCGGTCGAGTCGACCAGCATGGCGTTGAGGCCGCCGGTTTCAGCGATCAGCGGCACGAGCGGGCGGGTATCGTCCTCGAGCAGCGTGCGCGCGATGGCGCGCGCGGTCGCGGTCGAGCCGGTGAAGGCGACGAGCATGACCTTAGGGTGGGCGACGATGGCGTGGCCGATCTCGGGGCCGCCTGGCAGCAGGTGGAGCGCGGTGCGCGGCACGCCCGCCTCGTAGGCGAGGTCTACCGCGCGCGCGGCGATGCGCGGCGTCTGCGGCGCGGGCTTGGCGAGGACGGCGTTGCCCGCCGCGAGCGCGGCGGCGACCTGGCCGGTGAAGATGGCGAGCGGGAAGTTCCATGGGGAGATGCACGCGACGAGGCCGCGCGGGGCGAGGCGCAGTTCGTTGGTCTCGCCGGTGGGGCCGGGAAGCGGGGTGGGCTGGAAGTCGATGAGCGCGCGCGCGGCGTAGTAGCGGCAGAAGTCGGTCGCCTCGCGGATCTCGCCGAGCGCGTCGGGGAGGGTTTTGCGGGCTTCGTGGACGCAGAGCGACATGAGTTCGGGGCGGTGGGCTTCGAGGAGGTCGCCCCAGCGGGCGATGATGGGCGCTCGTTCCTCGACTGACGCGGCCCAAGGCTGTGCACTCGCCGCGGCGTTGGCGACTGCGGCGACATCCCCTCCACCGCCTACGGCGGTACCCCTCCCCGCGCGCGGGGAGGATTGTTCCTCCCCGCTCGCGGGGAGGGGAACCATGCGAAGCATGGTGGAGGGGGTGAGGGCGGCCGCAGTTTCGGCGAGCACGCGCGCGTCGGACAGGTCCAGCCCGGCCGAGTTGGCGCGTTCGGGCGCGAACAGGTCGCGCGGCAGCGGGATCGCGGGAGGGGGAGTGGCCTTCACCGCGCGCACCAGCGCCACCGGATCGGCGAGGAGATCGTCTTCGGTCAGGCTCGCGTCGGCGAGCTGGTGGACGAAGCTCGAGTTGGCGCCATTCTCGAGCAACCGGCGCACCAGATACGCCAGCAGATCGCGGTGGCCGCCGACCGGCGCGTAGATGCGGCAGTGATAGCCGTGGTCGCGGACCAGCGCCTCGTACAGCCCCGCGCCCATACCGTGCAGGCGCTGGAACTCGAACGCGCGCGACGGTCCGGCCCATTCGAGGATGGTCGCCACGGTCATCGCGTTGTGGCTGGCGAAGGCGGGGAACACGTGCGTGGCGGCGAGCATGTCGCGCGCGCAGGCGAGGTAGGACACGTCGGTCGCGGCCTTGCGCGTGAACAGCGGATAGTCGGACAGGCCCTCGACCTGGGTGCGCTTGATCTCGCTGTCCCAGTATGCGCCCTTGACCAGCCGCACGTTGAAGCGCCTGGCCGTTTCCGCGCCGAGCGCATCCGCCCAGGCGATCACCGGGCGCGCGCGCTTGGAGTAGGCCTGGACCGCCATGCCCAGCCCGTCCCAGCCGCGCGTTGCAGGATCGCGCGCGGCGGCCGCGATGATGTCGAGCGACATCTCCAGCCGCTCGCTCTCCTCCGCATCGACCGTCAGCCCGATGCCCGCAGCCGCCGCGCCGCGCGCGAGTTCGATCAGCCGCGCCGACAGCTCGGGCACGCACTTGCCCGCCTGCGCGGTTTCGTAGCGCGGGTGGAGCGCGCTCAATTTGACCGAGACCGAGTGGCCCGTCTTTGCTCCGCCCTCGCCGACGCGCTTCACCGCGTCGATGTACGACGCCATGTAGCGGTCCGCGTCGGGCCAAGTGCGCGCGCCCTCGCCAAGCATGTCGAAGCTCGCGGTGAAACCTTTTTGCGCGCCCTCGCGCATGAACCCCAGCGCCTCGGGGATAGTGCGCCCCATGACGAACACCTCGCCCATGCGCTTCATCGCCGCGCCGACGCCCGCGCGCACGAACGGCTCGCCCGCGCGTGCGACCAGCGACTTGAGCACGCCGGGCTTCCCGGGTTCGGAGACGAGCGCGCGGGTGAGGACGAGGCCCCAGGTGGCGCTGTTGACCAGCGCGCTGGTCGATGCGCCCGCGTGCGCGCGCCAATCGGCTTGGCCGATCTTGTCGCGGATCAGCAGGTCGGCGGTCTCGGGGTCGGGGACGCGCAGGAAGGCTTCGGCCAACCCGAGCAGCGCGATGCCCTCCTGTGTGCCCAGTTGATATTCGCGCAGAAAAGCGTTGACCCAGCCGCTCGCCTCCGCCGCGCGCAGGTGGGCGATGAGCGTGCGCGCGCGGGCGCGGACTTGCGCGAGCGTCGGGATGTCGAGCGCGGCGGCTTCGAGCAGCGGCGCGAGGACTTGCGGTTCGGGGGCGCGGTGAAGGCGGGCGAGGGCGAACATGAGGGGGATATGCGCTGGCAAAGGAGAGCGCGAAACCCCTCCTCTCCCGCTCGCGGGAAAGGTGGCGCGAAGCGCCGGAGGGGGTGCCGGGCATCAAACCCCCTCCGTCGGCTACGCCGCCACCTTCCCAGCTTCGCGTAGGAGGAGAGTTGACGGGACATAAAGCTATCTTTATGTCCTTCTTCGTGACCGACGCCCTGGCCGTCCACTCCGCACTTGCCGATCCGACGCGGCTGCGCATCGTCGCGCTGGTTCGGCGGATGGAACTAAGCGTCGGCGAACTCGCCGATGTGCTCGGGCAGAGCCAGCCGCGCGTCTCTCGGCACGTGAAGATTTTGGGCGCGGCGGGGATCGTTCGGCGTCACAAGGAGGGCGCGTGGGTGTTCCTCACGCTGGGCGAGGCCGCGCACGTCGCGCCCGTGCTAGCGGGGATCGATGCTTGGGGCGCGGCCGATACCGACGCCGACGTCGCGCGGCTCGCGGATGTGCGCGCCGAGCGCGCCGCCGCCGCGAACAGCTGGTTCGAGACGCATGCGCGCGAGTGGGACCGGTTGCGCGCCTTGCATGTAGCCGAGGCTGAAGTCGAAAGCGCGATCGTGGGCGCACTTGGCGCGCGACCGATCGGGCGGCTGCTCGACGTAGGGACGGGTACGGGGCGGATGATCGAGTTGCTCGGCGCGCGCGCGGGCGGGGCGACGGGGGTGGACCTCTCTCCCGCGATGCTGCGGCTGGCGCGTGGGCGCCTGGACGCGGCCGGGCTGGGCAACGCCGAGGTGCGCCTCGCCGACATGGGCGCGCTGCCGCTCGGTGACGGCGCGGTGGATACGGTGGTGCTGCATCAGGTGCTGCACTTCGCGCAGGCTCCGGCGCAGGTGCTGGCCGAGTGCGCGCGCGTGCTCGCGCCGGGCGGTCGGCTGCTGGTGGCGGACTTCGCGCCGCATGGGCGCGAGGAATTGCGCCAGGCACATGCGCACGCGCGTTTGGGCTTCGCCGACGAGGTTGTTTGCGAGTGGCTGGGCGCGGCGGGGCTTCGCAGCCACGTGGCCGCCCGGCTGGAAGGTGGAGAACTGACTGTGACGATCTGGGTTGGCGAGCGCGCGGTCGAAGCATTGCGGGTGGCGGCATGAGCCTCACGCTCGCGCAAATGAACGAGGCGGCGCTTGCGGTCGAGCCGCCGCTGTTCGCCGACGTGAAGGGCGATGTGGCGGTGAGCTTCGAGTTCTTCCCGCCCAAGAACGCCGCGATGGAGGCCACGTTGTGGGAGAGCGTGCAGACGTTGGCGCCGCTGCGGCCGCGCTTCGTCAGCGTCACCTACGGCGCGGGCGGCTCGACGCGCGAGCGCACGCATGGGCTGGTCGAGCGGATCGCGCGCGAGACCGCGCTGCACCCCGCCGCGCATCTGACCTGCGTGGCGGCGTCGCGCGGCGAGGTCGACGATGTGGCGCGCGCTTACTGGGACGCGGGCGTGCGGCACATCGTGGCGCTTCGCGGCGATCCGCCAGTGGTGGGCGAGACCTTCGCCGCCCACCCCGAAGGCTATGCGAGCGCGGCCGAACTGGTGGCGGGGTTGAAGCGCGTCGCCGATTTCGATGTGTCAGTCGGAGCGTATCCCGAGCCGCATCCCGAGGCGCGGTCGGCGGCTGCGGATGTCGAGCATCTGAAGCGCAAGATCGACGCGGGGGCTTCGCGCGCGATCACGCAATTCTTCTTCGAGCCGGACACGTTCTTCCGCTTCCGCGACGCGTGCGCGGCCGCCGGGATCGACGCCGAGCTGACGCCGGGCATCCTGCCGGTGATGAACTTCGCGCAGGCGAAGAAGTTCGCGGCGCAGTGCGGCACCGAAATCCCCGCGTGGATGGGTCGGCTGTTCGAGGGGCTGGACGCGTTGCCGGGCGCGCGCCAGCTGGTCGCGGCGACGGTCGCGGCCGAACTCGCGCGGCGGCTTTACGCGGGCGGAGTGCGCGTTTTCCATTTCTACACCATGAACAAGGCCGAACTCGCCTACGCGATCTGCCACCTGCTTGGCGTGCGGCCCGAGGCGGCTGTGGCGCAGCTGGAGCAGGCGGCGTGAGGGAGGCTTGGAACGCGCTCGTCGCGCAGCGCATCGCGATCAAAGACGGGCCTTATGGTACCGAAGTGCAGGCGCTTGGGCTGCAGGAGGCCGACTATCGTGGCGATCTCAAGACCAACCACGACCAGAAGGGCAATAACGATATCCTCAACCTGACGCGGCCCGCCGACGTGGCGGGAATTTGCGATCGCTACATCGCGGCGGGGGCGGACCTGCTGGCGACGAACACCTTCAACGCCAACGCAATCAGCCAGGCCGATTATGGCTGCGAGGCGCTGGTTGCGGACATCAACCGCGCGGCGGCGCGCATCATGCGCGACTGCTGCGACCGCGCGACCGCCGCCGATGGCCGCCCACGCTTCGTCGGTGGGGCGATCGGGCCGACGAACAAGACGCTGTCGCTCTCGCCGCGAGTGTCCGATCCGGGCTTCCGCGAAGTCGATTTCGACCAGATGAAGGGCGTCTACCGCGAGCAGATCGACGCGCTTGTGGACGGCGGCGCGGACTGCATGTTGATCGAGACGGTGTTCGACACGTTGAACGCCAAGGCGGCGATCATGGCTGCCGCCGAGGCGGGCGACGCGATCGGCCGCGAGGTGCCCGTCATGCTCTCGATGACGATCACCGACATGGCGGGGCGTAACCTCAGCGGCCAGACGGTCGAGGCGTTCTGGGCCTCGGTGAGCCACGCGCGGCCGCTGGCAGTCGGACTGAACTGCTCGTTCGGCGCGACCGAGCTGCGGCCGTATGTCGAGACGCTGGCGAGCATCGTCGACGTGCCGCTGATGATCTACCCCAACGCGGGCTTGCCCAACGATCTCGGCGCGTACGACGAACTGCCCGAGACGACGGCGGCGCTCATCGGCGATTGGGCGCGGCGCGGCCTCATCAACGCGATCGGCGGCTGCTGCGGCACGACGCCCGCGCACATCGCCGCGATGGCGCGCGCGTGCGCCGGGCTGCAGCCGCGCCGGTCGCCGCATCTCGCGCCCGCGCTGGCGCTATCGGGCATGGAGGCCTTTTCCCTTGCCGCGTAGCGCTACCGCGCGCGCGTTCGTGCCCGAGGCCGAACCCGCGCCCACCATCGCCACCGCCCAGTTCGTCAACATCGGCGAGCGCACCAACGTCACCGGATCGGCCAAGTTCAAGAAGCTGATCATGGCGGGCGACTACACCGCCGCGCTCGAAGTCGCCCGGGAACAGGTCGCCAGCGGCGCGCAGATCGTCGATGTGAACATGGATGAGGGGCTGCTCGATTCCGAGGAGGCGATGGTCACCTTCCTCAAGCTGATCGCGGCGGAACCAGACATCGCGCGCGTGCCGATCATGATCGATTCGTCCAAGTGGAGCGTGATCGAGGCCGGGCTGAAGTGCGTGTCCGGCAAGGCGATCGTCAACTCGATCAGCATGAAGGAGGGCGAGGCCGCCTTCCTCGCCCAGGCGCGAAAGGTGCGGCGCTACGGTGCCGCCGCCGTCGTGATGGCGTTCGACGAGAAGGGCCAGGCGGACACCGCCGCGCGCAAGCTCGAAATCTGCGCGCGCGCCTACGACCTGCTAACGGCGGACGGCTTCCCGGCGACCGACATCATCTTTGATCCCAACATCTTCGCTGTCGCCACCGGCATCGAGGAGCACGAGCGTTACGGTCTCGACTTCCTCGAAGCGGTGAGCGCGATCCGCGAACGCTGCCCCGGGGTGAACATCTCGGGCGGCGTGTCGAACCTGTCGTTCAGCTTCCGCGGCAACGAGCCCGTCCGCCGCGCGATGCACAGCGTCTTCCTGTACCACGCCGTCAGGCGCGGGATGCACATGGGCATCGTCAACGCGGGCCAGTTGGACGTGTACGACGCGATCGACCCCGAGCTGCGCGAGGCGTGCGAGGATGTGATCCTCGCACGCGGCGGCGGCGCGACCGAGCGGCTGATCGCGCTC
>JAABUX010006711.1_pt1 | contig 13663 bp, 13 predicted proteins | sample 5561851 | NCBI WGS metagenome assembly JAABUX01 (sample SAMN10711883, study PRJNA513361) | rock metagenome | isolation source: Antarctica rocks | place: Antarctica: Victoria Land, Richard Nunatak red sandstone | collected 2016-01-03 | reverse complement strand
TCGCAGGAGGTCCTGGCCGAGCGCTCCAGCGTGAGCGTCGATGCCATCAGCGCGCTGGAGCGCGGGGCGCGGCATGCTCCACGCGCGGAGACGATTGCGCTGCTGGCGACGGCTCTGTCACTGTCGGAGCAGCAGCGCGATGCGCTCAGCGCGGCGGTCACACGGCGCAGGCATCCGCGTGACGCGCCTACCGGCGCCCCGTCTATCCTCGTGTCCGCCACGTCCGCTCCGCTCGACGTTCTCATCCCGCACACGGACATATTGCCCGTGCCACTTACGCCGCTCGTTGGACGGGAGCGTGAGGTCGCGGAGGTCGTGGCGCTGCTGCGGCGCGACGGTGTGCGCCTGCTGACCCTCACCGGTCCCGGCGGCGTGGGCAAGACGCGCCTTGCCCTGGAGGCCGCTCGCGTGGCGCGGGACGCCTTCCCCGACGGCGTCGTCTATGCCCCCCTCGGCGTCGTTCCCCACGGCGGTCCCATCGCCGCGCTGGTCGTCCAGCTGCTCGGGGTCCGTGCGCGGGGCGAGCGCGCGCTCCCCGCGGAGGTCATGGCTCACCTATGCGGCCGGCGCCTGCTGCTCGTGCTCGACACCGTCGAGCACCTCCTGGCGGCCGCGCCGCTCGTCGCCGACCTGTGCGTGGCCTGCCCGGACCTCACGGTGCTGGCGACCAGTCGCGTGACGCTGCAGGTACGCGGCGAGCGGGAGTATCCGGTACTGCCCCTGTCATTGCCAGACCTCGCGCGCCGTCCCGGCGTCGAAGACATTGGGCAGTCCGCGGCGGTGCAGCTTTTCGTGCGACTTGCGCGGGATATGTTGGCCGCGGCGCGCGTCAAGATGCTCTCGCTCCCGGACCTGCTGGCGCGGCTGGAGGAGCAACTGCTGGATGTGCTGGTCGGCGGGGCATGTGACCTGCCAGCGCGCCAGCGGACCATGGACGCCACGCTGGCCTGGAGTGAGGAGTTACTTGACCCAGCGACGCAGGCCGTGTTCCGCTGGCTCGCCGTCTTCGCCGATAGTTTCACGCTCGAAGCGGCCTCAACGGTGTGTACGGGTATGGACGCGGCCACACCTCCCGCGATGCGGATCGGGGACATCTTTGGTCGCTTGATGATGCTCGTGGACGCCAATCTGCTGGCGGTGACGAACCGAGAGGAGGGCGCGCCACGCTTAACAGAGCCACGCCTGACGATGCTCTCGTTGACGCGCGCGTTTGCGCTGGAGCGTTTGCGGGCCAGCGGGCAGGAGGATGAGGCGCGACGGCAGCACGCGCGCCACGTCCTGACCCATGGCGACGTGGCCGCCGGAGCGAGACGAGGACAACCAACGGGTGCCGCTTGCCCGGACTGAGGAGGCGGGCGAGGGCTGGGAGCGGGCCGAGATGGCCGGGCGTTGCGAGGGTGCGCTAACGCCGCCCGATCAGACTGTTGCTGCGCACACAAGTACATGAGCTGGGAGGCGCCGCGACGGAGCCCTGGCAGCCCGACGAGAGCGCCGCGGAGCCCAACGTGGCCCGCATGTACCACTATTGGCTCGGCGGCTACCACAACGTCGCGGTCGATCGTGCGGCGGCTGAGGCTGTGAGCGCGGCCCACCCCGACGTCCGGCTCATGGCGCGGGTCAATCGCGCCTTTGTGCGGCGCGTCGTGGCTGTCCGCCTCGCGCGGGGCGTGGACCAGTTCCTCGACATCGGCTCGGGCCTGATTGGCTTAAATCGCGCCGTCGTGGTACATTACGAGACAAGGCGCTGACTGACCAGTGTAGAGGCGGAGGAACGAGCCCATGGCTGTCGACCAGGAACACCTGACGTCAAAGATCGAAGAGGATGTCGCCGATGTCCTGCATAAAGCGTCGCGCACCCCGGTGCCTCCCGCTTTCTACAACGACGAGGACCCCCCCGAGCCGCCCGAGGACGATCCCCATTGGCGCGAGTTCCCCTTCTTCGACAACATCAAGTCGTCGCACCTGCTCGTCGCCGGCATCGTAGCCTTCCTCATGTTCGCCACGCTGGCGCACCTGCTCATCCTGCTCGCGCCGCTCACATAGCTATTAGCCGTTAGCTAGTAGTAATTAGCTTTTAGGCGCGGTTTTACCGTCGCCTCGTAAAGGCTAACGGCTAATTACTAATGGCTAATAGCTATTCACCGCCAATAGCCGGTCAGCGTCTTGGTGGATCGTTGCGGTCCGCGCATGGGCGGGACGCTGAGTCCGCGCCGCAGGAGGTCGCCGCGCGCCGCCGCGGCGATCGTTGGCCGGCTGCCCTGCGAGGCCAGGCGCTGCAGTAAGTCCGTGGGCAAGTCGCCGCGCTCGACCAGACGCACCACGGTCGGCGCGTTTGTCGCGTGGCGTCCAGCCAGGCGCGCCGCCGCGGCGACCGAGAGGTCGGGGTGGGCGGCCAGCGCGTTCTCCAGCGCGGCGTCCAGCCGTACGGGCCCCTGCACCAGCGTGTCCAACGTCTCCGGCGTGCTTTGTTCGTTCGCGGCGATGGCCATGCCTACCACCGGTTCGCGGGCCAGCCGGGCGATGCTCACCAGCATATCCGCCGGCACGTCGCCACGGCTGGCGATGGCCGCGTCGACCGTCCAGTGGGCCTCGGTCGAGCGCCGTAGCGCCGCCAACTCATTCGTGGGGAAGGCCGGATTGCGCGCCAGAGCCGCGCCGATGACCGGTCTGTGGCCATGGCGCAAGAAGATGCGGCGCAGCGTTTCGGCGTCGTGCGAGTTCTGCACGCGCACCGTCATCTCATATTCAGTGATGGTACGGGGGTGCTTGGTCTGCGTCCCTCCCTCGTCCCCCGCGCCCCGCGCCCCGTCCCTCTCGTGAGGAGCGCCCCAGCCGTGAGCGTAAGCGTTTGGACCCGCGTGGTCGCCTGCACCCGCGCCCGTCTCGGCCTGCCCGACGCGATCCAGGGCTTCCCGGTAGGCCGCGTGCAGGCGCGCGAAGCGCTGCGCCGCCCGCGGATCGTCGGGACGGTGGTCCGGGTGCGTCTCGCGGGCGCGGTGGCGGAAGGCGCGCCGCACGTCATCGCGGCTCGCCGTCCGTGGCAAGCCCAGGACCGCGAAAGGATCGCCGATGAAAGAGGTTGACATCGTTGCCATAGCTGTACTTGCCGCGCCCGCGCGCGGCCGCGTCTCCATTGGTCGTCCTGGTAGTCCAGGAGTATGCCATCGTCGGGGAAAGGCGCAATAGGCCATGTGCCGCGCGACGCATCCTACTGTACCATGTCCATCACAAACGGCGCGGAACGGCGGGTGATTGGTGATTGGTGTGCTGTCTCGGACGGGAAAACCTTGCCGGGATTAAGCAGATTGAGCGGGTCAAAGGCCGCCTTGATCGCGCGCATCATCTCCAGGGCGACCGGGTCGAGCGCGCTGGCCAGATACTCTTTCTTGAGCGAGCCGATCCCATGTTCCCCTGTCAGTGTACCATCCAGCGCCACCGTGGCCGCGAAGATCTCGCCAGCCGCCGCGTTGACGCGCTCCACTTCGGCGGCGTCGTGGCGGTCGAACAGGATGTTGGGGTGCAGGTTGCCGTCGGAAATGTGCCCGTAGAGGGGGATCGGCAAGTTGTACTTTTCCGCGATGCGCTGCACCGCCCGCACTGCTGCGGGGATCTGCGAACGCGGTACCGAGATGTCCTCGCCCAGCTTGGTGGGACGGATGCGCGTGATCGAGGGGCTGACGGCGCGGCGCGCCTCCCACAGGGTCTGGCTCTCGGCCGCCGTGGTGGCGACGCGCACCTCCGAGGCGCCGTTGGCCTCGCAGAGGCGGCCCACCTCGCGCACGTTGGCCTGCACCGATGACTCGTCGCCGTCGACCTCGATCAGCAGCACCGCTTCGGCGTCGGTAGGCAGACCGAAGGGCTTGAAGTCCTCGACCGCGCGGATCGACGCGCGGTCCATCAGCTCAATGGTGGCGGGCGTGATGCCCGCGCCCAGGATAATGGTGACGATGCGGGCGGCATCGTCGATGCGCGGGAACACGGCCAGGGCAGTACGGCTGGCGCGTGGCCGGGGCACCAGGCGCAGGATGACCTCGGTCACCACGCCCAGCGTGCCCTCGGAGCCCACGAACAACTGCGTCAGGTTGTAGCCGGTCACGTTCTTGATCATCTTGCCGCCGCCGCGCAGCACGCGCCCGTCGGCCAGCACGGCCTCCAGGCCTAGCACGAAGTCCTTGGTCACGCCGTATTTGAGCCCCTTGGGGCCGCCAGCGCACATGCCGACGTTCCCGCCGATAGTGCTCTGGCGCAGCGAGGCCGGGTCGGGGGGATACAGTAGCCCCTCCGCCGCGACGACCTTTTGCAGGTCGCCCGTGATGACGCCCGGCTGCACGCGCGCGCACATATTGACCGTATCAAGCTCCAGGATGCGGTTCATGCGCACCATGGAGAGCACGATGCCGCCGGCCAGCGGGACCGTGCCCCCGGCGAGGCCCGAGCCGGCCCCGCGCGAGACGATAGGGATGCGGTGGGCGGTGGCCAGACGCATGATGGCCGCCACGTGCGCGGTGCTCTCGGGCAGGACCACGCAGTCGGGCGGCGATTCCAGGAAGGTGCCGTCGTAGGCGTAGGTCGCCAGGTCGGCCGGATCGCTCAGCACGCCCCGCGCGCCCACGATGGCGCGCAACTCCTCCGCCACTGCCGGCGTCACGCGCCCGTAGCCCTCGCGCGCCACTGGGGACCCGTGCACGATATCCGGGATGCGCCCGCGCTCTATCTGCTCGGTCATCGTCTCGTTGCGCCTCCGTCAATCATGTGTCAGACTGTCTCGCCGATAATCCGAGCTTGCTGTACTGTACGCTACGATGTTAACGAGGACAGAGACGAGAACGTAACCAAGCGGCGAAACGGGTGATCGTCAAGATGGCCGCCTGCGTGCGGAGATCGGCATCCTCGTTGTATGCAGCCGTCCGCGGGCGCATCATGGCCGCTTCTAACACGCCATCGTCACGAATCGCCGACGGGACCGTCCCCGCCTCGCGGAGGACCCAATCGTTGATTGCCAGCACATCCATGGCCGAGGGATAGTCCATCGCTTATCGACCTATTGATCCTTGAGATACTCGAGGTCAGCCGTGTGGTGCTCAAGAGACCACTCTGTGAGCGCGCGCAGGCGAGGCGACAACTCGGGTCGAACGCTCACACGCCGCACTTCAACCGCAACGACATCACCTTCTCCAACCCCCCTGCGCTTCAGCTTCCTCTCGCGGAATCGCGACCGTCAAGCTGTTCCCTACTTTTCGTAGCTTCTGCGCAATCATCGTCTTTCGCCCTCTCCTTTTTATGATACGGATTATACCTGTATCGTAGCAACGGCGACGTGGATGTCGCGGATGGCTCCGCCCCATAGGGGCCATCGAGCCCTGTTTGCGGCGCTGGTCTCGCCTGGTCGTTCGTCAACATCATTTCCTCCTCAGAAAAGGCGCCGCGACTGCTACGAGGCAATGCGCTTGCGGCGGAACGGCGAGGGGCGCGGCGTGGCGGCGGTGGAGGTGGAGGCGGTTTCGGGCGTGCGTGGGGCGCCTTCCGTCTCGCGCCAGACGTGGACGATGCGCTGCACCACGGTGTACCACGTGCTGACGGCCAGCAGCAGCAGCACCCACGGGAGCACGACCGGCCCCAGCATCAACCCGACCGAGAGGATGATCACGCGCTCGGGGCGCGCCATCAACCCGACCTTGCACTCGAGGTTGAGGCCCTCGGCGCGGGCGCGGGCATAGCTGATCATCAGCGAGCCCACGATGACCAGGTAGAGCAACGTGGCGCCGGCCATGTCGTGGTGGAACGCGTAATACCACAGCAGGCCCAGCCCGATGCCGGCCTCGGCAATGCGGTCCAGCGTGGAATCGAAGAAGGCCCCGAACACCGATGCCCGGCCCGTGACGCGGGCCAGGGCGCCGTCGAACATGTCGAAGATGCCCGCGAAGAGCAGCAGCGCGCCGCCGATGCTGACGTGGCCCGTGGCGATCACAAGGCCCACGAACAGGCTGAGCAGCAAACCCACCACCGTGAGCATATTCGGGGTCAGCCCCGACGAGGCCAGCGGGGTCACGATCGCGTTGGCCACGCGCCGGCCCCACGCCTGCAGATCTTTGTTGATCACGACTCCCTCCCTACGACTCTCCCTACTCTTTCATCGCGCCATCTCACGAAACCGTCGGCTAGCGGTGCGCGGCGGCTAGTCGGGCCTGACGGCCGATGGGTGATTGCCGACAGCCAGTAGACTCTCCAGATTGAGATCGGATGAGGGCAAACCGTCGATGACCTGGCGATAGTAGCCCAGCACGCGAGTGGCGACGCGCTCCCAGTCGTACTGCGCGGCGGCGCGGCGACCGTTGGCGCCCAGGCGCGCGCGCTCGTCGGGACGGTCGAGCAGCTGGCACAACGCGTCGCTCAGGGCGGCCTCGTCGCGCGGAGGGACCAGCAGGCCCTGCACGCCATGCGTCACCACCTGGCGGTAGCCTTCCATGTCGGTGGTCACGACCGGCTTCCCGCTGGCCATGGCCTCGGCCAGAACGATGCCAAAGCTCTCGCCACTGGTGGAGGGCGCGCAGAAGACATCGCAGGTACGATAGTAGCGCGGCAGGTCCTCGTCGGAGACGCGGCCGATAAACTCGATGTTGCGCAGCCCGTGGTATTCGGCGTAGTTGCGGTAGACGCGCCCGTGGCGGCCTTCCGGTCCCACCACCAGCAGCCGCGCGTCGGGGAAGGCGCGCCGCACCCGCTCATAGGCCCGGATCAGGTAGGACAGCCCCTTGCGCTTCTCCCAGCGGCCCACGAAGAGGATGTTGAGCCGCCCATCCTGGTAGCGCTCGATGGGCGGGACATCGGCGCGGTAGCGGCGCAGGTCGACCCCGTTGGGGATGATGGCGTAGCTGCCCGGGAAGTATTGGCTGACGTAGCTGAGGGCGACGCGCGAGACGGCGATGCGCCCGTGCAGCTTGTTGATGATCAGGCGCAACAGCGGACGCCCGTAGTAGTAGCCGTAGTACGAGTGGCGATAGGCATGGAAGGTGGCGACGTTCACCGTCCGCGAGTAGCTCAGCACGGCCGGGGGCAGCGCGGGCATCAGCGGCTCGTGCACATGGACGACGTCGAAGCGCTCGGCCGCCAGCATTCTGCGCACGCGGGCCAGCATGCGTACCGAGACCGTGATGCGGGCGACCGAGCCGTTGGCCGGCACCGGCATCACCCGGCCAATGCGGTAGATGCCGTCCTCCTCCTCGGCCTCGATGTCGCTCGTCCCCGGCACGATGATCGACACCTGGTGGCCCACGGCGCGGAACTGCTCCGTCAGCGCCGCCACGTGCCGGCCCACGCCGCCAGGGTAGGCGTAGTCGTACGGTGAGACGAGGGCTATCTTCATGCGGCGCCATCCTTACTACTCTCTGTGCTAACGTCCGGAGCCGGAGCGGGAGCGCGCTGGACCGCGTCCGCGTCGGGCCAGATCGGCGCGAAGACGATCCACTGGTCGGGCGCGTCGGCGATTCCGTCTTCGAGCGCCCGCGCCAGCGCGCGCAACCCCTCACGCAGGTCGGCGCGCAGGTCGCGCGTGCGTTGGAGATAGATGGGAGGTTTGACCGTGACGTAGAGGCGGTTGTCGCGCAGGCGGCGTCCGAACGACGGCACCAGCGGCGCGCCCGTGCGCAGCGCCAGTAAGACCGGCCCCACCGGCAGCCGCGCCTCCCGGCCGAAGAAGCACACCGGCTCTCCCGTGCCCCCGATATCCCGATCGCACAACAGGGCCACCAGCTTACCCTCGCGCAGCAGACGCGTCAGCCTGGGCAGAGCCTGCGGACCGATCGGGTCAATGTACAGGCCGGCGCCCTTGCGCTGGCTCACCACCAGCCGATTTAGCCGCTCCGGTTCCAACCGCTCCATCAGCGAATGCACGGGAATGCCGTGCAGGCCCAGCCATTGCACCACATAATCCATGTTGCCCAGGTGCGCCGAGACGATGATGGCGCCCTTGCCCTCGGCCAGACAGTCGAACAGCGGGCTGAGGTCGCCGCGTACCACCGTGGCGTCACACTCGGGCTCCGACACGCGGTCGATGCGCACCATGTCGACGTAGTTGAGCGCCTGGTAGCGCATCGCGCGCGCCGCAGCGCGGCGCACCGCGAGGCTCTCGGGCGCCTGCCCCAGCACCCGCGCGATGTTGGCGCGCGCCGCGGCGCGGCCCGCCGTCGGCAGCAACGCGACGAGCCGCGCCGCCAGGCCCGCGAGCGCGTAGAGCACGGCTAGCGGGACCACGCGGCTGATGGCGGACCCGGCCCGCAGCAGGTAGTAGGTCGTCATACCCTCACCCCCGGGACCCTCACCCCCGACCCCTCTCCCTGTGCGCGGGAGAGGGGAGACGAAACGACGTGTACCGTGTTTCGGGCAGGCGTCTCCCCCTCGCCCCGTGAGGGAGAGGGGTTGGGGGTGAGGGCGTCTTCTCCCCTCTCCCGCGCACCGGGAGAGGGGCTGGGGGTGAGGGTTGTCCCCCAGAAATCGCGGAACATGTACCAATCTTCCGGACGCTCCCGGATGATGCCTTCCAGGATGTCGAGCAACTGTTGGGTGGTGCGCCGCACGTCGGCGGCGCGGTCGCGCGTCCTTGACATCTCTATGGGCGGGTAAAGTTTGGACTCGTAGCCGCCCCTGATACCGCGTCGGAAGTAGCAGGGGATCAGCGCCGCCCCGGTCAGTGAGGCCAACCGCGCCGCGCCGCCCGGCACCATGGCGGGGCGGCCAAAGAAGGTGACGGGCACGCCATCATCCTCGACCGGCCGGTCGATCAGCACGGCCACGATACCGTTGCCGCGCAGGGCGCGCACGATGCCGCGGATGTCGGTCATCTGGATGATAGAGGAGCCCTGGGCCGCGCGCTGGCCCTGGATCAATCCCTCGACCCTGGGCGACGCGAACGGCTCGACCAACAAGTACATATGGCTGGGGTAGCGCCGGGCGACCACGCCCGGCGCGTAATCCCACAGCCCGACGTGCCCGCCCACGACGATGGCGCCCTTGCCGCGCGCCATGGCGGCGTCGAGGTGCTCCCAACCCTCAATGCGCGCGCGCGCCTCTACCATGGCCGGGGGCACGTGGGGCAGGTTCAGGAAATCCGTGACGTAGCGGCCGTAGTTGCGCCACGAGGCGCGGGCAGCCGCGGCCGCCCGCCCCGGCTTGCCCATTGCGCGGAACACGACATCCATGTTGCGGATCGTGTTGCGCCGCTTGGACCGCCAGCACCAGTACACCGCTTCGCATCCCCGCATGCCCAGCCGGTACCGCCACCGTAGCGGGACGCGGCCGGACAATGCGAAGGCCAGGCGGAGTGCCCAGTACAGCGGCATGGCCTACTTTCCTACCTCGCCGACGACCTCGGCCTCTAGCATCGCTTGCGCCGCCTGCGCCCGCGCAACCCTTTCCGCCTCGACGGCGACCGTGGGCGGGACCACGGCGGGAGAGGCGCTCAGCCTGTTCGTAGCAATGAACTCCTCGGTCATCTGGCGGGCCAACTCGTCGCTGTGCTGCACGGGCGGCGACTTCATGAAGTAGGCCGAGGGACCTTCCAGCGTCCCGCCGATGCCGCGGTCGAGCGCCAGCTTGGCGCAGCGCACGGCGTCGATGACCACGCCGGCCGAGTTGGGCGAGTCCCACACCTCGAGCTTGAGCTCGGCGTTGAGCGGCACGTCGCCGAAGGTCTTGCCCTCCATGCGGATGTAGGCCCACTTGCGGTCGGTCAGCCAGGCCACGTGGTCGCTGGGGCCGATGTGCACGTTGTCGGGGTCCAACTCGTAATCGAGCTGGCTGGTCACGGCATTTGTCTTGGAGATCTTCTTGGACTCCAGGCGCTCCCGCTCCAGCATGTTGAGGAAGTCGGTGTTGCCGCCCACGTTGAGCTGGCTGGTGCGCTCGACGATCACGCCGCGCTCGCGGAAGAGGCGGGTCAGCATGCGATGCACGATGGTGGCGCCGACCTGGCTCTTGATGTCGTCGCCGATGATGGGCAAGCCCTTCTCGCGGAAGCGGTGGTCCCAATACTCCTCCCGCCCAATGAAGACGGGAATGCAGTTGACCATGCCGCAGCCGGCCTCCAGGATCTGCTCCACGTACCACTTGGTGGCCATCTCGCTGCCCACGGGCAGGTAGTTGACCACCACGTCGGTCTTCGTATCCTTGAGGATGCGCACGATATTGGCCGTGGGGCCAGGCGCCTTGGTGATGATCTGCGAGAGGTACTTGCCCAGGCCGTCGTGGGTCATGCCGCGGTGCACGGGCACGTCCAGACGCGGCACGTCGGAGAAGCGGATGGTATTGTTGGGCCGCTCGAAGACCGCCTCGGAGAGGTCTTTGCCGACCTTATTGACGTCGATGTCGAACGCGGCCGAGAACTCGATATCCCCGATGTGGTAGCCGCCCAGGTTGACGTGCATCAGCCCGGGGACGAGGTCGCTCTCCTCCGTGTTGCGGTAATACTCCACGCCCTGCACCAGCGACGAGGCGCAGTTGCCCACGCCGATGATAGCCACTCGTAGTTTGCCCATCTGTCGTTGTTCTCCCGTTAAATCTCATTGCTCGATGTTTCCGCGTCTTTGTCTCTCAACGTCGTTGCGTCCGTGGTCCGTGCGTCTCCCGTCAATTCACTTCTCCCCAACCTTGCCGCTGGGCCGCTGGATAATCCCCCTTGATTCGTTGATTGCTGGATGATCCGGTTAGCTCTCGGCCGTCAGCGGTGAGACGGGGGCTCGGGTGGGAGGGTGGAGACTGACCGGCGGAAGGTCGGCGAGCGGGGCCAGCGTCAGGGACTGCCCCTGTGTCAGGAGGGCGAAGCGTTCCTGGCACACGGCAATGCTCTTGTGGTCGAGCGAGCAGAAGACCTGCCGGCCGTGGCGGCGCGTGACCACGATGCCCGCGGCGCGCAGCACGCGCACGTGCCAGGACATCAGGGGCTGGGTCACGCCCAGCCCAAGGCACAGACTGCTGACCGAGCGCTCACCGGTCTGCCCCAACTCTTCGACGATGTCGAACCGCGTCTTGTCGCCGAGCGCCTTGAAATAGCGGCGCAGCCTGTCGTCACGCATCGTTCGCCCCGTTCCGTTCACCCCATTCGCCTCGCGTCCGTCGTCTACCGCGCCAGGCCCTGCGCGCGCGACGCATAAAGCATGCTTTCATAAACGCTGCTTTATATATACGCCCATAGATACGTACTTGTCAATAGGGCTAGCGGCTCAAGCTGCTCTGGTACGCCGACTTCCTGGCCTTCAAACGCTTCACTGTCTCCCTCAGCGGCACACCGTACCTGCGGTACCCCCTCGGTCCCGTCCCGGAGCGCCATCAAACCGTACTGGAGAAAATCGAGGACGAGGGGTTCGTGGCAAGCGACCGTTGGGTGACGGTCTCGAACGACGAGGTGTACGAAGGGGTAGACTATCGCGCGACGACCACTTTCGACGCAACGCTCTTCACGGCGGGAGAACTCGATGTTCTCGCAACGGTCCACGCCCGGTTTGCCGACCTCAACGCGACCGAGATCAAGGATCTATCGCATCAAGAAAAGGCATGGCTAGAGACGGAACCCAAAGCAACGATCCCGTATCTATTCGCCTCGGACCTCTCGCTGACCTAGACGACTCATCCTCACAGCTTACGGCCGACGGCGCCGACAATGGCCGCGCGCGCCCCGGCTCATCCCGGAGCGGATCGTGATTCATGCACTTAGCCCCCCTCTACCGCCGGCTGGAGCGACTGGCCCGCGAGCGGGGCGAACTGGAACTATAGTAACCACAGGCGCCGAATCACGCTGCCCACAGCCGGCGCTACTGTATGCTACAGTTTAACGACGGTATGCAACCGCACTCTGGACACGGCAACTAGAATCCTTGAACGCCCGAACATGTTGCGATTGCGCCAAGTTTTCGCGACACGTCTTGTCGGTCTGAGGCGGAGCCTCGTTAGATATACGACGACATCCCGTGCTCGTCCTGACGTCGCGTGCCATGCTGTCCGCCTCCTGGTTGAAGGGTTGTACAATAGCCGAGCCAAACGACTGGTATAGCGAGGAGATGAGCGCGCCATGTCGATAGAGACTCCCAAGACCGCGACCGGCGCCGGGATCGAGGAAGATACCGCTTCAGATTCAGGAAGGACTGAGACGGCGCTCACGCCGCTGTTACGCAACCGCGACTACATGCTGCTCTGGAGCGGCCAGATGGTCTCGCAACTGGGCAGCGGCATCTCGCAGCTGGCCTTGCCGCTGCTGGTGTTGTACCTGACCCGCTCGCACGCGCAGCCCGACGGCTCGCCCGCCCAGGCCGGCGGCGTGGCCGCGGCCTTCGCCATCCCCTACATCGTGTTCAGCCTGCCGGCCGGCGCGCTGATCGACCGCTGGAACCGCAAGCGGGTGATGATCCTGTGCGACATCGGGCGCGCCGCGAACGCGGCCAGTATTCCCATCGTGGCCGCGCTGGGCCAGTTGACCGTGCCGCAGCTGTACGTCAACACGCTGATCGAAGGCTCGCTGTTCGTGTTCTTCAACCTGGCCGAGGTGTCCTGCCTGCCGCGCGTGGTACCCAAAGAGCAACTGTCCTCGGCGGGGGCGCAGAACGAGGGCGGCAGCATCGCCACCGGGCTGATCGCGCCGCCGCTGGGCGGCTTGATCTTCCAGGTTTTGGGCCGCACCGCGCCGTTCCTGTTCGACGCCGTCTCCTACGCCGCCTCGGTCATCTCGCTGTCCTTTATCGGCGCCTCGTTCCAGGGCGAGCGGACGGCGGAGAAGCGGGCGCTGCGCGTGGAGATCGCCGAGGGACTGTCCTGGTTGTGGCGCCAGCCCCTGATCCGCTACATGGCCTTCCTGACCGGCGGGCTCAACTTTGGCAACGCCGCCATCGGCCTCATCGCCATCGTCGCGGCTAAAAACGAGGGCGCGCCGCCCGCCGCCATCGGCGTCGTCTTCTCCATCGCCAGCATCGGCGGCATCATGGGCGCGGTGGCGGCGCCGCGTATCCAGCGGCGCTACCGCTTCGGGCAGGTCATCATCGCGACGCTGTGGGTGGAGGCCGCGCTGTGGCCGCTGCTCATCTTTGCGCCGAACGTGGTGGTGTTGGGCATCATCCTGGGAGCGATCTTCGTGACCGGTCCCATCTACAACGCGGTGCAACTGAGTTACCGCCTGCGGCTGATCCCGGATCGCCTGCAGGGGCGCGTCAACAGTGCCTTCCGCCTGCTGGCCTTCGGCTTCCAGCCGCTCGGCGCGGCGCTGTGCGGCCTGCTGCTACAGGGACTCAACACCGCTCCCACCATCCTGATCTTCTCCGCCGTGGTGCTGGCGCTGGCCCTGCTGACCACCGTCAACGCCCACGTACGCAAGGCTGGCTACGCCAGCGAGGCGCCACAGGTAGCATAATTCTCGTTGGCGCGCAGAAGCTCTGGGATTGGGGGCAAGGACACCGGGAGCGCGGGCGGCCCGCCCGCATCGATCGCATCGACGACGGTGGCTACGACGCTCACGAGGCTACCGCGGGGTCAAGCGGGCGAGCCGCCCGCGCTCCCAGTTGCCCCAGGACTTCTGCGCGCCTACTAATTCTCAGCAGTCCCCCATGGCCGCTGCGGCGGCCCCCCCCGCCGATGAAAAGGGGTCTTTTTCATCCCAGCAGTCCCCCATGGCCGCTGCGGCGGCCCC
>JAABUX010006710.1_pt1 | contig 13665 bp, 11 predicted proteins | sample 5561851 | NCBI WGS metagenome assembly JAABUX01 (sample SAMN10711883, study PRJNA513361) | rock metagenome | isolation source: Antarctica rocks | place: Antarctica: Victoria Land, Richard Nunatak red sandstone | collected 2016-01-03 | reverse complement strand
GGCAATCCGCGCGGCAGTCAGTCCTACGGGCACGCGTACGCAGATGCGATCACGGGCGATTGGGGCGGGATCGACGCGGCGGACGTGCTCGCGTTGCTCGACGGCGCGCTCGCCGAGTCCGATGTCGACCTCGCGCGGCTGGGCGTCGCGGGCGGTTCGTACGGCGGCTTCATGACGACGTGGCTGCTCGGCCACTCGAAACGGTTTGCGGCCGGCGTTTCGATGCGTGCCGTCAACGATTTGGTGAGCGAAGTCGGTGCGACCGATCTCGGCTGGTTCATCGAGCGCGAGGTCGCGTCACCCTGGACGGCGGATGCCGGTCGCAAACTCTTCGAAGGTTCGCCGATGCGCAGCGCGCACGAGATCGACGCGCCGTTGCTCGTCGAGCACAGCGAACGCGATTATCGCTGCGCGATCGATCAGGGCGAACAGCTCTTCACGCTGCTACGACGGCTGGGACGCACGCAGACGGAATTCGTGCGCTTCGCGGGCGACGGTCACGGGCTCTCGCGCATCGGCGCGCCGCGCAACCGCATCCTGCGCTTGCGCGCGATCGCGCACTGGTTCGTGCGTCACCTGCGTCCGGTCGGCATCGCGCCGCCGGGCGAGCACGCGGGCGCGCTCTTCGAACCGCTCGCGACGGAGACGTTGAAGGACTGAGCACCCGGTTCGGAGGCGCCGAACGCTTCGGCGGATCTCTCCGGCCCGGCGGGCGCCGCGGCGATGCCGTTCACGACGACCGACGGCAATACGATCGCGGGCGCAGGCGTCAGTGCGGGAGAAATCCCGTCGAGAACCACGGCACCGCCGCCACGATGACGAGTGCGACGACGATCGACGCGAGGTACGGCATCATCCGTCCCATCGCGTCGTCGGGCGACGTCTTTCCGAGCGCGCAGGCGGCATAGTAACCGAACCCGAGCGGCGGTGCGAAGAGCCCGATCCCCATTCCGAGCACCGCGACCATCGCGTACTGGACCTCGTTGATCCCGTACGCTTTCGCGATCGGAAAGAGGAGCGGCCCGAAGAGCACGACGGCGGGAATGCCTTCGAGGACCGAGCCGAGCACGATGAAGAGCAACACGGAAAGCGCCATGAATCCGGCCGCGCCGCCCGGTGCGTGGCCGAGCGCTTCGGTCAGCGCTTGTGCGAAGCCCGACTGCGTCAGCGCCCAGCCCATCGCGGTCGCCGTCGCGATGATGAGCATGATCGCACCCGTGAGCGCGGCCGTCTCGCGCAAGAGTGGATAGAGCTCGCGCCACTTGAGTTCGCGATGCACGAACGCGCCGACGAGCAGTGTGTAAAAGATGCCGACCGTCGAGACTTCGGTTGCGGTCGCCACACCGCCGAGCACGGTCGCGCGAATGAGAAACGGTAGGGCGAAGCCGGGGATCGCCGCGATCAACGCAACGACGATTTCTTTGCCGGTCGCGCGTTTCGCGAGCTCGACGTGATCGCCGCGCGAGCGGACGAGAATGACGACGAGCAGGCAGACGGCGGCGAGCAGCGCGGGCATCAGCCCCGCGGTGAACAGCGCGCCGATCGAGACGCCGGTGACCGACCCGATGATGATGAGGACGAGGCTGGGTGGAATCGTTTCCGCCATCGCTCCAGCCGACGCGAGCATCGCGACGAGATCGCGCGGGTCCGAGCCGCGGCGACGCATTTCCGGAAAGAGCACCGGGGCGACGGCGGCCATGTCGGCCGTCTTCGAACCCGAAATACCCGAGACGACGTACATCGCGAACACGAGCACGATGCCGAGGCCGCCGCGGAGGTGGCCGACGAGCGCGGCGAGCGCGTTGACCAGGCGCTTCGCGATCCCCGCGCTCACGATGAGATAGCCGAGCAAGATGAACATCGGAATCGCGAGCAGGACGATGTTCGAGGCGCCCTCGTCCATGCGGCTGACGACGACTTGGGTTGGGATATTCGTCGCGAAGACGATGTACGAGAGCGTTCCGAAGCCGAAGGCGAAGGCGATGGGGACGCCGATCGCGATCGCGCCGCCGACGACGAAGAAGAAAAAGATGACGAGGTTGACGTTGCCGAGCGTCGCGAGAAACGGCCGTAAGAGGAACATCGCCGCAACCACGACGACGCTCGTGCCCAGGACGCGCAGTGCGATGCCCCGATCGATTTCGAGCAGCCGCACGAGCGACAGCACGAGCAAGAGCGCCATGCCCACGACGATCGCAGCGATGATCCACGATCGCGGGATGTTCAGTACGGCGGTCGCATCGTTGAGATCGAGAACGAACAGCTTTTGCGACGCGGGCAGCATCTCGAGCGCGAATCCGCCGACGATGACGGCGACGACCGCGTCGAACCACTGCGACGCGCGGCCGCCGAACGCGCGCGCGAGCGCGGTCAGGCGCATGTGCTCGCTGCGCCGCCATGCGATCACGGCGCCGAACATCGAGAGCCAGAGCATGACGATCGTCGCGACTTCGTCCGTCCACACGATGGCGTGCTGGAAGACGTATCGCGAGACGACGCCGGTGATGAGGATGAGGACTTCGGCGACTAAAAAAAAGGCCGCGACCGGCTCCGTAAATCGGCCGATCGCGGTATCGATGGCGCGCGTATAGCGAATGCGGACTACCCGAGCTTTCCGGAGTACTTCTCGAGCGCCGACCATGCGACGTCGCCGAATTCGCCCTTCCACTTCGTGTAGAACGGCTGGAGCCGTGAATGGAACCCGGAGGTATCGGCCCGATTGACCTTCATGCCGCGGCGTCCGAGTTTATCCGCGAGCGACGCGTTGAGCAACGCGACGTCTTCGCGTTCGATGAGCGCGTATTTCGTCGTGTTGCGACGCACGATCGCCTGGATGTCGGGCGGAAGCGCGTTGAACGCGTCGGTGTTGCCGAGGAGCCAGTAACCGTCCCACATATGGTTGGTCACGCTCAAGTACTTCTGCACTTCGTAGAATTTCGTCGTCTCGATGACGGCGAACGGATTCTCCTGACCGTCGACGACCTTCGTCTGCAGCGCCGTGTACGCTTCGGCGAGGTTGATCGGTGTCGGCGAGGCGCCGAGCGTTTTGAAGAGGTCGATCCAGAGCCGTCCGGGAGGCGTGCGAATCTTGAAATTCTCGAGATCCTCGACCTTCGTGATCGGGTGCGTGCTCGAGGTGATCTGGCGGAAGCCGTTCTCCCAGATGTGGTCGAATGCGATCAGGCCTTTGGCAGCGGTTTCTTTCTGCACGATCTTGCCGACCTCGCCGTCCATCGCGGCAAAGGTCGTCTTCGAATCTTTGAACGCGAATCCGACGCCTTGAATCGCCGCGACCGGCACGAGCGAGGTGAGGATGCCACCGGAAAGCGTGAAGAACTGCACGCCGCCCAGGCGCAACTGCGAGAGCACCTGCGTGTCACCGCCGAGGATATTGTTCGGAAAGACTTGGACCTCGAGCCGGCCGCCGGACTCTTTCTTCACCGCGTTCCAGCATTGCACGTTGCGGACGTGCAGCGGGTGGCTCACGGGCAGATTGTGCGCCATCTTGTATTGGAATTGCGCGGCTTTCGCGGGTGCTTTGATGATGCCGATCGACGCGAACGTCGCAGCGGTGGCAACGGCAAATTGCCGTCGCGATAGCGAGTTTCCCACGGCAAGACCTCCAGAATGAAAGTTGCGAGAACTATTCTGACTATTGTCGCGACTTCATGCAGGCGAATTCCATCGAGTCCGGACGAACACGGAAGTCGTTTTCGAGCGAACCCTTACCGCTAGGACGTGCCCGCAGTCGACCGAGCCGTCGTAGCCCTCGGGCACTCCTCAACTCCCGGTTCCTTGATAGCGATTGAGCCCGACGCACCAAAAGAGGTACGAGGCGCCGAACCAGGCGACGCCGACGATCGGCGTGATGAGCCCGATCTGCGGCGAAAGGTGCAATGCGCCGTCGGCTTTGTGCAGCAGATACGTCGCCGGGAAGTAGTTCATGAACGCGAACGGCACGACGAGGGTGAGGAAGACGCGGACGCCGCGCGTGTAGATGCTGATCGGATAACGCGTGAAATCTTGTTCGAGCGACATGACGACCCAACGCAACGTATCGATGCGCACGACCCAAAAGGCTGCCGTCGTGATCGCGAGTTGGATACCGAAATCGATGAGCGCGCCTCCGATTGCGACGAGCGGCACGTACACGAGGAACGCGAGGTCGACGCGCACGTGCGCGAACGACGTCGCCGTTGCGAAGAACGCTATCGCGAGGAACAACTCGTCGGGCCAATTCTGCTGCGGCAGCGTGAGCGCTTGAAAGAGCGGGTCGAGCGGACGCACGAGAAATCGGTCGAACTTGCCTTCGCGAATCATCGCCGGGACGTCGCCGATCGTGAAGAAGAACGTGCTGTGCACGCCGTGGCCGAGCATCCATAACCCGTAGAGAAACGCCATGTCGCGAAAATTCCAGCCGTTCATCGACGGGAATTGATGCAGCGTCACGTACAGCGCGGCGATTGCGGTCGCATGGTAGATGATCGTGAAGCCGAACCACATAAAAAAATTGGCGCGGTACTCGATCATGGTCAGCAGCGTGATGCGCCAATATTGCGCGTAGGCGGCGAGGCTCACGGCGCCGAGTTTTCCAGCGGACGCGCGCCGCCCCCCGCCCGAGGCCACGGCCACGAGCGTGTAACTTGTCTCACCAGGCAAAGTAGGGAGGTTCGCATGCGTGTTCAGCGCGTTCTCGGCCCGCTATTGACGATCGCCTTAGTTCTGGGCGTCGCGCTCGCCGCGTTCGTCTCGTTCCAGCACCAGAGCGCGACGCGGTCGCTCGGTGCCGTCGCGACGGTCAGCGGCCTCGTCGGGTCCGAAAAGCGCGAGTTTCTGAACGACCCGCGCGTCGCGGCGATCTTGCGGCGCAACGGCATCGCACTCGCCATCGAAACGGCCGGGTCGCGGGCGATGACCGAACGCACGGATCTCAAGAACTACGATTTCGTCTTCCCCGCGGGCGTTCCGGCGGCGAAGAAACTCGTTTCGATCGCGCACGCGACCACCACGTACTCGCCGTTCTACACGCCGATGGCCGTCGCGTCGTGGAAGCCGATCGCCGAGATTCTGATGGCCTCGGGGATCGTCAAGCGCAGCGGCGCCGATTATTACATCGTCGACATGAAACGACTGATCGCGCTCATGGACGCGCGGGAGCGCTGGAATCAGCTGCCGCACTCGGCGGCCTACGACGTCGGCAAATCCGTTCTGATCTCGTCGACGGACGTGACGTCGTCGAACTCGGCCGCGATGTATCTCGCGCTCGCGAGCTATTTGCTCAACGGAAATGCGGTCGTGCAAGATGACGCTGCGGCGCGCCACGTCGCACCTACCGTCGCGGGGCTCTTCCTGCGTCAAGGCTATCAGGAGTCCAGTTCGTCGGGCCCGTTCGACGACTACACGACGATCGGCATGGGCAAATCGCCGCTCGTGATGGTCTACGAGGCGCAGTTCCTGGAATACGCGATCGCTCACAAGGACACGCGCGATCCGAACATGGTCCTGCTCTATCCCAAACCGACCGTGTTCACCAAACACGAGTTCGTGCCGCTCGATGCCAAAGGCGAAAAGCTCGGTGCACTGTTGCAAAACGATCCCGACCTCCAGCATCTCGCGAACGAACACGGCTTGCGCACGGCCGACCCGACGTACGCGCGCGCGTTTTGGCGCAAGTCGGGCGTCCACGTTCCCGACACCGTGATCGATGTCGTCGACCCGCCGAGCTACGACGTCTTGGAAACCATGATTCGCGGCATCGCGAGTCGCGCCGCAGCCGTAACACCGTAACCCTGCGTTTACCATCGCACCCGAGGAGATGACTAGCGTGAGTACGACCGAACCGACCGAGGCTCTCGTTCTCCAGCCGCCGGCACCCGTTGCGGCGGTCGCCGTTACGGCGGCGGAAAACGCCGTGCCGCTCGCGCCTGCCGAAACGGCGAAGCTCGACGGGCAGATCGCCGATTTCGTCGAGGCGGTGACGTCCCTCGACGTGCACGGCAGCGACTTCAAAGCGCGCGTCGATGCGATCGGCACGATGGGCAATGCCGAGATGATGCAGGCGGCGTCGGTCTCCAATCGGATGCTCGAGCGGCCGGTCAACGCGCTCAAGAACGGCATGCTCAACGAAGCGTCGCCCGTTTCGAAAGGCCTCCTCGATTTACGCCAGACGATCGAAAAGCTCGACCCGTCGCGTCAGGGCGATCTCTTCGCGCCGCGCAAGCTCTTGGGCTTCATCCCCATGGGCAGCAAGATCGTCGCGTATTTCGATGGCTATCGCAGCGCGCAATCGCACCTCAACGCAATCATCGAGTCGCTCTACCGCTCGAAGGACGAACTGCAGCGTGACAACGCCGCGATCGAAGCGGAGAAGACGACGCTTTGGGCCTTGATGAAGCGTCTCGAGCAGTACGTCTATCTCGGCAAGAAGCTCGACGCCGCGCTCGAGAGTAAGCTCGCGGGGCTCGATGCGACCGATCCCGCGCGCGCGAAAGTGCTGCGCGAAGACGTGCTCTTCTACACGCGTCAGAAAGTGACCGATCTGCTCACGCAGATGGCGGTCAACGTGCAGGGCTATCTCGCCCTCGATCTCATTCGTAAGAACAATCTCGAACTGATCAAGGGCGTCGAACGTGCGACGACCACGACCGTCTCGGCGTTGCGCACGGCGGTCATCGCGGCGCAGGCGCTCGCAAATCAAAAGCTCGTTCTCGATCAGATCACCGCGCTCAACACGACGACGGGCAATATCATCGAAGCGACGGCCGCGATGCTGCGTCAGCAGACGACGAAGATCTACGATCAGGCGGCCGGCGCGAGTCTCGACGTCAAGCAGTTGCAACGCGCCTTCGACAACATCTACGCGACGATGGACGCGGTCGCGGACTACAAAGTCAAAGCGCTTGGAAGCATGCAGCAGACCGTGGACGCGCTCACGACCCAAGTCGGCAAGGCGCAGGGCTACCTCGACAAAGCCCGCGCGTCGCAGGCGGCCGAGAGCGTCGCATCGCTCGCTACCACGGCGACGGACGACGGCGTCGTGCGCCTGCTGCCGGGGAGCTGATCGTGCGTGCGTGGCTCCGGCGTTCGGGCGTGGCGATGGCGTGCGCGTGCGCGTTCGCGCTCGAAGCCTGCGGGAGCGGCAGCTCGAGTGGAGCCGGCAACGCCGGTGCGTCGCGAACGTCGGAGGACCCGGCGCACGTGCTGCACGTGATCGCGGGGTCGGAGCTCAAAGATTTAGAACCGTACTTCGATCGGATCGCGAGCGCGACCGGGGTCGAAATCCAGCCGACGTACAGCGGCACGCTCGCGGGTGTCGACCGCATCAACGCGGGCGAGCGGTACGACGCCGCGTGGTTCGCGAGTGCGAAGTATCTGCTCTTGTCCGACGCCAAGCATCGCGTCCGTGAGCAGGCGCGCATCATGCTGTCGCCGGTCGTCATGGGTGTGAAGCGAAGCGTCGCGCAGCGTTTCGGCTGGACGCCCTCGGCAACGACGTGGAAAGCGATCGCCGCGCGCGCGGGCGCGGGACAGTTCCGTTTCGCGATGACCAACCCGACGGCGTCCAACAGCGGCTTTTCGGCCGTCATCGCCGTCGCATCGGCGCTCGTGCACGCGCAGGACGCGTTGCGTGCGAGCGACGTCGATACGAAGAAACTTCGTACGTTCTTCGCTGGGCAGACGGTCACGGCCGGCAGTTCGGGGTGGCTGATCGACGCCTACGTCCGCGATCAAGACAAACTCGACGGCATCGTCAATTACGAATCGGCGCTGCTCGCGCTCGATGCGAGCGGGCGACTACGCGAGCCGCTCACGCTGCTCTACCCGCGTGAAGGCGTGCTCACCGCCGATTATCCGATGTTGCTGCTCGACGAAACCAAACGTGTCGACTTCGACAAGGTCGCGGCGTTTCTGCGCACGCCCGAGATGCAGAAGACGATCATGGACAAGACCTTTCGACGGCCCGCGACGGCCGACGTCGCGCTCGGCCCGACATTTCCGCGGGCGGTCGTGAACGAAGTGGCGTTTCCGAATTCGCTCGCCGCCGTCGACGGCATCCTGACGCGTTTTCTCGCCGACGAGCGCATCCCGGCGCACACGTTCTACGTGCTCGATACGAGCGGATCGATGGAAGGCTCGCGACTCGACGGCGTCGCCCGAGCCCTCGATACGCTCGCGGGCGACGACCCGAGCGTCACCGGGCGGTTCGCGCGCTTTCAAAATCGCGAACGGATCACGCTCATTTCGTTCAGCGACGCACCCACGGCACCCGTCGATCTGCAGATGCATTCGGCGAATGACGCAGCGACGCTCGGACGGGTGAAGACGTACGCGAACGATCTGCAGGCGGGCGGGTCGACGGCGATTTTTTGCGCCCTCGAAACGGCATTGGAAGATGCGGCTCGTTCGGCTTCGCGGGAGGGGCCGCGGTACGCCTCGATCGTGCTCATGACCGATGGCGAGAACAATCGCTGCGACGACGCCGATGCGTTCGTCTCGAAATATGCCCGGCTGCCGGCGGCGGCGCGCATCCGCATCTTCCCAATCCTCTTCGGCGAGGGCAGCTCGCCCGAGTTGCAGCGCATCGCCGATGCGACCGGCGGCCGCCTCTTCAACGGCGAGACGCAAGCGCTCAGTGAAGTCTTTAAGGAGATTCGCGGTTATCAGTAAGAGTGCGCGTGCATGAAGGCGCTGTTGTATCTCTACAGCCGCAAGAACATCGTCGGCTCAGCGCTTGCGGTCGCGGCGCTGGGCGCTTACTTCGGTGGCATCATTCACGAGTTTTGGTGGGAAATCGTGGCGGGATCCTACGGCATCGGCGCGCTGCTCACGCCCGCCGAGCGTGGCCTCGACGTTGCAACGTTCGAATCGACGCTCACGCCCGAGGAAGTCGCGTCGTCGCTCGCGCGTTTGGTCACACGCGTCGAGCGCGTCGTGCCGCCCGACGTGTTCGCGTTCGTGCAGAGCATCGTCGCGTCGATCAACGGCATCCTCCCGATGCTCGCGGCGAAATCGGCGCAGATCGCGAGCGAGGACACGTTCACGATCCGCCAGACCGCGCTACACTACTTGCCGGAAACGCTCGACGCGTATCTAAAATTACCGGCCGCGTTCCGCAACGTCCAGCCACTCGCCGACGGGAAGACGGCGAAGCAACTCTTGGTGGAACAGCTCGCGGTCCTCGATGCGAAGATGCGCGAGATCGCGAAGAATCTCGTCACCAACGACGCGCAGGCGCTCGTCGCCAACGGTGCCTTCCTCCGCGAGAAGTTCAGCTCGCCGGACTTCTTGCATCCCGTCGCTTGAGGCCGCTGTCCGTTACGGCGTCTCGGTACGGAGTGCGTCGGACGGGACGGCGATCGGTGCCCGCGCGACCGGCGGTGGGGCGGTCGCCGCGACGACGACGGCGATCGTAATGTAGGTCGCGACTCGTTCGAGACGCGTGGCGACGTACACGTCGGACAGCAAAAACCCGACGACCGGAAAGGCGATCGCGATCGGATAGACGGAGCGTCCCGCGTAGGCCAGCGGCACGAGCCAGATCAGATACCACGGATAGTCGAACGAGCGCAACGAAGGCACGGCGAGCAGCCCCGGCCAGTAGCGTCGCTGTGTGAGGAACATCAAGCCGACGGCGAATATCGCGAGCACGACTGCGGCGATGTGCTCGACCGATTCGTGCCGATCGGCCTCCGAAGCGTAAACGAGTGCGCGAAAATACGCTTGACCGCCGAGCGCGAATGAGAGACCGAGAACGACGGTGACGCTCGCGACGGCGACGGCGATGCGTTCGCGCATCGAAGCGATCGCGCCGAGCGTCGCGAGGCCGACGAGCACGAACGGAAGTTTGACGAGTCCGGCCAGTACGACGGCGACGCCGAGCGGCCACGAACGGCGTCGTGCGAAGACGCAGGCGAGCGTGAGCAGCACGATTGGGAGGAGATCGTTGTGCGCGTTTGCGACGTATTGATCGTACAAGTACGGATTGAGCGCGAGGATCGCGATGCCCGCCGCCGGGACGCGCGCAGCCACGAGCCCGCCGAACAACGTCAGGAGCGCGAACGCGTTGAACAAGCGTAAACGCGTCGCCGCATCGGCGAGCGTCGATGCGTTCGCGATCGCGCCGTTGTACAGTTGCCAGAGCGGACCGTAAGGGGACGGCGGCAGAACGCCCCACGTCAGCGCGGTCACGCGTCGCAACGCGGGATCGTCGACGACGATACCCGGCGCGTACGCGTGCGTCATGCCGAGTCGCGCGTAGACGATGTAGTTGTACAGGTCCGTCGATTCGAGAACGCGGACGCGTAGCGCCGCGATGAAAAAGCCGACGGTGGCGAGGCACGCGACCGCGACGTCGGCTCGCGCGAGCGGTCGCGCCCGCACGCGCACGTAGAGCCCGCCGAGCAGCAGCGATTGCGCGACGACGATCGTAAAGAGCAACGGGGCGATGTGGTTGTAGGCGGTATGCCACGCCGGATCGCGCAGGTAGAGAAAGTCGAGCGGAACGTCGCGATGCATTGCCGCGGGCCCCTCGCGAGCGTGAGCGCTTGCGACCAGCGACGTGAATCCGACGGAAAGTCCGAACAGCGCGAGCGGGAAGACGGCGAAGGGAACGGCGAGTGCGGCACGCTGGACGGCGGGGCGGCACGCGCCGTCGATCGCGCGCGCGACCCGCGCGGCAACGCCGAATGCCGCGCTCGCGCGATCGAGCACGGCCGAGAGGAGGACCATGGTCAGATACACGATTCGCCTTTCGACTGGCGCCCTGCCGATGCTTCGACCGATCGTCACGCGGTGACGCCGGCGGATCGGTCGTGGTCACTCGCGGTCGTCGGCCCGTACCGGCTCGACCTCACGGTTGCGATCTTGCGGCGATTTTCGACCAACCTGGTCGACGTCGTCGCGCCCGACGGAACCTACCTGCGCGCGCACCGCGACGAGCGCGGCGACGCGTTCGTCATCGCCGTGCGCCAGTCGACGCCGGAGACACTCGCGGTGAGGACGTTCGGAACGCCCGTCGTGACGCGCGATGCGGCGCTCGCGCTCGCCCGTCGCACGCTCGGAACCGGTCGCGCGACGCCGCACTTCGCGCGTGCCGCGGCATCGCTGCCGTGGCTCGCCGCCATTGCGGACCGGATGATCGGCGGGCGTCCGCCGCGTTACGCGACGCTCTGGGAAGCATGCGTGAACGCGATCGTCTTCCAACAGGTCAGCCTCCACGCGGCCGGCGCCATCTTGGGGCGCGTCGTGCGCGCCCTGGGCACGCCGGTCGTGCACGACGGGACGACGGTGTACGCGTTCTTCACGCCGCGCGCGCTCGTCGATGCAGGCGACGAGCTCCTGCGCGCGGCCGGTCTCAGCGTGGCGAAGATCGCGACGCTGCGACGCGTCGCGGGCGCGCTCGAGGACGGCACGCTCGATGAGTCCACGCTCGCCGCGCTCGACAGCGTCGAGGCGTCGAGGCGTTTGTGCGCGATCAAGGGCATCGGACCGTGGACGGCTGCGGTGGTCCTCCTACGCGGCTTGGGGCGCCTCGACGTCTTCCCGCAGAACGACAGCGGCGTCGCACGCAGTTTGCGCGCGCTCACGGACGAGCCGGTCGATGTGGCATCCGCGCTCGACGCCCTCGCGCCCGAACAAGGCATGCTCTACTATCATCTGCTGCTCGCGCGACTCGAAGCGCGGGGCGACCTGCCCGCATCGTAGGCGCGAAGCCAGCGTGCCACGTCTGCAACCGTCCTGCGGTTATGGGACGTGCTATGGCGACCACGACCGCTTCTTACGAAATTCAGCGCGCGAACGAGCGCGGTACGTTCGATCATGGATGGCTCCAAACGAGCCACTCGTTCAGCTTCGCCGGTTACCACGATCCGGACCGCATGCATTGGGGTGCGCTGCGCGTGTTCAACGACGACGTCGTCGCGCCGGGTAAAGGCTTCGGCGCGCATCCGCATCGCGATATGGAAATCCTGACCTACGTCCTCGACGGCGAACTCGAACACGCCGACTCCATGGGCAATCGGGGCGTGGTCGCCGCCGGATCGGTGCAGTACGTGAGCGCCGGCACGGGCATCACGCATTCGGAGTACAACCATTCCGCTTCGAAGCCGGTGCACTTCGTGCAGATGTGGGTGCTGCCGCATGCGAGCGGGCTCGCGCCGCGCTACGGTCAAGTCGATCTCACGATCGACGATCGGCGCGGCGTGTGGTTGCCGATCGCGACCGGTCGCGCGGGTGCGACCGCGCCGATTGCCATCTGGCAAGATGCGACGGCGTTCGTCTCGCACGTCGCGGGGCCGCTGCCGCCACTGCGGATCGATGCGGAGCGCAAGGCGTTCCTCTTCGTCGGTAGCGGCGAGATCACGTTCGGCGATGAGATGCTGCACGCGGGCGACGCGGTGCGCGCGCGGGGTCCGCTCGATCTCGCGGTCGGCGGCGCGGGCGAAATCGTCGTGTGGGACGTGCCGGCCTAAGCGGGCGACTCGAAGAGACGCGCGACCGCGGGAATGCCCTCACCGAAGGTCGGGTGAATGGCCATGAAGCGGTCGAGATCGCGCCACGTCGCGCCGAGTTCGATCGCAAACACGATCGCGTGCACGAGTTCGCCCATTTCGTAACCGACGAACGTGGCGCCGATGATTTTCTCCGTCGCGTCGTCGATCACGAGGCGCAGGAAGCCGTTTTCGAGGTTCCATTCGATGCCACGCGCGACGTCCTCGAGCGCGAGCGTTCGCGCCGACGCGGCGATGCCGTGTTCGCGTGCCACGTCGAGCGTGAGGCCCGTTCGCGCGAGTTGCGGCTCCGTGAAGGTCGTGTACGAGAGCACGCGGTCGTCTTTCGCGCGCGGCGTGCCCGCGAACGTCGAGGCGAGGCGACGATGATCTTCCCACGAGACGTGCGTGAACGCGGGTTGCTCCGCGACGTCGCCGATCGCGTAGACGCCCGGACACGTCGTCTCGAGGTGCGCGTCGGTTTGGATGTAGTGTTTCTTTGTCAAGGCGATGCCGGCTTTCTCGACCGCGAGATCGGCCGTCGCGGGCTCGCGACCCGTGGCCACGAGCAACGCCTCCGCCTCGAGCGTCGTCCCATTCGCAAGCGTTAGTCGGAACGTGCCGCCCGCGTAGGTGACGGACTCTGCGCGCGTGTGGAGTTCGAAGCGCACGCCGTCGTCGACGAGCCCGCGCTGGACGGCCGCACTCGCATCGGGCTCTTCGTGCTCCATGACGCGCTCCGCCGCGTGCACGATCGTGACCGCCGAACCGAGACGTCGCGCACCTTGACCGAGTTCGAGACCGATGTAGCCACCGCCGATGACGATCGTACGCGGCGCGAGCGTCTCCTGGTCGAACCACGTGAGGTTCGTGAGGTACGGTGTGTCGGCGAGCCCCGCGATCGGCGGCAGGGCGGGCGTCGTACCGGTATCGATGACGACGTGCGTGCCGCGAAACTCGCGCCCGCCGCCCGCGACCGTCCGCGCTCCGGTAAAAGCGGCGCTCGCGCGCACGACGGTGACGCCTGCCGCGCCGACCTTTTTCTCGACACCGTCGTGCCACGTGTCACGAACGTCGCGCACGCGCGCCATCACCGCGCGCCCGTCGATCGTCACGGTCGCCGCAACGCCGAGCGGCCCCGCGAGTCGCGCGCGGCCGGCACTATGCGCGCTTGCGA
>JAABUX010006709.1_pt1 | contig 13665 bp, 12 predicted proteins | sample 5561851 | NCBI WGS metagenome assembly JAABUX01 (sample SAMN10711883, study PRJNA513361) | rock metagenome | isolation source: Antarctica rocks | place: Antarctica: Victoria Land, Richard Nunatak red sandstone | collected 2016-01-03 | reverse complement strand
GGGCATGGAGAAGTGGAAACCGCTACGCGCTTCCCACTTCTCCACACCCCCGACGGCGGCTACTTGCACTCAGAAATAGCTGCGCTACACTAACTCTTCCAATGGCACAAAAGATCGGGCAGGCCAAGCGCACTTCGCGCAGATCGCTTCCCATTACGACCCGATCCGCTTGGCGCTCCTCCCGATCGGCGCATACGAGCCCGAATGGTTCATGGGCCCGGTGCACATGACGCCCGAGCAGGCCGTTGAAGCACAGCGCATTCTGAGAGTGCAGACCGCCATCGCGACCCACTTCGGAACCTTCGCCTTGGCCGACGACAGCATGGCCGGTCCCATCGAGCGCCTCAACGAGGCTCTCGGCAAATCGAACCAGCCAATGGACTTTCGGGTGCTGGCGGAAGGCGAGAGCTGCTGTTTCACGGATGGAGAGAGATCTCCATGCATCAAGGCTGCCCCGCATGGGTCGCATGGTGAAACAGCGCGATGATGAAGAGCAGAACAGGGATCGCACAGTAGACCGCCGCTGCATTGCCATCGACCCTGAGGATGTGCCTGCCGATACGAAGCCGCAACGGCAGGATTCCGTTGGGATCGTGAAGGGTTGCGCCGTAGGCTCCCTTCGTCGCCTGTGCCAGAACAAACCCCAATAAGGGAACCGCCGCCAGAGCGGCAGACACGTAAAAACGGCTCCCGTCACTCTTGTTCGACCAGATCAGCGCCGCAATGACAAGGGAAAGAAGGGCCGTGCTAAAGGTCTGCCAGACTATATGGAACCTGGCGTGTCCAGCCCAACCTGGATTCCCGGCATGAGTGCGGTTGAGATCGATCAACACGGTAGCCGCGCCTTGGACCAGCACGAGAATCGTGAGCAGCACTCGCGCTGTCATCAAGCCGGGTATACCTCAGGTCCGATTATCTCTGCTGAAAGCGAAATCCACAGACGATTTGCTTTCCACGTAGAGGCGGTTCGGACGAGTGCCCTACTCCAGTGGCGGCATCTCGCCGTGAGTCGGTTATGAGCCATTGACCTTGCCAACAGTGCTCCTTGCTGCGAGGCTGTCGACGCAGCTCCTCCCTACTCACCTGTCGGTTTGAAAGTCTGGTTATTACTTTGGTGCGGCATTAGCAGAAGAACAGACAATGTCTGCTAGAAGGCAAGCCCTGATTTGCCGATAGACCGCGTGGAGGTACTAATTCATGTCGATCGCAATCACCGGTTCTGCTCCACATAGTCTGCCAGAGCTTCAGCCGAAGCCTGCTGCTGCTCCTGCTACCACCCAGCATGCGGCGGCGCTCCCTCAAGATACCGTCAGCCTGAGCTCGAAAGCCGCAGCTCCGAGCGTGGATCGCGATCACGATGGCGATTCTGCATAACTGCTGAAGTAGACGAGGGCGGTGCGCCCATTCTGAAGACCAGGTAAGTGCCAGCGATAGGGCGAGCCCGAAAAGCCCTCCCTTCATTGCACGTCAGCGCCCAGCGCGCCCGCGTGACCCGCTCCGGCTCATGCGCGTGCAGCCATGCCGTCAAGGCGTTTGGCAGCCCCGCGCAGGTCACCGAGCCGCTGGTCCGGAATGCCCGCTCGATCACCCCTCCCTGCCGCCAGGCATCCACCACCGCCCCGGCACGCCCGTCGCTCCACAGCAGGGCATCGCCGGTAGGCCTGCTCGCTTCATCGACCAGCCGGCAACCATCCCCTTGCGCAGTGACACGATGCCGCAGATCTCTTCCATGCTTGCCTTGGCAACTTCGCGCACCGTCGCGGCCACGCCGCGCCGCACCTCGACCACATCCTGCTCTGACCACCCAGCGCGCGGGCGCTCCACGTTTGCCCTCGCCCGGGCTACGGCGAGCTCACGTCCATCCTCCGCGAACAGCGGGCACTTCAGCACCGAGGTGCCCGCATCAATCGCCCACACGCCATCGCTGCGCTTCAGCCTCGGGTAGGGTCGCTTGCCGCCGCCTTGCCTGGTTTCCAAACAGCAGCGCGGCCGCCCAACCTCTGCGCCCAGCTGATCGCAGTCCCGGAGCGCCCCACTCGCTTGAGGCATTTCGGGTTTGAATGCAGTCCCCGGCAAAGCACTGTCAACCGTCCATGGTTTCGCTTCGGCTGAAGCGAACTGCATCTCCTAGAGGAGAAGAGTCCTAGAGGAGAAGAGTCCTAGAGGAGAAGAGTCCGGGAGGAGAAGAGTCCGGGAGGAGAAGAGTCCGGGAGGAGAAGAGTCCGGGAGGAGAAGAGTCCGGGAGGAGAAGAGTCCGGGAGGAGAAGAGTCCGGCGAGGAGGGCGCCTTCGCATGAAGCTTGGAGACTCCGTACACGTAAGGCCGTACCTGCTTGCTCTCGCGCTGTGCTTCCTGGCGCTGCCGGTGGCGCGCGCTCTCGATGCGCCCTCGTCCTGCTTCATTCTTGCGGTTATGGCAGCCAGCCTGTATGCAGGCCGTGGACCGGCGCTGGCTGCGACCCTTCTGAGCAGTTGCGCCTTCCTGCTTTTCTTTGCAACCCCTGCGCTCCACATCCTTCACTCGCAGGCTGCCTTTTTACGCTTCGGCGTATTTGTGGGGGCGATGCTGCTGACAACGGAGTTGGTAGAGACAAAAAAGCGCTCTGAACGCGCCCGCCGGGCAGCGGAGGAGTCGCTGTGGCAAATACAGGGCAAGCTCGCGAAAGCTGCGCAGATCGCCGCGGTCTCGGAGCTATCCGCCTCGGTCGCGCACGAGATCAGCCAGCCGCTTAGCGCTATGCTGGCGAATGGACAAGCCTGCCTGCGCTGGCTTGATGCAACGCCGCCGCGACTGCCCGATGCGCGCGCGGCAGCGGAACGCATCGTGCGGGACGGCAAGGATGCAGGGGAGGTGATCAAGGGACTTCGCTCGCTGTTTCAACAGTCCCCGCCTGAGAAGAAGCGGCTCGATATTTCGCAGCTCATTTTGGAAATAGTATCGCTTATGCGGGACAGGGCGGAGCGGGATGGCGTGGCTCTGGAGCTGCACCTAGCAGACAATCTTCCGCCTGTACTTGGGGATACGATCCAGTTGCAACAGGTGCTGGTGAACCTGATGACCAACGGCATGGATGCCATGGGGAGTGTGGTCGACAGGCCGAAGCGCCTGGCGATCCGCGCGCGGCAGGAGAGCGGCACGGTCCTGATCGAGATTGAGGATGCCGGTACCGGCATCCTCAATCTCGACACGATCTTCGATTCGTTTGTCACCACAAAGAAAGGCGGTCTCGGCATGGGTCTGTCCATCTGCCGTTCTATCGTGCAGGCGCACGCCGGGCGGCTGTGGGCCGCACCCAGCCCTGCCGGCGGCGCCATTTTTACCTTCACTGTGCCAGTTGTACCTGCCACTGTTCCTGGAGGAGAGCTTGCTGCCTGAGCAGTCCATCGTCTACGTCCTCGACGACGACGTGAGGCTTAGGGAGGCGCTCACTGCGCTCCTACGCTCCATGGACCGGGACGTGATCGTCTTTGCAAGCGCCGCGGACTACCTTCGGTTCCAGAGGCCGGACGTGCCCGCGTGCCTGGTTCTCGATCTCGACATGCCGGGTATGACGGGACTCGAATTGCAGCGCGAGCTTGCCGGCCGGCAAGGCCCCCCTATCATTTTTCTTACCGGACGCGGCGATATCCCTTCCAGCGTGAAGGCGATAAAGGCCGGCGCCGTTGAATTTCTTACAAAGCCCTTTGAGCAGGATGATCTCATTCGCGCCATTGATGCCGCCATTTCAGTCGATGCGCAGGCTCGTTTGATTAAAGCCGAGTTACATGCGCTGCGGACGAGTTACGCATCGCTTACTCCGCGAGAACGTGAAATTCTGCCTTTTGTTATCTCGGGGTATCTCAACAAACAGACAGCGGGGGAACTGGGCACCAGCGAAATTACGGTGCGCGTGCACCGCGGGCAGATCATGCGCAAGATGGCCGCCGATTCGCTTGCCGATCTGGTCCGCATGGCCGGCAGGCTCGGCGTCGCAGAACTCCTACCCTATACAAAGAGATAATAGGCAGCTTGTCCAGGCATCGCTAACCTAGCTTCATGAGCAAGCCTCATAAGCTTTCGGCAATAGGCATGTCTCGGCTTGTGCTGGTCGTTGACGACGACCCACGTGTCCGGCAGTCGATCGAAAGCCTGTTGAGCTCTGCAGGGTTCGAGGTGCGGCTTTACGCGTCGGCCGCGGACCTGCTTGCTAGCCATGCAATCGAGGTCGCAGGCTGTCTTATCACGGATATACGCATGCCCGCAGTCGATGGGTGGCAGTTACAGCGCAGAACGGCATCTATCTACCCGGACCTGCCCGTCATCTTTGTCACCGCCCACCAGGATGAGGGGGCTTTCGAGAGCGCGTCGTCCGGCGGAGCTTTCGCACTCTTTTACAAGCCCTTTGACGGTGAGGAGCTGCTCGCAACCGTCGAAGCCGCGCTTCCACCCCTCGAAATCAGCAGCGGCAGCTAGGCCTCAGGGTCTGTCAGAGGAAAAGCTTCATGTGGATCGTTCGACTCGCACTGGACCGTCCGTACACCTTTGTGGTGCTCGCGCTTCTGCTCTTTATCGCGGGACCCCTGGCGATGTTAAACACCGCGGTCGACATCCTGCCCTCGATCAACATACCCGTGGTCAGCATTATCTGGACCTATAACGGGCTTGTCCCGTCGGAGATGGCCTCACGCATTACCTCCATCTACGAGCGCGCGCTGACGACCACGGTCGGCAATGTGGAGCACATCGAGTCCCAGTCGCTCAACGGCGTTTCGGTGATCAAGGTGTTCCTGCAGCCAAAGGCGGATGTCTACGGCGCCATAGCGGAGGTGGAATCGGAGGCGTCATCCACGCTCAAGCAGCTGCCCGCCGGCATTAACCCGCCGCTGATCATCAGCTATAGCGCGTCCACCGTTCCCATCCTGCAACTCGGGCTCAGCGGCCATGGGTTGTCCGAGCAGCAGCTCAACGACTACGGCACCAACTTCATCCGGCCGCTGCTTTCCACTGTCCCGGGGGCGGCGGTGCCGCTGCCCTACGGAGGAAAAGTCCGCCAGATCATGGTGGACATCAACTCGGCGCAACTGCAAGCCAAGGGGCTCTCACCACTCGACGTCGTCAATGCGGTCAACGCGCAGAATGTCATCCTTCCGTCAGGCACAGCCAAGATTGCGAAGACTGAGTTCAACGTCGGCCTGAACGGCACACCCGTGAGCGTGCAGGAGCTAAACGATCTGCCAATAAAAACCGTGAACGGCGGCACGGTCTTCGTCAAGGACGTCGCCAACGTCCGCGACGGCTTCGCGGTGCAGACCAATATCGTGCGGCAGGACGGCCAGCGCGGCGCCCTGCTCACGGTTGAGAAGGCGGGCGACGCCTCCACGCTGGCCATCGTCTCCGGCATACGCGCGGCCCTGCCGGGAATTTCGGCCACGCTGCCGCCCGCGCTGAAGATCCACCCTCTCTCCGATCAGTCGATCTTCGTGCGCTCCGCCATCAGCGGCGTCGTGCGGGAAGTCGTGATCGCCGCCGCCCTCACCTCGGTCATGATCCTGCTCTTCCTCGGCAGCTGGAGGAGCACCCTGATCATCGGGGTTTCCATTCCGCTTTCGATCATGACCTCCCTGCTCTGCCTCAGCGCGCTGGGGGAAACGGTCAACACCATGACGCTTGGCGGCCTGGCTCTCGCCGTCGGCATCCTGGTCGATGACGCGACCGTCGAGATTGAAAACATGGAGCGCAATGTCGCGATGGGCAAGCACCTGCGCGACGCGATCCTCGACGGCGCCCAGGAGATCGCGGTTCCCGCGTTTGTGTCGACGGTCTGCATCAGCATCGTGTTCCTGCCCATGTTCTTTCTCTCCGGTGTCGCGCGGTACCTCTTTGTGCCGCTGGCGGAGTCGGTCATCTTCGCGCTGTTCGCGTCCTACTTCTTCTCGCGCACCATCGTCCCGACGCTCGTCATGTTTCTTCTCCCCAAGGAGCTTGAGCAGCACCGCCAGATCGCCGAAGGCAAAGCGCCGGGATGGTTCGCACGGGCGCACACCCGGTTCGAGACAAGCTTCGCGTCTCTGCAGAATCGGTATGAAGGCCTGCTGGCACAGTGCCTCGAGCAGCGCAGGATCTTCGTCAGCCTCTTTCTCCTTTTCTGCCTGGGCAGCCTGGCCCTGATCCCGTCGCTTGGGCGCGATTTCTTTCCGTCCATCGACGCAGGGCAGTTTCGCCTGCACGTCCGTACAAAAACCGGAACGCGCATTGAAGAAACCGCGCGCCTGGTCGACCAGGTGGACCGCTACATCCGCACACAGATACCGCCGGCAGAGATGCAGGGCATCCTCGATAACATCGGGCTGCCGACCAGCGGTATCAACATCTCCTACAGCAATAGCGGCAGCATCGGCGACGCCGATGCCGAGATACTGGGGTCGCTCCAAACTAAGCATCACCCCACCGCGGACTATGTCCAACACCTGCGGCAGGAGCTGCCCAGGCGTTTCCCCGGGACCCAGTTCTTCTTTGAGCCGGCGGATATTGTCGCGCAGACTCTCAACTTCGGCATTCCGGCGCCGCTCGATATCCAGATCGTCGGCAAGGACGTCGCGTCCAACTTCGCCGTCGCCTCGCAGATCGCCAACAAGATGCGCGCGGTTCCCGGCGCCGTGGACGTCCACATCCAGCAGGCGATCGATCAGCCACGGTTACAGTTCGACGTGGACCGGACGCGCATCCAGCAGGTCGGGCTCACGGAGCGGGATGTCGCGAACAATGTGCTCATCGCGCTCAGCTCGAGCTTCCAAACCACTCCGAATTTCTGGCTGAACCCGGTCAATGGCGTCTCCTACAACATCGCCGTGCAAACCCCGCAGTACCGCATCGCGTCGCTCGACGAGCTGCGGAATATCCCGGTCAACTCTCCCTACGCGCCGGCGCCGCAGCTGTTTGCCAACCTCGCCGGTATGACGCCGCAGCAGGAGCCGGCCGTCGTGAGCCACTACAACGTGGCGCCGGTAATCGACGTGTATGCCAGCGTGCAGAACCGCGATCTCGGCGGGGTCGCCGCGGAGGTGCAGAAGATCACCGACGCAGCCCAGAAGCAGCTGCCGCGTGGGAGCCACCTGGTCACGCGCGGACAGGTGGCCACCATGAAGTCCTCATTCAACGGATTGTTTGTCGGCCTTGCCCTCGCCATCGCGCTTGTGTACCTCCTGCTGGTCGTCAACTTCCAGTCGTGGAGCGAGGCGTTCATCATCATCACGGCGCTGCCCGGCGCGCTGGCGGGCGTCTGCTGGACTCTGCTGCTCACGCACACCACGCTCAGCGTGCCCGCGCTGATGGGCACCATCATGGCCATCGGCGTCGCGACCTCGAACAGTGTTCTCGTCATCACCTTTGCCAACCAGCATTTTGCCGGGAGCAAGGACTCCTTCAAATCAGCGCTTGAGGCCGGCCGGACCCGCCTGCGCCCCGTCATCATGACCGCCATGGCCATGATGATCGGCATGATCCCGATGGCGCTGGGCCTGGGCGACGGAGGCGAGCAGAATGCCCCGCTCGGGCGCGCCGTCATCGGCGGCCTGCTCTTCGCCACGGTTGCCACGCTCTTCTTCGTACCTATCGTCTTCGCGATCATGCGGCGCAACACCAACCCAGGTCCTTCTCCCGAGGTCAGCCATGCAGCATGAAGATGTCTCCCCGAAGCCCCAGCCATCGCACCAGCCCGGGCCGTCGCCGGACGAAGCCAATCAGCAGAAAAAATCCGGCCATGGCGGCATCAAGTGGTTCCTTCTGATCCCGGTCCTGCTCGCCATCTTCGGCGCGCTCACCTTGTTCCTGCGCACCCGCAGCAATAAGGTGCTGGCCGCGAGCACGCAGAGTATGGAAGCCGAGTCCGTCACCGTGACTCACCCGCAGCCCGGCAAGCCGGACAACGACCTTCTGCTGCCCTCCACGCTGCAGGCTTACTCGCAATCGCCGATCTACGCGCGCACCAGCGGCTACCTCGCGCACTGGTACGCCGACATCGGCACACACGTTCACCAGGGCCAGCTGCTGGCGGTCATTGCCTCGCCTGAACTCGACCAGCAACTCGCGCAGGCGCGCGCGGGGCTGAGCCAGACGCAGGCTAATCTCGCGCTGGCCCAGGTCTCCGCGCAGCGAACGCAGGAGCTCATCCACACCAACGCCGTGCCGCAGCAGCTGGTCGACCAGAACAACCAGAACCTGGCCGCCCAAAACGCCGGCCTTCAGGCGTCGCAGGCCAATGTACGGCAGCTGGAAGCGCTGCAGGGCTTTGAGCGAGTGACCGCGCCGTTTGACGGCATCATCACGCAGCGCCTCACCGATGTGGGCAACCTGATCAACGCGGGCAACAGCGGCGTCAACTCGCAGCTGTTCACCCTCGCCAAAATCAACGTGATCCGCGTCTTCGTGCCCGTGCCTGAGATCTACAGCAGCCAGATCACGAACGGCCTGCATGCGACGCTCAACCTCATTCAGCTGGCTCATCAAACCTTCACCGGTACCGTCACACGCAGCAGCCATGCGATCGACCTCGCCTCCCACACGCTGCTCACCGAGATCGACGTCCCGAACCCCACAGGCAAACTGCTGCCCGGCGCCTATGCCACCGTGCACCTGCATCTCGCCGCAGGGGTCCAGCCGCTCACAGTTCCGATCGGCGCCGTGCTGTTCCAGGCCGCCGGGCCGCAGGTCGCCTCCGTCAACGGGAACAAGCAGGTAGAGCTCCATAAAGTCACCATCGGCCGCGACTTCGGCAACACCATCGAGATTACCGGCGGTCTTTCGGCCAACGACGAGATTATTGCAAGCCCTCCCGACTATCTGGTCAACGGCATGCCCGTCACCGTACAACCGCCTGCCGGCCAGCAGTCAGCCACCGATGCCAAGAGTTCCAGCGGTAGCAAGAGCTAAGGAGGCCAATATGAACAGATATGTACGCGCTGTGTGGAAGCACGCAAGCTGGCCCTGCCTGACGCTTGTATCGCTCGCCCTTTCCGGCTGCGTGGTCGGCCCGAACTACCACCCGCCCGCCGCGCCTACCGCGCCCGCCTTCACCGGCAGCAGTGCGGCACCTGCCAGCCGGCAGCAAGCCATCGCGTACAGCGACTGGTGGAAGGTTTTCCAGGACCCGGAGCTGGATGCCTTGGAAACCGAAGCCGACTCGGCCGATCGCGACATCCGCGTCTCCATCAATCGCGTTGATGAAGCCATCGCCGGCACCGGCGTTGCGCGTTCGTACCTCTTCCCCACCATCAGCGCTCAGCCGTCGGTCGGGCGCACGCGCGAAGCCCAGACCCGGCCGAATAACGGCAACACCGGCGGCCGCGCGGCCACTTACAACGACTATCAACTCCCCCTGGTGATGAACTACGAGATCGACGCCTGGGGCCGCGTGCGCAGGACCGTTGAATCGGCCCGCGCCACCGAGCAGGCCAGCGAGGCCGACCTGCGCTTCGTCCGCCTGGGGACAGAAGCCATGGTCGCGATCGACTACTACCAGCTGCGCGAAACCGACCAGGAGCTCGGCGTCATCGAAAGCGTCCTCAAGGATCTGCAGCAGTCCCTCGATCTTACGCAGCAACTGTTCGATCACGGCCTGAACAGCGACCTCGAAGTATCGCAGGCAAAAACGCTGCTGGAGCAGACCGCCGCCTCCGAGCAGACGCTCAGGACGCAGCGCGAGCAGCTGGTGCACGCACTGGCGGTGCTGCTCGGCCGCACCCCGGAAAGCCTCAACATCTCCGCGCAGCCCGCAACGCTGCAGCCTCCCGCCATTCCCGTCGGCCTGCCGTCCGACTTGCTGCAGCGCAGGCCCGATATTGCGGAGGCTGATCGGAATGTCGCCGCCGCCACGGCGCGCATCGGCATCGCCAAGGCTGCTTACTTTCCTCAGCTTTCACTCACCGGCACTGCCGGCTATGAGAGCACCAACATCGGCAACCTGGTGAACTGGCAGAACACCATCGCCTCGCTCACCTCATCGGCGGTCGCGCCGATCTTTAACGGAGGCAGACTGCGCGCCGGCGTCGATCAGGCGCAGGCTATCTATCGCGAATCGCTGGCGCAATACGAGCAAACCGTGCTGCTCTCCTATCAGCAGGTCGAGGACCAGCTCTCCGCCTTGCACTACCTGGCCACGCAGTCGCAGCTTCAGAACCTTGCCGTGCAGGACGCCGCGCGTGCCGCGAAGATTGCGGCCGACCAGTACAAGCGAGGCCTGGTCAGCTATCTCAACGTCGTCACCGCCCAGCAGATTGTTCTCTTCAACGAGCGCACCGCAACGCAGATCTCCGGGCAGCGGCTCGTCGCGTCCGTTGTGCTCATCAAAGCGCTCGGCGGTGGATGGGCGCAGACGAAAACACCATGACGCCCACCGTCGCGTCTTTCATCCGGCACAAGCACTGTTATCCGTAAGTGCTAAACGTAACTTTGATGATTGGCGAAACTATCTCAACCTAGAAACAAGGAACCGAACTGTCGCCAAGGTTCTTAGCGGACATGAGTTCAATCATTGCAAACTCTCCAGGAGATACCATGAACACGCAAGACGAGTTACAGAATCAGCAGCCGGATAGCGAAAGTTCCGCGCATGAAAGTCAGGCTTTATCGCGGCGCATGTTCGTCGGCGCGGCGGCGCTTGCCAGCGCGGGTTTTTTCGGCGGCAGTGCGCTGGGCCAGACCCGCAAGGAGCAGCTCGCGGGCCGCACCGGCACCAGCGCCAGCGACCCGGGGCCGGAAAACAAAACGCTGCTTGGGGAGAACCCTTCCTCCAACAATCCACCCTTTACCGACCACGGCAACCCCGGGCCGATCTGGTTTTCTTTCGATCTCGTGCCAAAGCGCATACAGGGCGGAGGGTGGACCCACCAGGTGACGCAGCGCGAGCTGCCCACGTCCAAGGATCTGGCGGGCGTGAACATGCGCCTGACTGCCGGCTCCTTCCGCGAGCTGCACTGGCATACAGCCGACGAGTGGGCCATCATGCTCACCGGCAAAGCCCGCGTGAGCCTCATGCAGCCCGACGGCAAAATGTTTATCGACGATGTGGAGGCCGGGGACCTGTGGTACTTCCCGGCCGGCCTGCCGCACTCCATCCAGGGCCTGGAAGGGGACGGCTGTGAATTCCTGCTGGTGTTCAACGAGGGCCTCTTTTCAGAAGACGATACCTTCCTGCTCTCCGAGTTCCTGGCGCACACCTCGCCCGAGATCGTCGAAAAAAACATGGGTTGGTCCAGGCAGGTGTTTGATCAGCTCCCGGCGACAGAGCTGTATATCTTTGAAGCGCCGCTTCCCGGTCCTCTCGAAGACGACAAACGCTTTCTTGGAGAGCACCTGGAAACCGAAACCAAATACACCTTTAAGTTGGCGAGCATGCCGCCTTCGCAGAAAACGGCCGGCGGCCAAACGCAAATCGCTGATTCAACGAACTTCCCAGTCGCACGAGATATCGCAGCCGCCATGGTCACCATCAAGCCGGGCGGACTGCGCGAGATGCACTGGCACCCGAACGTCAGCGAGTGGCAGTACTGGATCAAAGGCAAGGGCCGCATGACCGTGGTCACCACAGGCGCCAGGGCACGCACGATGGATTTCAACGCGAACGATGTGGGCCTGGTCCCAACCATGGCGGGCCACAGCATCGAGAACACAGGCACGGAGGATCTCGTCTTCCTGGAGATGTTCAAGGCCCCGCGCTACGAGGACGTCTCGCTCAACCAGTGGATCGCCCGCATGCCCGACAAAATGGCGGAGGCCCACCTCAAACTGGCCGCGGCCACCATCAGGAAGGCACCGCAGAGCAAATACGATGTTTTACCAAAGTAGCTGGAGTGGCCTTTAGGACGGGTTCATGTACACCGAGGCGGCGATGCCGGCTGCCTCGGTTTCCAGGGTCTTGCGCGCGGCCCCTCTCAAAGCTCTTACCAGGCCCTCGACCACTTCGGCCCGCTGTCCTCGCGAAGCCGCGCGTCAATCCCGGCTCTGTGCTCGATAAGCCGGCCAAAGAGCCAGAGCAGATCAGACAGGCGATTCAGGTAAGCCAGTACTTCCGCGGTGACCGGCTGGCCGGACTCGTGCAGGCAGACAGCGTCGCGCTCCGCGCGCCGGCAGACCGTGCGGCAGATCTCGTACGCAGCGGATTCCCGATGCGCGCCCGGCAGCGACCAGTCCGCAAGCACGCCCTCTACGGACTCAATCTTGTAGACAAGCTCGGTCAGCAAGTCGACATCCTCCCCCAGCAGCACCGGCGGACCTGTTCTGCCCTCAAGAGGCGTCGACAGCTCGGACCCGACCCGAAACAGCGTGCGCTGGATGGTCTCGGTCCAGCCCGCAATCTCCGGGTCGGAACAGATGCTGCGGGCGAAGCCGAGAAAGGTGTTGAGTTCATCGACGGTGCCGTAGGCCTCCACGCGGAGGTCTGCCTTGGATAGGCGGATGTCGCCGGTCAATCCTGTCTCGCCGGCGTCTCCTCGTTTCGTTGCAATGCTCATGGATATTCTCCTTAAAAGTGTTGGATGAAAAGCCGGTGCTGGATGGAGGAGTGGATCGCTTACCGCGGCTTCCAGTGAACACGGATGGCCGAGGTTCCGGCGATCACACCATCCGGCACTTCGAGCGGGATCACCGAGCAGTATGCGCGGGATCGCTCCCACGCGGCCTCCGGTGCGACACCGCACAGGCGCTCGAGCACGAGACGCAGCACGCCTGCATGGGTCACGATAGCGATCCGTCGCCTGGGTGACGCGAGCAGCTCCCCCGCCAGATCGCGGACGGCCCCGAGTACGCGGTTCTCGAACTGCGCGATGCTTTCTCCACCGGGCGCCGCTATAGCTGGAAACTCCTTGATCCAGAGCGCCGCGAACGCCGGATCAAGCGTTTCAATCTGCGCCCACCGAAGCGCTTCCCACTGGCCGAAGTGGATCTCTCGGAGCGCCGATTGCGGCTGGGCGCGCAAGCCCCGTGGGCCGGCCAGCGCCTGGGCCGTCTCGCAGGCACGGCGCAGGTCGCTGGTGTAGATGGCGTCGATGGATGTGCCGTCGAGCTTGCGCACCAGCGCGGCTGCCTGGGCGCGGCCGCGCTCGTTGAGAGGGGGATCCGTGTGGCCGCAAAACGTTCCGGCGAGCGCCGTTTCCGCATGCCGGATAAGAAGAAGAGAGCTCATAGAGCCCACGCTCCGCAGCAGTACACGGCCAGCTCGGCCAGCTGTATGGTGGCGCCGAAGCAGTCGCCCGTGACGCCGCCGATCCTGCGCAGATAGAAGCGGGCCGTCAGCGCGGCAACGGCGAGCGTAAACAAGGCAGGCACAATCACGCTCTGGCGCAGTGCGGCGAAGCTGAAAAGAACGGCCAGCAACGATCCTGAAATTAGAGTTCCGCGGGAGCAGCGCCGGGCCATCCGGGCGCCCTGGCCGTCCCCAACCCGGGCGGCCGGCAGAAAGCTGAGCGGCAGACTGGTCCAGCGGGACAGCGTTTGCGCGGCGACCAGGTAGCCCGCCGCATGCTCCAGAGGAATGGAGGAAAGGAGCAGAACCCGGGCCAGCAGCGAGTGGAGTGCCCGGCTTGAAATGTGCCAGTGGAGAAGAGAGACACTGGACAAGGAGAGCATATGGGACGAGGCAAGAAGTACCAACCTGAGCAGGTGGTAAATCTGTTGCGGCAGATCGAGGTAGCG
>JAABUX010006708.1_pt1 | contig 13667 bp, 13 predicted proteins | sample 5561851 | NCBI WGS metagenome assembly JAABUX01 (sample SAMN10711883, study PRJNA513361) | rock metagenome | isolation source: Antarctica rocks | place: Antarctica: Victoria Land, Richard Nunatak red sandstone | collected 2016-01-03 | reverse complement strand
AGCAGAAGCGGGAGAGGTCGTCCATGGTCGGGACTCGGAGCGGGATCAACCCGCAGGCCAACCAGTTGTGCCTTCCGACCTTCCTACCGGGCCAGTCGATACGATGCAACAAATCCCGGCCACAAGGGGAAATCCGACGTCCGGGTGCTCAGGGGCGGATTGATGCAATCGAGGGACGGGGGCGGGATTGCCCTTGCCGACGGGAAGGGCAGATCCTAGGCTGGTGAACTTGCTCGAGGCCGGGCATCCCAACTTCGATTCTCCTCGCGGGCGGGCCCTACCATGTCGATTTCCCAGCCGCAGGACGCGTTCACGATCGAACGGCGGGGCGACCTGACGGTGATCGTGGCCAACCCGATCCTGGAGTCGATCGCGATGGGTCTGGAGGAGCAGGCGGCCGACCTGCTCTTCGAGCCGCTCCGCCGCGACCCCGAGCCGCTGCTGGTCTTCGACCTCTCGCAGGTCGACTACTTCGGCTCGGTCTTCCTCGGGGTCCTGCTCCGCTGCTGGAAGCTGGTCCAGGCCAAGGGGGGCACGATGGCGTTGGCGGGGGTCTCGGCCCGCGGCAAGGAACTGCTCCACATCACCTCGCTCGATTTCGTCTGGCCGATCTACGCCAACCGTCGCGAGGCGATCGAGGCCCTGATCTCGGACTGATCGGGGCGCGCCCGGGGGCGCCTGAATCCCGTTGACAGGCGGGGCGACGCGTCCGATGATGGGGGTGAGATCCTCCCCGCCCGCGCCTCACCGCCGGCTTGTCGAGGATGACGTCCGCCGGAGCCACCATGGGCATCTACGACCGCGAGTATTATCGCGACAAGACGCGCGGTTCGGGGTGGCTCACGGGCGTGGCGCCGGCGTGCAAGGCCATCATCGCCATCAACGTCGGCGTCTTCGTCGCGCAGAAGCTGTTCGGCGGCTCGCTCGACCACTGGTTCTCCGCCGGCGGCGAGGAGATCTTCGGCAGGTTCCAGGTCTGGCGGCTCCTGACCGCCACGTTCCTCCATGAGGGCTCCAACCCCTGGCACATCGTCGGGAACATGCTGTTCCTCTGGATGGTCGGGCGCGAGATGGAGTCGTTCTACGGCACGCGCGACTTCGTCGCCCTGTACGTCGCCGCGGCCGTCTTCAGCACCCTCTGCTGGGCCATCGCCGATCGGTTCGGGCCGCACCCCGGTAATACCATGATCGGCGCCTCCGGCGCGGTGATGGCGGTCGTCGTCCTCTACACCCTCTACTACCCCCGCCGGGAAGTCTTCCTGTTCATCTTCCCGGTCGAGATGTGGCTCCTGCTGGTCCTCTATCTCGGCTTCGACCTCCTCCAGTTCCTCAGCCGGTCGAACGAGCCGATCGCCTTCGCCTCGCACCTCGGCGGGGCGGCGTTCGGCTACCTCTTCAAGGCGGGCGACCTCCGGCTCTCCCGGCTCGAGAAGATCTTCCGCCGCCCGCCCCGGCTCCGGATCGTCTCGGCCGAGGCCCGCGAGACGACCGTGACGCGGCCGACGACCGGCCCCACGTGGTCGTCCAGCGCCGCCGCCTCGAACCGCCCCGCGCCGACGGTCGTGATCCCCGAGGAGCAGTTCGACGAGAAGCTCGACGAGATCCTCGTCAAGATCGCCCGCGAGGGGCGCGGCACGCTGAGCGAGGACGAGAACCGCATCCTCGACGAGGCGAGCCGCCGGGCGCAGAACCGCCGGAGCGAGCGGATTTGATGCCGGCCCAGGTGATCCGAGAAGCCCGGCCCGACGACCTCGACGTCATCGTCGAGTTCAACGCCCGGCTCGCGCACGAGTCCGAGGGGAAGCTCCTCGATCGGGCGGTGCTCGCCCGCGGGGTGGCTGCTGCGCTGGCCGATATCGGCCGGCTCCGCTACTGGGTCGCCGAGGTCGAGCCCGACTCGGGCGACTCCGTCCCCGGCTGGGTCATCGGCCAGGCGGCCATCACTCGCGAGTGGAGCGATTGGCGGGCCGGCTGGATCTGGTGGTTCCAGAGCGTGTACGTCCACCCCGATTACCGCGGCCAGGGCGTCTTCCGCGCCCTCCACGCCCAGATCCGCGCCATCGCCCGCGAGACCGAGGACGTGATCGGCCTCCGCCTCTACGTCGAGGTCTCCAACGAGAAGGCCCAGCGCGTCTACCGGTCGCTCGGGATGAAGCCGGGCGGGTACGACGTCTACGAAGAACTCTGGCTCGAAGACCGCGGCCGCAAGCGGGCAACGCCCGACGCCCCTTGACTTGAGCCCGGCCCGCCCCGGTCAGAGCCCGCGGCTCATCCGCGACCAGCGCTCGAGCAGGCTCGCCGCCGAGCCGTCATCGAGCACCACGGCCGCCATCGCGACCCCGCGTCGGAGCGTCTCGACGCGACCGGCCACGAGCAAGGCCGCGGCGGCGTTGGCCTGGACCGTCCGGCGGACCGGGCCCGCCGCCCCGTCGAAGAGCTCGCGGAGCCTCGCCGCGCTCTCGGCCGGCCCGGCGACGCGGAGGTCATCGGCACGGACCGGGGGCAGGCCGAAATCGTCGGGGAGCCACGTCCGATCGGTCACCCCTCCCGCCTCGGCCCAGAGCACCCGGGTCAGGCCGCCCAGGCTCACCTCGTCGAGGCCGTCCGACCCGGTCACGACGGCCGCCCGGACGACGCCGAGGCGGCCGATCGCCCGCGCCACCTTCTCGGCCTGGGCCGCGTCGGGCACGCCGATCAACTGGTAGGCGGGCCGGGCCGGGTTCGCGAGCGGGCCGACCAGGTTGAACAGCGTCCGGAAGGGCAACTGCCGGCGGATCGGGGCCGCGAACCGGAGCGCGGGATGGAACTTCGGGGCGAACAGGAAGGTCAGGCCCAGCTCGCCCAGGCAGCGGCGGAGGACGGCCGGATCGGCCTCGACCTCGACCCCGAGTTCCGCCAGGACCTCGGCGCTCCCGGAGTTGCCCGAGGCCGACCGGTTGCCGTGCTTGGCCACCGGGACCCCGCAGGCGGCGACGACGATGGCCGAGGCGGTCGAGATGTTGACCGTGTTCGCCCCGTCGCCCCCCGTGCCGCAGGTGTCGAGCGTCGGGGGCGACGGGACCTCGGGGTCCCAGCCCGTCGACCGCTCGCGGACCGCCTCGACGGCCCCGGCCAGCTCGGCGGCCGATTCCCCCTTGACCCGGAGCGCGGTGAGGAAGGCCCCGATCAGGACCTCCGGGGCGTCGCCATCGATGATCGAGCCTACGGCGGCCCGCGACTGGGCCTCGGTCAGCCCGCCGCCGGAGCCCAGGATTCGCAGGGCCTCGACCAGTGGCGCCGTCAAGGGGTCCGGACCTTCGACCCCTGGACGGTCCCGCCGCCGGGGATCGCGGCGGCGGGCCCGCGTGCGGATCGGGCGTTCTGGACGATGATCCGCTCCTTGTCGGCGACCGTCACCTTGACGGCGTACTCGCGGCGGTCGCGCCAGAGGATCACCTCGGCCGGCTGGCCGATCGGGGCCATCGAGACCAGGTTGATCAGGTGGTTCAGGTCGGACACGTCCACCCCGTTGAACTTGACCAGGACGTCGCCGACCCGGACGCCGCCGATCGCGGCGGGGGACTGGGGGTCGACCGTCTCGATCCAGGCGCCTCGGGGCCGGTCGAGGCCCAGGGCCATGGCGTCGCGGGCCTCGAAGTCGGGGTGCAGTTTGACGCCGAGCGCCCCGCGATTGACCCGGCCGTTGGTGAGCAGTTGGCCCATGATCCATCGCGCCAGGTTGATCGGGATGCTGAAGCCAACCCCCTCGTTACCGCCGCCGTTGGAGAGGATGGCGATGTTGATCCCGACAACCTCCCCCTTCATGTTCACCAGCGGCCCGCCCGAGTTGCCCGGGTTGATCGCCGCGTCGGTCTGGAGGAAGTCCTGATTCTCGACGCCCGCCCGCTCCAGGTCGACCTCGTGCCGGCCCCGGCCGCTGATGATCCCCTGGCTGACCGAGTGGTTCAGGCCGAACGGGCTCCCCATCGCCAGGACCCACGAGCCCACCGGCGCGTCGTCGCTGTTGCCGAGTCGGGCCGCGGGCAGGTTCTCGCGGTCGAGCTTGAGCACCGCGATGTCGGCCTTGCTGTCGGCCCAGACCCGCGACGGGTGGAACGACCGGCCGTCGCTCAGGAAGATGTCGATCTGACCGACGGCGGCGTTGGCCACCACGTGGTTGTTCGTCAGCGCGAACAGCCCCCGCATCCCCTCGGCCCGGACGATCACGCCCGACCCGGTCTCCTCGAACTCGCGGCTGTGGGCGTCGTCCTCGCGAGGGCCGACCTTGTGGGCGACGAGGTGGACGACGGACGGGGAGACCGCCTTGGCGACCAGCTCGAACGTCTTGTTGACGTGCTCGAACTGGGCATACTGGCGGGCGAGCTGGCCGTAGATCGCATCCTCGGAGGCCCCCCTGAGCCCGACCGGTGCCGGGGTCGGCGGCGCGACGGGACCGATGTCTTCGACCGGCGATGCCACCGGCGCGGGCGGTCGGGCCGCCTGGGCCGAGGCGAACCGGCCGCCGCGTGCCAGGTTCAGGCCCAGCAACACGCCGACGCCGAGCGTCGCGAACAGGAGCAGCGGCGAGGTGTGACGCACCATGATCAGCCGATCTCCAGGCGGGGCCGAGTTCGGGGGGGCGCGGTGCGAGGTCGAGTCGGAGGGTCCCCGATCCAAGGCGCACGGTCGTTGGACCAAATATACCCCCGGCGACGCCCGCAAGTCAAAGTCCGGCCTGGTGAACCGGAATCCGACCTGCGGCGTATCAAAGGGGGACTACAATCAGTGTTCGGGGGTGTGTCGTCGAGGGGTCGAGCCGGCGGCTGGCAATCCATCGAGCAACTCCCGGGCCGCGGGCTCAAGTCCACGCCCCGGACGACCGGCGGGGTGTCGCCGACCGGGCCCGGGCGGTATCCTGGATGGGGCCGCGGCGGCGCCCGGACCCGGCGATTTCCCGGGGCCTCGCGTCGCGACCGAAAAAAGTGGGTTCTTCCTCCGCCACGTAAAAAACAAGGGAATCGCGAACGTGACCGACATTTACGACGAGATCCTCGCGCTCAAGGAGCGTGAGGACGCCACGATCCTGGCCCATTATTACCAGGAGGGCGAGATCCAGGAGCTGGCCGACGTCACCGGCGACAGCCTCAAGCTGGCCCGGGCCGCGACGGAGGTCGGGACCGGCACCATCGTCTTCTGCGGGGTCCACTTCATGGCCGAGACGGCCAAGATGCTCAACCCCGACAAGCGAGTGCTCCTGCCCGACCTGAGGGCCGGTTGCAGCCTGGCCGATAGCTGCCCCGCCCCCGCCCTCGCCCGCCTCCAGGCCAGGCTCCGCGGCGAGGGACGGCGGTTCCAGACGGTCACTTACATCAACAGCACGGCCGCCGTGAAGGCGCTCTCGGACTGGATCGTGACCTCGGGCAACGCCGAGGAGATCATCCGCCGGGTGCCCGAGGACCAGGAAATCCTCTTCGTGCCCGACAAGCACCTCGGCTCGTACCTCCAGGGGGTGACGGGCCGGCCGATGATCCTCTGGGACGGCTCGTGCATGGTCCACGAGGTCTTCAGCGTGGTGGACCTGCTCCGGATCAAGCGTCGGCTGCCGGAAGCCCTCACGCTCGCCCATCCCGAATGCCCGGCGAACATCCGCGAGCAGGCCGACTTCGTGGGCGGGACCGAGGCGATGCTCCGGCTGGCCGAGGGTCGGACCGAGCCCACCGACTTCCTGGTGGCGACCGAGGCCAACATGCTCTGGCAGCTCCAGAACAGCGTCCCCCGCCACCGCTACCATCCGGTCCCCGGGATCACCTGCGCGTGCAACAAGTGCCCGCATATGGCCCGGAACACCCTCGAAACGCTCCGCGACTGCCTCAAGAACGGCACGCCCGAGATCCACTGGCAGCCCGAGTTCGGGCCGGCCACCGAGGTCCTCCAGCGCAGCCTCCTGAATTGATCGCGGCGACGGGGTCGACGAGAAGAGGCCGCCGAGGGTCGGCGGCCTCCTCACCATCCCGGGATGCTCGGATCGACCCGACCGCTCAACGGCCGGATTCGCTGAGATCCATCTCGAAATCGCTCAGCTTGATATCGGCGTCGCCGTCGCCGTCCGACATCGGCTTGTCGTAGATCTTGGCCCAACGCTGGTCTTCGGCGGTCCGGCCGAAAGCCTGGCCCTGCCGCTCGTTCTCGCGCTGGCAGTCGATGCAGGTGTTGGTATAAGGCAGGGCGTTGAGCCGGGCCTCGGCGATCTTGCCGGTGCAGAACTCGCACCGCCCATAGACCCCGTCGACGATCCGCTGGAGGGCATGCTCGATCTGGCCGAGCTCCCGGCTCTCGATCTCGACGATCTGGGAGCTGATCTCGTCGTTGGCGGTATCCACGGCGGCGTCGACGCTGTCGCCGACGACGTTGAGGGCGGCGAATTCGCGATAGGCGTCGAGGTCCCCGTTGAGGGCCTTACGCAGGGCGTCGCGGCGGGCGACCAGCCGCGAGTGGAGACGGAGCAAAGAATCTTTGCGGGCCAATTGACACCTCCAGGTGTGCGTCGCGGCCGGGCGACGGGGCCGATAGGAGACCGTTGGGCCGCCGAATAAAGGGAACGTCAAGGCATCCCGATCGGATATGAACCCGCATCACGAGCGGATAATGGCCGATCGGGATCGACCACCAGTCCATGCGGCCCAAGTCGAGACACAACCTCCGTCGAGGCGAAACCGCCGAGAATCCTCACGGCCTCTGAGGCACATTATGCGCCACAGGCAAGGGCGGCAAAGATTTCCCCGCCAGGACTAGCATAATACGACGCAAGAGCAAGTTTGTTTTCCGAATTACCCAATTATTTTTCGAGGGATAATCTTCGGGCGAAGGTTGGGCCCCTCACCGGGCGGCCGTGCAATCCGGCCACATCCGTGATACGCCGGGTGGATGCAAGTTGGGACCAAAAAAATCCGATTATTTCGGATCCGAGTAGAACGACGAGGCCCGGGGCTCGCCCGTGCCGGGCTCGATGGGGAAGTTGACGACTTGCGTCCCCTTGCCGTTGCGGTAGATCCACTGCTCGACGCAGCGGCCTTGCGTGGCCGATCGGACGACGAGGTCGGGCTTCCCCCCCAGTCGGGATCGGACCTGCGCCCGGGTGAGGCCGCGGAGCGAGTCGCCGGCCTCCGCCGGGGCAGCGGGGCGGGCGGGGTTCCGGGCCGGATCGGCCGGGGGGGCCGGTTCGGTCCGGGCGGCGTCGGGGTCATACCAGCCGGCGTCCCCCTTGCGGAACCCCATCCGGAGCAGGGCGTCGACCGCCGGCCTGGATTGGGGGTCGATCGCCAGGGCCTCGCGGAGCAGGTCGGCGGCGACCGCCCGATCGCCCAGGAACTTGTCGAAGCTGGCGGCCAGGAGGACGCGGCCCTCGGCGTCGGTGGCGCTCAGGCGGTTCTTGCGGCGGTCGGCGAGCCAGCTCTGGAGGAGGCGGCGGGCCCGGTCGTCCTGGCCCCGATCGCGGAACTTCCGGGCGAGGTCCTCGACCTCGGCTTGCCGCATCGAGGCGACATGGGCCTCGGCCTCGCTCAGCCCGCGCTGGCGGAGCCGATCGGCGAAGTCCGGGCGATCGGGGAGTCGGGCGGCGGCGGACTCCGCGAGGGCGGCGGCGTCGCCCGGGTTGGCCTCGGCCTGCTTCTCGAACGACTTCTGGATCGCGTCGGCCAGGAGCCGACGGTCGAGGGCCGCGCGTGCCGGCTCGGCGGCCTCGCGGTAGGCTCCGGCCGGGTCCGTTTCATAAGCCGCCCGCGTGGCGGCGTCGACCCCGACGGCGGCCTTGGGGTCGGCGGAGGCCGGGAGGACCGCCGCGACCTTCGCCGCCAGGGTGTCATATTCGGCGGGGGTCGAGGCCCTCGCGAGCCCGTCCCGCAAACCGCGGTGGGCCAAGGCATTACGGACCGAGTCCGGGATCGGGCGGCCGACCGATCGCTCGGCCAGGCCCAGGGGGTCGGCCTCGGGCCGCGCGGCCTCGGTCCAGAGGGCCTCCGCTTCCAGGGCCACGCCCCGCGCCTCCAGCTTCGGCTCGCTCAACTCCTTGCCGCGGCGTTGCGCCCAGAGGGCCCAGCCCCTCCGCCCCGGGACGTCTTCGGGCCGGAGCCGGGCGACCTCCCGCTCCAGTCGATCCATGTCGTTGGGGAGGAGTTCGATCGCCGAGACGTCGCACGACCAGCGCCCCTCCTCGACCTTGAGCACCCCGCGGACCCGGGCGTTGAACTCGGACGGGGGCCGGGGGTAGCGGAGGCGGGCGGGGAGCCGGAAGACGACGTCGGTCCGCTTGAGTAGCAGCTCGTCGAAGCCCTGCCCGCGCCTCGATTCGAGGAAGTAGCGGATGCGGTCGTCGACCACGATGTCGCGCCCCGCCAGGTCCGGGCGGCGGGCGAGGTCGGAGGGCTCGACGAATTCGGGGCCGGCCGCCCCGGCGTGCGAGGCCACGATCGCGACGAACAGGAGCACCAGCCCGGCCGGTCGAGTCACGGTCGGGCCTCCTCGGCGTCGGCCTCGGGCGTCGTCCGGAAGATCAGGGCCAGCGCCTTGGGGTGGGTCATGAAGACGCCGCTGTCGGGCTCGAGCGTGAAGACCCACTCGCTGGTCGCGATGTCGAGTTCCAGCGAGGCGAGTCGGGCGCCAAAAATCTTGGGCTCGCCGACCTTGGGCTCGACGAGTTGCAGCAGCTCGAACCCGGCCAGGTCGATCCGGGCCTTGGCATCGGGCTTGGGCCCCCGGCCGCCGTAGACCTTGTAGGCCCCGCGGTAGCCGGAGCCCGGGCGGTTAGGGTCGGGCGTGGCGACGATCGAATCGTCGAGGATGACGGATCGCCCCTTGTAGAAGTCCGCGAAGTGCGACGACCAGTCCCTGACGTCGCGGTAGGTGGTCGCTTCCTGGAGGATGTCTTCGAGCGACTCGGGGGCGAGGTCGGTGAAGATGGCCGCCTCGCGGGCCCCCTGGCGGATCGCATCGGCGCCCTCGTAACGCCCGCCGAGGCCGTCGACGGCCGAGGCGGCGTCGGCCAGGAGCTTCTTGGCCGCCTGGAAGTCGCCGGCGTCGAGCCGCTTCATCCCCTCGGTCCGGCCGATCTCGGCGATCTGGGGGAGTTCTTCGAGCCTCTGACGCCAGCGACGAACGGACACGGCGACGAGGACGAGCAGGACGACCCCGGCGAACAAGAGCGAGTTGCGATGACCCCAGGCCCAGGCCGCGAGCCGGGCCCGGAGGGCCGGGGCCGGGTCGCCGACGGGGCTGGGGGCCGGCGCGGGCTTGGATCGCGGGCGACGCCCTTCGGCGGCGGGGGCCGTCGGCTCGGCCGGCGGGCGTGGCTTCGTCTTGGCGATGGGCTCGGGCTCGGCCTCGGGCTCGGCTACGTCGACCCAGTCGATCTCGACCTCGGCGGCGACGGCCGGGTCGAGATCCCCGCCCATCGCCGATTCGGGGGCCGGGGGGTCGGTCAGAAGGAGCGGCCCGTCGTCGGGGAACGCTTCCACGGCGGCGGCGACGCGGGACCGGGTCGGCGAGGTCGGGAGCGGCGGCTCGGGCAACGGGCTGCGCGGGAGGACGAAGATCCCATCGCCGCAGGTCGGGCAGCGGAGGGCCTGGTACCCCTCGGTCCGCCGCCCCTGGAGGCGATGACCCTCCGCGCAGGCCACGCTGTAGGGCTGGGCCCGGGCGGGGGGCGGGGCCGCCCAGCCCTGCATCATCGATTTGGCGCGACCCAGCAATCCCAACGGTGTGCGACCCCGGGGCAGGAACAGGGACCTCTCGCGACGACGCTTGTCCTACTATTATCGATGTCGCGCCTCCGGCGGTCAATCATCCGCCCCGCCGGGAGGGTGACTCGGCCCGGCCCATCCCGTATGCTCGCCCCACGGCCGGGCCGCCGCCGGCCGCATCGTCCCCAGGTCGGACCCTCCGCCGGCATGAAACCCACCGCAATCCCCCTGCTCGTCCTCGCCGCGGTCGTCATTCACCCGGCACCGGCCACGCCCGCCGGACCGGTCGGGCTCTCGGCCCGGGCCGAGCCGGGGCCGCACCATGTCGGCCAGGCGATCGAGGTCCGCGTGGAGGCCGCGGGCCGGCCCTCGGCGGGCCGACCGGTCATCGACCCGCCCGCCGTCGCCGGCGCGGAGGTCCGGCCCTCGGCCCCTGTTGGCGACGACCCGGGGGTGGCCCGGTTCGTGGTGATCCCCCGGAAGCCGGGCCCGCTGGAGATCCCGCCGTTTCGCGCCCGGCCGGGCGAGCCGACGGCGGCGACCCGGCCGATCCGGCTGACGATCGCGGCGATCCCCGCCGCCGGGCGGACCCCGGCGTTCCTGGGCGGGGTGGGCCCGTTCCAGGTCGGGGCCGAGGCCGAGCCGTCGACGGTCCGGACGGGCCAGACGATCGAGTTCCGGTTGACGATCACGGGCCCCGCGGCCTGGGGGAGCATCCGAGGGCCGGACCTCGCGGGCTGGGCCTCGTTGCCGCCCGGGTTCCGGGTCGAGCCCTTGGCCGATGCCGGAGTGGGGGGCGACCCGCCGGCCCGGACGTTCCGCTACCGGCTCCGGCCGTCGACGGGCGGCCCATTCGTCCTCCCGCCGGTGGCGATCGCGGCGTTCGACCCCAAGCTCGGGGGCTTCGCGACCCGCTACTCCCCCGGGGTACCGATCCGCGTGGACGAGCCCGCCCGGTTCGACCCCGCCCGGCTCGATTACGGCGGCGAAGGGGATGGTTCGAACCCCGGGTCGAGGCGGCTCCGGATCGCGGTCGGCGCGGTGGTCGCGGGCCTGGGCCCGCTGGCGGCGATCGTCCTGGCCCGCCGCTGGAGGCGGGCGACGCGGCCGGTCGACCCGATTCGGGTCGCGGCCGAGCTGGCGAGGGGGCTCGACCCGGACGCGGCCGGGCCCGAGGCGGCCCGGCAGATCACCGATGGGCTGGCGACGCTGCTCCGGCGGGCGGGAGGGAGGGCGCCGGGGGTCCTCACCCCGCCCGAGGCGCGCGAGTGCGTCGGTCGGCTGACGCTCGACCCCGACCTGGCCGGGCGCGCGGGGCGGCTGATCGAGCGATGCGACCGGGCCCGGTACGGCGGGCACGGCGATCGGGCGGCGGATCTGGTCATCGAGGCGAGGGGAATTTTGGGAGAGATCGGGCGGGGGATGGGGCGGGGCGGAAGACCGAGGGAGGCAGTCGAGACCGCGTGATCGGTGGATCTCGGTCGGGAACTGCCTCCCGCTGTCAACAAGTCCTGGGGGAGCACCGAGGGGTCGGCGGCCTCTGTCCCGGGCCGCCGGACTTGGACACCTCGGGGCTCCTCATCTCATCTCAATGACAGCTCAGCTTCGGGCATACGCGGTCGTCCGCGTCCGGGCGTTGCTGTAGATCTCGCGGAAGGCCGACTCTCGCTTGTGTTCGTCGCGGCGATAGGCCACGAAGCCGTCGAGCGGGAGGGTGGGGATCGACTTGTTGATCAGGTTCTCGATCGTGGTCAGGGGCTCGCCCTGATCCGGGCAGACGAAGAGGTAGGCGATCCCGTCCTTGCCCATCCGGCCGGTCCGGCCGATCCGATGGACGTAGTTCTCGGGGTCGTCGGGGATGTCGAAGTTGACGACGTGGCTGATGTTGATGACGTCGATGCCGCGGCCGACGACGTCGGTGGCGACGAGCACCGGGATCGTCCCGTCGCGGAAGCCCTGCATGACGCGGTTGCGGACGGCCTGGGTGAGGTCGCCGTGGATCGTGGCGACGCCGGAGACGCGGCCCCGGAGCCGTTCGGCGAGCTTGTCGGCCCCCCGCTTGGTCCGGGTGAAGACGATGGCCTGGCGCGGCCGGTCGCGGTCGAGCAGGTGGACCAGGAGGTCGAACTTGCGTTCATGCTCGACGGTGATGTAGTACTGCTTGATCGACTCGACCGACGGCTCGTCCTTCGAGAGGTTCATCTCGACCGCCTCGAACATGTAACGGCGGGCGAGGGTGCGGATCTCGGAGCTGATCGTGGCCGAGAGCAGGAGGGTCTGGTGGGGATTGGGCACCTTGCGGAGAATCCGCTCAATGTCGGGCCGGAACCCGATGTCGAGCATGCGGTCGGCCTCGTCGAGGACGACGTGCATGATCTCGCCGAGGTAGAGCGTCCGCCGCTCGATGTGGTCGAGCACGCGGCCCGGTGTGCCGACGACGATGTCGACGCCGCGTTCCAGGGCCCGCAACTGCTTCTCGATCGGCTCGCCGCCGTAGATCCCGCAGACCGCGACATCCTGGCCGTGCGCGAGCTTCTGCATCTCGACGACGATCTGCTGGACGAGTTCTCGCGTCGGCGCGAGGATGATGCCCTGGGGGCCGTGGCCCCGCGGCTCGAGCATCTCGATGAGGGGGATGGCGAAGGCGGCCGTCTTGCCGGTGCCGGTCTTGGCCTGGCCGATGACGTCCCGGCCGTCGAGGGCCTCGGGGATCAATTCGGCCTGGATCGGGGAAGGGGTCGTGTACTTGACCCGCCTGAGGGCTTCGAGCATGCCGGCGCTCAGGCCCATGGTGTGGAATCCCGGCGGGGATTCCTCCGCCGCGCGTTGGATCAAACAAACCTCCGGAGGTGATGCGGTTTCGTCAATCGAGGTCGATTGCGTCGTCGGGACGCGTCCAGTCGATCTCACCCTCATCATAACCCGGACTCGCCCCGTCGTCAAAGCCACCCGCCGCCGATTCGACCGGTGCGACAGGCTTTGCGACGAGCCGCGACGCCCGGGGCCGCCGCGGGGCCGCCGGGCCGGGGGGAGGGGCGGCTTGCCGACCGCCGGGCCTCTCCGCTACCCTCAAGGGCCGGGAGGTCGGGGCTTCGACGGCCGCGGGGCGTCGGCCCGTCGCCCGACCCCTCGACACCCGACGCAGGAGCCTACCCGTGTCCGAAGCGACGACCCCGGCCGCCGACCTCCAGCAGAAGTACCGCCAATTCCTCGACCTGCTCCCCCTGACGGTCGCCCTGGCCGGGCTGCCGACCAGCGAGGGGCGGCTCTACAGCGAGGAGCAGATCGAGGCGAGGGCCATGACCGTCCGGGCGGCCTACCGGGTGGCTCGGAGTACCGCCAAGGAATGCCTGGGCGGGTCGTAATCATGTTGCCGGGGGGCCGCGACCCCCCGCGTCGATTCCGCGGCGAGGGCGCTGTCCGGCCGGGTCCACCCGGCCGATAAGAAGTCGCGTGGCGATCCGGGCCGCCGGCGGGACCGGGACCCCCGGCCGATCGCCACGCGACCCCATGCCGCCGCACGCCCGATCGACTCACCCGACGCGAAAGGTCCTCCTCGCAATGACGACCCCACCCGAAGCCGGTCCCCGAAGGCTCCGAGCCGCGATCATCGGGTTCGGCCTCGACGCCGGCGACGACCATCAGAGGCTCAGCACCGGAGACCAGTGCATCCTGCTGGGGGGATCGGCGGAGACCCACGCCGAGATGCTCGAGACCATGCTCCGGCTCGAATCCGAGCTGGAACGGCGCGGGCAGGGGCTCGCCGACGTCACCCCGGCCGAGCTGGCCGAGATCGCCTGGCGAATCGACTCCCCCGAGCTCCACGAGATCGCCCTCCAGCTCCGCGACGGCCTCGAGCGGACCGGCCGGTCGTTCCACGAATCGACCGCCGAGGAGCTGACCGAGTATTCGGCCGGCTCCCAGCCCGCCTGACCCGATCGGCCCCACTTCCCG